>OJDV01000004.1_pt1 | contig 341131 bp, 291 predicted proteins | sample 1592911 | NCBI WGS metagenome assembly OJDV01 (sample SAMN05416860, study PRJEB24817) | seawater metagenome | isolation source: Sea water | place: Canada:Atlantic | collected 2013-11
GGGTAGTTTGACTGGGGCGGTCTCCTCCCAAAGAGTAACGGAGGAGCACGAAGGTACCCTAATTGCGGTCGGAAATCGCAAGTTTAGTGCAATGGCATAAGGGTGCTTGACTGCGAGAGTGACAACTCGAGCAGGTGCGAAAGCAGGTCATAGTGATCCGGTGGTTCTGAATGGAAGGGCCATCGCTCAACGGATAAAAGGTACTCCGGGGATAACAGGCTGATACCGCCCAAGAGTTCACATCGACGGCGGTGTTTGGCACCTCGATGTCGGCTCATCACATCCTGGGGCTGAAGCCGGTCCCAAGGGTATGGCTGTTCGCCATTTAAAGTGGTACGCGAGCTGGGTTTAGAACGTCGTGAGACAGTTCGGTCCCTATCTGCCGTGGGCGTTGGAGATTTGAGAGGAGCTGCTCCTAGTACGAGAGGACCGGAGTGGACGAACCTCTGGTGTTCGGGTTGTCACGCCAGTGGCATTGCCCGGTAGCTATGTTCGGACAGGATAACCGCTGAAAGCATCTAAGCGGGAAGCCCCCCTCAAGACGAGATCTCCCTGAGGACTTGATCCTCCTAAAGTGCCGTTCAAGACTAGGACGTTGATAGGCTGGGTGTGTAAGTGCAGTGATGCATTGAGCTAACCAGTACTAATTGCACGTGAGGCTTGACCATATAATCACAGGCTTTTGAAAAAGAGATGTGTTTTGTAACGATCTGATCGACAGACGCTCTTGTATAAGCGAAAATGAGTTAACAAAGAAGTTCATTCACCCGATTGTCACGAACCAGTGCTCATGGCCCAAGAGGGCGGTGAGTGCGAAAAGAATTGCCTGACGACCATAGCGAGTGTGAACCACCTGATCCCATCTCGAACTCAGAAGTGAAAGTGCTCAGCGCCGATGGTAGTGTGGGGTCTCCCCATGTGAGAGTAGGACATTGTCAGGCTCTTAAACCGAAAACCCCCAAGCAGTAATCTGCTTGGGGGTTTTTTTATGCCTAGAATAAAGCCACGCTAGACGGCAGCGATGCTGCCCAATCTTATTGCGGTTTATTAGATAGTTCAGTGCCGTTAATAGGAATCATCAAGTGCGCACCGGGAGTGCCTGGGTTCATCATCCATGGAGTTCCTCGTCCAGCCAGAGCATTGTCTCGCTGCGCGCCAGTAGGCATGCCAAGCTGCTCAGGCGTCGCATTAGGCACCGAGATGATCCATAGCAATTGAATACGGTCGGGTTCGTCAAATAGACGATAACTCATAGAGCCGAAAATACGTGGATTCACGAGCCCTCTGGCCTCTGCAGTTTCTAGTGTTGCGTTTATATCTTCATCTGACATGCCCTGCGCACGCAGCTTAGCGCTCATATCGCTGCGAGAGGCATTGGCAGTTGGTGTGCAACGGGTGAAGCCCTCCTCATCTTTAGGTCGACACTCCACTTGGTTGCTACCTTGACGAAGTACAATACGATCACCCGATTCGGGATCATATCTGTATACGGTGGCATTGGCGCGGAGATCTTCAGGTAGAGGCCTTACAGCCTCTGCGATAAGCTCTTGAGTAGACTGCGCCAATGTTGAGCCCGACGCGCAGGAGGCCAAAACGACGGCAGTCAGTAAGGTGGTGATGCGCATATTGTTATCCTCTATTATTTTTAGGTAGCTCAATTTTTACAGGAAAATCATGGTATATCCTTGCGAATTGTCAATCTAGGTTGTTTGGGAATAGAGATCTATGTACTTTATCGAAGATTTGAAGGTCTAGTAACTCTGTTTTTCTTTATTAGTGAATTTTAAGATCAAGCGCGAAGCAACACTTGGCCTTGTTTATGAGACTACTTTGCTTCTTAACTTAGATATACTCCGCAGCAAGGTTTTTTAAGAAGTAGTTGTTAGATAGGTGATTTATGACTAAGCGCATCAGCATAGGGTTAGTAGTGGTAGTGTTCGCCCTAGTTGTATTGACATGGCTATTCAGGGTCCCATCGGTTACCTCTCAGCCCATTGAAACGAGCGAGGCAAGTGTTCAAAGAGGAGCCTATCTCATCAATGCCGGCGGTTGCATTAGTTGCCATGAGGGGCAAGAAACAGAGGGCCTAAGCGGCGGTATGGCGCTAGCTTCAGAGTTTGGGACCTTCTATGCTCCGAATATCACACCGGACAGGGATACAGGCATTGGTGGCTGGGAAGCTAAAGACTTTCTGCTAGCTCTAAAACATGGGCGAGGTCCTGAGGGTCAGTTCTATTTCCCAGCCTTTCCTTATCGAGCCTATGCGGGGATGACGGACCAGGATGTGCTCGACATAGGTGCCTATTTGCTTTCCTTAGAACCAGTGGCCAATCGCGTCCCACCCCATGAGATACCTGTATGGCTACAACGCTGGATGCTGGCTGGCTGGAATGTCATGGCAGATTTAACAGGCGATGCTACCCCAGTGCTGAGTGAGGATCCAGAGGTTCTGCGAGGGGCTTATTTGGCCCGTAATCTTGGTCACTGTGGCGAATGCCACACGCCACGCAATGGGTTAGGTATTCCGATGCTCGATCAGGAGTTTGCGGGTGCGACGCTGGGCGAGAGTCACGCCGATGCGATAGACGCTGAGGGTTTGCTAAATTGGAGCGCAGACGATTTCGCTTTCTTCCTATTCCTAGGTATGAAAGAGGATGGCGAGTATATCGGAGGAGAGATGGAATCCGTAATTGAACACAATACGGCAATGTTGACGGAGGAAGATCGCAATGCGTTAGCGGCCTTCTTCAAACGCCCGCGCTAAATTCGCCCAGAGGGATATGTTAGCGCGGGAGGCTTAGAATTAGTCTACACGGAAGGTTTCGTGGCAGCTGCCACAGTTGCCGCCGAATGCGCGAATCCCGCCTAAAATGGCATTGCGATCCCCTGTTCTTGCGATTGCAGCAAAAGTATTTGCGCCATTGACTAGGTTGTTTGCTTTTTCTTGAAACTCGTCCATACGGTCCCAAATAATCGGCAAGGCCTCGGTTTCGACATCAAAAGAGCGCGTGTCGTTTGCCGCAAACATCTCAGGAATCAATGGTGCAAGTGTTGCGATAACGTTGGCGTTGCGCTCAGCGATAGCCGCATCGAACTCTACAGTGCCTCTTGCCATGCCACTAATCGCGCCCAAATTGTAAGAAAGCACCTTGAATAGGCCTTGTCGCGTTTCCGTCGCTTGTGCCGCGAGCTGCTCTGGGGTCGGCTCACTCTGTTGTGCCGAGACCGTAACAAGACCCGTTGTAACGGCCATTACTAAGCCTATTCCTAATATTCGCTTAACCATCGTTTTCACTCCGTGCTGATTTTTATGAGACATAGCTTATGGCGCAGACTCCAATATTCTTAATATGGATATAGAGTAGGCCCATCTGTACAGACCGAGAAAGAGTGTAAACGCTTCACCACCTCAATTGAAAGCGCTTTGGGGCGGGTTCAACGGACTTAGATTGATTCAAATTGTATTGGCTAAGTCGCTGGTTTATCATCTTTCGCATCCATTTCCCCAATGATAAGAAGAGTGTGCTTCATGCAGTCCGCTACCAACAAGAGTCGCCCACAGGGAGGCAAAGGCTCTGAAAACAAAAATGAGGTAAGTGACACGACGAGCGTCTTACTTTCGGCAAAGCAAATGTTGCTGATCCCCGGCATATTTATCTTAGCCCTGTTCTTAGTCTCACTCTTGCCTCGTATTCAAAGTAACGAAACACTTAGCATCTCCTTTTGGGGTGCCTGTACAGTGTTGCTACTTTGGTCTGTGTTCCTCTTTAGAAGAGTAGTAAGTGGCGGAAAACGCAAAGGATTTGTTTTAACCAAGCCCAAGCCTCAGCACTATATTCAGGCTATGGTGCATATGTCGGTGTATATCTACTGGGGTTGGGCGTGGCCTCCAGTACAGGAATACGCTTTATTGCTTCTCGCTCAGCTATTCTTCGCCTATGCCTTCGACATGATGTTGGCTTGGTCTCGGCGCGATACTTATTTACTGGGGTTCGGGCCTTTTCCGATTATCTTTAGTACTAATTTATTTATGTGGTTCCGTGATGACTGGTTCTATCTTCAGTTCATCATGATCGCAGTAGGGTTTATGGGGAAAGAGTTCGTACGTTGGAATCGAGATGGGCGCATGACCCACATTTTCAATCCTTCAGCATTTACCCTCGGTTTGTTCTCTCTAGTCCTGATTATTACGGGAACTACTGATATTACCTGGGGGGCTCAGATCGCCTCTACACTCAGTCTCGCTCCAGGCATTTATACTTACTTGTTCATTGGCGGCCTTGTCGTCATGTATTTTTTCTCGATTACGCTCGTCGCTGCCTCGGCCGCAATAGTGTTGTTCGCCCTCAGTGCCCTCTATTTCTCGATTACCGGCGTGCCCTATTTCTTAGATTCGGAAATTCCAACGGCTGTATTTCTCGGTTTGCACTTGTTGGTGACCGACCCTTCGACTTCTCCAAGAACGCCAACCGGAAAGCTATTTTTTGGTGTCCTTTACGGTGTTGGGGTATTCGTTCTTTATACGATTCTCGATATGTTCGGTACGCCCACGTTCTACGACAAACTGCTTTGTGTGCCATTATTAAATTTGAGTGTGCAGTGGATCGATCGCATGGTTCTGCCGTTGCGGACAAACAAAACCTTAGAGCGTTTAGGTCTGGGCGTAACGCCGAGTCGTCGTGCCAATCTCGGCCATATGGCTGTATGGATTATATTTTTTGCAACGATGACGCTAGTTGGTAAAACTGACAGTCGCCATGTCGGCGATAGTTTGCCCTTCTGGGCGCAAGCTTGCGAAGAGGGCCGTGTCCACGCCTGTGATCGCTTGCTACTACTAGAGTCGACATATTGTACCGATAATTCTGGTTGGGCATGCAATGCGATTGGCGCGCAATATTATTCTGGCAAGCATGTTGCGGCAGATCCCGAACGCGCATTAGAGTTTTTTTCCCGTGCTTGCGAACTGCGGTTTCAAGCGGGTTGTTTGAACTTTCTCGACCAAAGCACGATCGCAGTCTCGGAGCCGCGGGCTTTTGACCTACGACTCCTTCTACGGGAGGGCGGGCAGAATCTAATGGAAATGTCTGAACCAGAGTTATACGCCCGTGCTTGTGAACACGGTTGGGAATATGCCTGCCCTAGTGTTGCTGTACTCTGATCGTGCTCTCGCAAACCACCACAACTGCCACGTTAGAAAAGGATTTGATGGAAGTGAGAAATAGAAATTTTACGCCAAGGACTTGGCGAGCTTGCATCAGTAATTATATTGTTGTGCTGCTAACCTCAGCCTTGTGTATACAAGCCGTATTCGCGCAGAGTACCTCTACCACTGCGGAACTCGCGACACAGCTAGACGGCTTCAGGGCCGATGCTTGGTTTCTACCCGATGACGATATGCTAGGTTTCCTGCCAATACCTGAAGGTAGTTTCCCAATGGGCAGCAATCCACTCATCGACCCAATGGCTTTTGAGAATGAGCGTTGGTCTGCGACTCGTAGACAGGGAATTGTTGAGCTTCCCGATTACTATATTTCCCGATTCGAGGTCACTACCGCACAATTTGCCGCTTTTGTGGAAGCGACAGGCTATCGTGCTGACCCGCAATCCCAACAACAGGCGCTAAACCACCCTGCAGCTTACGTGTCGTGGACCGATGCCGTAGCATATGCGCGTTGGCTAGATAGTGCTCTGCGCGAGCTAGCGTTCCTCCCGCAACCACTTAGAGATTTTCTGGCCCAAGGAGCCCGCGTAACTTTACCCAATGAGGCGGAATGGGAGAAGGCGGCAAAAGGTAGTGACGGTCGTATCTACCCATGGGGCAATCAGATGCAGTCGCAACGCGCGAACATAGCGAGTAGTGGTACTTTGCCTGTGGGGAGTTTTTCTTGCCCGGAGTGTCTATTCGATTTAGCGGATATGAGTGGAAACGTTTGGGAGTGGACACGAAGTGCGTATCAGGACTATCCATTCGATTCGACGAACAACCGCGTCAATTTATCCGAAGACGCCTTGTGGGTTATGCGGGGAGGTTCTTTCAATGATGAAGAGAATAATGCGCGCGCTGCTGTTCGTGGGGCTGCAGACCCAGGGGCGCGCAGGCCCTTTATAGGTTTTAGAGTGGTAATATCTAAGCAGTGAGATAAGGTAGAGTCCTCGGCAAATTTTCATGAACAAATGACAGCTCCCCCCATGCTAAGCTAGCCCACATTATTGAAAATTAAAAATTGTGAATTACAGTATTGCTCAGTCAGGAGTTGTTTGTCACACTGATGCCATATAGACACGCTATTTTCGACTAGGTTTTCCAGCAACCGTAGTTCTAGAAAGGTGTATCCTTATGGCAGACGTTAAACTCGTGAGCAATTCGCAAGTTCAGCCTGAAAACGATAGCCCCATCTTCTACATCCTCGACACTAATGTTTTAATTCACGACCCTACCGCAATAAAAAACTTCGACGAACATCACGTCATCATTCCCATCACTGTGCTAGAAGAACTCGACAAACTGAAGAGTGGAAAGATTGCTATAGCCGCGGATTGTCGACAAGCCATTCGTGAGATAGACGCGATTCTCGGGCGTGCGCCGCCTCAAGATGTGGAGGAAGGGGTGCCCATCCCAAGGGGTAAGAAACTTGGTTCCTGTGGAAGTCTGTCGGTACTCATGACCGAGACGCCAGAGAATGTTGTACTCCTACCGACACACCTGAATGACAATAAAATCCTTAACGATGTCGCCTATCTCAAGCAACGATTTCCCGGTCGACGTGCTGTGCTAGTAACTAAAGACATCAATATGCGCCTTAAAGCGCGTGGTTGTGGCATCGAATCAGAGGACTACCACAGCGATCAGTTATTAAGTGATATCACGCAATTGAATAAAGGCTATATCGAGTTTCAGCATAGTTTTTGGGACGAAGTAGAGAACGTGCAAACAGAACATTGTCATGCGTTTACGCTCTATCATTTGCCGCGAGAAGTGATACCTCAGGCACTCTATCCAAATCAGTTCCTCTATGACAAGACCGGCTTTCTAGCTCGTGTGGTGAAGGTAAGTAAAGAACGCATTACTCTGCGGCATCTCGATCTTGATGAATTGATGAGCAAAGAGACGTGGGGGTTGAGGCCTAGAGACGCGTATCAAGCAATGGCCTTGAATCTCTTGTTGGACCCTGATGTGCATTTGGTCAATCTTACAGGCGCTGCGGGTTCGGGTAAGACAATTTTGGCTCTTGCCGCAGCAATCGAGATGACGGTTCCCAATAAGATTTATCGGCGAATTATTGCGACGCGTAGTACTCAAGGCTTAGATGAGGATATTGGCTTCTTGCCAGGGACGGAAGAGGAGAAAATGGAGCCTTGGTTAGGCGCTATAACCGATAATTTAGAGGCATTGCACTGGGACGATGATAGCAGCTCTAGTAGTATTGAGTATGTTCTCGCGAAAGTGCCGCTTCTTTTTAAATCATTGAATTTTATACGTGGGCGCAGTTTTCAACAAAGTTTAATACTGATAGATGAATCGCAGAATCTAACTCCTCATCAGATAAAGACCATTGTTACACGAGCGGGGAATGGATCGAAAGTAATTTGCCTAGGAAACCTTGCGCAGATTGACACTCCTTATCTCAGCCCTACCAGTTCAGGACTTACTTATTTAACAGAGCGCTTCAAAAACTTTGATCATGGTGGCAGTCTTCAATTGCAAGGTGTGCCGCGCTCTCTACTTGCGTCTTATGCGGAGAAACATTTATAGAGGTGTTTATAGAGCGAAGGATGCTTAAAGTATTCTTCGCTCAATAAACAGACTGTTGCCTTTGATCTGCTTCGCGCTGTGCTTAGCATGGCTGGCCATATGAGAGACATCGTGATGGGAGACGAAACGTTTTACATCCGGTGTCACGATTCCGATCGAAAGGGTCATAATTGGATAGAACTGCTCAACCCCTTCCCTCGACTGAGCATAGATACCACCTTGGCTGCGATCGTTGTCGGTGTAGAGCGCCGGAATTCTCAGCGCGAAACTATCTAATATTCTTTGGCAACTCACCTGCCACCCAGTTCTAATAAAAATAATGATGAAATCATCTCCTCCAACGTGACCTATGAAGTCTCCAGCATGTTGGGAGTTTTCTCTTAGAATACCCGCGATCAACTTTATTACTTTATCGCCCTCAAAGTAGCCATAAACATCGTTATAAGGTTTAAAGTTATCTAGGTCGCAATAGGCAACCGTAAAATTCACTTGATCGGCAATTAGTTCGTCTAAGCGTTCATATATCGGCACATTACCCGGCAGGAGTGTTAGTGGGTTAGCGTATCGAGCATTACGTATCTGTAAGTCAGTAATTTTCTTCAGCAGTCCCAGTACTTTACCTAGCCCTACATACTTACCTTGATCTGCAATTATAAAATCTGCTTCGATATGGGACTTGACCTATCCCCCTGAATTAGAACCATGACCAAGATGAGATTTCCGGTTAAATTACCAATAAGGAGATCTCAACATGAAGAAGCGTTATTCAGAAGAACAGATAATCAAGGCCATCAAAGAGCATGAGGCTGGGGCGAAGGTTGAAGACATCTGCCGCAAGCTAGGCGTCTCAACTGGGACTTTTTACAACTGGCGTAGCAAGTTTGCTGGGTTGGAAGTGAACGAAGCTAAACGGCTGCGAGAGCTGGAAATAGAGAACAACAAGCTCAAGAAGTTACTCGCTGAGAAGCTTCTTGAGAACGAGGCCATGAAGGATGTTCTCTCAAAAAAGTGGTAGAGCCCTCTGGCAGAAGGCAGGTCGTGACACACCTGATTGGTACATTCAGGTTAAGTGAACGAGCCGCCTGTAGGCTGGCAGGGCTAAGCCGAACAGCTTACCGATATGAACAAGCAGAGAGGCCTGATAACGGGCTAAGAGACCGTTTAAAAGTGTTAGCGACACAGTATCCGCGTTACGGTTATTTGATGCTACACGGCCTGCTCAAGGCTGAAGGTCTGGTAAGGAACAAGAAACGAACCTATAGAGTCTATACCCAGGAAGGCCTGCAAGTACGTACGAAGAAAAGGAAGAAGCTTCAGCGACCACGTTTGCCGATGCAAGTGCCGGTGCGAGTAAACGAGCGCTGGTCAATGGATTTTGTCTCAGACCAGCTAAGCAGCGGAAGACGATTTCGCATACTCAATATCGTGGATGATTACTCTAGAGAGATGGTTGGTCAGCTGGTTTCTGTGTCGATCTCGGGCCGGCAAGTGGCGCGATTCTTAAGCCAGCTGATACAGGAACGCTCGAAGCCTGCGCAGATCGTTTGCGACAACGGCACCGAATTCACGAGTAAGGCGATGTTCTTTTGGAGCAAAGAGAGTCGAGTAAGGTTGGCATTTATCCAGCCGGGGAAACCTACGCAGAACGCGTTCGTTGAAAGCCTCAATGGCAAGTTCCGAAACGAATGCCTCAATCAGCACTGGTTCCGTGGACTGGAAGAGGCACGTTATGAAATTGATTTGTGGCGTGAGCATTACAACAACATCAGACCGCATAGTGCGCTAAATTACACCCCGCCTGTGGTGTTCGCGAAGCAGGCTGCGTAGAATGAATTTCTCATCGAGGAAGTGGTACTAAAGCGGGGGAAAGGTCAGACTTCATATTATCTGTAATCGAATTACTGGCCTGATCGATACTTGCACTGCGCTCTACTACTACTATTTGAGTTTCCATGAAGTTCATCACCGCTTTTGCTCCGTGGAGAGATCGACCATATTGGCTGGAGAAAGTGGTGAGTAATTTACTTCTACGTATTAAACCTATCGGAACCATTTTAGGGTCGACGATTGCGATTGCAGTGAGCTCTTCATTCTCGATGAATAAGGCATAAGCGTGCTCTAAAGTGTCCTGCGCTTGCAGGAAAGGCGCCGGGCTTAGCAGGTCGAGGATGTCCTCTCGGCACTGCCACGATTGATTGCGAAATAACGCTCCCTCGGCTGTTGTAAATAGGTTCACTGAAAGTGAGTAGGCTGGGGTGGATTGTGGGCGGCCGAAATAGTACCCCTGTCCATAGGGCACCCCCATATCAACGAGAGTTTGGTATTCCTCGCGGTGCTCAATGCCCTCGGCAATTACCTTGCATTGTAACTCCTTGGCGATATCGATTATCGAACGGACGAAGGATTGTTTGACCGAATCGTTATGGATGTTCTCAATGAAATGCCGATCGATTTTCACATAATCTGGGCGCAGTTCAGCCCAGCGCGTAAGGCCAGAATATCCTGCCCCAAGGTCATCGATGGCGATCTCGAAGCCCATGCTTCGATAATGTTCGAGTGCGTGGCATACAACGCTAAAATCCGTTGTCGGATACTGTTCGGTTAGCTCGATAACAACATTCTCAGGACGTATGCCAATCTTGAGCAGATACTCGAGCGTGAGGCCTGTGCGGTGATCCGGTTCTAGTAGGCCTTGTGGGGTGGTGTTAAGAAAGAGTTTCCCAGGCAGGCATTTCGCTTTGAATTCATATATACCTTTTCGCTTACAGAGAAGATCCAGCTCCGTCAACGCGCCTTCTCGACGCGCAACGTCGAAGAGCATTACTGGATTATGAAGGGCGCTATCAGACGGGCCGCGAATAAGTGATTCATACCCTAGAATCGATTGTGATTGAAAATCGACAATTGGTTGAAATAAAACACTTAATGCTTTGTTGTTTAAAATTGAAACTAATTCTTCGGAAATATCTTGAGAAGCAACATGATTATCTTCATTAGAAAGCTGAAATAATCGAACAATATTATCACCCATATGCCTAGGCCCACTCGCGAAAGAGTAGCCTAGTATCTGCCTAAACTATGACATTTAGGTGACAAAATGTTTGCGGCTTATTAGGTGTCATACACTGATTGATTCATGGTGCGCGCGGGATTGTCGGAACAGGGCTTGCCCACACGATGTGCGGGAACACCCACGACCGTTGTATGAGGCTCTACATCTTCTAAGACTACGCTTCCTGCGCCAACTTTTGCACCAATACCGATTTCGATATTACCCAAGACTTTAGCGCCAGTGGAAATCAAAACGCCAGAGCGTATTTTTGGATGTCGATCACCCGTTTCGTTACCAGTACCGCCAAGTGTCACAGATTGCATAATCGAGACATCATCTTCGATCACTGTAGTCTCGCCGATGACAATGCCGGTAGCATGATCGAACATAATTCCTTTGCCCATGATGCACGCGGGATGGATGTCGACACCGAACACTTCCGAGTTGCGGCTCTGCATGAAAAGCGCCAGCGTTTTTCTACCCTTGTTCCACAGGAAATGAGCAAGCCGGTGGACCTGAATTGATTGATAGCCTTTTAGAAACAAGAGTATAGGCAGGTAGGAGTTGGTTGCCGCATCGCGATCAAAGACGGCCTGCATATCCGAGATCGCGTTATCGATCATCTCAGGTGATTCTTTGTAAGCTGCCTCAAAGAGTTCACGAACAGCGATCGCGGGCATCACCTCGTCAGATAGTTTGTTCGCTAAAATAAAACTCAATGCAGAGCCTAGACTGCCGTGATTCAGAATGCAGGCGTAAACATAACTCGCGAGTAGCGGTTCTGTTTGCACACTAAGGCGTGCCTCTTCGTCCAATTTAGTCCAGATAGGGTGCTGCATGATCATGTCCTGCGATGTGCACTGTTAGTGCCAGTATACGGGGTTGGTCTAGCGAGAGTGATTATAACGGAGCGATTGTTCGAAACAACCGGTGAGGATGAAATTGAGGCTCATGCACTCTTTTTTCGTAAGCGACTTAGCCAATTGGGCTTGTGGTCATCCATGTCAGTGGCGCTGAACTCGGTTGCGGCAATGGCTAGTCGAACTTGAAGGCCTTGAACTTGTTGAAGTTTAGCGTTGTATGCATTCATTAAAGACTTATGCGCGAGTAGATTGATGAGTCTAGGAATGCCCTTGCTACCCTTCGCAATTAGTTCGATCGCTTCCTCCGAATATAGCGCCTGGCCCAATGCGCCAGCCTTGTTCAGTCTGCTGTTTATATACCGAGTTACACCCGTGCGGTCGAAAGGTAGTAATTCTCGCTCTAGAGTAACGCGGTCTTGCAGTAGTCTAAATGAGGGGAGATCTTCTTGAGACTTGTCCAAGGGCATAGAGAAAAGTGCCACACGCAGGAGTTTACGACCCTCTACACTGTGGTCTAGTAGCTCCGTGAGGGCCTCTAGCGTGTCATCAGGCATCGACTGACCTTCGTCGATAACAATGACGGTGTTGCGATGCTTCTTTGTCTGCTGCTTGCTCAGATTAGAAATGAGGCTCTTACGCAATTTGTTCCGTGTTAAGGAGGTCTTTATTTTAAGCTCTTGGGCCATTGCCAAATAAAGGCCTTCTTCGCTAAGTCTGGGGTTAGGAATATGGATTACTCTGTAACGCGATTTATGGCAACGAAAGGCGTTCAATAGCTTCCGGCAATGAATGGTCTTGCCAGCCCCGGCTTCGCCAATAATACGAACAAAACCGTCGGCCTTGTTAATCTCATTGATCATCAAATTAAATAGAGATTCGTGCTGATCGCTTTCGACATAGAAGCGCGTTTCTGGAGTCGAAGAGAAGGGGGCTGAGGAAAGATTGAAGGATTCCAAGTACACGGACATATAGGCTCAATTTCTCAGGACTGCATTATTCGTTTTCGACCCTGCTAAAGGCCATTAACAGGATTGTTATCAATCCCAATATTACTTGTTTGCGGTGACTAAAGTCATCAGGATGCACGACGGAATGGGATAGATGTGCGATTTGATGCCCAGAATGTGACTTTCTGTGTCTTATATTTCCCAATTCGTCTATACCTGCTGAATATATTGGTACATACTCCATGACGAGACCGGAACAACCCCAGAACTATAATCAAGTGGTGCGTCCATGAAGTCGTCAAGTATTGCACTTCTGGTTTTCCTAACATTATTGAGTTCACCCTCTCTTCTAGCGCAATCGAGCGATCGAACCAGTATCTGGGAGAGCCTAAGGGTAACAGATACTGCGTTTGCGGAGCGCTCGAGAACCCTTGGAATGAACCAAGCCTTTCTCGACGTCTTCGGTGAAGGTGCGGTGCTCTTTCGTCGTGGTCCCGTGGATGCACGCCTCCTCTACGAGCAAGTTAGCCCCAAAGATCGACTCAACTCAACTCTCGAGTCAAAAGCGAATTATATCGATTTCTCCAGAGCGGGTGATCTCGGCCTTACCAGTGGTCCATATCGTTATTCCGTAGGTTCTGGCGAAGAGCTGCGCCGCTCCTATGGACATTTCGTCACTATATGGCGCAAATTTGATGGCGAATGGCGCATGGTTGCTGACATGTTGGTAAGGGTACCCGGCGTCCTTAGCCTGGATGTTGAACCCGATATTCGCGAGACAGACCTACTCCTAGCAGAGACAGCTCCAGCAAGTGAAACCATCGATAACACAGTGGAGTCACTTATCGAGGCAGATTCACTCCTGATCGCCTCCATAAACTTTAGAGGAGGGCGCCGCGCCGCAACGCGCTTCGGCGTCGATCATCAAAGAATTTTCGTCCCAGGCATGGCGCCGGGGATAGGCAATGAATCTGCAAGTATTGTCTATGGCACGTATATGGACGAGCAGATGGAGCTTTCTCTCCTAGACTTAGAGCCAGCCGGTGCTTTCCTAGCCGAGTCCGGCGAATCGGGTTATACCTTTGGCACCATGTCGGTCGAAGGTTCTGGTTTCAATACGAATTATCTGCGCTATTGGCATTACACTAACGCTGGCGAGTGGAAAGTTGCTGTAGAGGTGCTTAGTCCCTTCTAGTTGGCGATTATTCCAATTCGATCGTCCGCACGCCGAATATCTGTACTTCTCCCGACATCCCTTCAGCCCTAAGGCTCAATACCGCGCGACCTTGTGGGAGCTGACTAGTGGGTATCGAGAAATCGAACCCTAAGTTAGGTGCATTAGGGTCTGTTTGCACTTTCATTGCAGCCACCACATCTTCTCTCGCTAGGCCGTAGTTTGCCTCTCCTATGACCTCGCCGTCTAAGAGCACGGAGATCGAGGCTATGCCTTGGCCCTCATTGATTGCCCACCCAGTAACATTCAAAACAGAGTCTATATGCGCATTGGCCACAGGTTGATCAACCCATCCTAGCGTAGGCATAGGGCACGCTGTGGAGTCTGTGCCGGAGGGGCTGCGTCCATCGCCGCGATAGAAGCTAAAAACTTTCTCTCCGTTGAATTGAGAGAACTGACTAAGGAAAGTTAAACCACCGAAATGGCCGCATGCGCGCTGCATGATCGCAATCTTATCGGGTACGGTGAGTGCGCTGTCTTCGCTTATGAAGAGCCCAGCAACAGACTCTCGCGACTCTAGAGCTGCACCATTGAGTTGCCAGATCTGATACTGCACTGCACGGCCATCGCGTATGGCCTTGTCTTCGTCGATGTTAAAGATAGGCATTGTGCTCTGTAGGCCGAGCGCCAATTGTGCGCCGGTATAATAATTATCCGTGGTTATAATCGCCTCCGGCCCAAAGTGTTCACTGCTGATTAAGCTGTCGACATAGGTGTTGAGAGGCTTCCATCCAGCCATCTTATTAGAAAGTATGCCCTTGCCAAGCAGCGGGGTCAGTTGTGCGTTTAGGCTTTGTGAGCCAACCCCAAACAAGGCGATCAACGAACCGCTAAACCCTAAAACGACCGTTGCTAGGATTATGCGCTGAGCGACTTTCTCGTTATAGCGCCTAGCGATTACATGAAAACAAACCCTTAAAGTTTCCGGCAGGAATACCAATAAAGGCAGGTAGCCCGAGAGTGGCCAATGAATTGATGTGCGTGTGCTGTCCGTCCACGGCGCTAAGATGAGGTATACACCAAGGTTCGTCACGGCGAACAATCCGAATAGTCCTCGCCCACGATCGCCGCGCCGTGCGGCAAGTAACAGTCTGTATAGTGTTATAGCGAGCGCTAAATACAATAGGGGAGTTACTAGTATCGCTTGTTTGAATACGTGTAGTAGCCCCTCTGCTTGAAACTCCCAGGGGTGGCGCTCTAGCAAATGATAGTCGATACCACTGAGTTGATTGCCCAAGTTGAACGACAGCATCGGATAGAGGCCCAGCGCGAGAATTGCTGCGGCCAACCACAAACTTGGTGAAGTCCAATAGCGATGGTTTGCTGGAAATGCACACAAGTAGAAAAATGCAGCGAGTAAGTACAGGGCAAATCGGTAATGGGTGCTGACGCCGAGTGCGGCGGCGACTCCAGCAGCAATCCAGAATCGGATCTCATTTAGACGAGTCGCGCGCTCAAGAAAACCGATGAAGAGTAAGCCGAAAAATAACAGCGGCACATCGGGAACGGCCAATAGCCCGAGAAATGCGCAAAGTGGCAAGCATAAACTTAAGCCAGCGGCCTCTAAGGCCTGACGACGAGGCAGTAATGGCGAGGCGAGCCAGTACACTAAAATCGGTATAGAGGTGCCCAGTACGAGGAAAAGAGCGCGGACAGCAATTGCCGAATTGCCGAACACAGCAGTGCCCAAGCCCGACAGTAGGGCGGCCATAAAAGGCAGATCGCTATAAGCAATAGCGGGGAACTGAGATGCCTGCCAGTAGAATATCTCGTCGCTATATAAGTCGAGGATGAAGGCGAAAAGCAGTTTGATTATAAGGATGCAGAGCAGTCCAAGTAACAGGTAGGCCTTAATGCGTTTAGCGCTCTGCGTGTTTGCGATCTCATTCACTGCTTGTTATTCCTCTATTACCGCGACCCCGATCAGGTTTGCTGCGGGTGGGAAGTGCCTTTCGGCGCGGGCTATCTTAGCATGAAGGCGAAATCGCGCTGGAGCGTAATTCTTGAATTTAAGTGAATACAGTTGACAATCATTCTCATTGCGATTTAAGATTAGATGCAACTGAGGGTGAGTCCATGTACGTATGCATCTGTAGACAAATTACCGACACACAAATACGCGAAGTATGTAGCACCGGCACTAGCCGAATTGCGGACTTACGCGATCAGCTCGGCCTTGCTACCGAGTGCGGAAAATGCGGTAAACACGCACTTAGTATTATTAGCGAGTTCAAGAACGCTGCTCCTTTCGTGAACGCAGCTCCCGCCTAAGTTCCTTCTTTGCTCATTTTAGCAACGCAATGCGGAATGAGACTGTTTATCATTAATATCAAGGTGTTACGAATAATCTTGCGCTTGACATCATGCGCATGAAAGCACACCCTTAGGGCTTGATATTTTTGAAGGGACTGAATATGAAGGCCGATGCGACAGTAGTAAAACACCTTAATAAAGCGCTTGGAAATGAACTGATTGCGATTAATCAGTACTTCCTGCATTCGCGTATGTATAAAGATTGGGGCTTATCGAAACTTGCTAGTAAAGAGTACGAAGAGTCCATTGATGAGATGAAGCACGCAGACCTATTGGTCGAGCGAATTCTCTTCCTCGAGGGCCTGCCCAATATGCAGAACCTCGGAAAATTGCTGATCGGTGAGAATACGAAGGAGATGCTCGAGTGCGATCTCCAGCTCGAAATGATCGCGCTTCCTACGCTTAAAGAAGGCATCGCCCACGCAGAGTCCGTGCAGGACTATGTGAGCCGAGACCTCATGAGCGAGATCCTGCGCAGCGAAGAAGAGCACGTGGACTGGCTCGAAACGCAGCTCGAATTGATCAAGAAGATCGGGATCGAGAATTATCAGCAGTCGATGGTCTAAGTCTTCAGGGGTGGCCTAGAGTACTATGCCGCCCCTGCAAGTCCGCACAAAATGACAATGCTGTCATGCCCTTTGCGCACAAACGCGTTAGTATTGCTCAGAACACGACTCGAACTTCCCTCCGAATAAAGCCAGCTTATGTATGCATGTATCGATTTAGGCTCCAATAGTTTTCACCTCCTAATTGCGCAGTGGCACAATGAAAAAAGCCAGATCGTTGAGCGCTTCAGTAATATCGTCCAGCTAGGGGAAGGGGTTGCCATCACCGGCGAAATCTCCCCTGCGGCATTCGAGCGTGGCCTAGTGTGCCTGCAAGAGTTCAAAGACGTGATGTCAAAGTATCCAATTGAGCGATACTGGGCGCTAGGGACCAATGCCTTGCGACTGGCGAACAATGCCGATGATTTCATCGCCGCAGCACATGATATCGGTCTGGATATCTCCGTTATCTCAGGAGTTCAGGAAGCAATTCTTGTGTATATGGGAGTGCTGAGCAATCTGCCCAAGCGCGATGACACGCGCTTAGTCGTCGACATAGGGGGCGGCAGCACGGAGATAATCATAGGTCAGCAAGAGAAGCGCTTCGTAACGAATAGTCTGCCGATCGGCTGTGTTAGCTGGCGGGATCGATACTTTCAAGGTCTCGCTGATGCTACTCCTGCGCAGCTCGAACACTCCCTTGACGAGGCGACCGACGCCGCGAGCGAGGTATTCGCAGCTGTACAAGATAGCTTTCAAAAATACCCATGGGTAGAAGCCTTCGCCTCGTCGGGTACCGCGAAGATGCTAGCCATAGTATGTCAATATCGTGGGTATCGAGAGAAGAGTATCAGTCTCTTAGCGCTAGAGGCGATGAAGGAGGATGTGCTGCGCTGTGCCGCGGATCCAGAATTGTTGTTGCCTGGTCTAAAGGACCGGCGCAAAGATTTGTTGATGCCTGGATGGGCCGTGCTGGTGGGCCTTATGCGCGCTTGTTCGCTGCAACATATTGCTTTTAGTCCCACGGCGCTGCGTGAAGGTATGCTGGACTTCATGATGCATAATGGCACAGATACCTCCATTCTCGGCAAGGACACCTTGCCAGAGGTCACTCAGACCGAACTGTAGCGTACCGTCGCTAGTTGATTCAGAAGACGGGTCTGCACCTGCTCCGTGTTGCTTCCTTCGGGCAATACGTTACGAATATAGCTTCCGTCTGACTGCAAGTCCCAGCTCTGACAATGATCGTCCAGATACATCTGCAGTTCTTCTAAGATTCGATTCATCAATTTCTTCTTCAAGATTGGGAAGGCAACCTCTATGCGGTGCATAAGATTGCGCTCCATCCAATCCGCGCTAGCGCAATACAGCTGCGGCGTATTGTTCTCGAAATAATAGACGCGAGAATGCTCGAGGAAACGGCCGATGATCGATACCACGCGGATGTTCTCGGAAACCCCTGCAATGCCTGGTTTCAAGCAACATATACCGCGAATAATCAGGTCGATCTTGACGCCGCTCTGAGCTGCCGAGTACAGCTCCCTGATGATGTCGGGATCGGTCAGTGAGTTCATCTTCGCGAGGATGCGCGCGGGGCGCCCCTCTTGTGCCGCGCTCTTCTCCTGTTGAATGAAGCGAATGAGCGACTTCTTCAAGCGGAAGGGTGCATGAATCATGACTTCCGGCACGATGCGCTTACCCATGCCAGTGATCTGTTGAAATACTTTGTGGACGTCCGCACACATCACTTCGTCGCAAGTTAAAAGCCCGTAGTCGGTATAAACCAGAGAGGTCTTGCGGTGATAATTGCCAGTGCCGAGATGGGCATAACGCTTAAGCTTGCCACCTTCGCGGCGCACAATCAGCAGCATCTTGGCGTGGGTCTTGTAGCCCATAACGCCGTATACCACAACGGCTCCGGCCTCTTGGAGCTTGCTAGCAAATTGGATATTTTCCTTTTCGTCGAAGCGTGCCCGCAGCTCGATCACCACGGTGACCTCTTTGCCATTGCGTGCGGCTTCGGACAGAGCCTCCACTAGTTCCGAGGACTCATTAGTGCGATAGAGCGTTTGCTTAATCGATAACACGCCGGCGTCTTTAGCGGCTTGGCGAACCCAGTCGATTATCGGCATGAAGGACTGGAAGGGGTGCAGTAACAACTGGTCTTCTTTCGTTACCGCCGTAAACATGCAGTTGCCTTCCTCGAGAGCAGCCGGTGTTCCCGGTGTAAAGGTCGGAAAGCTCAGGTCTGGTCGATTCAGCATGCTGGTCAAGGTCATGAGACGCTGCAAATTAACGGGGCCATCGAGCCGGAAGAGATCATCTTCGGTCAGGTTGAAACGCTGCAATAAGAAGTCAGTCAACTCACGAGGACAGCCAGCGCCGACTTCCAACTTCGCTGCCGTTCCAAAGCGGCGCATATGCAGTTCGCCCTGGAGCGCGCTGGCTACGTCTTGCACCTCAATGTTGGACATCTCGAGGTCGGAGTTACGGGTTACACGAAACTGGTGGCATTCCTTCACTCGCATACCAGGGAAGAACTCCTCCACATGGGCGTGAATGATCGAGGACAGGAAGATAAAGTTGTCTCCATCCGGCATGATGCTGGTGGGTACTTTTATTAGCCGTGGCAGAGAGCGAGGGGCTGGGACAATCGCAAGCCCGCTGTCACGCCCGAAAGCGTCTTTGCCCTCGAGTGAGAGAATGAAATTGAGGCTCTTATTCACCAAGCGTGGGAAGGGGTGTGCGGGATCAAGCCCTAGGGGACTGATGACCGGTAGTACCTCATCACGGAAATATTCGCGAGCCCATACGGTGAGCTCTTTATTCCACTCATGGCGATAGAGGAATCGAATATTCTGTTCCGCAAGGGAGGGGAAAAGCTCCTCGTTCAATATGCGGTATTGCTGTTGGACAGCAATGCGCACCTGTTGATTGATTTCCTTCAGTATCTCATCTGGGTATTTGCCGTCTGCACCAGGCCTCTGCCGGCCGAATTCCATCTGCTTTTTCAGACCGGATACGCGAATCTCATAGAACTCATCGAGATTGGAGCTGAAGATCAACAAGAACATCAAGCGCTCCATCAACGGATGGCGCGGGTTGCGGGCTTGCTCTAGAACCCTCAGATTGAACTGGAAATAACTCAGTTCGCGATTTAAGTACAGATCGCTGCTGTTGAGGTCGATGGGCAGATTTGGCACGTCAGCTTCGGTGTTAGCATCGTTTATGGCGGTCGATGCACCCGCTACTGGCGCAGCATCGCCTTCGCTACCGGCATGGTTCGAAGGGATCTCTTGGGAATTATCTTCTTCAAGATCAAAGGCTTTGCTCACGGGTAGGGTGCTCTCTGGCGATGGATGTAAATCCGGACGATGGATATTGCATTCTACATGACACAAAGCAGGAAGAAAGTGACAGATTGATGACGAAAGTGACAGATTGCGAGGACGAGCTTTGTTCAAAAAAGCCTGAATAAGTTCGATGCCCGTCCTTGTCGGTGTCATCAATCTGTCACAAAACAGTCTTATAGTACGCGCAGTACTAAAGCGCACGCTCAACAGACAAAATATTGGAGATAAACATGACCCTTAAGTATGCAATTAGGCCAATCGCACTCGTCTTCGGCGCACTGTGCAGCAGCATGACACTCGCAGCCGGGGTGGAAGAAGGTCTGCCAGAATACACCCGTACGAGTGGTGTCTCGGGAAACTTCTCCAGCGTGGGTTCGGATACACTCGCAAACCTTATGACGCTATGGGCAGAAGAGTTTAAGCGCTTTTACCCTAATGTGAACATCCAGATTCAAGCGGCCGGCTCCTCTACTGCGCCACCCGCATTGACTGAAGGCACTGCGAACATGGGGCCGATGAGCCGTGAGATGAAGGACAATGAGATCGAAGCGTTCGAGAACAAGTTTGGCTATAAGCCAACTGCAATCCCGGTCGCAATCGATGCCTTGGCGGTATTCGTGCACAAGGACAACCCTTTGGCTGGTATGTCTTTGCCGCAGGTAGATGCAGTGTTCTCCTCGACCTTGAAGTGTGGGCACAATGAAATCATCAACAATTGGGGGCAGGTAGGCCTGGCCGGTCCGTGGCAGCGTCGCGACGTACAGATTTTCGGTAGAAACTCAGTATCGGGCACTTATGGCTACTTTAAAGAGACGGCCTTGTGCACAGGGGACTATAAGAACTCTGTGAATGAGCAGCCAGGTTCTGCTTCAGTTGTGCAATCTGTCAGTACTTCCGTGAACGGCATCGGCTATTCAGGCTTGGGCTATACAACTTCAAGCGTTCGCGCCTTGCCGTTGTCCAAAGAAGAGGGTGGCGAGTTCTATGAGGCCACAGCAGAGAATGCGATCTCGGGTCATTATCCTCTGGCTCGCTTTCTGTTCGTCTATGTCAACAAAGAACCAAACAAGCCTCTAGCACCGCTTGAGCGCGAGTTTATCAAGCTAGTGCTTTCCAAAGCTGGGCAAGATGTCGTGTTGAAGGATGGGTATATTCCGCTACCAGCGCGAGTAGTTGAAGCTACGATGGACTCTTTGGGGCTATAATCCCTATCCGTCTTGCCGCCCCACTGGGGCGGCTATAAGCATCGCTCGCCTACGGGCTGTCACGAAACTGTAATATTTGCGGATTAGACTTCATCGCCATGAATGAGCAGCCAAATCTTAGTAACACTCCTGTAGCGAATACTGCGGCAGGGGCGGCATTAGCCGCCTCTGCCGCAACGCTTTCTAGGCGAAAATTTCGTCACCTTAAAGATAAAGTAGCCGGTGTGAGTATCGCTATCGGAGGCCTAGGGGTCATCGCAGCGGTATTGCTCATATTTCTATACCTTGTTTATGAGGTAATGCCGCTGTTTCGCAGTGCGCTTATCCAAGAAGTCAGCGAATTCCGCATCGATAGCCCCCACAGCGACGAGGTGCTACATCTCGCGCTTGAGGAGCGCCTAGAGGTCGCCATGCGCCTAGGCGCCAATGGCGAAGCAATCTATTTCGACACGGCCAATGGCAATGTCATCAGCCGAATCCCTCTGGCTATTCCACCTGGCAGCAGCATCTCTAGCTTTGCTTTAGACACCGATATCAGTGGCATTTTTGCTGTCGGTCTTTCCGACGGTCATGTATTGATTGCACAGTACGACTATGACATTAGTTTCGGTGAGAATAATGCCCGTCAGGTTGCGCCTGTCATTCATTATCCCTTTGGTGAAGACACTTTCGAGCTGTATAACAATGAGCCGGTTTCCAAGCTCAGTGTTCGTTCGAGCACGAGTGAGTTGATGCTCGCGGGGACGAGCAGTTCGGGTGAGATCAGCCTGCTGAGAGCGCGACGCGAGACTAGCCTGTTGTCGGCATTCAATGCGCCGTCAGAGTCGGCTTGGGAAACTGAATTGACCACGTTGACCGGGGTGCTCCCGCCGGTAGACCAGCTTTATCTCGACGTAGATCGACGGTGGTTGTTCGCTATTGGTACCTCTGGTCGCCTGAGCATGGTCGATGTGCGCCCGGCCTTCTTCGGTGGCACTGTCGTCATTGAGAACGAAGTAGCGTTAGTCGAGTCTGGTCGTAGAATTACCGAGGTGAATTTCCTGCTCGGTGGCATCTCTTTGTTAGTAGGTGATTCCGCTGGTACGGTCGCACAATGGTTCCTCGTGCGCCGCGATGGCGAGTACGCTATAGAAAAAGTGCGTGAGTTCGATGCAGGTGGCAGCGTCGTGGCGATGAGTCCTGAGCAGCGTCGTAAGAATTTTATTACTGCAAACGATCAGGGCTATATAGGTATTTACAACACGACCGCCCACCGCGAGGTGGTTTACAGAAAATTACTCGATGTGGCACCGAAGACTCTCGCGATGTCGGCGCGTGGCGACGGAGTTATCTTCGAACATGGCGACGGCGAATTCTCCTTCTGGAGCGTTGTGAACCGTCACCCAGAAGTTTCTTGGGAAGCTCTTTGGCAAGAGGTGTGGTATGAGAATTACCAAGAGCCAGAGTACATCTGGCAATCCTCCGCAGCGAACAATGATTTCGAGCCTAAGTATAGCCTTGCACCACTCGCATTTGGCACCTTGAAGGCGGCCTTCTACGCGATGCTACTTGCCGCACCACTCGCAGTTTGTGGCGCTATATTCACTGGTTACTTCATGGCCGGTAAGATGCGCCGCAATGTGAAACCCCTGATTGAGTTGATGGAAGCCTTGCCGACGGTAGTTTTGGGTTTCCTAGCAGGCCTGTGGCTTGCGCCGTTTCTAGAGAACAATTTGCTCGGGGTGTTTAGCTTATTAATTGTGACCCCTTTAAGCATTCTACTGGCGGCGTTTGCTTGGACAAGATTACCCGAGGCGATTCGCTTCCACGTGCCAGACGGCTGGGAAGCGGCATTGCTGGTACCCGTGATAGTCATTATGGGTTATGTCTCGTTCTTGATCGCAGGGCCTATCGAGATGGTGTTTTTCGGCGGTGACATGCGCAGCTACATCACCAATGATTTAGGCATTACCTACGACCAGCGTAACGCTATGGTAGTTGGTTTCGCGATGGGCTTCGCCGTGATTCCCACGATATTTTCCATCGCCGAAGATGCCGTGTTCACAGTTCCGAAGCAATTGACATATGGCTCACTGGCCTTGGGGGCTACTCCTTGGCAGACCTTGCGTCGCGTCGTACTTCCAACGGCCAGCCCGGGTATTTTCTCCGCCCTGATGATTGGTATGGGCCGCGCGGTTGGTGAGACGATGATCGTTCTGATGGCGACGGGTAACACGCCCATCATGGACATCAATATATTCGAAGGCATGCGCACTCTCGCAGCGAACATTGCGGTAGAAGTGCCGGAGTCCGAGGTCGACAGTACCCACTATCGCATCTTGTTCCTCGCCGCCTTGGTACTGTTCATGTTTACTTTTGTGGTGAACACTCTCGCGGAAATTATTCGACAGCGTCTACGACGCAAGTACAGCACTATATGAGTACGTTTAAGAAATTTTTTGAAAGCGGCACGCCGTGGATTTGGATCAATGCAGGCGCTGTCGCGATTAGTGTGATCATGACGGTTGGCTTGTTGCTATTGCTAGCCTTCAACGGCCTGAGTCATTTCTGGCCGAAAGACATTATGTTCGCTAACTATTCACAACCAGTGACTGAGGGTGAACCGCTGCGGCGTGAGGTTGTCGGTGAGCGCGTCGATCGTGAACACGTTTCAGCAGAGCGCATCATCTCCTCAGGAATTCCGGTCTCCGATAGCACGCCACTGTACGAGCGTGAGTTGATTAAGATCGGTAATCGAGATCTCAATGGTAGCGACTTCACATGGCTGCTAACGGACTATCTGAGCGATATCTCCTACCCAAATAATCTCACGACATTCGAGCGTCGCGAGTGGGGTAACTTCTACGGCTATGTGCAGGAAGTGAAAGAGGCCGGCAGCACGGTTGCACAGAGTGACCCAGCGGATCCAAACGATACGCGTGCCTGGGAAGCTTTAGAGCAACGCATCGAGCGAGCACTGAGTATTCACGAGCAGATCGAAGATCTTGAGAAAGATGAGATTGGCGAAGTTAATTATGCCTTGGAGCGTCTACGTCTTCAGCGTCGTGGTTTAGAGTTGCGTGGTACAGCAACCCCTGAGAATCTCGCCGAGATTAATGCAGAGGAAGCGAGCTGGGAGGCGAACTACGAAGTTCTGCAGTCGCGCCTAGCGGATCTCTACGCGCAGATCGATCGTGATACGGTAGTGATGACCGCGATGAATGACGAAGTGACAGAGATTAGTGTCTCAGAGATTGTCCGCGCCTTCCAACCCAATGGCATGCACATCGGCAACAAGCTAGTGGTTTATGGTCAGAAGTTATGGGAATTCCTCTCTGATGACCCCCGAGAGGCCAACACCGAGGGGGGTATTTTCCCTGCAATCTTCGGTACCGTTACGATGGTCTTGCTGATGTCGATATTCGTGACTCCGTTTGGTGTTGTGGCTGCAGTTTACCTGCGTGAGTATGCGCGCCAGGGTTTCATCACTCGCACGATTCGTATCGCCGTTAACAACCTCGCTGGCGTACCGTCGATCGTATACGGGGTATTCGGTCTAGGATTCTTTATTTATTTCCTCGGCTCCGAAGTAGACCAGGCATTTTATCCCGAGGCTTTGCCTGCCCCCACCTTCGGTACTCCCGGCATGCTGTGGGCATCCCTAACATTAGCACTACTGACGGTGCCCGTGGTGATCGTGTCGACGGAAGAGGGGCTAGCTCGAATTCCGCGTAGCTTACGCGAAGGCAGCCTAGCGCTTGGTGCTACGAAGTTCGAAACGCTGTGGCGTGTTGTGTTGCCAATGGCCAGTCCTGCGATGATGACGGGCTTGATTCTCGCAGTCGCCCGCGCCGCCGGGGAAGTCGCTCCATTGATGCTAGTCGGCGTTGTGAAGTTAGCACCTGCGTTACCGGTGAATGCTAACTACCCATATTTCCATTTGGATCAGAAGTTTATGCACCTAGGGTTCCACATCTACGACGTTGGCTTTCAGAGTCCGAATGTGGAAGCAGCGCGGCCGTTAGTGTTTGCTACCGCATTGCTACTAGTTGTGGTCATTGCTTTGCTCAATCAGCTGGCAGTGTCGATTCGCAATAGGCTGCGTGAAAAATATAAACAACTCGATATGTAAGAGCGTGTAGTGCACGTTCATAAATCTGAATACATTAGGATATTGTCACCATGACAGAATCAAACTCCGAATATGCACCGGTGAATCGATCGAAGTTCAAGAAGATCGATATGGGCAAATTGGGCTCGCACGTTCAAAGTCCCTCGGCAGAAGAGTTGCCGAGTTGTATCAGCGTGAATGACCTCAATTTGTATTACGGTGCGGCCCACGCCTTGAAGAATGTCAATATGACACTGCCTCGCCAGAGAGTCACCGCGTTCATCGGTCCTAGTGGTTGTGGTAAGTCGAGCCTTCTGCGCTGCTTCAATCGCATGAACGATCTTGTCGACGGTTGTGTAATCAAGGGCAGCATTACGTTGGAAGGAGCCGATATTTATCATCGCTCTGTCGATGTGGCAGACTTGCGTCGTCGGGTTGGCATGGTGTTTCAGAAACCGAATCCGTTTCCTAAGTCGATCTATGAAAACGTCGCCTATGGGTTGCGTATTCAAGGCATCAACAAGAAGCGCATACTAGACGAGAGTGTCGAGAAATCTTTGCAATCCGCCGCACTATGGGACGAAGTAAAAGACCGACTACACGATAGTGCACTGGGCCTCTCTGGTGGCCAGCAGCAGCGACTAGTGATTGCTCGCACTGTGGCGGTAGAGCCTGAAGTGCTCCTGTTGGACGAACCAGCATCAGCACTTGACCCAATATCCACATTGAAGATCGAAGAGCTTATCAATGATCTCAAAGATCGCTATACGATCATTATCGTGACGCATAATATGCAGCAAGCAGCGCGAGTTTCTGATTTCACTGCGTTCATGTATATGGGTAAGATGATTGAATTCGATACTGCTGATAATATCTTCACCAATCCTGCGGAGAAGCAAACCGAAGACTACATCACCGGTCGCTACGGTTAAACGAACTAAAGTGGCAGAGAGAGTTTCTAAAAGGCGAAAAGAGCAGGACAAGGAATAGCGCAATGAAAAAAGACGCGACAATACATAGTCACCATATCTCCCAGCAGTTCAATGCGGACTTGGAAGAGATCAAGGCGAATATGCTCGAGATGGGCGGCATGGTTGAGAAGCAGCTAGCCGATGCCCTAGACGCCATCATAACGGCGGATAGCGGTCTCGGGCAGCTCGTCCGTGAGGATGACGCGGCCATCAACGCGATGGAGATGAAGATCGACGAGGAGTGCAATCGAATTCTCGTGCGTCGTCAGCCAGCCGCGAGCGACCTGCGCCTAGTGCTCTCGATCATCAAGACCGTCAACGACCTAGAGCGCATAGGCGACGAGTCCGCGAAGATCGCGCGACTAGCGATTGAGTTGACGGAACAAGGCGAGTCGTCTAAGGGCTATATCGAGATTCGGCACATCGGAGAGCGCGTGCGCAAGATGGTGTATATGGCGCTAGATGCGTTTGCTCGATACGACGTCGACGCCGCTCTCCTGGTAGCGCGAGAGGACGCTAGCGTGGATGTAGAGTACAGCTCTGCAATGCGCGAGATGATTACCTATATGATTGAAGACCCCCGCAGCATCACGCGCGTTCTGAACGTGATCTGGGCGCTGCGCGCGCTAGAACGGGTAGGGGATCATGCTAAGAATATTGCCGAACACGTGGTGTATTTGGTCAAAGGAACCGATGTTAGGCATATTGGGCTCTCAGGTTTGGAAGAACAAATCAAGGGCGATTAATAGCCTAGGCGGCGAGGCTCATCGCTGCTGTCATAATAAGTACATCTAATTGTCATATTGTCATGAAAGTGTCATATGAGAGTAATATAGTCTCCAGCACATAAGATCTGGCTGCAAAGCTCGAAAAACTGGAGAAAATGGATGAAAGTAACAAGCGCACTCCCCCTGATCGTGCTCACCTCTTTGAGCGCTAGCCTACCGGCATTCGCACAAGACGAATCGCTTATCCCAACGTTCTACGGAAAGGTCAATGTGACCACTGTATTGAATGAGCCCGATCGTGGCGAGAACTCTGGCGAGCTAGAGAGCAATGCTTCCAGAATTGGCTTAGAGGGTGATTATGCGCTTAGTGATAGTCTAAAGCTTATCTATCAGGCGGAATACCAAGTTAACCCAGGTGATAGCAATTTCACTAATTTCTACCTTACTCAGCGTAATACTTACATAGGCCTGGAAGGCGGATTCGGGACGGTCATCGTCGGCCGTAACGATACGCCCTCTAAGCAGGTTCAGAATGGCATTGATCTTTTTAACGACCTGAACGGTGATATCAAAACTCTGTTCAGGAGCGAGATTCGCCCTAATGACCTGATTCAGTACACGAGCCCAACGAAGGCAGGTTTTACCGCGTCTTATACCGCGATCATCGATGGTCAAGACAATATCGGGGATCGGTTGACGAAGAGTACTTCGGCCTCTGTTACCTATGCTCACGGGTCGTTCTTGTTTGGTGCCGCGATAGATAATGATGTAGTCAACGTTGACTCCTTCCGTCTAATGAGCCGCTACCGTGAGGGGAATCTACAACTCGGTTTCATGTACGAGTCTGCCAATACTGGCAGTGGTGATGAAAGCGGCGTCTTCGTTAGCGCCTCTTACAAGATAGATAAGCTGGTTTTGAAGGCACAGACTGGTACAGCAGATCAGAAGCGCCAGGGCGGCGCTCAGAGCACTGTAGGGGTGGATTACAACATCGACTCAGAATCACGCTTGTTTGCTTTCGTCACGCGTACTAGTGCTGATAATCGTGCAGTCGATAATGATCAGTTCGGCTTAGGCTTTGAGCACAACTTCTAATAGTGAGCTGCCTGTAAGGCGCTGGGCTTAAGCATTTTTAGTCCAGCGCTGCTAAGGCTTCGAATTACAGAGTTGTTTACGGTTAATCTAGCAAACGATCCTTGGGGAAATGGCAGACGAAACGGCTGCCTTTTCCTAGCACACTGTAGATCTCCAAATCCGCGCCGTGACGTGCGAGCACATGTTTCACAATAGCAAGACCTAAGCCCGTGCCCCCGGTGTCAGTAGAGCGGCTCTCGTCCACGCGATAAAAGCGCTCCGTCAATCGCGGAATATGCTGTTCGGCAATTCCCGCTCCGTTATCGATTACTTCCACATCCAAGCCTTTTTCGCTAAGCCGTGCGGTGAGTTTAATCTTGCCGCTCTCTGGGGTGTACTTCGCGGCATTGAACAGGAGATTGGAGATCGCGCTATACAGCTCGCTAATACTGCCCTTGAGATACAGGTTGGGTTCGGATTCGAGTTCAAAGCTGTGGGATTTGTTCTCGAAAACCTGCTCGGCCTCGCTCTTTACCTCGCGTAACAAGGAGTTGACGTCGATACGATCCTGCTCCTTAGATAAGGCTTTGGTCTCTAGGCGTGAGAGTGTCAATAGATCCCGCACGATATTCTCCATGCGTTGGGATTGTTGATGCATCTGTTCCAGTGGCTTAATCCAGCGCGGTGCTACACCATCTCTATGGTCGAGTAGCGTTTCTAGATAGCCGTTGATCACGGTGATGGGGGTGCGCAACTCGTGCGAGACATTGCCAACGAAGTCTTTGCGCATCGATTCTAGGCGATGCATTTGTGAGACATCGCGCACGAGCATCAGACGCTCGCCTTCGCCGAACAATGTGATTTGAAACTCGAGGATTAGGTTCTTCTTGATAGGAGACTGGATGCGCAGAGGCTCGGCGTATTTGCGGCCCTCGAAATACTCAAAGAAGCGTGGTTCACGCAAGAGATTAGTCACCCCTTGCTGCTGGTCTTGACCGTTCCTAAAGCCCAGGAGAGTCTCTGCTGCCTTATTCCACCATTCGAGGTTGCCGCGGTGATTGATCATCACGACGGCCATCTCTAGCGCAGCAGAGGACTCCTGAGCCTTGTCTAGGATACTCTTAAGGTGATTAACCGCATCGCGTTCGCGGCGCTGCAGGCGATATATGCCGTCGAATATCCATCCCCAAACTCCCGTCGCCTCCGGCGGGTCTCTCAGCTCGGTGTCGGGTAAATGCTCCAGCCACTGGTTTAAGCGATAGAGCTGAAACATCATCTGTGCTAGATAGCCAATCAAAGCCATCATAACGACTAGAGTGATCTTGCCTATGATTAGGCCAAGCACTGCTGCAATGGCGATCAAGATCAATAGGCGATTGAGTTCGGAGCGCCATTCGCGAAGCAAAACAGGAATTCCTTCAGGTTAAATCAGTCCGCGCCACTATAGCGAAAGCGTCTTGGGAAAGAAACGTTAGGCAGGCTTGACGGAGAAGCGATACCCGGCGCCACGAACGGTCTGGATGAGACGGTCGTAGTTGATGCTGGTCTTCTCGATTGAGCTCAGAGCCTTTCGCAGGCGGCGAATATGCACGTCGATAGTCCGCTCTTCTAGGTAGACGTTGCCTCCCCATACCTGATCCTGGATATGGTCGCGGCTGAAGACCTTCTCCTGATGAGACATGAAGAATTTCAATAGCTTGAACTCGGTAGGGCCCATGTCCACGGGACTATCTTCGATAGTGACGCGGTGGCTTGAAGGGTCGAGTTGTAAATCGAAGACGCGGATGACTTTGTCTTGCTGATTACTGGAGCTGCGTCGTAGGACCGCTTTGATGCGCGCCACTAACTCGCGGGGAGAGAATGGCTTCGTGACGTAGTCGTCAACACCAACATCAAGTCCTTGCACCTTATTGTCTTCGCTAGTCTTCGCGGTCAGCATGATGATGGGAAGTGTGGAGGTAAGTTCGTCGCGCTTGAGTCGACGGGCTAGCTCTATGCCGCTACCGCCAGGCAGCATCCAATCTAACAATACGAGATCTGGACGACTATCGACTATCGCCACATGAGCCTGATGAGCGGTTTCTGCGCTCATGCTATTGAAGCCTGCGAGGTCGAGGGTAATGCCAATCATGTCGCGAATGGCGGGTTCATCGTCGACGATCAGAATGGTGGGGTCGCTCATAATATTCACTACCGTTTAAGTGTAAGTTCTTGAAATATAAACAAGACTATTAGAGCAATATTATATTACAGCGGTATGACAAAGATAGGAGACATCCTGTCATACCGCTTACTCAATTAGAACCGGTACTCGACCTTGAGGCTGGCCGAACGGCCCTCGAAGTAACCTGTGGTGACATAGCCACCTTGGGTGATCTCCTTACGATCATCGAAGAGGTTTTGAGCTTTGATGTTGAGCTTCCAACTATCGCCAAACTCTTTGCTTAGGACAAAATCCAACTCGCCGTGGGGCTCTTCCACGAGATCGGGTGCACCTAGAATACCGACCTCATAAATGCGCTCGCCGAAGTAATGGTAGAGCAAGGTCGCGGTTAAGCCATCGTAGCTGTCATAGCCAAGCTGGCCGTTGAACAACCAATCGGATTGTCCCTGCAGTGGTCTGGAGCTATTGGTTAGAATGCTCCTGGAATCGGCACCGATGGTAACTTCCGATTGGATGTAGGAGGCATTCCCCGACACATAGAAGTCCGACCAACGATCGCCGAGGAAGTCGAGCTGCTTACGCGCCTCTAACTCTATGCCCTGGTTGCTGGCAGACTCTGCGTTGACGTAGCTGCGAGCGCTATTGGCGCCGGGCTGTACAACCGACTCTATCGGCAAGTCGAAATCTTTCATGAAGAAGCCAAGCGATAGGCTATCGGTGCGCGAGAAATACCATTCCCAGCGCATATCGTAGTTCTTGATCGACGCCACGCGAAGATCCGGGTTACCGACAACTTCATAACCGGTTAAAGGGTTAGTGAAAGTGGCGGGGGAGAGTTCGCGAAAATCCGGGCGCGATGTCGTCTCGCTATAACCCAACCGGAACTGATGATTGCCATTGATGTAAGTGGCTGTAATGCCTGGCAGTATGTCGCTTGACTCTAGGCTACCCTCGATCGAGTCAGTGGGGCGGAACAGATCGAAGGTGCTGACGTTCTGGCGATAATCTTCTTGGCGCAGGCCAGCTAAGAGCTGAATGCGGTCGGAGAAGTTTAACTCTGCCTGAATATAGAAGGACTCGAGTTCACGAGACGCCGCGTAAGTATCCGTAGGGCGAGTTGTCTCACCCAGTTCGAAATCCTGTGGGCTTATGTTCTCTGGCGCTAAAATCTGCGATAGAGGTTGGGTTAAAAATCCATCACGATTCGCAACATCGCCTAGCTCGAAGAAAGTGAAGCGGCGAATATTATAATCGCGCACACTCTCTTGTTTGTCATAGCCTGCAGAGACGATGATGGTTGAATCTATGGGGCCATAGAAAACCGCATTCGTGTCGATGGCATAGTCCGTGCTGACGTCGCTCAACTGGCTAAAGCGACGCACATTGCCGTCGGCGCGTAGATTGAACAGGGTGCCTTGGTCGATGTCATCGTAGCGATATTCGCGAGTATCAGGCGCATCGCGATCTGCTGTTGCACGATTATAGCGCCATGTGACATTTAATTCGTGTGTGTCTGGGAAGTAATGATCCCCTTGCAGCTGATGAGAGACTAGTTCCCGCTCGATATACTCGATCTGCGTAAGCGTGCTGTTGAGTTGTTCGTCTCCGTAGAAGCCTCTTTCCTGTCCTGCGATATTATCCGACTGGCGCAACATAATATTGGTGGCGCTAATGCTATGGTTCTCGGAGAATTCCAGTCCAGTTGAGAGTATAGAGCTGATGTCGATATTATTCTCGGTACTGTAGAAGGTAAACGCATCCTGGCGCACAAGCTCATTGACGCCCGCTACTTTATAGGTGTTGCGTTCGATCTCGTTCTTATCCCATGAGTTCTTGTAGTCCACCGCGGCGAGATAGTTGAAACGCGTACCGCCAATATCATGGAAGTTACCGAGTGAGACTGTTGCGCCTACATCGGCGGGAATAGACTGCTGGCTAAGATCGTAATCGTTATTCAGGCTTTGCCCAATCGTTTGCAATTCCTGTGCAGTGTAACCGCCGGTATCGAGATACTGGCTGCGTCGTTGCAGGCGTTGACCATTCGCGGTGGCCTGCTTCAACACATCGGGCATGGCGCGCGCGCCATCGTCGTAGCCTAGCCAATCCTTGCCGCCCGAGTTCGCTTTTGTGCCGTTCGAAAAATTCGTGCCATCGGTACCGGAAACAGACGTGGCGACATTGAAGAAGAATTCATCACTACTCTTCTTAGTACGCATCTGCAGCACGCCACCGCCGAACTCACTCGGAAACTGTGCTGAATAGGTTTTCTGTACGACTACGCTGTCCATAATTGCGTTGGGAAATAGGTCTAATGGCACTACACGATTCAATGGCTCAGGGCTAGGCATTGTGGACCCATTGAGCAGTGCCGAGGAGTAGCGTTCGCCGAGGCCGCGTACGTAAACATATTTACCGCCAACAAGGCTCAAACCAGCTACTCGTTTCAGACCTTCCGCAATATTAGTATCACCGGAACGAGCGAATTCTTCGTTGCTGAGCACATTGGATAGTGCAGACGTATTGCGTTTCTCGTCAGGCACGTAACGGCCAATGACAGCAATTTCTTCGACCTGAGGCGCGAAGGCATTGGAAGTAGAATTAGTCGCGGGGGAGGATGGGGCTTGTGCCAGCACTTGTGTGCTAGCTAGAGCCATAGCAATCGCAGCAGGAAGAGCGCGTTTGATCATAATAGTTTGCCCGAGTTATGAGAGTGATTCAAAAGACAGCGCTATTGTATTGAGCGAACATGACACTAATATTTCAGTTGAGTGAAAAGCCCCGCAGTGGTGCAAATAATTTCAGGACGGGACACAGGCATAAAAAAAAGGGCGCTAGAAGCGCCCCTTTTTTTGAATCTACCCTGACACTTACTTAGTCAGTGAAAACCCAACCTGCAGCCCAATCAGACTTCTGGTCTTTTACTGCGCCGATGTGATCAGCGTTGTCGAAGAAGCTGTCTGTGAACGTTGCCGGTGCAATCGCGTTAAGCGCTGGGCTGTTGATTACTCCTGACAAAGTCGCTGTGCCTGTGCTGTTGCCAGCCTGGCCCGCGAACCAAGAAGCCGTTGACCAAGGATCAGTCGACGCGTCAGCGAATGCTGTTGCACAGCCGAAGAACGTGTTGGTCATAGTCAACTCACCGGTCAGTGCTGTGGCAGAAGTGCCGCCATTTGTGAAAGTGGCAGCGTCATCGATGTCGATACAGGAAGTGGCGAAATTCGTCACTACGAAGTTGGAGATGTTCGCACCTGTGCCGCGACGCAATGTCATGGCTTTGCCACTCGCGCCCTTGCCGATCATGGTGAAGTTAGCCAGTGTAGGCTTAGAGCGAGGCAGGGAGTCGAAGGCAAACTCGTTGCTATCAGCCTCGATACCGCGGTCGCCAGAGCCAGCGCGCTGCTTCAGTACTGCATACTGTACTTTGCCACGGAAGCCGAAGGTCCAATCAAACGAGTCGTCTTCGTTGCTGCTTAGGTAAAGGTGCTTTACGTTTACTGTGCCGCCGAAGAATTCCACGCCGTCGTCAGAGCTGCCGTGTACCTGTACGTAGTCAACTTTAGTGCCGCTACCAACGCCCTGGAAGGCGATGCCGTTTAGCTCATTCGTTTCAGTGATGTTCTGACCTGGGTATTTTACGATCACGTAGTTCAGCGTGCCGCTGTTGTCTGCGACGTTGTTGCCGCCGTATTTGCCAGTAGAGCCTTCGCCCTCAAGTTCACAAAGTACCGTGCCGGCCGCGCAGCCGTTTACTGGCGCGTTGCCGTTAATGATCAAGCCGCCCCAACGGCCAGTGGTGCTGGCTGTGGCATTTGCTTCATCGTCATAGGTGAACACGATAGGAGCCGCCTCGCTACCAAGAGCTTCGATCTTGGAGCCGCGGTTTATTACTAGGAAGTTCAGGCCAACTGGCGCAATAACCTTTGTGCCTGCGTCTATAGTCAGTGTGGCAGCGTTAGTGTTGTCGCCGCCGATGAACACTGCTCCGTTGAGTAGGTAGACATTGTTAGCCGTTAAATGGGTGTTGGCTGTGACAGTTCCGGTCAGTACGCACACTGGTTTGCCTTCGAAAGTGCCGCCAGATGAAAGCGTTGTGTTAGTTGGGCAGCCAGCTGCTGGGGCTGCATTGATACCGAAAGAGATTGGGCTGGAAGTGTAGGCGAGTGTGTTGATGTCGCCGCCAGTGTAGTAGCCCATGTAGACGCGGAAATTCAGGCCTGACAAGTTGGAGTTGATGCCGATCAGGTCGTCTAGGACTGAGAATTTCTCAGTGGCTGCAAGTGTCTTGGTTGCGTAAGGCTTGAGGCTGCTTACTTGTCCGTCCCAAGGTAGGAAGAAACCACCAGATACTTTCTGATAGATCCCCATGCCAGGAATCTCGATAAGCGCTACTAGTCCGCCTTTCTTGCCGACATCTGCCGCGGCAACGTTCAGCGTGCCGTTGACATCAACAGCGGCGCTGCTTGCCGCAGTCGCTGTATAGCTTGAACCATTGTTGATTGTTGCACCGCCAGTGAAAGTAGCAGTTGTCGCTGCGCCACTCGCTGTTGCTACGCTTAGAGCTGGCTCTGCAGCCTGTGCGGTAAGTGCGGTGAAGCCTAGTGTCGCGAAAGCGACTGCGGAAAATAGCGAATTGCGGTTGAAATTCATAGTGACTCCTGAGGTCTAGTCTCTGCCTGAGACTGTGGCGTTAGAATTTGAGCAGACCTCATCCTAGTCACTGAATATTGCAGTTGTGCGACACAAAATTTACATATTTATGACATCCGCAGGAGTGGCGCGGCGCGGGGGTCTTGGCGAGAAATACACGGCAAATTACGAAGGGAGGGGAAGTTTGCGGTTATATCCGCGGCGAGATTGTGTCATTATCTATCCTTCATTGATCAGCATTTTGTCACAGTTGATCCTGCATAATACGATGCGCTGCACAAAAGCTGTAAAAGCCTAAAAATAATAGTAACTTAGAAAGTTACAGGCAGACGATGTGCGTTATACTAAAGGCGCTTTTATTTCACTTGGTTACATCAAAGGAGAGACCATGAAAAAAACGTATTTGACTGCTCTGAGCCTGTTGCTCGCCACCAGCGTTAGCTCACTAGCGCCGACGGTTGCAGTCGCAGAGGAAGGACAATTCTATATTGTTCCCGGTATTCAGCGCATAGATTTTGATAAGAATCGCGGACAGGGCTACGAGACTGGCTTTACGCTGGGTGCAGGCTACGATTTCTCCAACAATCTTAGTGGCGAAATCAATGTCTTTGATATGAATCTCGACGGTGCACCCGACGACGATGTGCGTCATCTACGCGCCGACTTGCTCTATGCGTTTGACTATAAAATCGACCAAGTAACCCCATTCATTGCAGGTGGAGTTGGCCACAACCGTTTCTCGCAGAATGAAGAAACCGTTTTCGATATCGCAGCTGGTGTGAAATATCAGCTTAGCGAGAATGTGGAGTGGCGTACGGCCATCCGCAAGTACTGGGGCATGGACGAGCATTTCCATGACTACGCCTTAGAAACTGGCCTTGTATTCCGTTTCGGCGGAAAACCAGCTCCAGCCGCTCCGGCTCCTGCGCCAACACCAGTTGCCCCACCATTGGATAGCGATGGCGACGGCGTACCCGATAGCCGTGATGCATGTCCCGATACTCCACGTACTCATCGTGTAGACAGCCGCGGCTGCTCTATCATGTTAGAGGAAGTGGCGCGTATCGACATGACTGTACAGTTCGATTTCGACCGAGCCGTGGTCAAGCCAGAGTTTATGGCGGAGATCCGTGCCTTGGCTGATTTCATGAAGGCGAATACCGACGTGTCTGCGGTTCTCGAAGGTCATACTGACTCTGTTGGTACAGAGCAATATAACCAAGGCCTCTCACAGCGTCGCGTCAATGCCGTACGTCAGGTGTTGATCGATGAGTTCGGTATTCCAGCTGCTAGACTGACTGCACAAGGCTTCGGCGAATCACGTCCAGTTGCGAGCAACGACACGCCAGCCGGTCGTGCCCAGAACCGTCGCGTGCAGAGCGTTATCTCGACCACACTGCAACGCTACGAGCAAAGATAAGTCTTATTTAGACTAATCGCAGTACTGATCTAGTACTCAAAGCCCCTGCACACTCGCTGTCGCAGGGGCTTTTTTATAGCTGACAAAATTGCCTGCGACAGCGAGCGGCGGCATGCCCTATAATCCGTGTTACGAACTCACGATGATTTTTGACAAGATGTTGTCTGCAGGTGCTCCTTGGCCGTTTTTCTACAATCCTTTCCTAGTCTTAACAGCAAACAACTACTCTGGAGACCCGAGGCGCAAGTACTGCCTAGGCCAGATGTGCAATTGCTGTCTTGGCTGTTAGATCCGGGCTCACTAACCCAGCGACTGAAACAGATGAGCCAGGGACAGTTCAATGTCAAGGTTGTGGAAGAGGGTTGGCAGCAAAACTGCGCACCCTCTCTTTTGCAGTGTTTTCCACCCCACGTTGTTCAGTCTCGCATGTGGTCTCGCAAAGTCGTCCTACGCTGCGGAGAGACGCCTTGGGTCGCTGCGCACTCCCTTATCCCTATCAGTAGCATGGAAGGGCCTCTTAAGCGTCTCAGGCGCTTGAATGAGCGCCCGCTGGGTGAGTTCCTGTTCCGTGATCCGCACCTACTGCGCGCTCAGCTCGAGATCGTCCGCTCAGGTCCGGTGTGGGGACGCCGATCCTTGTTTATTTCACAGCACAAACCCCTCTTAGTCGCAGAGTTCTTTCTACCAGCGCTTCTGGAGGAAGACGCGCAGCGCCTTTTAGCTAGTCGGGCTAGACCCAATGATTAGTGTGCAAGTTGAAATGGCAGCTAGGCTGAATTACTCTCGTGCGTTCGCCTCGGCTAGGCCGTCGCCCGCTTTCTTCAACTCAACTCGACCGAGCACAACATTATGCAAAGAGGCTCAGCGCAGCCCAGCGCCCTGACTGGCAAGCGAATCATCGATCTCTCCCGTGTACTCGGCGGCCCATATTGCACACAGATCCTCGCGGACCATGGTGCAGAGGTCATTAAGATCGAGCCGCCGCAAGGGGATGAAACCCGCGACTGGGGCCCTCCCTTCCATGAGGGGGATGCCGCATACTATCTTGGCGTCAATCGCAATAAGCGCTCCATGGGCTTGGACCTCGGGAGCCCATCCGGTCGTGAAGTCCTTCTGCAACTGCTAGAGGGTGCCGACATTCTCCTTGAGAACTTTAAGCCAGGGGCCATGGAGAAGTGGGGGCTTGGCTACGAGCAGGAGCTTAAGGCTAGGTTTCCGCAACTGATCCATTGCCGCGTGAGTGGCTTCGGGACCGATGGACCGCTGGGCGGATATCCGGGCTACGACGCGATCGTACAAGCGATGGCCGGCTGGTTCAGTGTCAATGGCACCTTAGGCAGTGAGCCAACTCGTCTTGGCATCGCCATGGTCGACATGGGCACCGGTCTGTATACGGCGGTGGCACTGCTCATGGCATTGGCCGAGCGGGAGCGCTCGGGGCTCGGGCAATACATCGACATGACGCTCTATGATTGCGCAGTCGCGCTGATGCATCCGCACATCGTGAACTATAATTTCTCTGGCAAGGTGCCGGTAGCGACGGGCAATGCCCATCCTAATATCAGCCCCTACGACACCTTCCGTACGCGAACGGTGGACATCTTTATTGGCGCCGGCAACAACGGGGCCTTCAAGAAGCTTTGTGCGGAGCTAGATTGCAGCGATCTAGTGGCAGACCCGCGTTTCTTGAACAATATCGATCGCGTTAATAATCGCGACGCCTTGAAGGTAGAGCTGGAGACGCGCTTGATGCGCATCGACGGCGCGCAGCTTTGCAATACACTCCTCGAGGCGGGTTTGCCCGCGGGCCCAATCTATGACACCGCGCAAGTAGTCGCGCACCCCCATACCAAGCATCGACAGATGGACATTCAAGAGGATTGGTACCGCATGACCGGCACGCCGATCAAGTTCTCAAGAACGCCCGGAAGTTTGCGCTATTTGCCGCCGAAGTTCGGTGAACACAGCCGCGAGATTCTTGCAGAGGCGGGGATTAGTGAAGAGCAGATTACTCGGCTTCTCGAACAGGGCGTGGTGCTAGAGAAGCGACGCTAATTTGCTTTAGGGATACGGATAAGGAGCTGCAGATTCTCCGAGCTCACCGCCTCGTCATCGACGATGGCAGGACGAAACTGCATGATGTCCATAAGTTTTCTTATTTGCACGCGGCTCGAAGTGTCGTCGGGCGTGATCTCTTCGATATTGTCATTGCTGACTTGACCGTTGCTGCGCACTGTAAACTTGACGCGTGCGCTAATGATCTCGTCGCTTTCTTCCGCGTCGCCCTCTAGCCCGGGAATCAAGGTGGAGACGAGATTGTACTCCCCGAGATCGATGAGTTCCGACTCCGAGGATGACAAACACGTAGGTGTCGCCGCTAGCACCGTTTCATACAGCTTAGGGATTGGCAGCATCACGGGGCAGCGAGTAAAGCCGACTAAAATCTCGTCGCTAATGCCTGCCTCGCTTAGTCGAGCAAGTGCATCACGGTAGTGGGTCACTGCGGTGCCGACGTTAGAGCTGCCGCGGCGCACACCTGCAAAATTGCTAGGACGATTCTCGAATTGTTGACGTATTAGATTCGAGTCGCCTAGATACATCTCAACCATGGCCTCTGCTTCGATGTTAGCACTCTGTACATATAACTCCTTTATACGTTCAATCTTCGCAATGTTGTTGTCCATATTCATTCGGAATGAACGCTCAATAACGGTGCTCGCTTTGGAGCCATACATCGCCTCGATGTCTGCTTCGCTGCGTAGCGTACTAGTACTGCTTAACAATGAGGGGCGGTTGCGAATGCCCTCTGTGAGCAGCATAAGGTCTTGCGAGGTCTCGCCGGTTAGAGTGATTGCCAAGGCGATATAGGTGTCTGATAAGGCTTGATTATAAAGATAGGGGCTTAGTGACGGGCTATCCTCGCCGAAGCGGCGCTGAGCAATCTCAGTCGTGCGTTCGTCTAATTTCGCGAGTTCGACAAGATGGTAGGCCTGTCGTTCGCGTACATCTTTGTCAAGGGCACGCAAGTGCCAGCTGCCTAGCGACTGCAGTCCCCGTAGCTGAGTTTCGGCGTCGAGGGTAGTGTTGCGCTGATATAGCCACGAGAGATTCTCAAGGGAATCATTGACGCCGTTCCAATTGCCGGCTTGGCCGTGTAATTGCACCAAGGATTCCACAATCGGGATTTGCTGAGCCGAGTACAGTCCGCTATTGATGCGATGTATTTGTAGCTGGTGGTCTAAAACCTGTGTTGCGGCCTCATAGTCTTGGGCCTGAATATAGACCTGCGCTAACTCGTCAAGGGATGGCAATAATTCTACGTGGTAGGTGCCCGACTCGCTCTGTGTGACCTCGATCCCGGTCTCGAGATCTTCTATAAGTTCTGCAAGATCGATTGAGCGCTGTAGATCGGATATCTCGTCTTGTGGGCTTGTGCTGTCTTGGGCCTGCGTGATCGCCAAGGGCCATAGCAATAGCGCAGCCGCAATGAAACCGCCGCGCAATAGGGCGTGGTTTCGGTGGGGCGTTTGTAGTTCGCTACGGCGTTTCGAGGTCATTCTATGGGCTCTGTAGATTAATAAGCAGTGGTACAAATTGCATTGTTTGGGGCTTGCTCTTACTTTTCAACAATTGACAGCGCTTACTAGATCACATACAGTCGCCCGCCTCAAGTCCCTGCTTTAAGAGTCGATACACACAATCTCATGAAACTAGTTTCTTGCACACACACAGCACTATCGATGGCCAACGCCATTGTAGCCGCCGTTTCGGCCGCGGCGCGTCGTCGTGCGCGTGCCATTTGCGCCAATTCAGCGGAGATGCCTGAGACTCTCTAAGTTCAACAGAACCCAGAACGAAAAACCTCCAGGCGTCCCGCACCCTGGAGGTTTTTTTTTACCTTAAAAAAAAGACGGAGCCACCCATGAATACCATTGCAATCGAAGATAGTCTCGGACTGACAGTGTGCAATAAGCAACAGATCGCGATCGAGCGCGGACTAGGCAGCTATGTCTGGGACCAAGAGGGTCGCCGCTATCTGGATTTTACCTCCGGCTGGGGCGTGACCGCGCTCGGTCATTCGCATCCGCTCATCGTCAACGCCATTGCGACCCAAGCAGCCAAGTTGATGCAGAACCCTAATTCGGGTTTCACCTATTCGCCAGTGCGCTCGCGTTTGCTGGCGAAACTGCAGGATGTTCTACCCGATGGTTTGCACCGAGTGTTCTTCGCCAACAGCGGGGCTGAGGCGAATGATGGGGCCGTAAAGCTGGCGCGCAAGGTGACTGGACGCCCTATCGTAATCGCCGTGTCGGGCTCTTTTCACGGTAGGACATTGAGCACACTGTCTTTGTCCGGCGGGCGGGACAATGCCGCTCGCTACTTACCGATAGTGCCAAGCAATGTGTTCGCGCCTTTTGGGGATATCGAGGCGCTCGCGGCGCTCATGAGTGATCAGGTTGCCGCCGTTATTATCGAACCCGTGCAGGGCGAGGGGGGCGTGCAGATGCCGCCAGCGGGCTATCTGCAAGATTTGTCGCGCCTATGCGCAGAGCATGGCGCCCTGTTCATCGCCGATGAGGTGCAGACTGGTTTCTGTCGCACAGGAAGCTTCTTTGCTGTAGGGGCAGCCGGTGTGAGTCCCGATATTCTGACCATGGGCAAAGGCATAGCAGGGGGCTTTCCTTTCGCCGCCTTTGCGGTAAGCGATGCCGTGGCGGAGGGAGTTCAGAAGGGCGATCACGGCGGGACCTATTGCGGCAATCCGCTAGGTTGCGCGGTCGCCGAGACTGTCTTGGATTTTTTACAAAATAACAAAATCGCAGACCGGGCGCATGCCATGGGCGCGATGATATTGCAGCGCCTAGAAAGTTTACCGGCACAGTATCCAGAGCAAGTTCGCGTGCTTAGGGGTAGTGGCCTATTGATTGGCATACAGATGCATTCCGATGCGCAGGTGGCGGCGTTAACTTCCGCATGTCTGCATAGGGGGCTTATTGTGACGCCAACGCGCAATGGAGTGTTGCGATTGATCCCCAGCCTTCTGGTCAGTGAGCAGGAAATTGACGAGGCAATAGGACTTCTGTGCAGTGCGCTGACACAGTTACAAGCGGAGTATGGACAGTTGAGCGTGGCTAAGAGTGCCTGACTGTGAAGTAGGGGATTCATGCGCTAGTATGCGTCTTCGTTTTATACAAGCATGACTTCGAGAAAGGGGGAATTTATGAAGAATACTCGCGTGGTATTGGCCAAACGGCCTGTCGGGGAACCCGATGACAGTTGTTTCGAATTTACAACGGAAGAGTCGCCAACTCTACAAGATGGTCAGATTCGCATTAAAGTGCTCTGGCTATCGCTGGATCCCTATATGCGCGGCCGCATGAATGATACAAAGTCCTATGCGAATCCTTTGCAGATTGGCGAGGTCATCAACGGCGAGAGTGCGGGTGTCGTCGTAGAGTCAAAATCGGCACTTTATAAAGTGGGCGACTATGTGACTGCTCATCGCGGCTGGCAGAGCGTCATTGTGACTGATGATAGCGGCCCAGGATTGATGAAGGTCGATCTAAACAACGGCACACTCTCTGCGCATCTGGGCGTGGTCGGCATGCCGGGTCGTACCGCATTTTTCGGCCTGCAGGAGCTAGGCAAACCACAGGCAGGAGAGACGCTAGTGGTCGCCGCCGCATCCGGAGCGGTGGGCTCTGTAGTTGGGCAAGTAGCGAAGATTCTAGGCTTGCGCGTTATAGGTATCGCCGGTGGAGAGACTAAGTGCCGCTATGTTAAAGAAGAACTAGGCTTCGATGAGTGCATCGATTACAAGGCGGGAAACCTCGACGAAGAGTTGCGCAAAGCTTGTCCAAAGGGGATCGATATTTATTTCGAGAATGTTGGCGGCGTGGTCGCCCAGACTGTCGCACCCTTGCTGAACAAAGGTGCCAGAGTGCCCATTTGCGGATATGTCTCAAGCTACAACGCCGAAGATATTACGAAGGTCGTCACGCCGTTCCAGATATTCAAAGATTTGCCGCAGGCGCCGGAGCATAGATTCTTCCTCGTGGGCGAATGGGTAGAGCGTTGGCCAGAAGCGACCAAGCAACTCGGTCAGTGGGTTAAAGAAGGCCGCGTGAAGTATCGTGAATCGGTCGGAGAAGGCTTGGAGAATGCGCCAGAGTTGTTCAGAGGCTTGCTGCGCGGAAAGAATTTCGGCAAGCAATTAGTGAAGGTCGCCGAAGAGTGAAGTGCTCCACCTTGTGTTGCTGGAGGCTAGGCCTCTATGGGCATAAGGTGGACAGTTTCCCCCCGCAGTCGCACACTAAGTTGTTGATCCTCTGCCAAGGCGTAGCGCTGCGCGATATGTCTTGGCACGTTCATAGTCACGCGATCCGCCCCAACCTTTAGTGTCACGCGGTACTGCTCTCCCAGCGCCAACATCGTGACTATCCGAACCGGAATCTCGTTGTCTAGTGTCTCCGACTCGCGGGAACGCGATGGCATTAACAACACCCCCGCCGTGGGCATTGCCCAACGAATCTCAGTTCCTATTATAAAGTCTTCTCGCTGCCGCACTCGCAGTTCGTGCTCGCCCCACGCGATGACAGTATGACTTGCCTCATGTCGAACAACTCGTCCAGCAAAGACATTGCGCATGCCCATAAGCTTGGCTACCTCGGCGCTCTTTGGTGCAGCGAGTAACTGATCGGGAGAATCGGTTTGTAGAGTCTTGCCGACATTGAGAATGCTCATGCGGTCCGCTAATAGAGTCGCCTCATCAAGATCGTGAGTCACTAGAATCACTGGCATGTTCAGCTCTTGCCGCAGTTCCGCGAGCTCATGGTACAGCGACTCCCGTGTGCTTCTATCGACTGCGGAGAATGGTTCGTCTAGTAGAAGTGCTTTCGGCTCGCGGGCGAGAGCTCTGGCGACGGCGACCCGTTGCTGTTGACCACCCGAGAGTTGCCGCGGAAGGCGCTTCTCGAGTCCGGCAAGATGCACTCGATCTAGCCAAGAGCGCGCGCGTTCTATGCGTTCAGCTTTTGGATAATCGAGCATCGCCTCTGCAATATTCTCGAGGGCACTCAGATGCGGGAAGAGCGCGAAATTCTGAAAAACCATGCCGACGCGCCGCGCCGCCGTGGGCATGTTTATGCCCTGTTCGCTGTCGTACCAGACTTCCCCCGAGCAGCTAATCTGCCCAGAGTTTGGTCGGTACAAACCGGCGATGCTGCGTAGTAGAGTCGACTTGCCGCTGCCGGAAGGACCTACTAATGCCAACACTTCACCCGGTGCACAATGGATCTGCGCGGCGAGCGGTATGGGGCTGACTTGTGCCAAGCTCAGGTGCAGACCTTCAGACATGATCGTGCCTCTTGCCGAGTCGCGAAGTTGCGAAATAGGACAGGCTTATTGCGGCCAGAGAGATGATGAGGAGTACGGCGGACATTGTCGCAGCCGCCTCATTGTCGAAGGCTTGCACGCGGTCGTAGATAGAGATAGCGATGGTGCGGGTCTCACCCGGAATGCTGCCACCGACCATCAAGACGACGCCAAACTCCCCCAGAGTATGGGCGAAGGTCAGCACTAGCGCGGAGAGGATGCCAGGCCATGCCAGCGGCAATTCTATGCGGCCTAGAATTCGCCAGGGTGAAAGCCCGCAGCAGCGTGCCGCCTCACGCACCTCTTGAGGTATTGCTTCGAAGGCGCGCTGCATCGGCTGTATCGCGAAGGGGAGGTTGAATATTAGCGAGGCGATGAGCAGGCCGGCGAATGAGAAACTTAATTGCTGACCAAAGAGCGATTCGTATGCCTGACCAATGGGTGACCTAGCGCCCATTGCAACTAGTAGATAGAAACCGAGCACGGTGGGTGGCAATACTAGGGGTAGGGTTAGGAGGGCCTCAACGACACTCTTACTGCGGAACTGTGTCCATGCCAGATGCCGTCCCAAGAAAACGCCAACGGGCAAGAGAATGAGCATCGTCCAGAAGGAGAGTTCGAGAGACAGCTTAAGGGCGGACCAATCCATGTCTTAAACCTTATTGATCTTCGGGTAGGGCAAAGCCATAGCGTAGCATTATCTCGCGGGCAGGGGCGCTTTGGAGATAGGCATAGAAGTCTCTAACGTCCGCATTTGCCGTCTTCAATAAGACCATGCGCTGGCGCAGTGCTTGGTGCCACTGCTGCGGGATCAGGGCGAATTCGCCAAGCGCCGATACGTTGGGAGACAGCGCTAGGGAATAAGCAATGATTCCGCCTTGTGCGTTGCCAGAGGTTGCAAATTGCGCGGCTTGCGAGACGTTCTCGCCTAAGACGAGCTTGCCTTGCAGTGCATCCCATAGGCCGGCATGGCGTAGCGCCTCTTCTGCGCGCTCACCATAGGGAGCGTGTTCTGGATTGGCTATGGCGAAACGGGAGATACGACCAGAGTCGAGCGCGGCGCTTAGGTCTTGTAGCTGTGCATCGGTCTTTAGTCTGGAGCCATGGGGCGCGATTATGACGATTCGCCCTAGGGCATACAGTAGCCCCTCATCCTCCGTGAGTCCTGCCTCGCTTAGCTGCAGTACGTAAGATTCGTCTGCAGACAGGAACATCTGGAATGGTGCCCCTTCGCGGATCTGGCGGTAGAAATTGCCCGACGAGCCATAGACCACTTGAATCGTTTTGCCGCTGTCCGATTGGAACTGCGCACGTAGCTCTTCGAGTGCGAATTGCAGGTCCGATGCGGCGGCGATTGTGGCGCTTTGAGCGAGACTTGGTCCGCTAGCGATCGCGCAGCTAAAGGCGAGGGCAGCGAAGCAAAGGCGCGAGAAAAGGCTGGTCATCAATCGTTTCCTAGGCAGAGAGTCTGTAGAGCGCTATATCATTTCATATATAACGGTTCGGCGTCTAGAGATTCGGGATCTTAGGCGCTCGTACTTGGCTGTGTGTGCTTATGGGGAGTGCTATGATCTTGGTCATATAAGTGAAAGTCTAATGAAAGGGGGCACTATGTCTGGTCAGGGCGAATCCGCTTTGCGGATCGATTCATTATTCTCATTACGCGGCAAGGCTGCGCTGGTAACAGGAGGGTCTGGCGGGCTTGGTCTGATGATGGCCGAAGGTCTGCTGCGCAATGGCGTCAAGGTGTTTATCGCCTCACGCAATGCGCAGCGCTGCGCCGAGGCGGAGGCTGCGCTCGCTCCCTATGGAGACTGCATAGCAATCGCGGCCGATATTAACGATGCACAGCAACGGGCAGCTTTAGTGAGCAGGATTGAGGAGGAGTCACCCCAGGGCTTGGCAATCCTAGTTAACAATGCGGGCAGCAATTGGGGAGCCCCTCTTGAGGACTATCCGGATGCCGCTTTCGATAAGTTAATGAAGACCAATGTGAGTAGCGTGTTCGGGCTAACGAGAGATCTCTACCCCGCGCTGCTTCGTGCCGCTAGCGGCGAGGCGCCTGCGCGTGTCATTAATATTGGGTCGATGGATGGCCTACAGGTGCCCGTGGTGCAGCGCGTGCCAACCTTCGCCTACTCGGCTAGCAAGGCAGCCTTGCATCATCTTACCCGCACCCTCGCGGTGGAGTTGGGGCCCAAGGGTATTACCGTCAATGCGATTGCGCCGGGCTTCTTCGAGTCTAAGATGACAGACTATGTTTTGGATCATTATCAGCAGGATATTGAAGATGACTGCCCCTTGGGGAGGATTGGGACTCCAGAGGATATCGTGGGCATATTGGCGTTTTTGTGCTCGCGCGCAGGGGCCTATGTGAATGGCGCGGTCATTCCATTGGATGGGGGCACACATCTTAGTAAGGGCAAGCGCGAATGGATGGCGGAATAAATAAAAGGCTTGTCCATTCCCATCAATACTTGTTAATTTATGATAATAGTCGACGGTGGTATTCACGATACTAATACCACCTATTGAAACGAATGATTGAGGAAAGGGGGGGAGCAAAGTGAGCCTATTCGATCTAACAGGGAAAGTGGCATTGATTACGGGCTCCACGAAAGGCATTGGTTTGGCGATCGCTAGCCGTATGGCTGAAGCGGGGGCCCGCGTGGTGATATCGAGCAGGAATCAGGATGCCTGTGATGAAGTCGCCGCGCAGATCAATGCTGGAGGGGGGCATGCCGTCGCAATCGCCTGCAATATTAATTACAAAGAGCAGCTTCGCAATCTGGTTGAGCAGACTGTTGCCCAGATTGGCGCAATTGATATTCTCGTTTGTAATGCGGCATTGAATCCGCACTATGGTCCGTCGCAGGGCATACCCGACGAGGCATTCGATAAGATCATGAATGCCAACATCGGCAGTGCCCACCGTCTCTGCCAGCTGGTTATACCAGGCATGGCGGAGAAGGGCGGTGGGGCAGTCGTCATCGTCTCGTCAATCGCAGGCCTAAAAGGCAGCAAAGTTCTGGGGGCCTATGGCATATCCAAAGCCGCCGACATGCAATTGGCGCGTAATTTGGCGGTTGAGTGGGGACCTAAGAACATACGCGTAAACTGCATTGCGCCGGGCTTGGTGCGTACCGATTTCGCGAAGGCACTGTGGGAGAACCCAGAGACTTACGCGGCAACGGTCTCGACCTATCCGCTCCGACGCATCGGCGAGCCAGATGAGATAGCCGGTGCGGCCATCTATCTTGCATCTTCCGCTGGTAGTTTCACTACCGGACAAACCATCGTCGTCGACGGTGGCGGTACCATCGCTAGTTAAGCTAGACACTGAATTTCATAACAGCCACGGGCTGGCACGGCAGAGGATATCAACATGATGGATTTAGGCTTATCTAGTGAAATGGTCGAGATTCGCGAGAAGATTCGACAATTCGTAGAAGTAGATGTTGAAGCGGTCGAGAGTGAATATCACGAACAAGTTTCGATTGGAGATCGCTGGTCGCACACACCGCGGCAGGACGAGATTCTAGAGGGTCTAAAGGCGAAAGCTCGTGCGTTAGGTCTATGGAACTTCTTCCTTCCCAAGAGCCAGGGTGGTGCGGGCATAAGCAATCTGGAGTACGCGCATCTCGCTGAGATTATGGGTCGTAGTCGACTTGCCTCGGAGTCTTTCAATTGCAGCGCACCAGACACAGGAAATATGGAAGTATTGGAGCGCTATGGTTCCGAAGAACAGAAACAGCAGTGGCTCAAACCACTGCTAGAGGGCAAAATCCGCTCTGCCTTCGCAATGACAGAACCCAATGTAGCTTCTTCCGATGCCACGAATATATCGACCTCTGCGGTGCTCGACGGCGACGAATGGGTCATCAACGGTGAGAAGTTCTATATCTCTGGTGCCGGTGATAAACGCTGCAAGATCATGATCGTCATGGTGATCACTGATCCAGAGGCTCCGAAACACAGTCGCCAATCTCAAATTCTTGTGCCAATCGATACCCCCGGAGTCGACATATTGCGTCCGATGGAAGTGTTCGGTCGTGATGACGCTCCCCATGGTCACATGCATATTCGTTTCTCAAATGTGCGAGTCCCAAAGGACAATATTATTTTGGGCAGAGGGCGTGGGTTCGAGATATCACAAGGACGCTTAGGGCCAGGCCGAATCCATCACTGCATGCGTTCAATTGGCGCGGCCGAGAAAGCATTGCAGCTACTGTGCGAGCGTTCTGTTAGTCGAGAGGCATTCGGTAAACCTCTCGCGGAACTCGGTGGCAACTACGATGTAATTGCCGACAGCCGAATCGAGATAGAGATGTGCCGTCTCTTGGTCTTTAAGGCCGCATGGTTGATGGACACTATAGGCAACAAAGCAGCGCGAGATGCGATTTCACAGATAAAAGTTGCGGTACCAAATATGGCGCTTAGGGTCATTGATCGCGCGATTCAAATGCATGGCGCAGCGGGGGTCTCTCAAGACTTCCCATTAGCGGCGCTGTGGACAGGTCAGCGCACTCTAAGGCTGGCCGATGGACCTGACGAAGTTCATCGCCGTGTTATTGCTAGAAAGGAGTTAGCTAAGTACAAGTCATAAGGAGCCGCGGGCACTAGCCTGCTGCCAGATAATCCAAATGCGCTGCTACCCCGTAATCTATAAGGTAGCAGCGCATTTTTTTTATCTCGACATTATTAGAAGGAACTACGCGTGAAAATTGCCATTATTGGATCGGGCATCTCCGGGCTCACCGCAGCCTATTACCTCCATAAGACTCGCGACATTACGCTTTTCGAAGCCGAGGATAGACTCGGTGGCCATACCGCCACTATCGATGTCGAGGTGGGGGGGCGTGCCCATAGCATCGACACGGGTTTTATCGTTTTCAATGACTGGACCTATCCTAAGTTCATAGAATTAATGGACGAGGTTGGGGTTGAGTCGCGTCAATCGGATATGAGTTTTAGCGTAAGTTGTGAGCGCACGGGTCTCGAGTTTGCCGGCGTGGATGGACGTCTCGATCTGCTCAATGGCCTATTCGCGCAACGCCGTAATCTGCTATCGCCTTCGTATATCAACTTGCTGTTGGATATCGTTCGCTTTAATAAGATAGCCATAGCAGACGTCGAGAACGGCCACATCGACCATAGCATTACCTTGCAGGATTACATAAAGAAGTACCGGCTAAGCAAAGGCTTCCGCGATTTCTATCTTATCCCTATGGCCTCGGCCATCTGGTCGACTCCCTTTGCGCAGATGCTCGATTTCCCGATGCGTTTCATGTTGCCCTTTATGTATCGTCACGGACTACTCAGTGTCAGCAATCGACCTAAATGGCGCACCATCGTCGGGGGTTCTTCCCAGTACATCGAGCCCCTGAGTGCGGGATTTAGAGACCGCATTCGCCTATCTACGCCGGTGCTCGGAGTGGAGCGCTTCGATGATCAGGTGCAAGTCTGCACGTCAGCGGGCAATGAGGGCTTCGATCAGGTCATCCTCGCCTGCCATAGCGATCAGAGTCTGAAGCTTTTGACGGATGTGAGCGCTGTTGAGCGCAACACTCTCGAGGCAATTCGTTATCAAGCCAATGAGGTTGTGTTGCATACCGACATAGGACAATTACCACGCAATCGACGCGCGTGGGCTAGCTGGAATTATAGGCTTACAGAGGGTGGCGAGAATTTGTTGCCGAAGGTGACCTACGACATGAATCGTTTAATGGGCATCGAGGCTAAAGAGCGTTTCTGCGTCACTCTGAATAATTCGGCGGACATCGCGCCGGAGCATGTGCTGGGTCGCTTTGACTATGCCCATCCGATATTCACACATGAGGGTGTGGAGGCTCAGGAGCGTTGGGAGGCGATAAACGGTCAGCGCCGCACATGGTTCTGCGGCGCTTGGTGGGGCAAGGGCTTTCATGAGGATGGCGTGGAAAGTGCCCGACGCGTCGTGGATGCGCTAAGCGCGGCGCACCCATGACTCGGCAATTAAGATAGCCAGTCGAAGTGTTTAGTTAGGCTGGTGAGCTTGAAGCCACGATCAGGAGTTTTGTCTGTCGCTTTGTCATCCTCTAGAGCAGGGCCTTGAATGACTCTAGTGGTGAAGCTGTCGATATCGAACATGACAAGACTCGCCTGCTCTTGGGGTAGCAACGCCGCGGGGGTAATGCGAGGCGTTTGCGCGAATAGTAGGGCGCGGTCGATCGGTGACCACTGCAGATTGGAGAGCGTATCTTGAGTGCTCAGCACAGTAACTGGTGAGTTCGGCAGATCGGTAGAGCCCAACAGTAGGCTAGAGCCTTCATCGCTATAGCTAATCATGGCAAACAGTCGGCCATCGCGCGAGAGCACGGGCTGATTAGCACTATAGCTAGCATCCGAAGAAGCGATATTGAAGCCATTGGAGCTGCTCGAGGCGACCTTCTCGAAACGGCCGCCGATGAGAGTGCTCAACGCATCGGACCCGCTTAGATTGATGTCGGCCAGCGGCGCACTTGTGTCATTGGTCTGCGGATTAAAAGAGAAGCCTTGCAGAGAGACCACGACGATGGCTAGCAGCGCCAGCGTGCCCATCGCCCATTGCTTCGCATGGGAGTGCCAAAAGCCAGGCAAGGCATCGGAGAGGGCGGTTGCAGAATTCAGCTTTGGCTGCTGCGCGCGCTCTGGCTCTTGTGTGCTCTGGCGCGGGCTCGGCTGCGGGATATAGTCGCGAACCTGGCATTGGGCGCTGAGCCGATATCCGGTCTTAGGAATAGTGTCGATCAGGCGCTTAGGGCTGTCGTCTAGCTCGAGCTTCTTGCGCAGCTCGGATACGGCACGGGTCAAGGAGTTCTCGTTGACAATGACCTTAGGCCAGATCTGATTAATGAGGTAGTCACGGGTCTGCACAGTGCCAGGCGCGCTCGCTAAGAGACACAGCAAATGCATCAGGCGCGGCTCTAAGGAGCGTTGCTCGTCCGTTGCAAGGCTGCGCATTTGATTCGCGGCAGGATCCACCAGCCACCCCTCGATAACGAAAGGAGTTGCCCGGCTGCTGCCTTCTTGTTTCTGTGTCGCCATCTCGATTTCCATCATAGTACTTGCTCTTGGTCGACTATTGATTGGTTCTCTTCACTGCTCTGCGTGATCGTCTACAGGCTTTGACTGCATTGCGCTGTGGCGGTTCCGTGGTCGTTACATCTTGTTACGTAGTGGCTACTAATCTTAGATTCAAATTCTAGCTGAAATTTTCCGATTTCTGCATGTAATTCCTGTTTCTTCACCTTTTCTGGACAAAAAGTTCATTGATTCCGAAGGTAAAGCGTTCTGCGCTGCTCGAGAATTGGCCCCATGAACAAAACAGTCTCGTCGCCACGAGGGACTATCGAAGCATGAATACCTTTAACTAATGGGGTCTCGACATGAAAAAACTAGTGCTAAGTTTGGTTTTATTCACCTCTTTAAGCAGTGCGGCAGTGAGTACTGCATTTGCCGCTCCACTGGCCGAGCGGGCATCTCTGGCGCCTATGCTAGAGCACGTCACCCCAGCCGTGGTGATTGTGTCTACAACACAGACCGCTAACGTACCTGAATCCTTGCGCAACTTGGACGAGAGCGAACTGAGACGCTTCTTTAGCGACCCGTCTGCTCGTGGCCTGCAGTCAAGCCCAGGCCGCCAAGTTCGAGGCATGGGCTCGGGTGTAATCGTAGATGCCGACAAAGGCTATATCGTGACCAATAATCACGTGATCGCCAATGCCGATGTGATCAATGTCGCCTTGCAGGATGGCCGCGAGTTCAAAGCCACTCTGATTGGCAGCGATCCAAGCACCGATGTGGCGCTACTGCAGATTGACGCGACAGGGCTAGAGGCTCTCCAGCTAGCCGAGATCGACGAGGTGCGTGTGGGTGACTACGTTGTGGCCATTGGCAATCCCTTTGGCGTAGGCCAGACGGTGACACAGGGTATCGTCAGTGCTCTGGGGCGTGGCGGACTCAACAACGACAACTATGAGGATTTCATTCAAACCGATGCGGCGATCAACATGGGCAACTCTGGTGGCGCGCTGGTCAATCTGGATGGTGAGCTGATAGGCATCAATACCGCCATTATCAGTGGCAGTGGCACGAGTGCGGGCATCGCCTTCGCGGTACCCGTCAACATGATTGCCGCGGTAATGGATCAGCTAGAGCAATTCGGCGAGGTGCGCCGCGGACAATTGGGTGTCCAAATTCAAGATCTGACCAGCGCGATGGAGTCTGCTCTACAAACTGGCGCGGGAAGAGGCGCGTTGGTGACTAGTGTGCTGCCAGGCAGCGCCGCGGAACGGGCAGGTCTGGAGGTGTCTGACGTGATTGTGGCTGTGGACAAGGACTCCGTGGATAGCGGCCGAGATCTTCGCAATATCGTTGGCTTGCTCCGCCTCAACCAAGAGGTAACGCTGCAGGTCTATCGCGATGGCAAGAAGCAGTCTCTCAATGCGGTGATCGGTGGGGTGGAAGAGAGCGTCGCTGCCAATGAGGCGCAACCCAACCGCAGTCTTGCAGATCCAGAGTTTCTCGGTGCCCAACTGCGCAATCTCGATGCGTCGCGTAATGCGGGTAATGGTGGCGTTGAAGTCGTCTCAGTCGAGCAGCAGAGCCCCGCCTGGCGTGCAGGTCTGCGCCCAGGCGATGTGATCTACGAGGTCAATCGCAATGATGTAGAGAGCCTGCAGGACTTTAACGAATTGATTGCCGGCCAGTCACCTGTGACTGCGCTATCAGTGGTACGCCAGAATCGCAGAATGTTGGTCATCGTGTCCTGATAGCAGCAGTGCTAAGGGCTTGATTCATGCTAGGACAAGAGGAGTTTCCTCGACAGATGTAAGTGGGAGGTAAGCACGACTTTAGCAGTCGCTGTGCCTGACTTTGGCCGATCGTGGTACGCCCCGATCGGCATTTTTTTTGCTCAGAAAAAGTGTCTAACTGACTTTGCCTAGCGGTTTGCAATTCGCTGCGATCGTGCTAACGTCCTGCGCCACTAGTCGCTGTTATCTATTTTAGTTTCTCCGGAGTGACCCGTTGAGTTTGTACACTAAGCCATTTTTCCGCCTCGTCACCACGCTATTAATCGCCTCCTGTGCCTCTACGCAGGCGCTAGCGCAGGGAACGCCTGTCCAAACTACACTGGCGAATCTGGGTAGCCCCGGCACTCTTATCGATCCTCTCGAAGTGGCAATTTATGAACCGGATTTCACGGAGTATCTCACTTGGCTAGATACTGAGATCAACACCCTAGGCGTGCCTGGGGTTGCTATGGCAGTGGTCAGTTCAACTGACACCTTGGATCTGCACACATGGGGAGTGCGCACCGCTGGCGAGGATGTGCCGGTTGATGCCGATACCCTGTTCCGCATCGCATCTGTGTCCAAGACCTTCGCAGGCGCTGTTACCGCGAAACTAGTGCACGATCGCAAACAGTCTTGGGATACCCCTATCGTGAGTATTCTGCCGCAGTACTCGATAGGCACACAGGATAGCTCGCGGGAGATGACCTTGCGCCATGTGCTAAGCCACAGCACTGGGCTCATGCCACACGCCTACTCGAATATGCTGGACTCCGGCGTTGCCTATGAAAAGATTCAAGAAAAATTTAGAGAAATCCCAACGGTTTGCCCGCCCGGGCGCTGCTATGGCTATCAGAATGTCGTGTTCTCTCTAGTCTCGGACGTAGTAGAGGTTTCCGAGCATGAGAGCTATGAGCAATATGTGCAGGAGCGCATATTCAATCCCTTAGGCATGCACACGGCCTCGGTAGGCCTTAGCGGCTACACCGATTCGCTCAATGTCAGTTCCGCCCATCAATTTGGTGGCGAGACCTGGCGTATTGCTCGCACCAATGCTGCCTACTACTCGGTGGGCCCTGCAGCGGGTGTCAATGCGAGCGTGAAAGACATGATCATCTGGGCGCAGGCGAATCTAGGTGCCTTCCCCGAGGTGATGCCCAGCGATGTGCTCAGTGAGCAGCAGACACCCACGGTAGAGACTCCGCGCGGAAGCTATTTCAATCGTTGGCCCCGTCTAGACAAAGCATGGTATGGCCTGGGTTGGCGAATCTTCGACTACGCGGGTGTCCGCGTTATTCACCACGGTGGGGGAGTGCGAGGGTTTCGTTCCGAGTTGGTACTAGTGCCATCATTAGACATTGCCATGGTCGTCCTGTTTAATGGCGAGACCTCATTAGCAAACGATGTAGTACCGCATTTCTTGGACAATATCCTGCCCTAACTAAACAACGTGTAGGAGCGCCTGCCCTCGCAAGGGGTCAGTGCCGCAGCAGATCATTCTTGTAGGAGCGCCTGCCCCCCCTTGCGAGGGCAGGCTCTCCTACCATTTTTCCCAACATTTAAGAGGCCTGACCTTTGAACGCAGTTCATGAATTACTCAATTCCCACCGCAGTATTCGAAAATTTACCAATCAGCCTATAAGCGACGAACTCTTGGCGACTATCCTGCGCTCCGGCCAGGCCGCGGCGACCTCAAGCTTCCTACAGGGCGCCACAGTGATTCGCGTGCGCAATCCTGCCAGCCGAGAAAAGCTCGCGGCATTTGCGGGTAATCAGCCCTATGTAAGCAGCGCGGCAGAGTTCTTCGTGCTGTGCGCGGACCTCAAGCGTCCGGGTAATTGCTGCGTGCAATATGACAAGCCCTTCGAGGGCGACTACACAGAGCATTTCATCATCGCCACCGTGGATGTGGCACTGATGGCGCAGAATATGGTGGTGGCCGCCGAGGCGGCGGGCCTAGGCATCTGCTACATCGGCGGGCTGCGTAATAATCCTCGCGATGTCTCCGACCTGTTGCAGCTACCCAAAGGCGTCTACCCAGTATTTGGGCTCTGCCTAGGCTACCCAGATCAGGATCCGGAGTGTAAACCGCGCCTGCCTTTAGAAGTCATCGTGAAGGAGGATGTCTATTCCGAAGAGGGGGATGCGCAGCGCATTGCCGAGTACGACGAGCGAGTGCGTGAATACTACAAGCAGCGCACTGGCGGGGGGCATGGTATCGCGTGGAGCGAACAGGTAGCAACCCTGCTCAGCGAGAAGGCGCGCCCGCATATGCGCCAATTCCTCGCCGACCAAGGCTTCAAGATGAAGTAAGAGCTTTAGACTACCCGCTCGCTACGCAGTGTTTGAATCTCCTGCTCGGAGTAACCTAACTCTGTTAAGAGCTGGTCTGTGTGTTCGCCAAGTGTTGGGGCGCGGTGCCTTATGCTTGGTGGGGTCAGAGATAGCGACACCGGTGGTCCCATCACTGGCGCAGCTTTGCTAAGACCGGGATAGTCCAAGCGGTGCAATATTCCCGTGGCTGCCACATGGGGATCGTCCAACACGTCCTGAGGCGACATCACCGGCCCGGCGGGCAGGCGCGCCTCCTCCATTTCTGTCAGAACCTGTGCAGAGCTACGCTCCGCGCACCACCTTGCCAAGCGTTCACTGATAATCTCGCCATGGTCCCCACGGCTGATGTCATCGCGAAAGCGCGGGTCCTCTAGCCAGTGGGGTTCACCCATTAAGCTCACCCAGCGCTCGAACAGAGGGCCTCCCACACTCTGCACTAACACCCAGCCATCTTTAGTCCTAAACGTGTCTGCCGGCGCCGAAGTCTGAGAGCGGTTGAGGGTGGCTGTGCGGTTGATGGCGAGGGCGTCTTGCTCAATGGCAATGCCATTGGTGTAGGTTAGCGCCGTGTTGAATAGCGAGGCCTCTACCACTTGGCCGCGTCCAGTCTTCTGCCGCTCGAATAGTGCCGCCATGGTGCCGTAGGCGCTCAGACTCGCAGTGCCGAAGTCGACGAAGGGGGCGTAGGACTTGACTGGCTGCTCCGGCGTACCGGACATATACATAGCCCCGGACATCGCCTGCCCGAGCCCATCGAAGCCCACGCGGTTGCTATAGGGCCCGCCGCTACCAAAGGCTGAGATGAGGGTCAGGATAATATCGGGCCGCACGGCGCGCAGACTCTCGTAGTCTAAGCCCATTGCTTTCAAGGTGTCGGGCGGCAAGTTTGCAATCACGACATCGGCGCTGGCCACGAGTTTGCGTACTATCTCTTGCCCCTTTGGCTTCATAGGGTTCAAAGTCATGCCAAGCTTATTGCGACCAACTTGCATGAATAGTGCGCCATCACCCTGTTCGCTGATGGGGGAGAGGAAACGGTCCTCACTCCCTTTTACCTTCTCAATGCGGATGACCTCGGCGCCCAGATCGGCCAGAAGACTGGCGCAGAATGGACCGGCAATATAGCGACCGAAGTCCAAAACTCGGATGCCTTCTAGCACTTTATTAGATGTCATGCGGTACTCCCCCCCGGAGTGATAATGTGAATTAGCGACGGAATATTAGCATAGCCTTTGGATCACTGAGCTTTTGTGAATACTTGATGGAGGTCACAAATTTAGCCGTAGTGGCCAAAATGGGCGAGCTTTTTGTGAGCATGTTAACAACATAGAACCCTAGCAAAGCCCATAATCACCCCAAGTCGAGAAGAAAGTAGTTACCTCCGACTCGTCGAGCCGCAGTACCGACACAGTAATCGCCTCAACTAGAGACTGAAGGAGCCAACGCCATGAGTGCAGACATTCAACATATTCGTAACGTGCAAGCTTATCGTGAGCTGTTGGCGATTCTGCAGAAACCTTATCAAGACGTATGTCTAGTTTGCGAAGGCACAGGCAAGGTGTCTAACTCGCACGTCTGCCTGACCTGTAAGGGCAGTGGCCATCGCTGGTTGAAACTCATCTAAGCTGCTCCCTAGGCGGGGCCATCAATGTGCCTCGCCATTGCACTCGATTCTAGCCATCTGTTAATCCCCCATCCCTTCCTCTACAATGAATCTCAAAACGAATTCGACCGCACAGAGGGTTAACGCAAATGCGCTATATCGGTTCTTTACTACTTGTCCTTTCCAGCTCTTTCCTAATCTCCTCCACTAGCCTTGCCCAGACCGCTCCGGACGACGCCTATATTTATGCTCCCGAGCGCAGCACTGGGGGTATTGGTCGGTTCTATATGGGGCGAGAAATCTCTGGCGTGATGGGCTACCAAGCCGCGCAGTGGCTGGAGCGCCCAGAGCGTATTCAGGAGGAAATGCCCGATGAGATGGTGGCGAATCTAAAGCTGCGGCCTACTGATGTCGTTGCCGATATCGGTGCAGGTTCTGGCTATTACACGTTTCGCATGGCGGAACTGGTGCCTCAGGGCAAAGTCTTAGCGGTCGATATTCAGCCACAGATGCTGGAGATGATCGAGGAGAGAAAGAGTGCGGAGATGGTCAGCAATGTCGAGGGTATCCTCGGTGACATCGACGACACCCATTTACCTGCCGATCAAGTCGACCTCGTCTTGCTCGTGGATGCCTATCACGAGTTCTCCCATCCTTGGGAAATGATGAGCAGCATCGTGGAAGGCTTGAAGAGTGGTGGCCGTGTTGTGCTGCTCGAGTATCGCGCCGAAGACGCCAGCATCCCTATTCGTCCGCATCACAAGATGACGCAGGATCAGGTGAAGCGCGAAATGGCAGTATTCGATATGGAATTTATCGAAACGCTAGACTTCTTACCTTGGCAGCACATGATGTTCTTCGCCAAGAAATAATGCCCCACTAGATCACATCTGGATGATTTGCTCGCGCAGTTCGGCCATACGCGCGAGCAGTCGATTCTGCGTGCCGATAGCGATGCCCGCTTTGTTCATCGCCGCCATCAAGTCCTCAACGATCGCGTTGAAAGCAGCAACTGTCACATTCATACCCACATGAGTATCGATAAGCGTGTCGCCGGTGTATACACAAGGCCCATCGGTGAGCATGCACAGATGCTCGATAAAGAATTGCCGGAAGCGATCGACATTGGCGTCTTCGAAATAGGCGATAACGCGATCGTCATAGGCGATCTCCATAATGAAATTATCAGCAATTTCTTCAACGCCAGCTTCTCCGCCTAATGCGGTGTAGAGGTTTTCTGTGTCTTGCGTTCCACTACAGGCGCTCAACAATGCCGCCAGAGTCAGCGCGTAGAAACTCTTGCTAAAGGAAAACTCGCTAATGACGCTCACCTATAGGGCTCCCTGTATCGAAAGATAAAAACCGTTTTGTTGCGCAGCGCCGGCGATCTCGCCCAGCATGACATAGGCCCCAGTGACCGAGAAATGTTTGTTGGGGAACCAAGCCACGAAAACATCGGTCGCCTCGTCTTCGCGCAATGCACTTAGATTGTCTGGCTTTTGTCGATACTCCGCACCGATAGCGATGCTGCGGGTTAAGAACATGGCGGCAGCGACTTCGACCTGCACGCGGGTATCGCGATCGTCGCCGCCATAGCCTAAGAGTCCATACTGATTTGCCTTCGAATAGCGTAGGTTCACGTTGAGCATGCTTGTGCGATGGAAGGGGCCGTCTATCCAAGCTCGCGCCGCACTAACATACAAGTCTGTGCCATTGTCATCCACAGCTCCTACAGCTCGTGCTGTAGCGGGGTCGAGTAGCCGATTGCGCTCAATGCCAGCGGCGATTTGCGGCAACTTCCCGTAAAGCAGATCCCCGGCGACGCGTACTTTAAGGCCGTATTTGTCTTGTGCAATCTGCGCGTCATTGGCTTTTATGGTGAAGCGCTGTCGCGCATAGGACAGCTCGACGCGGTCGTTAAAATTCACAGCAGCGCCTGCTACCTCCAAAGTGAAGTCGTCGAGATCGGTGTAGGTAGTGAACGCCGTGAAGCCTCGTTGTTGTTCCGAGGCAAGGCTAGTCAGAGTCGCCCACGCTATAAGCCCGCCGCCGCCTGCGCCACTGACAGAGCTAACGCCGCCGGTGCCTTTAATGCGGCCATCCGCATGTGCGCTGACGCAGGGGACAAATAGGCTAACAAGGAGTAGGTAGGGAGCAATAGAGAGTTTCATTGTATTAATCACGTAGTGCTCTAAAGCCGAAGACACGTTCCGGATTGTTAATATTGAGTTGAACCTCCAGGGTGCCACCTTCATTCACAGAGGCAGTGCTCACCTCACGCCGATTGTCTTTGTCGGTCGACCATGGATGCCAGATAACTATCTGCTCTGGTATGGCGCTTTGATTAAAGCGCACTAAACCGCTCGCATCGCTAACGGAGAAGTTTTGCCACTCACTAACGTAGATGTAACCCACCATGCTGTCGTGAATATTACAGCCTAGCACCGCTATCCCGGACTGATCGAACGTGACTGGCGCCCCGGGGGAATCGGCATAGAGTTCCGTAGAGAATTGCTTTATCGCGGAGAAGGAATAAACGTGATGACGGATATTATCGTTGTTCGGAAAATTCACGCTCTGCCCTTTTTGAATGGCGACTACCATGGGCACAAAGCGTTTGTTTACCTGGTCGATGATAGCGATCTCCGACGAGGCCTCCGTAATCGCAGCTCCCGGGCTCTCGACTACTACATTGGCAACCGGCATGCCTTGTTGGTCAACCACTAATACGGCAAACTCCGCGGCGGAGACGTACGCTGCGGGTAGTCCAAGCACACAGAGAAAGGAGATAAACAGGGCAGGCAATTTTCTCGAGATCATGTTTTCCTAGTGAGAGCGTAGTTCAAGACTTATTAGTGTTTCTAAGCGATACAGCATGAAAATAGGCGCAATGCTGCCATTGCGCCCATTGTCGGCATTGTACGTTGTAGCCAGAGAATTGGATCTTAAAATTTAAAATCTATTCGCTGGGCTAATCACCTTAGGTTCTAGAAAGTAGTTCGAATCCTTAGCGCGACCTTCTGACCGCCGCCTGAGGAACAGGAGTCTTCGATCTCCGACAGTCTGCCCGCACTGACTAGGCCGTCATAGCGATAACGGTCACGACAAAATTCCGTTCCCAAGGTATTCATGGACTCTAAGCGGAACGTGATGTTCTCGAAGGCAACCTTAGAGACAAACAGCTGCAATTGAGGGCCCGGCAGGTATTGCTCAATGGTATCTACGTCGACGTTTTTCTCGCCACCACTAATCTCTTGGCTGAATTTGAAGCCATAGTTGAGGCCGTACTCTGGAATGTCGTGGCTGAAACCTAGCTCGACGTTGCCGCGTCGATTGAAGCGGCGATCGCTGCCGATAATCGGGTCATAGACACTTGAGTCGAATATGTTCACGGCGCTAGTGACAAGCGCATCGGGCATACCAAGGAACGCGAGTCGCGTGCTGGCATCGATAAAAATACCATAACGCTTGCCGCTACCGATGTTGCCAGTCGTGGACTGTGGGTCTGCTGGGTCGCTAGAGACGTTGATCTTGCCAATGATATCGTCGATGTCACGATAGAACAGGCGTGAATTCACGACACCGCCATCGTTAGGCAAGCGATACTGCAAACCGAGCTCGTAGCGCATCTCCTTTTCTTGGCTTAGGTCTGGGTTGCCAGCGTAAGTGTCTTTGGATGGGTCGGAATTGTTGGTCGTAGCCGTGAAGCTCGCGAAGCTTAATTGCGAAACAGCCCGCTCAGCCGTAGCGCGAAGCTGCACTGAAGGATTGAGATCGTAGCGGTAGTCGACTTTCGGGCGCAGGAAGCCGAAGTCGCGGCTGCGCTTCGCAGTACCCGATTGCTCGATAGTCGATGCCTCGTATAACAAGGTGCTCTCTAAGGTCATCTTGTCGTTGAGGGTCCAGTTGTGAACAGCAAAAGTCTCGTAACGCATCTCCTCAACAGTGGAGCCAGGGTTTGATGAGCTGAGAACGGGCGGAAGATCTCCATAGCTGGACGAAGGAGTGCCGGAAACGCCGGACGAACCAAGATAGAGTTCGGTGTCCAGAATCGTCTGGGCGCGCTCAAGGCCTAGTTGCATATCGTGGCCTTCGGTGATGCCCCAGCTATAACTCGCCTGAGCAATGCGCTCGCGTGTGCGCCTATTGGATTGCAGATACTGAGTCTTGTCCCGCGCATTATCGGTAGTCGTGAAGCGTTCGCGAGTTGAGTTGCGGATCTCTTCATTGCTGATAGCGAGTAGTTGGAAGCGGCTGCCATTGACGAAGCTATGTTCGTAATTGCCACCGATCTCCCAATTTGATTGCTCGTTGTCGGTTGCTTCTAACACAGAGCTATAGGGGGTGAAGAGGTCAGTGCGGGCAAAGGTGTCGCGGTCTACTTCCGAAGGGTGGGAGGCATCCGAGAAAAGGGAATTGAACTGAATGCGGTCCCGTGCAAAGTCGTAGCCAAGATTCATACTGGCTTCGACGGAGTCTTGGTCACGGAAATTGGACTCTCTCACGATTTCTGTCAGTGTCATATCGGGGTTGTAGTTGAACTCTTCGCGGCTGTAGCCGTTATAACGAGGATCTAACTTAAGCCCGAATAGATAATTGAGATTGCCAGTCTGACCACCGTAGGCGATCGAGGCACCTGGGTCGATCGTGTCATCGGCGTGGTAGTCCATGTTGACTTCTGCGGACAGGCTCGAGCGGGAGGAGGCCTCCTTCAATACGATGTTCACCACTTGGCTGGCGCCGCGAACGTCGAGTTCTGCAGAGCTACCACGAATGATCTCGATCCTATCCACTTGGTCGGCAGCGATTCTGCTCAGTTGATCGTTTGCCGAATTGTCTTTGCCTGCGATGCGCTTACCATTGATCAGCAAGTCTCCACCGGAGCCTAGGCCGCGGCCACCAGAGCCGCCACGCAGGTTGACGCCCGGGATGCGCGTGATCATGTCATTGGCGGAAACCGGTGTATATTGCTCGAAGAAGTTTGCTTCGTAGACAATGGTCGAGTTCTCGCTATTAGTCTCTTGAGCGTGCCCGAGCGTAGTGCCGATCAATGCGAGTGTGAGTGCGGAAAGGCGTAAACTGTTGCGGATAAAAGGCTGTAAAAATAGATGCCCAATTGTCATGTGATCTCCGGAATGTAACGATAAAACGCGATAACGTCGTTAGGGGTTCCGTTCAACGCCTGACATGGCACTGACCGAATTATAAAAAAGCGTAATGATACAGTAACTTAGCTAATTCTAGAAGTTACAAATTGTCAGGTCTTGCGAGCAAGCGCTCGAAAAAAGTGTTATTTTGCTCTTTTTGTCTTGGAGCGTTACGCCCGATATTCCGCTTTGGATTAGAGAGCAGCGGCGCAGACTTTGCGATTTAACGTGCATTTGCTCATAATGTGCGCGCTCTAAAGCGCCGCCATACATCCCCCAAGTAGGGATGGATATTGGTCTACAGGGCACGAGAGAAAATCTGTTTTTGCCTATTGGCCGTCGATTTAGGAGTTCAAGTATATGCAGCGCGAGTCCATGGAAGTTGATGTAGTGATCGTCGGAGCAGGTCCAGCTGGACTCTCCGCCGCATGTCGATTATTGCAGTTGGCCAAGGATGCAGAGCTGGAACTTAGCGTGTGTGTCTTGGAGAAAGGCTCCGAGATTGGCGCCCATATCCTCTCCGGCGCTGTTTTTGAGACTAGCGCATTAGACGAATTGTTCCCGGACTGGAAAGACCGTGGCGCCCCACTGAACACCGCGGTCACTGGCGACGATGTCTACTACCTTTCAGGTCCGACCAAAGGCATTAAGTTCCCAGGCTTACTAGTGCCTAAGCCCATGCACAACGACGGTAATTACATCATCTCTCTAGGTAATCTGTGTCGCTGGTTGGGCGAGCAGGCGGCCGAGCTCGGCGCAGAGGTGTTCCCGGGCTTTGCCGCAGCGGAGATTCTCTATCACGAAGACGGCAGCGTGAAAGGCGTTGCCACCGGGGATATGGGCGTCGACGCAAACGGCGAGCACAAAGACTCCTACGAGCCTGGGTTCGAGTTTCACGCCAAATACACAGTATTCGCCGAAGGTTGTCGCGGGCATCTAGGCAAGGAGCTGATCGAGCGCTTCAAGCTCGATGCAGACTCCGACCCACAGCATTATGGCATTGGCGTGAAGGAGATCTGGGAGATAGATCCGGCCAAGCACAAAGAGGGTTTGGTGGTCCACACGGCGGGTTATCCGATGATCGGTGCGAGCTACGCAGGGTCCAGCGGTGGCTTCCTCTATCATTCCGACAATCACCAGGTTTCACTTGGCCTAATCGTCGACCTTGGCTATAGCAACCCTCATATTAGCCCCTTCGACGAGTTTCAGAAGTTTAAGCAGCACCCGGTTATCAAACAGTATATCGAGGGCGGTAAGCGTCTAAGCTATGGTGCCCGTGCGCTTAACAAGGGCGGTCTTAATTCCCTGCCCAAGATGACTTTCCCCGGTGGCCTGTTGATCGGTTGCGATGCCGGCACACTCAATGCGGCTAAGATTAAGGGCAGCCATACTGCGATGAAGTCCGGCATGCTCGCCGCAGAAAGCTTAGTGGAAGCGCTGCAAAAAGCCGGTAGTGAAGGCGCTCCCGAGAAAGAATTGCTTTCCTATACCGAGCGTTTCCGTGGCTCCAAGCTTTACGAGGAGTTATACAAGACGCGCAATTTTAGTGCGGGCTTCCACAAGCTTGGGTTCTGGCTTGGCAGTGCCTTGGTATTCATCGAACACAATATCTTCGGCGGCCGTTTCCCAATGACATTCCGGGATCGCACGCCAGACTATGCGCAGATGAAGACAGCTGCGCAGTCTCCCAAAATCAACTACCCGAAACCCGATGGCAAGATTAGCTTCGACAAGCTGTCCTCTGTGTTTCTCTCCAATACTAACCATGCGGAGAATCAACCCTGCCATTTGCACTTGAAGGATCCGAGTATTCCCATTGGCGAGAATCTGCCGAAATTCGATGAGCCCGCGCAGCGCTATTGTCCTGCAGGCGTTTATGAAGTGGTTGAAGAGTCCGATGGCAGCAAACGCTTCCAGATCAATTCTCAGAATTGCGTGCACTGTAAAACCTGTGACATTAAAGACCCCGCGCAGAATATTCACTGGGTGACTCCCGAGGGCGGTGGTGGCCCGAACTATCCGAATATGTAAAAGGGATAGTAGGCGCGCCTCTCGGGCGCGTCTCTTGCCAAGCCGTTGTCGTGCAGAGTAATCTCAAGCTATCGCTAGTTACGGAGCACAACAATGCGCAAGCTGCTAGTGTTGTTAACAATGATCTCACTGCATGCCTATGCAGCCGATGATGGTGATTTGGCGACGGAACGCTGGTTTGCGAGTGAAACGAATAACTTCATCATTTACAGTCAGTTGTCGAAGCGACAAACCGAGCGCCACGCGAATGCGCTCGAGCATTGGCGTGATGCCGCTCTGCAAGTCTTGGGCGTAGCAGACTCCCAGCAACAAGACCCAATCAAAACCTATTTCTATCTCTTCGACGACGAGGATGACTACGCACTCTTTGCCGAAAGCAACGATACGGCGTATTTTTTCTCGTCTCCGCGCGCCAATTTCATCATTGCCCAAAGCAGCGATTCGGGCATCGACATGGCAAAGCACCACTACGCCCATTTCCTTATCAATAATCGCCCTATCGGCGTGCCGCGCTGGTATGAGGAGGGGATGAGCCAATATCTCAGCCGTTTGAATCCCGATGGGCGTGAGGTGGAGCTGCGCGGTTTTAGTGCGGATGACTATAGTTTGATCGCAACGGTTAACGCAGACTTAGCGCTCGATAACTTACTCTACGACGATACCGCTCTAGCCTCTCCAAGACTCATTCAGATAGCGAATCTCAAGTCGGCGTTCTTTGTGCACTTCCTGCGGCATGGACAGCAACGCGATGGTTTCGACGATTACAGCGACAAGCTGCAAGATTATCTTGGTTTTCTGCAGCAGGGGCGTAGCGAGCGCTTTGCCTACGATCAGGCATTCAATTTGTCGGTGCGTCGCATGGAGGAAGAGCTCGAGCGTTTCGTGGTGGAGGGCCAGAGCCGCGGCGACAGTGATCAGGACATATTCGCAATCGCAGAACCCAGTGAGTTCGAGGCATATGAAGCCCCGCGCGAGGAGATCGAACTGGCATTGGCAGAGATATCCCTGCACTCGGCGCGCTTTCACTTGTCGGCCTTTTACTTCGACCGTTTGCTGCAAGATGCTAAGGGCGGGGGGCGCGCAGCCTCCGGTTTAGCAGACGCCAATCGAATGCTCGCTGAGGATTCCGATGGCAGCGCCGGTAACCTTTCTGAGCAGGAGTTGGAGCTTAGTTATCAGCGCGCATTGGAGTTAGCGCCTCAGGATTTTCAGCTGCACTTAGATTTCGGGCAGTATTATGACAGCCTGCGCGACAACTGTGAGAACCCCTTGAACCCCGCACAATTGCAACGCGTTGAGCAAGGCATGTCGACACACTTTCGCAGCGCCTTGGAGTTGAACCCAGGCTCGGCCGAGGTGAATCTCTCCAATGCGCAACTCTATCTATTTGAAGGGGCGGATTGGCAACAGGGGCTAGTTTTCCAAGAGAAAGCCTTCGCGAGCCTGCCATCCGATACCTTTGTGATGGAACAGGCGATCGAATATGCAATCTTGGCGGGGAACTATGAAAGGGCCAAGTCCTTGATCGATCGCATGGCGCGCCCAATGCATTTTTGGGGAACGCCTATCTGGATTCGCGACTTGAGAAACCAACTACAGGCGGCAGAGCGCGGCCAGGTCTTCGATCCCTGTGCGCAGGTGCCGGAATAGGGAGTCGCTGCATGCACAATCTGTCCCGCCTTTTCTGTTGCCTAGCCATGCTAGCTTTTCCAGTCTCCCATGCTGCAGTTCTCGATCCCGAAAGCCCAAGCCAAGTGGTACTCGAAGAGATCGCTGCCGCGCTAGATGCTCAGGGACTCGATGTTGCCTTCAACCTCAATGTTGCAGACGTGGCACGTGGCACGCCCGAGCGTCCACGAGTGGGGGTTCTTGCGGATATCCCCGCGTTACTACTCCCCCTAAGTCCAGAGTTGGCATTGTGGGAAGAGGCGTTCCTCGCCACAGAGGTCGGTGCTGTCGCATTTCTTCGTGGGCAGTCCTCTGCAGGGCAGGTCGATGACTACGACAGCTTCTATGCCGCGTGGCTCAGCGCGCCTTTAGAGCAGCGCTATCTCCTTAGTTATGCGAGCGCGGATCATGGCAGCGCGGAGCAAGTGGCTCAGGTTCTGGCGCAGAGCCATCGAGTCTTTCATGTGCAGCCGCTAGGTTCGCCACAGCAGAGTCTCAATTCTGCAGTCCCCGTGCAGGAATTTGGAGGCCGACTTTACGCAACAGTAGGGCAGCGTTGGGTGCTCGATTCTGAGGCCGCACGTGAGCTGCGTAGTGAGCTTCCGGAGTTTCTCCTAATTGGCGAGAGTTTGCGCCGTAATAGCGATTCGGTATTGGACCCAGAGAGCCGCGCGCAGCGCCGCCTAGCCGCTGCGGAACCGGCGGTTTTCCTAAAGGAAAGCCTCGGTGACGAGTTCGAGGCGTCTACCATTCCTGAGATTATAGTACCCGGAGGAATAGCATTGGGCGAAAACGCGGTCTTACTAGGTGTAAGAGAGCTGCAGTTTTCGGATGCTGGTCTTACTGTAGTGGACGGGGCCGATGTCTCGAGAGTCCTGCCCCCGGAAGCTGTGGATATTTGGAAAGCTGCGTTTGACTTCGCGGCTCGCTCCGGCGAAATTGGCTCTGATGCCATTGTCGATATTGATGAGCGAGGCCGCGTCAAGATATCTACAGCGCTAGAGGACACTGATCTAGGCTTCGATATGGTCCACATCGATACCGAGCCATTTAATTACGTAACTCGCTTAGATGTGCGCAAGAGTGTAATAGTGGACAGTCGCGTCGAGTTCCTCAGTGCAGGGGCCCGCATCGATTTTAAGAGTGAATACGAAGTGCGTTTTCTTCAGTCCGATAGGATGCGCATTGCGCGCACACAGGCTGCCATCGTGTATCGCTATCAGTCTGAGAATGACACTGTAATGCACATAGACTCATGGGGCCCCGATGCGTTTAAACTCGAAGGCCGCACAGACTTCGACGCATTAGGGGCTAGTACGCAAAGAGTCGCACGATACGCCGCATGGATTGCCTTGTTTCGAGCCGTTCATGCACAGGAACTCGAGTTTAGCCACGGACGCTATGAGTTCCTTAAGTTAGAAAAGGCGGGAAGGTCAACGCCCTCTCGAATGTGAGTGAGATGAGTATTTCTGCGAAAAAACTTACTAGGCTAATCTCTGTTTGCTTATTGTGCGCGCTATTCTCTGCGTGCAATGTCATTCGTCTTGATCTCAATTTCGCCGACGATCGCAAGTTTGAGAGTCAGATTCTGGATCAACGTGAGGATCGCTATGCCGACATTGAGCCGATGCTGCTCAATGACGAAATCATTGCCTATATGCAAGAGCACGTCACGGATCTCTCTTCCGATCTGACGATAGTGGATAAGCTGCAAAGCCTTTTGTTTGACCCCGCTTATCTCAATATCGAATACGACGACAAAGTCACGCGTACTGCAGTGCAGACCTTCAACGACCGCAAGGGTAACTGCCTTTCCGTTGTGAATTTATACATTGCGATGGCGCGTTACTACGGTGTGGACGCGAAGTTTCAGACAGTGAAAGTACGCCCGAGTTGGGATAGGCGTGGCGAGATTTTAGTGCTAAGTCAGCACATCAATGCCCTGGGTCGCTTCAACTCCAGCACAGTATACGTGGTGGACTTCACGCCAGAGATTACCTTGCAACAACTCACCGCAAACATCGTCGATGACCGCGAGGCGCGGGCTCTTTATTTTAATAATCTAGGTGCCGAAAGCCTAATCGCAACGAACTACGAGGATTCGATCGCGTATTTCAAGAACGCGCTATTCCTAGACTCTGACTTGTCTATCGCATGGAATAATATCGGCACCGCCTATAGTCGTCTTGAGGAAAAAGCCACGGCCGAATACGCCTATCAGAAAGCCTATTCACTGGATCGTAGTAATGCGACCGCGATCAATAATCTCGTGCGCTTCTATCGGCAGAAGGGCGATCTAGAAACGTCGAATCGCTACGCTAAAGCAATCGAGCGCTTCAACAATAGAAATCCGTATTTTCATTACAATCTTGGTAGCATCGCCTATGCCGATGCGGATTATGAAACCGCACGAGATCACTTCTCAGAAGCGGTCAAACGTAAAGAGGCTGAGCCCGATTTCTATCTCGCCCTAAGTAAGACCTATGAGCAACTCGGCCAGCCTGTTGAGGCGGCGCGGCTATATCAGCAGGCAATAGAGAGTGTGCGTCTTGCTGGGCAGATTTACCTGCCCAGCAACAACAAGGTGCGTATCGTGGATGAGAGAACGATTCTAAGGCCTGCGAGCGCTGGGTTCAGCGTTCGCGCATCGCCTCTCTAGACAAATTCCACATTGAAGGAGTAGGGCATTAGCAGATCTTGTGCGGTGCCCTGCGTACTAGGATTCGCCAACTTCACAGTCATCACTAGGCCGCTCTTCTTATCGAGGCGTCCGCTAATACTGGCCTCTATTTGCTGATCTGCAAACAACTCGCCCAAGACGATCTCGGTGATGCGCTGCCGCAATGCCGGTCTAAAAATCTTTCCGACAGCGGTCAGTGGCATGGCGTCTACGAACTCGATGCGTTTGGGTATCGCGGCGCGCTCGGAGATATGCTTTTCGCCATAGGCCAGCAATTCCTCTGCACTACACTCTGCACCGGGTTTCAATTGAATGAAGGCCATCGGCAACTCGCCGGCATAGGCGTCTGGCAGGCCAACGGCAATGGCACTCGCGACGGCAGGGTGTCCGGCAAGACCCTCTTCTATAATTGCGGGGTCGATATTATGTCCGCCACGAATGATGAGGTCTTTAGCGCGACCTGAGAGATAGAGGTAGCCTTTGTCGTCTAGATAGCCAAGGTCGCCAGTGTTGAACCAACCACCCTCAACCCATGCGATAGCATTGTCGCTTTGGGCCTTATAACCACAGAACACTTGTGGTCCTTTCACTAGGATCACACCGTTCTCGCCGAGTTCACACTCTTTGACGATCTTCCCCTCATTGACATGAGCGATACAAATCTGCGAGTAGGGTAGGCGCATGCCCACGCTGCCTGGCGGTTGCCACAGCGGTGCGCGAGAAATGAGTGCGGTCGTCTCCGTCATGCCGTAGCCATTGGAGACTTCGACATTAAAGTTCTTCTCGAAACTCTTCTCAAAGTTTGGGGAGAGTGGCGCCGCGCCGGAGTTGATATTAGTAAGGCTGCTGATGTCTGCATCGCCAACAGGAATCTGGGTAAGTGCCATGAGAACGGTTGGTACTGTCGAGAAGCCTCGCACCTTGAAGCGATCGATATGGTGCCAGAAATTCTTCATGCCCTCGGGTGAGCGGAACCCGGCAGGTGTTAGCAGCAGCACGCGGTAACCCACGCTAAAGGCCGCAACGCCTTGGATGATGACGCCATAGATATGGAACAAGGGCAGGCCGCACAGTATCGTATGACGATGCATATGCGCGGTATAAATTTGCATCAATTGCCCGAGAAATGCCATGTTGCCGTGAGTAAGCTGCGCGATTTTCGGGCGGCCTGTTGTGCCGCCTGTGTGGAAGTAGGCTGCAACTTGATCTGGAGAGAATACACGCTTGCTGTTTAGCTGCTCAGGATCTTGCTCGGCAATAGCTGCGTCGAAATTCAAGACTTTGACGTGCGGGCTATCTGGAATGCTGGGTTCGCTATCGGTGAAGTGTGGGTGCGTTACCGCCAATACTGTGTGCACATTCGGCAAGCGGTGCAGAATCTGCGTCAACTTAGTCCACAAGTCTGTATGCGGGGAGGCTCCAAGGCAGATGACGACCTTCGAATCGGCTGCTTCGATGATCTCGGCGATGTGCTCTGCCTCGAGCATAGGGTTAATCGGGTTCGCGATACCGGCAGCTTGCGCGCCCCAGATTGCCGGATGGCTCTGCGGCATAATAGGCAGCAGGATCGATACGGAGTCTTGGGTAGTAATTCCAACGCTGTGCAGTAGGTTTGCAGTCTGGGTGATACGCTGCGCCAGTTGCTTAAAGCTGATGGTCTCCGGCGTCTCGTCGCGCCTTCCGCTCAAGAGAAACTCGATGGCTGGCTCATCACCAAAACGCTTAGCGCTCTGTTGGAATAGAGAGTAACTGTCTGTATGGGGAAATTGCGAAAGAAGGGGCTTTTTCTCAAATGCCTCTACGCTTTCGATGGTTTCCAGAAGTGGTTCTTTTGCAGGTGTCTTACTGTAATCGATCACGGTATTGCGCGCCCCCTTTTATTGTATTCATTGGCACTGCTTCATGTCTCGGTGTCTGCCTCGGTGCGCTCCATGTACCGCTGCGTAGTGCAGCTTATATCACCTCACAAAGTTTCTTGCCAGTGCCGTGGCCGCCAATAGCTCTGGCTATCTCTACCGCTTTCAAGCAAAATTGCCCGCAGAAAATGATTGTGAATTACTTGAAGCACAAGCTTCGGTTAAGCGGTCTACGTCCATGTCAAACCTGACGCTTTTGTCTTGAATACAATCTGGAGTTATTTATGAGCAACACCCTTTTGAAAGTGCTTGGAGTTAGTGCCGCGGTCGCCCTTTCTTCCTTAGTATTCGCCCAGCAAATGGAGAAGAGTCCTGCTGCAGATGGCGCGCAGGCCTATATCGTATCGCCTATGGATGGCGCCACTGTGCCTACTACCTTCGATGTCGTGTTCGGCTTGAAAGGCATGGGTGTAGCACCCGCAGGCACGCAAGTTAACAACACCGGGCACCATCATTTGTTGGTTGATGCGGCAGAGCTGCCCGACCTCGATATGCCATTGGGCGCGAATGTCACCCATTTCGGTGCTGGTCAAACGCAAACGACCCTGACGCTCACTCCAGGCCAGCACACATTGCAGCTGATCCTTGGGGACCATATGCATATCCCTCACAACCCAGCAGTGGTATCCGAGAAAATCACGATCACCGTCCGCTAAGTTGTCTGCTTTGAAATTAAGTGTATTAGATCAGTCCCCCATTCGTAGTGGGGGAAGTGCCACGCAGGCGCTAGCCGAGACGGTAGCGCTTGCGCAGCATACAGAGGCGCTGGGTTTTCATCGCTTCTGGGTGGCGGAGCACCATGGCTCGGAGAGTTTCGCTGGCTGCGCCCCAGAGCTACTGTTAGCTCAGATTGGAGCCAAGACCGAGAGTATTCGCCTTGGCTCGGGCGGCGTCATGCTGACCCACTACAGCCCCTATAAGGTGGCTGAGAACTTCCTCTTATTGCAGACCCTCTACCCCGATCGTGTTGATCTTGGAGTTGGGCGAGCGCCAGGCAGTGACTCTGTCACCGCGCAGGCCTTGGCCTATGGTTCGCCTATTGGCGTGGAGTATTTCCGCAACAAGCTCCTAGACATGATGGCATTCGTTAGGGGTGAGCGACCGGAGACGAGTGTCTTTGCGCGCGCCCACGCCAGCCCGCAGGTGGCTATACCTCCGCAATTTTGGCTGCTTGGCTCTAGCGAGCAGAGTGCGCTATATGCCGCCGAGTTAGGCATGCGCTACTCTGTCGCGCATTTCCTGAACCCGCAGCATAGCGATCACCTCGCGCGGGTCTATCGGGAGAATTTTCAGCCCACTGAAGCGCTGCCGGCACCTCACGTCAATGTAGGGGTATTCGTGCTCTGTGCGGATAATGAAGAAGAGGCAGAGGCCTTGGCTTTGACTCGCGATATCTGGCGTTTGGGCTTAGAGAAAGGTAATCCAGGCCCAATACCCTCGATCGCAGAGGCCCGTGAATATCGACTGTCAGCACAGGAGCGTGCGCTGATAGCGCAGCGCCGTCAGCACGCCATCTGTGGCACGGCTGCCAAAGTAGGAGCGCAGCTACGCGAGATCGCGCAGCGCCACCAGGCGGATGAATTGGTAGTGATCAGTAATTGTCATGACTTTGCGCAGCGCAAGAACTCCTATGCCTTGCTGGCAAAGGAGTTCAATCTGCAGGGGAGTGTTTAGCTAGCGCGTTTCACGGCGAGGTTCGCCATATCGATGAGCGCCTGACGGAAAGGGCTGTCGTCGAGATTAGCGAGTAGGGCGATAGCCTTGTCGGATTCAGCAAGGGCAAGGTCGCGGGTATAGTCTAGGCTGCCGCTGCGCTTGATGATGGCGATCACGTCGGTGAGTTGCTGCTGAGCAAGCTCTGCATCCATATCTTGCGCAGCGCCCTCGATGCAGCGCTTTAGCAGATCTGCTTCCTCTTTAGTGCCAGTGCGCATGGCGTGAATCAATGGCAGGGTCGGTTTGCCCTCAGCCAAGTCGTCGCCAATATTCTTTCCCATCGTTGCGGCGTCGCCCTCATAGTCGAGCACGTCGTCGATTAACTGAAAGGCCATGCCGATATGCATGCCCACATCCCGCAGGATCTGCTGTTGCTGGGCGCTGGCGCCCGCGAGGATCGCGCCGCATTCGGCCGCTGCCTGGAATAGAATAGCGGTTTTATGGCGGATGACATTCATATAGCCTTCTTGGGTCGCCGCGCTATTATTCTTATTGATTAGCTGCAGCACTTCGCCCTCGGCGATGCGATTGGTCGTATCGGCGATGATCCGCATGATGTCCATGTTACCAATGGATACTAGGACCTGGAATGCGCGGGAATAGATGAAGTCGCCAACCAGCACGCTGGATGGGTTGCTCCATTGCTCATTGGCCGTAGGGCGGCCACGGCGCATCGAGGACATGTCGACGACATCGTCGTGCAGCAAGGTGGCGGTATGGATGAACTCGATTACAGCGGCTAGGCTGATGTGTTGATCGCCTTGATAGTCACAGCTTTTAGCGCTCAATAACACGAGAACTGGGCGCATGCGTTTGCCGCCCGCATCGATAATATAGTGGCCGATACTCTCTACAAGAGCGACATCGGAGTATAACTGGTCGATGATGAACTGGTTTACGGCATCGAAGTCTGCCGAAACTACTGCGCGGATATTCTTATACATGAAGCTACCGTGAGCGATGTTGCTGTTTGTGACGCCAATTTATTGTAATGATTGTCTTGAGAGGGAGGGTTTGAAGCCTTACTCGTCAATTTTTATCTCGCCTTCCCTAAAAGTGCCGGGAAATAGCGTTTTTTGTTCAAGACGTGCGTTGTAAATCGAGCCTGCATGCTAGGGGCGAAGCCTTTGACTGTCAAGATAACAGCGCGTACAGGGCATCCTTGCTCCAAGGGCATGGAGAACATGATAATTTCTCAAAATGAGGCTTGCCACTACAGGGGTGTTCCCGTAAAATGCCCGCCCCTATAGGCACTGCTGGACAGAAGGACTTACAACAAGGACTTTTAAGCGTGAAATACGCTGTCCTTGTCTCTTGTTCTAGTCATTAGGGTTTAGACCCATTAATGGACGAGAAGATCGCAGCGCTAGCAGAATATGAACCTATACCCAATGTGGAGTGAGATATGTACGCGGTAATTGAGAGTGGTGGCAAGCAACACCGAGTGGTTGAGGGCGAGATCCTCAAGCTCGAAAAATTGGAAGCTGCCATGGGCGAAGAAGTTAGCTTCGACAAAGTACTCATGGTGGGTGAAGGCGAATCAGTAAAAATCGGCGCGCCTTATGTTGAAGGCAGCAAGGTTACTGCTGAGGTTTTGACGACTGGTCGCGCTAAGAAAGTGACGATCCTTAAGTTCCGTCGTCGTAAGCATCACTTGAAGCACCAGGGCCACAGACAGTGGTTTACTGAAGTTAAGATCACAGGTATTTCAGCATAAAGTCGGGCGTAAGCTGGCAGGAGACAACAAATGGCTCATAAAAAAGCAGGTGGTAGTACCAGTAACGGTCGTGATTCCCAGTCGAAACGACTTGGTGTTAAGCGTTTCGGCGGCGAAAGTGTATTGGCGGGCAACATCATCGTGCGTCAGCGCGGCACGCATTTCCACCCCGGTGTAAATGTTGGACTGGGCAAAGATCACACGATCTTCGCAACGGCTCCAGGCACTGTTAAGTTTGAAGTGAAGGGCGCACAGCGCAGGAAGTACATCAGCATCGTTACTGCTTAATTGCAGTTACGCGTGTAGTTCGGTGTTTTGGCAAGGCCAGCCCTGAACGAAAAAGAGCCTCGTCTTGTGACGGGGCTTTTTTATATGGGGCATACTGCCCTCGCTTAGATTGCCACAATATTTGATTCCCCAACGGGTAGGAACAACATGAAGTTCGTAGATGAAGCAGAAATCACTGTGGAAGCAGGTAAGGGCGGCAATGGCTGTCAGGCCTTTCGCAGGGAGAAGTTCATCGCCAAGGGCGGCCCAAATGGCGGCGATGGCGGTGATGGCGGCAGCATCTATCTGCTTGGCGACAGCGGCCTCAATACCCTAGTGGACTTCCGTTTTCAGCCGCAATACCGTGCCCAGTCCGGTCAAGGTGGCATGAGTAAGAACTGTACGGGTCGCAGCGGCGAAGACCTCATCGTGCGGGTGCCAGTGGGCACGAGCGTAGTGGACGCCAATACCGAAGAATTGATCGCCGATATCTCCGAGGATGGCCTGCAGGTCTTGGTCGCTAAGGGCGGTATCCATGGGCTTGGCAATACGCGTTTCAAATCCAGCACCAATCGCACGCCTACCAAGACGACTAACGGAACTCCAGGCGAGCACCGTACTCTGCAGCTCCAGCTGAAGGTATTGGCCGATGTGGGCCTGCTTGGCATGCCGAATGCGGGCAAATCGACCCTTATCAGATCTGTGTCCTCGGCGCGTCCGAAGGTTGCCGACTATCCCTTTACCACCTTGGTTCCAAACCTCGGTGTGGTGCGAGTGGGTAGCGAGCGTAGCTTCGTGATGGCCGATATTCCCGGTGTTATCGAAGGCGCCTCTGAGGGTGCCGGCCTAGGCTTCCGTTTCTTGAAGCACTTGTCGCGAACGCGCCTGTTGCTGCACATGCTCGACGTTGCCCCGCTCGATGGCGCAGACCCAGTAGAGCACGCCCGCAAGATAAGAGACGAGCTGGAGAAGTTCAGCCCGACCATGTCTAAGAAAGAGCGCTGGTTAGTGTTGAATAAATTCGACCTCGTACCCGAGGAAGAGCGCGAGGCATTGGTTGAGCGCATCAAGACAGGGCTGCAGTGGACGGGCAGGATTTTCCAGATCTCTGCGATCAATGGCGGTGGCTGTGCGGACCTGTCCCAGGCGATCATGGTCTCGGTGGAGACCCATCGAGTGAATTTGCGTGAAGATCCTGATTATCAGGAAGCGCAGGCTGAGTTCGATCGTGAGATGGAGTACGAGATTCGCAAGAGCATCGAGAAGAGCAAGGCGGCCCGTAGGGCGCTGCGCGAGCAGATGGAAGCCGATCTCGAAGATGATGATTACGATGAGGACGAGGACTACTGAGCCTAGCCTGATTAACGTTTGCACTATTCCCCCGAAGGGTTTCCTAACGCCATGCGCAAAGAGCTATTAAAGACACGTTGCTGGGTCGTCAAGATAGGCAGCTCCCTGATCACCAACAACGGCCTCGGTCTCGACAAAGAGGCGATTGCCGGCTGGGTGCAGCAACTAGTATCCCTGCAGAAGCAAGGCATTCAGGTAGTGCTGGTGTCCTCCGGCGCAGTCGCCGAGGGCGTTGCTCGGCTCGGCTTGAAGCGCCGCCCTAAAGAGATTCATCTGCAGCAGGCCGCCGCGGCAGTCGGGCAGATGGGCCTGATCCAGACCTACGAGAGCTATTTCATGCAATATGGGGTGCATACCGCACAGATATTGCTAACTCACGATGACCTCTCCAACCGCCGTCGCTATCTCAATGCGCGCAGCACTCTCACCACGCTGGTGAGCATGAACGTGGTGCCCGTGATCAACGAAAACGATACTGTCGCGACTGCCGAATTATGCTTCGGTGATAACGATACCCTAGGGGCGTTAGTGGCGAACCTAGTTAACGCCGATGCCTTGGTCATCCTCACCGACCAGAAGGGCCTCCACAAATCCGACCCGCGCAAAGACCCAGACTCACCCGTGATCGCAACAGCCATGGCCGGAGATCCGAGCCTAGAGGCGATGGCGGGCAGTAGCAATAATGTGGGCCGCGGCGGCATGATCACTAAGGTATCAGCGGCGAAACTGGCCGCTCGTTCCGGCGCCTGCACCATCATCGCCAATGGCCGCGAGCCGCAAGTCCTCGAGCGCCTAGCTAAGGGCGAGGAGATCGGCACGCTATTATTACCAGAGCGCCAACCCGTTGCGGCACGCAAGCAGTGGCTAGCGGGCCAGCTGAAGTCTAAAGGTCGCTTAGAGCTGGATGACGGAGCGGTAAAGGTATTGCAACACTCGGGCCGCAGTCTTCTGCCAGTGGGCGTGATCGGCACGCAGGGTGGTTTCGAGCGCGGTGACGTCGTGAGCTGTGTGGATACAAAAGGCAAAGAAATTGCCCGTGGACTAGTAAACTACGATAGCAAAGAAATGAGCCTGCTACTGCGTTGCAGTAGCGACAAGATCGAGGCCCTGCTAGGCTACGCGGGCGAAGAAGAAGTAATCCATCGCGACAATCTGGTCCTAACCGAATAGATTAAGTGCGCCGTAGTGCGAGTGGCTCGATGTTAAGTCCTCCGTAGCACGAGTGGCACTGCGGCGTACTTCGCTGCTGGACACGCCGTAAACCCATCCATGGGGGCTCAGTCGCCGCCGTCCGGGCGGCTCATGGTCCTGCATCGAAGCACCCCACATCGCCCCTCTGGTTTTGCGGTCGCGAATAATATCAGCGTTCTATTGTTAGGCAGGTTCGATTTTTCCCAGCCCTGCTAGAAACCACTGACTGTAGGAGCTTGCTTGCAAGCGAATGGGTGCGATTGACGAAGATCTGTGGAAGATTTAGGCCTATCGCCTGCAGGGCACCCTCTTACGAGGGCATGGGCTCCTACAGTCAGAAATCTATTCCAATATAGTGGTAGAAACCACTGACTGTTGGGGGCTCGCCACAGGTGATTTCGCTGACAGATTGGCGTTGCGATCGAGGAGTGTGGTGTGCGGTGGGGAATGAGGAGAGTGTTAGCGGCATGGTCGATGAACCGCTCCTGCGTTCTCGACACGCCCGCCATCCATGGCGGTCGGATGCGCGTTTACCCTCGTAAGGGGGCGCCAAGCCTACAAGGATGTATTCACGGCGTCTCTCAGCAGTCCCTACCGCGTAGCGCGCTCCCGTACTGAACTAATACCACTGAACTAATACCACTGAACTAATACCACTGAACTAATACCACCAAACTCAAACCGCCAATCTAAAAATCTGCGGTTGCAGCGCGCTAATTAATTTTACGGAACTAGGTAAATCGTCAAAACATATTGCTGACGTTGCTCATTGAGACGGATTCTTCTTCTGCGCGCCCTTGTTTAATCCAGTCTTGAATGTGTGGGTTGGCTAGTAGGGTGTTGGCATAGCGTTGGGCTTCCATGCTCAGTTTTGCGCCGTAGGATTGGAAGCAGATCGCCATTGGGGCGAACATGCAGTCTGCAATTGAAAATTTCCCGAACAGATAGTCGCCACCAGCACCGTATTTGCGGCGGCAGCAGCTCCAGATCGCGTCGATGCGGGCGATCTCTTCTTCCAGTTTCTCGGACACGAATAGAGCTACCGAGGCTTTGCAGTTCATTGGCCATTCTTTCTTTAGGTGTGGGAACTCTGCATGCATTTCTGCGCAAACCGAACGTGCGCTAGCGCGCTTCTTCGGATTGATTGGCCAACCACGTCCTTCCAAGAGTTGCTCTGAAACATATTCGCAGATTGCGAGAGAGTCCCACACTGTAGTTTCGCTGTGGAGGAATGCGGGCACTTTCAGCGATGGCGAGTAAGGGCCTAGTTTTTCCGCCGTGTTGTCTTGATACAACGCGATATTGATCTCGTCGAACGGTACATCGAAGGCTTTAAGCAGCAGCCAAGGCCGCATAGACCAAGAGGAATAGTTCTTATTGCCGATGACTAGTTTTGCGTGACTCATGAGAAACTCTCCGCTGAATAAACAACTACGCGTGAAGAGGGGGCCTCTTCTGTGTTCCTTCTTGATTTAGTGAAGTATTTTTGAAGAAAGTTCCGAGACATCCTTGTTGAAACAGCCACTGTTCATTAAACAGATTGGATACAAGGATTAAACACCGTCTTTATTACGTTTAGAGGCGTGAATTGGGGCTAGACGCTGACCGAATATGGCAGAATTGGGGCAGAGGGTTTGTGCGGTCCCCGACCGCCTTGGGCCGTTCACGTTTATGCTCTAAATACTGTATAGTTCCGGTGTCTTAGCGCCGCGTGGCGTGGGGTTTTCGTGTCACGGCTTGGCCACTAGAGATGAGTAAAGAAGATTATGGCGAGACGAATTGCGATAGTAGAGGACGAGGCGGCAATCCGCGAAAATTACGCAGATGTCTTGCGCAAGCAGGGCTATGAGGTGCAAACCTTCTCCAATCGCAAGGATGCCATGCGCTCCTTCGATATACGCCTGCCTAATCTGGCGATTATCGACATAGGCTTGGAGAACGAGATCGATGGGGGCTTTACGCTCTGTCAGTCGCTGCGCTCTATGTCAGAGACGCTTCCAATTATCTTTCTAACTGCACGAGACAACGATTTCGATACCGTCAGTGGCCTGCGTATGGGCGCAGATGACTATCTCACCAAGGACATTAGTCTACCCCATCTCTCGGCACGCATTGCTGCGCTATTTCGCCGCCTAGACGTATTAGATCAGCCTACCTCGCCAGAGAATTTGCTGCAGCGCGATAAACTAACCCTCGATATTGGCCGCCTGACGATTCAGTGGGACAGTATCCCGGTGCCTCTGACCGTAACCGAATTCTGGATGGTGCATGCATTGGTCAAGTTCCCAGGTCATGTGAAAAGCCGGCAAGTCTTGATGCAAGAGTCCAAGATATTTGTGGATGGCAGCACCATCACGTCCCATGTGAAGCGTATCCGTAAGAAGTTCATGATGGTCGACGAGTCTTTCGATTGTATCGAGACTGTCTATGGCATGGGTTACCGTTGGAACACCCAGAACAATGCATGCGCCACTGACACATAATGAATCGGTATTTGAAAAACCCCTTCGGCATCCGCTTCAAACTGGTGTTTCTGTCCAGTTTCCTTCTTGTTATACCTTGGCTCGGTTATCAATACATCTTAGAGATGGAAGAGTATCTGCGTCGGGGGCAAGAAGAGACGGTGCTGGGTACCGCTCGTGCGCTTGCCACGGCCTTGAACGAGCGCCCAGAGCTGTTCGACGAAGGTAGCTACAGCCCTGCGCGCCAGACCAATGATCTTTATGTTTACCCTGTGTTCTATCCGCTAGCTCTGGACGACAACACGTTGGTGGATTGGCAGGATTATCAACGCTATGAGCTCTCTTACGGCAAAGACGACACCATAGGCACAGAGCTCAACCCCCACAGTCCTTTCGCGCGTTACTACCACTACGACGACTCGCTGAATTTCAAGCTGCTGGTTGGGGAGTACAACCGCTTCCTCTACGCATACGTCAAAGTGGTCGACGATAAGACCATTTATCGCAGTGCAGACAGCCTAAGCGTTAACCGTAGTGATTTCCTGCAAATCTCCTTGGTAACTCGCGAGGGGGAGTTCAAGCGCTATGTTGTCGCTCCTCGCGGGCCTGAGTTTCTCTATGCTTACGAGGTCGGCGACGATCTTCGCGATGTCGCCGCCCTGCGGCACGAAGAGCGTATAGCAGGGCAATGGTATGAGGCACCCGATGGTTATGAGATTGAATTACGCCTGCCCTTGACCATGTTGGGCGACCAGATCGGGTTTGCGCTTTACGATGTCGATGACCCGGAGGAGCGTGAGGTGTCCTCAGTGGTGGCTACCTCCGATGTAAACGATCGCGAGCGTCTCGGCTTTCTGCGGCGCCCGACGCCAGAGATCGATCGCATCGTAGAGGGTATGGGCCACACGAACTCCCGCATTCAGGTCATCGACCGCGCGGGCCGAATTTTGCTCAGTGTTGGCGACATTCAGTCGGCAACTGGTCTAGCGTTAAGTGCAGACCCACTAAGCTCGCCCGTGAATAAGTATTGGTTGTTCTTTGAAGACAATGTTCTACACCCTTTGTACTACAGGTTGCTCACGAAACCCTCCAATGACTTCATCGATGAGCTCTATGCTGGCGGCACCGCGGAGGGGTCCCATATCGATTCGGCTTTGGCAGGCGCGCCACAGACACAGTTCCGTACTATTCCCGATTCCCAGACTCGAATTCTCGAGGCGGCTCACCCCATCGTGGCAGATGACGAGGTAATGGGGGCGGTAATTGTCGACCAGAACATGAATGGAATAAGGACTTTCCGCAACCAAGCGCTGGAGACTTTGTTCAATACAATTCTAGGAGTCATGCTAGTTATTTCGTTCGGGCTTTTCGCTTTTGCCTCGCGAATCTCCACGCGAATCCGGGATCTGCGTAATCAGGCCGAGAATATTATTGATGACAATGGCAGGCTTAGGAACAACTTGGTCGCGAGCACGAACTCAGATGAGATTGGCGATCTATCGCGTAGCTTCTCGAGCATAGTAGAACGACTATCTCAGTACACTACTTACTTAGAACACATGTCCTCGCGTTTGTCCCATGAGCTACGCACGCCTGTTACCGTTGTGCGCTCATCGCTCGAGAATCTGGGCATGGTGTCCCAAGGAAAAGAATCGGAGATTTATATTCAGCGCGCAGAAGAGGGGATCAATCGCCTCAATCTCATTCTCACGAATATGAGTGAGGCGACACGCCTCGAGCAGATGCTACAAAGCTCCGAGAAAGAACGTATGGATCTTGCCAAGGTCATCAATGGCTGCGTCGAGGGCTACAGATTAGCCTATCCAGAGGTTACCATCACTGCCGATATCGAAGGCCCAGTGATTATCTCTGGCGTACCTGAATATATCGCGCAACTGATGGATAAGTTGATTGCGAACGCGGTGGAGTTTACTTATGCGGACAAACCCATCTTAGTGTTTTGCAAAATAGTACGGGATACCGCGGTTGTGAGGGTCTCTAACAATGGACCCTATTTGCCTGAGGAAATGAAGGGTCGGCTGTTCGACTCTATGATCTCAGTGCGTCCGCAGGAGAAACAGAAACAGCCGCATCTCGGTATCGGCTTGCACATCGCGCGCCTCGTGGCAGAGTTCCATCAAGGCCAGATTCGCGCTGAGAATCTGCGCGACGCAGAAGGTGTCGCCATTACCATGGCGATTCCTCTCCTAGAAGAGTAGCGCGCTATTTGCCAGTATAAAAAGCGGGGACGTTTGCTTTAACTACCGGCGAGTCGTCGGCCCAGGCATGGCAGGTATTTAGGACGACGGGCTTCTTGCCCAGATGACTCGTGTCAGAGTCTGGCCGATTATTACGATGCTTGCGCAACGGGCTAATGGTCTGAAACGCAACAGTCGCCATCGAGTAGAGCAGTTCGGTGATATGCGTACATCCCGCAATGCCTCCTACGCGTTCCCGTATACCTTCTCGCCAACCGCGGCCCATCTTCAAACCGACCAGCGCAGCATAATTGGGCGTAATATCCGGACACATCTGAAACGGACTATTCTCTGTACTAGCCTCTACCTGTTGCACAACAAACTGAGCGTCGACGGTGACGCGCACAAGCATCTCATGTAGTGCCTCGCCAGGATTGATCTGTCCGCGCCAATCGTTGCCAAAGGTGTAGGATTTGGTGTCGGTCATGTGGGCTTCAATATCGAACAGGCCATCTTCGCGCTCGAAGCCAGTAAAACTAATGGCGCGCGTATGGATATGCGCCCGTGGCGCGGGTGCTGAAAGGGGCATAGCGTAAACCTCAAATCGCAGTGCCGAGTCCTTGGAGCTGCAGATTACAATACCGTGGCAGTGTGCCGTATCTAACGATCACACACAGGAGCCACAGATTATATCGCGGTTTTACAGGCAGAGGTAATTTAAGGGCGCTTAGCTGGCGGCATTGGCGTACTGGTAGCGAATCAAAACGTTCTGGGAGTCGCCATTCTCATCGAGAAGATTGCTGATGCCGCGATACATCATCAGCCTTTGCGAGCCTTGTTCATAGGCTAGGTAGAGAGGCTCTACCAGCCAGCCTACAAGACGCAGTATGCCGGCTGGACGTACCACCAGACAAAGCGTTGTGGATGTTATCGCGGCGCATTGTTCTGCATCGGTTTTACGAATACTGATTTTCACGGTATCTAAGCGGGCAGGAACAAAGAACTCGGCACGAATAGTCTCTCCCGCCGAAAGGGCCTCCCAGTGGGCGCGCACATAGGGATCGAAGCCGGCGTCGACAACGAGTCGTTCTTCCTTCTCTATGCGCTTGCTCTCAGAATTCTGGCCGCCGCGTTGATAGCGAACGTCTAGGCTGCTGCCGTTGTCAGTAACAGAGAATCGAGTACCGCTGCGTAAGTCATTCTGTTCTACCTCTGGGGTTATGAAGGAGCGAGCGCCATTGAGACTCTTCTCCACTAACAACTCACCTGTAGGGGCTACATACTCCACCCGTTCACTAAGTAATGCCGACGCATCGCTGCGGAAATGTTTTTCCTGATAGAGTAGCTCGCCACTGTCAACCGATGCGGCTTCGCCAACGATCCAAGGCTCTGCATGCGAAGGCATTGCGATTAGTGCAGTTAGTGCTACAAGTAATTGCTTGGCACAAGAAGAAAAGCTGCTCTTGCTAAGCATCACCGTTTGCCTCGCTTGCTGCAGGTAAACCGATTCTAGGAGTTTCGCGAAACAAGGGCTTGGCAATCAGGAATTGGGAGGTATGTATTACCCGCTCCATAAAGCCGCCCTGACAGTAGGCGAGATAATAATCCCACATGCGTATAAAGTCGCCAGACAGACCTTGCGCAAGATAATCTTGGGTTTGCGCAAGAAAACGCTCTCGCCAATGGGAAAGTGTAAGTGCGTAATCACGCGTAATATCCTCTAAGCCTATGATTTGCATGTCGGTGTCTTCAGCCACGTGCTTAGCGACTATCTGATTGCTCGGCAGGCAGCCGCCCGGGAAAATATAGCGCTGGATAAAATCCACAGAGTTTTTAGCTTGCTCATAGCGCTGATCGGAGATGGTGATAGCCTGTATTAGCATCAGTCCATCGTCATTCAACAGGCTGGCACATTTCTCAAAATAGTTTGCATAGAATTCATGGCCTACTGCCTCTATCATTTCAATAGAGACGAGTTTGTCGTAGTTGCCCTCGAGATCTCTGTAGTCGCGTAGCAGCAGTTCAATGCGATCCTCAAGGCCAGCCTCGGGAATGCGCTCCTGTGCATAATCGAATTGCTGCTGAGACAGAGTGGTAGTCGTAACACGACAGCCATAGTGTTGTGCTGCGTGAATAGCCAGAGAGCCCCAGCCAGTGCCAATCTCTAGCAGATGATCCTCGGCGCGAAGCTGCAGGCGTTCACAAATATGAGACAGTTTGTGCAGAGAGGCCGCGTGTAAACTGCTTTTCTCGTGTGAGAAAATGGCAGAGGAATACATCATGCTTGGGTCTAGAAAGCTAACGAAGAAATCGTTGCTAAGATCGTAATGCGCAGAGATGTTGCGGCGCGAACCTTCCGGATTGTTCGCATTCATGCGGTGCAATATGCGCGTGGCGAGCCGCCGAATCCACGACTGCCCACTATCCACGCCGTCTAGAATGTGCAAGTTGAGCACGATCACGCGCACTAGCGTTACTAGATCATTGGAGGTCCAGTGGTGCCACATATAGGATTCGCCGCAGCCTATGCTGCCGCCTCGAATCAGATCCACATAGAAGTCTTGGTTCAATACTTTGATATGCGCAGTAAGGGCGCTTGCGTCACGCTCGCCATAGACAATACTGTTCTCGCCATCCTCTAAGATGATGCGACCCTTACTGAGCTTTCCCAATATATTCAGCACGAAGGTTTTTGCCCAGCGATCTACAAATTTCCGACCAGGTGCACGAGCACTTCGTTTCGCAACAAGACTGTTCGATTTCAAGATGACGGATTTCATGAGTGTTTTCCTACTCCTATCAGTGTTTATTACTTATTAGCTCGCTATGCCTAAACAGCGGCATACGTTTGAAAAATAATCTAAGTGCCTGCCAATAGATTGCGAGCGCGACTTTCATGGTCATAAAGGGATAGCGCAGTAAACTATTGCGTAAAGACGATGGAGTTATTTCGACGCGGCGTAGTGCAACGGTGGCGTTGAAAGCCTCTTTGCCGTTGCGCCAGTTCTGCAAATGAATGCTAAGTGAACGATTCGGAGTCCGGCTGCGCCATTGATAGGTCATCTTCATGGGCATAAAGGGTGATACGTGCATGCGTTTCGCGAAACGATGGGATTGATGGCTCGAGTCACAGGGAATGACATATTGCACCCGCTCGCGCCATGGTGTGCTCGTGACCTCGGCGACGATGTAGCGCAATTGTTCTTGTTGATCGAAGCAGTAGTAGCAGCTAATTGGATTAATCAAGAAACCGAAGTAGCGCAGATTGCTCAGAAGGCGGATTGGGCCTAGGGGGCGCTCCCCAGTCTCACGCATAACGAGATCGCGTACCGCTTCATCTAGCGGTTGCTCTTCAGACCCTAGGAAATCGCTGCGTCGAAATCTCGCAAGCGCGGGCTTGTCAGCCGACCAGAAAGGAGAGAGCGCAAACACTTGTTGGAGTTCATCAAGATCGAGATACATCATGAAGACTTGGTAGGTGAACTCGTGTGGCTTAGGCAAGATGCGGCGATGCCGCACGAGACCCTCATATATTCCACTGTGCAGCATACTCGGCGCTCGTTCATGCACTATGTTGTCGATTCCGTGACTATCCAATGTTAAGTGCTCCGCTTAGGCGATTAGGGGCGAACCCGGTTATTGACGAAACGTATGATGGCGCCTAAAACAGGTATGTGTTGGTAGAGCATCGCTCCTAGATCGTAGAAGTCTTCTTGGTAGTAGATGCGGTCTGTAAAGCGAATCTGAGTTATGCCGCGCAGCGTAATCATCTTGCCACCCGCGAGAGCCGAGTTGCTGAATTTCATATGCCACGTGATGGTGGCGGAATTCTCGCCACGCTGCTCATCGGTGTACTCGAACTGTATACCATCAGAGCTGGCGTATAGATTCTTAACATAGCTCTTCAAAGCTAGAATACCCAGAATCGTGTGCAGGGGGTCGCGAAACTCAACATCTTGAGTGTAGAGCCTATCCATCCGCTCAATGTTTGAGCTATTTGCTTCTTGGTAAAAGGCTTTAAAGTCCTGAAGCAGTGTGTTCTTTTGCTTGTCAGGCATATAGAGGCTCTCTTTCACAATAATGTACCTTCGCCTAGTCGATCTAATTCCTGCGGTTTTCGAATCTGCTTAGCGTTGAATTCGCCTTGCAACTTGCATAGATTACGAAGCACTAGTTTGTTCAGATCAAAGCGCAGTAAAAGGCGATTAGTTTTGTGCTTTTTTAGTTGAATCGATTGATCTAGGCTTGTGGTGGCACCGTAAAACCCTTCAGAACAACATAATTCACGGTAGCGCAGCCCTAAAACGGGCTGAGAAAAATTCGAATAAGGAGTCACGTGGGTAGCAGCGACGAGACAAACGGAAAGAAGCCGGCCCAGTCGTGGGCGGCTCAGCTTGGCAACGATCCATGGGAAAGCGAGCTGCGCAAGGTCGCGCAGAGCGCAGATCGTCTGGCCTTCAAGAAACTGTTCGAGCATTTCGCCCCGCAGATCAAGGCCTTCTTAATGAAGGGCATTGGCTCCTACGGCGATCGCTCTCAGGCCGAGGAAATGACCCAGGAGGTCATGATAAAGGTGTGGAATAAGGCCGCGTCCTTTAATAGCAGTAAGGCTAGCTTGAACACTTGGATATTTACCATCGCTCGCAACACGCGTATCGACTTTATCCGCCGCAATAGCAGGGCGGAGCGCAAGATCGACATCGAGGATATCTGGCACGAGGCGGATTCCCCCGAGCCAATAGTCGATTTGCAGCAGCGCCGTGTAGAAACGCAGGTGCGTAATGCCTTGTCGACCCTGCCAGATGAGCAGGCGCTGGTTTTAGAGAAAGCATTTATGGAGAGCAAGTCTCACAACGAGATCGCGCAGGAGCTGGGGCTACCCCTAGGTACCGTTAAATCTCGAATTAGGCTGGCGTTAAGTAAGCTCCAGATACTCATTGATCGATAAAGTTAAAGGTAACAGCATGATTTCTTATCATCCCGACTCAAGATATTTGACAGATTTCGCTTCAGCCAATTTGTCTTTGGCAGAGGCCGTTTGTGTATCTGCCCATCTTGAGTTCTGCGGCAAGTGTCGCGGGCATGTGCAACAACTCAAGGATGTCGGCGCACACTTACTAATTCAGCTCGAGCCTGAGGAGTTGGAAGCGGATAGCTTCACACGGCTTATGTCGAAGATCGGCAGTGCAGATGCCGCTGCCTCTAGCCCTAGAACTCCCGCGGAGCCGGCACTTTCCTTGAATGAGTGTGAGCAAGACGAGGCCGCCCGTAGTAAGGAGTTGCCACGTTCCTTGGTCGACGTGTTCCTGCCTCGCTCTGTGCGCAGCCTCTCTAGAGGTGGCTTACAGAATCTAAGCTGGGCGCAGCTGGGTAAGGCTCTTCGTGTAGCCCCACTGCCGATATTTGGCGAATCCCGTGAGACCGCGATATACGATATTAAGGCGGGCGGCCGCATGCCCGAGCACGAGCACCGTGGCGAGGAAATTACAGTGTTGCTAAAGGGCAGCTTCTCGGATGCCGACGGCAGCTACTCGCGTGGTGACTTCGTGGTTCGCAATGCAGGGGAGGCCCATCAGCCTACCGCTACGCAAGATACTGATTGTATCTGCCTTGTTTGCCTAGAGCGGCCTGTGCGTCCACGGGGCCTGTTTTATCGCTTATTGGAGCCTTTCGTACAGTATCGTTTGAACAAGTTGAACCGTGGTCCAGCCTTCTAGGCAGGGTCCGCGAAGATGTCCTCGTTAACGTGACGCTCCCTATATTGGGTAACCCGCTTTTGAAGGGGTGTTTGGTTCGATTTACGAACACTCCTCGGGCATAATACGGGTTCACCAATATAGGAGTTATTCTATGGCAGCTGCCACCGCAAGACACATACTCGTAGACACAGAAGCCCAATGCCTAGAGCTTAAAGAGCGCATTAACAAGGGCGAAGACTTCGCAGACATCGCAAAACAGTTCTCTTCTTGTCCTTCCCGCGCCAACGGCGGCGATCTCGGTAGCTTCGGTCCTGGCCAAATGGTGAAGGAATTCGATCAAGTCGTATTCAGTGCTGAGCCCAATACCGTGCAAGGCCCTGTTAAGACACAATTTGGCTATCATCTGCTCGAAGTCACCAGTCGCACAGCCTAGTTTCTGAGGCATCGCCAATGAACAAGTCCCTTCCCGAATTCGGTGCAGAAGACCTCGAGGTCTTGCAACGAACGCCAGGTTATAGGGGCTTTTTTGCGATAGATAAGGTGCTCTTAAAGCACCGCCTCTATGCAGGTGGTTGGAGCCCCTCCTTTACTCGCGAGTTGTTCCTGCGTGACCCGGCGGCAGGGGTTTTGCTCTATGACCCCGAAAGAGATCAACTGGTAATGGTCGAGCAGTTCCGAATCGGGGCGCTGCCTGATGCCGAGAGTCGGGGCACGAGCCCGTGGATGCTGGAGATTGTCGCCGGCATAATGGCGCCCAATGAGAATGCGGAGGATTTGTCGCGACGCGAAGCCAAGGAAGAGGCCGGTTGCGACATTCAGGACTTGGTCCATATCACCGACTATTACAACAGCCCGGGTGGCAGCAACGAGCGTATCAGTTTGTTTTGCGGACGCGTAGATGCCAGCAACGCTGGAGGAATTCACGGTCTGGAAGAAGAGAATGAGGATATTCGTGCGCTTGTGCTATCTTTCGAAGAGGCATGGTTGGCACTACAGGAAGGGCGTATGAATAACGCGATGGCGATAATTGCGATGCAATGGCTCTATATCAATAGAGAATTACTCCGGAAGAAATGGCGTAGCCAGGGGCCTTGCGCAGCATGAGAGCACCACGCTACAACATAGATCTAGTGCGGCAAATGGCGGATTGTGATGCGAATTTTATTCGTTTACTAAAGCTAATGCCTGATCTAGAATCCTTTAGAGAGGCCTTCTTGCTAGACGCTCATGAGCTTGCTTGCGCAGGCCGTGAAGAACCAGTTCTGCAGCGTTTTCCCCAATGTGAGAACGCGCCACTACAGGTTGGCGAGGCTGGATTACAGTATGCAAGGGAATTTGTAATCAGCTCAACTGCTACAGAAGAGGTGCGAGTACGCATTAGCGTATTAGAAGTGTTCCCATATACCAGCACGTTAGCAATCAATCAGCTAACGCGTGTTAGCCAGTGGATCGACCCTCCAGGCATACTTGTGCGGGTTTATCATGATGCCACCACGGCGGAGGCGGTCGCCTACCAGGGCCATAAAGCCTTCCTTGCTAAGTACGCGATTCCGAACCCAACCATGTATCACCAGGACGAGAAAAGACAGATTAATGAATTCCTAGGCGAGTGGTTAAGTCTGTGTTTGCAGGCGGGCCACAGTCTCAAACCACCGTCGTTTATCTGTGCTGCGTAAATTATGACTAGAGAAGCCGCGGGCGCGCCCGTCAGAGTCGTACAGATTACGGACACTCATTTGTTTCGTGATCCTCGAGCCGCTCTGCTAAAACTCAATACTCAATATAGCTTTGAGAAGGTTGTCGAGTTAATGGCCGCCAAAGAAGCGAATATCGATTTGATCCTAGCCACCGGAGATATCGCGCAGGACGCTTCAGTAGAGGCCTATTTGCGCTTTGGCGACGCTATGCAGTCTTTTCAGGCACCATTTTATTGGATTCCAGGCAATCATGACCGTCGCCGAGTCATGGAAAACCTCGATCAGTACCAAGATGCATTCACGAATCTGGTCAGTCTTTCCAATTGGCAGGTCATCATGCTCGACTCCAGCGTTGTTGGCGAGGTACACGGCCATCTGAGTGAGCGAGAACTTATACATCTGGAGCAGAGCCTACAGGCTGCACAGAGTAATCCGCAGATAGAACACTGCCTGGTCTGCTTGCACCACAATCCAGTGCCAGGTAGTGCGCAGTGGATGGAAGGCATAGGGCTTCACAATGACAAAGCCTTTTTAGCGATTATTGACCGTTTCGAGTTCGTGCGTGCGGTGGTGTACGGGCATATTCATCAGGAGCTCGATTTCACACGCAATGATGTCCGCTTTTTTTGCACGCCATCGACCTGTATCCAGTTTAAGCCAGAAGTCACAGAATTTTCGCTCGACGACGTAAGCCCCGCCTATCGATGGCTAAACCTGTTCGAAGATGGGCGCATCGAAAGCGAGATTGAACGGGTGACTGGATATGAGTTTGAAGTCGACCATACCTCTAAGGGTTATTGATGATTAGGGCGCTTTTGTGAGTCAGCGAGGCACTGTAATACGTTCAGGGCGCGGAGACTTCATGAGCACACCCAATTTCTATCTGCTGTATCTGCACGGTTTCAACAGCTCCCCTCTCTCTTCTAAGGCTAGAGTCACTTTTGATTATTGTGCGCGTCTAGGTATTGCGGATCGCATTGCGGTTCCCGAGCTGCCTCATGTCCCCGCGCTGGCGATCGCGCAGATGTGCGAGATCATAGAGGCGCAAACTCTCCCGGTGGTTTTGATGGGGAGCTCCTTAGGGGGTTTTTACGCCACTTACCTAGCGGAGCGCTATGGTTTGAAGGCCGCTCTTATAAACCCAGCCGTCAATCCCGCCGATCTATGGCATGAGCATTTAGGGGAGAACCGCAATTACTATTCGGGTCGCCGCTATACGATTACCGAAGAGCATGTACAGCAATTGCGAGACATCGACACGCAGCAATTGCGCCACGCCCACAATTACCTGCTATTGGTTCAAACCGGCGACGAAACCTTAGATTACCGGCTTGCTGTAGACAAGTACAAGTCGTCAACGAGTATAATTCAGGAAGGTGGCAACCATAGTTTTGAAAACTACGAAGCGATGTTGCCCGAAATATTTCAGTTTTTTAGCAGCCCCATAAGTTAGTGGGCCGCCCCAACGCTAGCACCTGCTTACGCGAACTAGAATTAAGAGAAGTCCATTGAATGAGTAATATTTATAACGCAGATGCCATCGAAGTCCTTACAGGGCTAGACCCGGTTCGAAAACGCCCGGGCATGTATACCGACACTAGCCGCCCCAATCACTTAGTGCAGGAGGTCATCGACAATAGTGTCGACGAAGCCTTGGCGGGGCACGCAAAGACAATCACTGTCGTCATGCAAAAAGACGGCTATGTTGAGGTCAGCGATGATGGCCGCGGTATGCCCGTTGATATTCACCAAGAAGAGAAAGTCAGCGGCGTTGAATTGATCTTGACGCGGCTACATGCTGGCGGCAAGTTCTCTGGCAAGAACTATCAATACTCTGGCGGCCTGCATGGCGTTGGTGTTTCGGTAGTGAACGCTCTGTCCAAACATCTCGAGGTACTCGTGCGCCGCGATGGCACCGTATTCCAAATGAAATTTCGCGATGGCGAAAAAGTATCAGAGCTGGCGCCTATTTCGACTGCGCCGAAGCGCATGACAGGCACCACCGTGCGCTTTCTACCGGACGAGAAATATTTCGACTCTAGCAAAATTTCGATCAGCCGCTTGAAGCACGTGCTGCGTGCTAAAGCCGTACTCTGTTCCGGTCTACGTGTAGTGTTCGTCGACAATACTGTGGATGCCGAAAAGAGCCAGAGCGAAGAGTGGTTATTCGAAGATGGTCTTACAGATTACCTTACTCAATCGACTCGCGACTGGCCAGTGCTGCCTGAGCAACCCTTTGTAGGTTCAATGCAAGGTAATGCCGAGGCAGTGGACTGGGCGGTGCAATGGCTGCCAGAGGGCGGTGAGATTACTGCAGAGAGCTACGTTAACCTGATTCCGACAGCGCAGGGTGGTACACACGTGAATGGTCTGCGTACGGGCCTTCTCGATGCATTGCGGGAATTTTGTGAGTTCCGTAATTTATTGCCCCGTGGCATCAAGCTAACTCCTGAGGATGTGTGGGACCGGTGTTGCTTCGTATTGTCCGCAAAAATAGTTGAGCCGCAATTCTCTGGCCAGACTAAGGAACGCCTTTCTTCTAGGCAGTGCGCGGTGTTTATCTCGGGCGTAGTAAAAGACTCGTTTAGTCTCTGGCTCAATCAGCATACCGCAGAGGCGGAGCTGCTCGCAGAGTTGTGTATAAATAATGCCCAGAGTCGTCTCAAGGCGAGCAAGAAAGTCGAGCGTAAGAAGGTAACAGCAGGCCCGGCTTTGCCAGGTAAATTGGCCGATTGTTCCACTCAGGATGTCATGGCTGGCGAGTTATTCTTGGTAGAGGGTGACTCCGCTGGCGGTTCGGCAAAGCAAGCACGCGACCGAGAGACGCAGGCGATAATGCCACTGCGCGGCAAGATCCTGAACACGTGGGAAGTAGATTCGAATGAAATACTGGGCTCACAGGAGGTGCATGACATCGCCGTCGCTCTCGGTGTAGACCCTGGCTCTGATAACTTAGAGGGCTTACGCTACGGCAAGATCTGCATTCTGGCAGATGCTGATTCCGATGGGCTTCACATCGCGACGCTATTATGCGCCTTGTTTCTGCGCCATTTCCGACCCTTGGTTGTCGCCGGACACATCTATGTGGCCATGCCGCCACTGTATCGTATCGATGTTGGCAAAGAGGTTTTTTATGCCCTGGATGAACAAGATAAAGATGGCATTCTCGATCGTTTAGTTGCTGAGAAGAAAAATGCTAAGCCCAATGTGCAGCGCTTCAAGGGTCTTGGTGAAATGAACCCTCTGCAGTTGCGCGAAACCACGATGAACCGCGATACCAGAAGACTGGTGCAATTAACTCTGGATGATGCGCAGCACGCGCGGGAAACAGACGAGATGCTCGATATGCTCCTCGCCAAGAAGCGTGCGCCGGATAGAAAAGTTTGGCTCGAGGAGAACGGCAATCTTGCCGACCTAGCCGAGTAATAGCGCAGGACAAGATTGCGCCGCAACCCAAATTCACCGAATCGAAAGCAGAACGAAGCAATGACTCAGAATATTACAGTGAACGAAGACGGTGTAGAACAAATCGCCCTGAGTAGTTACTCGCAACAGGCGTATTTGAACTACTCCATGTATGTCATCAACGACCGTGCCTTGCCCCATATCGGCGATGGTTTGAAGCCAGTGCAGCGCCGCATTATCTATGCGATGTCCGAGCTAAGTCTCAAGTCGACTGCGAAGTTTAAAAAATCCGCGCGTACGATAGGCGACGTGATAGGCAAGTTTCACCCACATGGTGACTCGGCCTGTTATGAGGCTATGGTGCTCATGGCTCAGCCCTTTAGTTATCGTTACCCGCTCGTCGATGGACAAGGCAACTGGGGCTCGCCCGACGATCCTAAATCCTTTGCGGCGATGCGTTATACCGAATCGAAACTGCGTAAATATGCCGACATACTGCTCTCCGAACTAGAGCAAGGCACTGTGGAGTGGAAACTCAATTTCGATGGCACCTTGCAAGAGCCACAGATTCTGCCGGCGCGACTTCCTAATGTGCTGTTAAATGGTGGCAGCGGCATCGCAGTGGGTATGGCCACAGATATTCCGCCGCACAATTTACGCGAAGTTGCGAGTGCCTGTATCCACCTCTTGGAGAGCCCTAGCGCCACGGTTGCGGATTTGATGACCCATATTCAGGGGCCAGACTATCCAACCGCCGCTGAGATCATTAGCCCGCGAGAGGACATCGTTTCGCTGTACGAAACCGGGAAGGGTTCCATAAGATCCCGTGCGGTTTATCATATCGAGAGCGGCGATATCGTGGTTACGGCCTTGCCCTATCAAGTCTCTGGAGCGAAAGTCCTTGAGCAGATTGCGGCACAGATGCAGAAGAAGAAATTACCCATGGTTGTGGACCTTCGCGACGAGTCCGATCATGAGAACCCAACGCGAATTGTGATTGTGCCACGCTCTAATCGAGTCGATACCGACACGTTAATGTTGCACCTGTTTGCCTCGACCGATCTTGAGCGCACTTACCGTGTCAATTTCAACATAATTGGCACCAATGGTCGCCCGCAAGTGAAGAATCTGCGTTCACTTTTGAAGGAATGGCTAGAGTTCCGCACCGATACGGTGAAGCGACGCCTACAGAATCGTCTCGACCGCATTCTGCAACGACTGCATATTCTGGAAGGCCTCTTGGTTGCCTTTCTCAATATCGACGAAGTGATTCACATCATTCGCACTGAGGAGAAGCCTCGGCCGGTGCTAATGGAACGTTTCGGGATTTCGGAGATCCAGGCCGAAGCGATTCTAGAGCTCAAATTAAGACACCTTGCTAAGCTCGAGGAAGTAAAGATCCGTGGCGAGCAAAACGAGCTAGATGCGGAGCGCGAGCGCTTGGAGTTAATCCTCGGTTCTGCAACGCGGCTCAAGACACTCATTCGCAAAGAGATTACGCAAGATGCTGAGGACTTCGGCGACGACCGTTGCTGCCCGATAGTCTCTCGTACTGAGGCACAGGCATTTAGCGAGACTGAGTTGATGTCTACTGAGCCTATAACCGTTGTACTCTCCGAGCGCGGCTGGGCGAGATCGGCGAAAGGGCATGAAGTTGAGCCAGAAGCACTGCAATACAAATCTGGTGATGGATTCAAATTTGCTGCCCTTGGGCGCAGCAATCAGAACGCGATCTTCATCGATTCTACCGGCCGTACTTACTCGCTTCCTTCCCATACCCTGCCTTCGGCACGTGGACAGGGTGAACCTCTGACTGGTCGTCTAACTCCAGAGTCCGGAGCTAGTTTCGAAGGCGTGTTGATGGGTGACGAGAAACAAAGAGTCTTATTGGCGAGCGATGGTGGCTATGGATTCGTCGCTAAGATCGAGGATTTGCAGAGTAAGAATAAGTCGGGAAAGAGCGTCCTTAAATTACCTAAAGGCAGCAAGGTAATGCCGCCATTGATAGTTAAAGACTATGCAAGCGATGTGGTCGTCGCGATTACTAACGAAGGCCGTATGTTGAGCTTCGCTTTGTCCGAGTTGCCGGAATTATCTCGTGGCAAAGGCAATAAAATCATTAGCATACCAAGCGCACGTGCGAGCGAGCGGGTGGAGTTCGTTGTCGCCCTATGTGTGCTCGGCGCTGGTGAGACTCTTGCCGTTCATGCAGGAAGGCGCCACCTGAACATGAAAGCTTCTGACCTTGAACACTACAAAGGAGAGCGGGGTCGTCGTGGTAATAAATTGCCTCGCGGCTTCCAAAATGTTGATCGAGTCGAAGTAATAGGCGTTTCTTAAGGTTCGCAAGTCCAAAATAGCCTCTATAAGGCTGGCGAGTAACGCTAGCAAGTTGCTATTCTCTCTACTTATGTCGAATCTCGACTATGAGAAGTGGAACTGGGGAGGGCCGCTTGCAGTTTAGAAGTCTCACTTTAATAGTCACATTGTTTTTGACACTGTGTTTGCCTGCATCACTGCAGGCACAGAGCGACGAGGAGGTCGTGCTCCAATTGAAGTGGGAGCACGAGTTTCAGTTTGCAGGCTATTACGCCGCATTATGGCAGGGCTTCTATCAGCAAGCGGGCCTTAACGTAGATATCCGCTCCGCTATTACCGAAGACGGTCGTTTTCTCGCACCAGACGCAGAGCTGATAAGTGGCAACGCAGACTTCGCCATTGGCGGTATAGACACGCTTGTTAAGCGCGGGCTTGGTGAGAAATTCGTAGTCTTAAGCCCGATCTTTCAGAGTTCGCCAGTTGCGGTGTTTAGCCTCAGCGACCTTCCAATTGATAATCTGCAGCAGCTTAGTCAGCTCCGTATTGCAGCGGTAAAAGATGATTATCTGCTGACCCAAGTTCAGGCGATGTTTCTTGCCGAAGGCATCGATCCAGAAAGCATTACATTCCTAGACGAAGATGTAACGGTAGAAAGTCTTGTCGATGGGCGGGCCGATGCCATCGTCACTTATGATGTTTCTGCACTATATGAGGCTAAGGAGTTGGGGGTAGAGTTAAATTCGCTCTACCCAGAGGACTATGGGGTTAACTTCTATGGTGACGTCCTATATACCTCCGAGGCAGTAATAGAACGTGATCCTGAGTTAGTAAAGCGATTTGTAGAGGCCAGTATCGAAGGTTGGCGTTATGCCTTGGAGCATAAACTCGAAATTGCAGACCGTATATCTGCTGAAATGCCTCGCTATCGTTATCTGTATAACAGCATCTTTGACTACAACCGCTTCTTCGCGGAGCGCATCGATCAGTATCTACTTTTCCCTTTGATTCCCCTTGGGCACAATCAATTTGAGCGCTGGCAGAGTGCCTATTCTCTGCTTTCACAACTCGGTTTAATAGAACAGGCCTTTCCGATCGAGGAGTTGCTCAGCCCGGTGGAGCTGCCGCCGGAGCAGGAACAGGACCTAGGCGACTGGTTGCTTATCGTGATCTCGCTGGTGGTCCTAATTTGTATCGGGCTATTCGTGCGTGTTCCTCACCTACGCCTTTTACTAGCCGTCCCGTTTTTTTTCCTAATCCTGCAACAATTTATCGAACTCCGCTACCGGGTTCTGTTGGTTGATGAGGAACGTTTACATGTGTCCGAACAGCTCAGTACGGTGCGTTACCAATTAGAAAGTAGATTATTGAATAATCTTTCTTTGATTAATGGCCTTGCCGCATTTATCGCCTCGAAACCCGATTTTACCCAGCAAGAGTTTGATACCTACGCGTCCACTATTCTTGCGAGTGAACCCGCGCTGATAAATCTTGCCGCAGCTCCCGATTTAGTCATTGGGTATATTTATCCTCTCGAGGGCAACGAGTCGGCACTCGGCCTGAATTACCTAGACACTCCGCTGCAGATGTTTGCGATCCAGCGAACAATCCAAACAGGTTCTATGGTGATCGCGGGTCCCCTCGAATTGGTGCAAGGCGGCACTGCCTTTGTAGGTCGTGCACCCGTGTACATATATAGCGAAGATGGCAATCGCAGTCTTTGGGGGGTCGTCTCGGCACCGATTTCCACTGCAAGCATCTATTCTGATAGTAATTTGTTCGACCCTAGTATTGGTTTGGAAATCGCCATACGCGGTAGAGATGGACTTGGAGAGGATGGAGAGGTTTTCTTTGGCTCCGCAAGCGTGTTTGACAACCCCAATGCGGTCAAGATGCCGGTGGCGCTGGGCGGCGGCACATGGCAGTTAGCCGCCTATTCTCTGCAGGATACTAGTGAAACCGACCCGGGTATTTTGCTGCTACGAAGTGTCGCCGCCATCCTCTGTGCACTGTTCGTTATTGGCATCTTCTTACGTTACCGAGCCAAGATCAAAGAAGAGGCCTACGAGCGGCTGATCTTTCGCAACGAGCAATTCCTGCGTGAAGTAGAGAAGGTGTCAAAAGTAGGTGGGTGGCGTTTAGACAGCAATGGCGTGTTCTCAGAGGTCTCTGAACAGTGTATGCAGATATTCGGTGTCAGCAATGGCGCTGGCGTGTTGAGTCTGGATGAGGTCTGCGCCCAGTACTCAGAGGAAACTGGGAAAATGCTACGCAGCCTCCTAGACAGAGCGAAACAGCGTGGTGACAGTTTCGATACGGAGTTGCGTTTGGAGCGCAACGGAGAAGGTGAGAGCTGGCTGCATATTCGCGGCGAGATGATATTGCTTCCCAGTGCTAAACGCGAGTTAGTAGGGGCTATACAGGATGTCAGTAAGGCCAAAGCGGCAGATAAATTGATTGAGTATCAGGCCAACTACGATGCGCTAACAGGTCTAGCGAACAGAAGCCTTCTGAGGGATCGGCTCGATAGTGCGTTGGCGATGTCTAAGCGTGCAAGCACAAAACTCGCAGTGTTATTTATCGACTTAGATAACTTCAAATCGGTCAATGATAACCTCGGCCACGATATAGGCGATGAGGTCTTGGTAGAGACTGCAAAGCGGATTAAGAATTGTGTGCGCGAGGTCGATACAGTTGCCCGTTACAGTGGAGATGAGTTCATCGTAGTGTTACGCGATGTATTCTCAGAGTCTGCAGTATGCCGAATTGTTGACGAGATCGTGACTGCTGTAGGAGAGCCCTTTAAGCTTGATGTTAATCAAGTCTACTGCGGGGCAAGCATAGGTATTTCTTTCTTCCCAGACGACGCCTTGGACTCGGAGACCTTAATCATTAAGGCCGACCAGGCAATGTATGAAGTGAAGAAATCGGGTAGGAATGGCTGGCAATTCTATACACAGGAGATGCAACGCAAGTCCGAGAAGCGCCATAGTTTATTCAACGAGCTTGTGGCCGCGCTCAAGAACAATGAGTTAAGTGTGTATTATCAGCCTATCTATAGTTTAGCTGAGAACCGAATAGTAGGGTGCGAGGCTTTGGTGCGTTGGCAGAAGGCCGATGGCAGCTTCGTTCCTCCAGACTTGTTTATCCCGCTGGCCGAGGAGAGTGGCCTCGTGATTCGCATCGACCATCTTGTGCTCACGTCCGCACGTAATTTCATCAGCGAGTTAAATAGTGCCCATGGGCTCAATATCGGTCTGTCGGTAAACGTTTCAACACGCCTACTGTATATGCGTGACGAGTCGTCACAGGCATGGTTCCAAGATATTAAACTCCCTATCAATGTCCCGATCATTGTGGAGATTACCGAAAGGGTTTTGGTTGAGGATGCCACTCGCGCCTTGCAAGTGCTCAACGACTTGAATAAGGCGGGCATTAGTATCTCCATCGATGATTTTGGTACTGGCTATTCTGGACTCAGCTACCTTTCGCGCTTTCCAGTCGATGGGCTAAAAATCGATCGTTCATTCGTCGCGAAAATCGGTGAGCTCAAAACCGAAGAGGCTCTGATCGAGACGATGCTGCTGATGGCGAAGAAATTGCAGATTCGCGCCGTCGCTGAGGGCGTGGAAACGCGCGAGCAATTGGCCTTCTTACGTAATCTGAATTGTGATTTTGCGCAGGGCTACTATATAGCGCGGCCGATGCCTAAGGATCAATTTAGGACCTTCCTTCTTAAGAGCAATTCAGAGGGTTTAGACTTGTAACAATTTTGTAGGAACATTTGTAGGAACAATGAAAAGGCTCATTATTTATTTGGACATGATCGGTCAATAATAAAAAAATGTAGCTGCCCCTTATTCACTCTTTCCTCGCTTCAATCGTTGAATATCATTTGCTCTCCACTATAAGCTGGACGAAGTTTACTCAAGGCTCTGCGATTATTCGCACGACTTTGAGATAACAATTTCGTCCTATTGGGTCCATCACGCGCGTAATTCTGCGCCCGCACTACGACCCATTTACCTAAAGCTTGTATTAGAGGAAATATCATGACTGCACAAACTGCGATAAGCACAGTAGTAACTTCGCATCCCTTACCGATCCCTTTGCATAAACCAAAGCGTCTCGCTAAGGTCCAGCCGCGCTCGTCCACCCCTATGTTGAATGAAACACTGAAGGAGAAGTTGGGCGAAGAGTATCAGCTAAAAACCTTTTTCGGCGACGAAGTGATGAGTATGGGGGACAGTACCCTCAACGATCTCGCCGAGTGTTATATGACAGTCTTTAACGAAAGTTGGGGCGAGTCTTGGACGATCAGTTCTGCCAAGAGCGAGATCACCCACAGCCTGCGCAACGACCCAGAGCGGATACCATTGATCTCTTTGCTCTACAAAGAGGACAAGATCATTGGTTTCTGCTGGGTGTTACTGATGGACAAGAACGCCATGAGCAAGGAACACGACATGCCCTGGGAGCTGTCCGACGTGGAGAAAGAGTCCGGTATGACGATCTCCAAGTACTGGCTCAAGGAGGTAGTGAAGAAGGAGCGCATCATGTTTATAAAGGAGCTGGGTGTCCTCAAGGAGTATCGCCAAGTAGTTTCACCCTTTCTATCTATCCCTATTTTGGAGCGATCCGCCCAGATGGGCTATGATGTTGGGTTCTTATGGACAAATGTGAATAGTAAGGCTTTCAAATGGGGCCTAGGCGTTGGTTATTCACCGGTTCACTTCTTCATAACCAATAATCTGCTGCTCATGTATGGCAGCGTGCAAGGCTCCTTGAAAGCGATGCGAAACGTAGTAGAGGCCTCATTTAGTAAGCAGAGCCAGTACTATATGATTAACAACATCAATAAATACCTGTTGAAGGGGGAGGCAAGAAACTGAAAACATTCCAGCCCAAAAGCTGCGTCTTGCCACTTTGTGGTAGGGGCACACTGTTGCGAGCATATGCTCGCAGCAGGCTTGAGCTGAATGCTGTTTTGCAAAGGCAGGGGATGGAATGAACTATATATTCATCCCCAATGCGATCGCCCTGTTGATTCTTGGCCTCTTTACGGCGCGTCAGAATCCAGGGAGGTTGTCTAATACCTATTTGCTAACCAACGTCTCCGTCGCTATATGGGCGTTGTGCTTTATGTTGTTGCATGAGTTCCAAACGCGAGTGCCAGTGAACCTAGTTTCGCAGATACAGCTGGTTTCGGCTCTGGTGTTCGCAAATGGACACCTCGACATCAGTCTGCGCTACCCAGACCCTCAGCGGCTGCCTGGACCCGTTCTACGCTGGTTTAACTACATAGTGTTCACCACGCTATGTGTTTTAACCCTATTCACTGACGTGGTGTCTAGGGCCGTCCTAGAAGAGCAGGCAGTGGTGTTTATAGATGGGCCTGGCTATGCCGTCTTCGCTTTATACTTAGCAGTCGTTGGGATACTGGTAATCAGCAATCTCATCATTAGCTATAGGCGCTATCCGGAATATCGTACGCGCTTAGCCTATATGTTGACCGGTTTAGGACTATTCATCGTGTTCGGGATCGTCTTCGACCTCGTTCTAGTGGTGATGGGCAATTATGACTGGTTGGTGCTCGGGCATTTAGGGTCGGTGTTTCCTTCGATCTTCTTCGCTTATGCTTTCAGCAAGCACGACTTGTTGAATATCCGTATGGCGGTTGACCGTTATACGGCCAAAATTATTGTGGCTGTCCTCGCCATACTTAGTCTATACCTCGCCTTCCAGCTTTCCTTCGACTACCCCGCCGCCAGTCTAGCGCTGATATGTTTAATTGCGCTGTTGTGGGCCTTTAATGCGTATAGATTGGAGCTATTCTTAGTTAGCACTGCGCGGCGGCGCTTTGTGCGCAACTGGTACGAACCCGAGGATATCCTTAATAGATTGGCAGAGAAGTTAGAGGATATTAAGAATCGTGCAGATATTTTCGAGACATTAACCAAAGAGATCGATGAGGTATTCGAATTAGAGAATATTCAACGCATCGTTGCAGTACGAAATGAACGAGAGGATCTTCAGGCCTATCAAGTATTTTCTGGTGCTCAGCAGAGACCGAATGACACGTTGACTGTAGAGGACCCTTTCATCCTAGCTTGTAATGCTTGCGAAGAGCCCTTGAATCTCAGTGAGTTCGCGTTGCCAATCCAGCAGCGCTTTGCGGAGAGTGGCTTTGATAGTGCAGAGAAGACGCTCGTCATCCCGTTCTTCTCTCCTGAGTATCTCGAGGGCGTCATCATACTAGGGGAGCGCAGTAGCCAAGAGGAGTTCAGCAAGAAGGACAGGCAATTCCTTCTAAGACTGCTGCGCTATGTTGCTGCAATACTGTATAGATTGACGCCTTTCGAGAAGCTCGAGAAGTCTTATTTCGAGAATCAGCGCCGACAGCATCAAGCAGAGATCCAGGTGGTGCGCGGCGACAAGACATTGGCGATAGCGCATGCAACGCGACAGGCCCACCACGAGATTAGGACGCCACTGAATATCATTCGCATGGCTGCTCACCGCATCAAGAGTACCGAGACAATCGCGAAGTATCGGCAGATTATAGATGAGCAAATAGAGAGAGCGATGGAGATCGTCGATGAGACACTCGTCATCACCGATGGTGGAGGCGATGATGAGGCGCGCTTCCAGAGAATTGATATCAACTTGCTCTTGCAGCGATGCGTGAAGTTGCAGGCCGAAGGACCTCAGAAGCGAATTTTCGATCTCGATGAGGTTGCGCCCAAAGTGTTAGGGATTCCTGGAGAGATTCAGGTGCTATTTAGCAATCTAATCAAGAACGCACTGGAGTCTATGCCTGATGGTGGAACTCTGCATATTCGCAGCAATATCGAACTACAGGAGTTAGTCGTTAGTGTTAGCGATACTGGAATTGGTATTGCACCCGAGCTGCGCGAGAAAATCTGGGAGCCCTACTTCAGTGGCAAAGTAACATCGGCTGGAAATCTCACTGCGGGGCGGGGGTGGGGCTTAACGATCTGCAATAGAATCGTGACTGAGCACAAGGGCAGCATTCAGTGTGAGAGTGTTCTAGGGCAGGGTAGTAAGTTTACGGTGCGTATGCCAATTAACTAATCTTGCTCGCGGCGTTGACTAGCGCGGTCCAGCTCACGCGCCCAACGTTGATCGCGCTCTATTAGTATTTCACGCAGGATCTCCGCTTCCTTGTGAACCACGATGCGTTCTAGTAGACCCAATAATTCTTCCTCTTCGAACGGCTTGAGAATATAGCCTGAGGCGAGCCCTAGTGTTGGGTCTTTTGCTAAGGCTTGACGTTCTTTGTCGTTATAAGCTGTAAATATCACAATTGGAATATGGCGTTTAAAAGGGCTGCTGCCCTCTTCGTTGCGCAAGGTCTTCAGGAAAAGCTCGCCATTCATCTTAGGCATTTGCCAATCGAGCAAGATGCACTCGATCTTGTTGCTTAGGAAGTTAAATCCGCGTTGATGGGATTTGAGAATCTGCAGCGCCTCTTCTCCGTCGTAGGCGGGGATGGCGTGATAGCGCTGAGTTTCGTTGATAACCTCTATGACGAGGTCCGATTGCTGTCGATCATCCTCGACCACAAGAATGCGTGGTTTGCTCTTCATGATTGCGATTTCACTACGATTGTAGGCCAATTCCTGAGCTGCGCGTTGCAACGCGATGCTGCCAGATTTGCGTAAAGACAAAACTCGGGCCATTGAATGCGCCGCTTAGCAATGCGATAGGAAGATACAGTAAGGCAAGCAGTGTGTTGCACATGATGACGAGATAAGGGAAGGGGGCGCGTGCATATTGCTGGGTGATCTGGTTGCGGGTAACCGGTAAGGTCGACCACGCTTTATCGCCCATGCGTCCAATTAGTATTGCCGTAGTAAATTGTTGGTAGTGCCGTGTAGGGTAGCGTTTCCATTGTCTGATATGATGTCGGTTTGACATCAACCACATCTCATAAACGGATAGAAGTTTAAAAAACAGGCCGCCAATTACGCCGTAAAATAAACTCCAAACAAGCACCGCGGGCAGTAATATCACTGACTTCGATCTGCTCATATTTAACGCGTCCTGTAATTCTAGAGAGTGTTTGGCAACTTTGGCCGAGTTTCTTTGACTGATTTTAGCTTTACTTGACGCTAGTATACACTAGCAAACTCTTAAAAATAGCGGCTTTAGTTCACGCTTAGTCACATCAGCAGGTCTTTTCTCAACAACTCGCACTTTCGAAACCGTAGATACTATATGCAGAAATCGATCTATTTAGCCAAGAGCCTGCTTATATTGAGCTACTCACTTCTGTTTCTATTGATAGTGTCCATCTTCTCTATTTCAGTTTGGGAACCCTTGTTCCAAGCTTCATTCTTTATTCTATTTATTGCCTTGATAGGGCTCAGCTATGAGTCTCTTTATTCTGCTTTTCTGCAAGCCTTGGGCAGTTCGAGAGTGGACTCTGCACTACGTCGAATAGGGGGTGTCGCAGATATTATCGACAATCTTCATGAGTATACCGATCTCGAAACATTGCTGCGTTATACCCAGTCTTGTCTCGCCACACTGTTGGGGGGAGGAGGCGCGAAGTTATTGCTTGCGCGCAACTACCTCGAGGCAGACGATTCTGGCAGCGCCGAGTTCTTGCTGTGGGGGTCAAAGAATCCTCAGATTCTGAATGCGAAGTGTGCTGCACTAAGTTATGCGATCAATGCGCCGGAAGGATTTCTCGTAAGGGATTGTCCGGAAGAGGTGGCGGCTGAGTTGCAGAGTTTCGACGCGGATTTCGTTATACCCATTTTCTGCAGAGCAAAGATGCAGGCTCTATTGCTTATTAGCGACTCCACCGGCGTGTTTGCCGAGTTGCGAACCATACTGACATTCTTTGCACGTCAATTTGGTATCGCCTTGGAGCGGATAGTAAATGAACAGGGACGTCGCGCCCGTCAAGAACACGCATTTGCGGAGAAAACAGCAGCTTTGGCAATGCTTAGCGCGACGATTGCCCATGAGATGAGAACCCCCTTGTCCGGGGTGCGCGCGAGCATTGGTGGAGTAGACTCTTATCTTCCCGAATTAATTAATGCCTACGAGTTTGCCCACGAACAAGATGCGGACCGGTTTCCTATGATTCGCAAAGACTTATTGGAGACGCTTACCGATACGGGGCCCCGTATTAGGTCTATGGTGGATCAGGCGAACCACGTGATCGATCTACTATTGATCAATTTGAACGATAAGCGCTTAGATAGCGCGAACTACTCTACGTGCTCAGTGCGTGATTGCGTAGAGGAGGCGATTGCTCAATATCCGTTTAGGCGTTTCGAGCGGGAGAAAGTACACGTCAAGATTGATAAGGACTTCGAGTTTCAAGGAGTTAGTTCATTGCTCGTCTATGTTTTGTTCAATCTGCTGAAAAACGCCTTGTATAGTCTAGAGTCTGCAGGCAAAGGCGTGATTCACTTAGACGTGGAGAAGGGAGAACATAGGAATTATTTAATCTTCGAGGATACCGGGCTGGGTATAGCAGAAGACGTACTGCCTTTGATTTTCGACGGTTTCTTCACAACCCGCAGTAATGGCACTGGAGCAGGGTTAGCTTTCTGCAAGCGCACCCTGCGCAGTTTCGGTGGTGATATTCGGGTGAGTTCAAAACTCGGCCAATTTACGCGTTTTACGCTCGAGTTCCCGCTCGACTAAATCAGTGTAAGAACTTCGTATCGGAAGCTGTCGTCTCTATGTGGGAACGGTAGGATTGAATTGCCTCGGGTCTATACTTGCGTAGTACGCGACTGGCGTCTTCGTGTTGAATGAGCGCACAATAATAGGGCGCCTGCGCACAGACTTTCTTGGCGGGGGCGTAATATTTTCTCCAATCGTCTGTCAGTAACTTCTTGATATGTTCATTGTCGTCGGAAACATTGAATAGGGGCGCGAGCTCGCCTTTACGTAGCGCCGCGAGTAACTGTGCCGGTGCGCCTACCGTAGCGCATTGTCGTATATGCTCTTCTAAGCCTGTCTCTGTCAGTATCAACAAGATCGACAGCTCACCCTTAGCATTTAGTAGGGCGAATCCAGAATAGGGTTCGTCAATCAGATAGTATTCAATGAACTTATTTCGGTCTCGCAACGAGTTGAAATAGGCTATGAAATCGGCATTATTGACAAAACGACTTTGGCTATTCGCGATCACAGGGTCTGTAATTAGCTTAAAGCTCTTGCTGAAATACTGTTGCTGCAGAGTAGCGATAGAGCGCTTTAGTTTCGCTTCTAGGTCTTGATCCTTCTTGCTAATGAACTGATCAATTAAGCCAGCGTTGAAAGCCTGTACCGCTAGCTCGGTATCTGCTTGTCCTGTAAGCAGAATGCGCTTTACGTACGGGTTGGTAAGGCTAGCGCAAAGTTCAAGGCCGTTCATCGAGGGCATAGAGTAATCGATGACCACTACACTTGGGGTGCTGAAACGCTGGGCATTATAAATTTCTTTATAGAGTTCGTTGATCTCAATATGTGTAAGTGTGTCGGAATCGAATGGGCCAGTTTTGTAAGATGAATAAACGCGCCGAATAAGTTCCGCGTGCTGCTGAGCATCATTAATATAGGTCAGAGCTTGGCGGGCGGACTGAAAGAGTCGATAGTTAAGATCGCGCGGTAATATCAAACTGACAGCATCGAGAAAGTCCGGGTCGTCATCGACCAGTACCACCTGTGTGGGGTAATAGAAAAGATGACAAACGGGAAAAGTAAAATCCAAAGCGTACTCCTTGTGTACCCTTGAGTTTCAGGGCGCGTGAAGATAGCTTACTGACATCTTAGCAATCAAGCAAAGGCTGCGTTAGATCGACACTTCCTCAGCCAATAGATGTTCTACCTGTCGATCGAGTAAGGCCTTGTAGTTGATCATAGGCTCGTCGACCAGCCAGGTCTTGATGAACTCCCCATTCTGATTGTCGACGATGTCACTGAACTCTTCTGTTATAAGCCTACTATCTGCATCTGCTAAAACGTATGCAGCCTCACTAATAATTAAAGTATCGATAGGAGCCTCTTCACAAATTTGGCGGGTCAGCGCGAGGTTTTCTCCTGCGACCGTATAGGTATTTTGCTCGAGGGATGAGAGCACTCCAGTAAGAAGGTCACCACAGTGTAGCCCCGCTTTAAACTGCAAAGTGGGTAGTCCGTTGGCCTCCAGTTCCCGCGCTAAGGTAGAAGTAATCTCTAGGAACAATAGCGCCGCACATACTGCATGGAAGCAGTGCTCATCGTCTACTTGCGCAGCTCCGAAGGTGATTAGTATCTCGTCGCCTGCACATTTCTCGATATTGCCGTTATACAGTTGAGTGACTTTGTGGACGTAGAAGTAGTAGGTATTGAGCAGCTCAATGGTTTCCTGCGCCTCGTGTTGGTGTAGTGCGAGACGGTAGTTGCTGATATTGATATTCAAGATACTTACAAATGCACTGCCGGGGCGGCGATATAGGGCAGCGGCCTGCTCACTAGGGCTGAGTATTTTCTCAGGTCCAAACATCGCGTGGCGACTCTCATCATCACTTAGCTCGTAAATTAGGCGGTTGTACTGGCGAATTACTGCCCCTATCTCGTCGCCGCGTTCGCCGAAAGGGCTAGGCTCACCCTCGCCGCGCCTGACGCTTTGAATGGAGGCAGATAACAAGCGTAAAGGGAATGTGATGACATGTTGGGTAAGCGCGACTATTACACTAACACCAGTGAGCAGAAGTAGGAGTAGTGCGGCGAGCATGAACAGGAAGTTACGTGTGACTCCTTGCTCGATGTAGCGCTGATCAAGATTGACACGGACGTAGCCCGCTAACGAGTCCTGTAGGGCGATAGGTGCTACATAGCTGCCAAACAGATCACTGCGCTGTAGCGATTCGCTACCGGCGGGAGAAACCGAAGATCCTGATATGGCAATGACACGGTCGTCAATGCTGAGAACGGCGACTTGTGCGATTGCCTCTTCTCGTGTCAGTTGGTTTAGCAAGACATTCATGCTGACCATATCGTTGGCCAAAACAAGTTCAGTTACCAAGATTGCTGTTTGTCGTGCGAGTGTATTGCCTAAACTGTCAGACTGTTGCCGAAGTATGTTCTCTGTAGTTTGATTGGTCACCAACCAGAATACGCACATAGATAGAATTAAAAGTACTGCAGTACTAAAGGCAAATTTTTGGCCAAGTTTCATGCGTGTAGTAGTGGTTCTATGTGGCGTTGAATCGCCGGGTGCTTGTGCTGTTATTCTTTCTTGTGACACGCGAGACTCTCTTATAACTAGGCTTAGATTACTGGAATGAGTCCAGCGTTAGTTCTTCATCATGGACGAAACTGAAATCGAGATTGGCGCTGGGCTCCTGTAAACAGTTGCCTTGAACGAAATTAACATTCGCCTGCCAAAGCAGCGGTAGTAAATCGATCGAGTCGATCATAGGCGCCACCACAAGTAGCCCACGTGCGTGAAGACTATTCACTGCGGAATTGAGCTTCTCGCGCTGTTCTGAGCTCTTATCGATATCGTCAAGCAATGATCTGTCGAGCTTAATAAAAGTCGCGTCCTCCAATGGCAGAGAATTGAGTGAAGTATAAGTGCAGCCGAAATGAGTTATAGACAGAGTGAAACCTAAGGTTTTGACTTGATCGCAGAAACGCTTCACTTGTTTTGGCGAGCTCACGATATCTAGCTCACTAATCTGTAGGCCAATTTGATCTGCGGAAATATGCTCTTGCTGCAACTGAGTGCGCAACCAAGGTAGAAACTCAGTGCTAACGATCGAATTATGGGTGAGATTGATCGTAAGCTTGAGTGCGGGATTATTGCGCGTCGCGAGTAAACTAAGAGAGTTCTCGCACACCCAGCGGTCGATTTTTTCGCCAAGTCCATGTTGATTCGCGAGCTCCAAGAAGCGCGGAGGGTAGATCAAGTTCTCGTGATCTTGTAATCGAATTCGGACCTCATAGCGCTCCACACCATCTTCTTTGAGATTGACGATTGGTTGAAAGACGAGCACAAAATCTTCCTGCTCGAATGCTTGTTCTAATCTTTTGAACATTTTCGCAGCAGTGCCATAGGCATCGCTCTCGTCGTCTTCTTTGTTACTATTTTGATTGCTGCGGACGGTGAGATTGTGTCGAGCGCGATCGATGATCACACTTGCTGAGGGTGTGAGCTCGTTCACGATTGCGATGCCAGCATTAAACTGCAATTTGCTGCCTTGGGGTGAAATAGTCTGTAACTGCGAATTGAGATTTGCACAGAGTTCGCCGAGGAATTGTTCTTGTGCGTACTCAGTCTCCTTGCTCAGTAAGATGATGAACTCCGCGTCGCCAATATGGCCGACCGTGGCGTCTCCAGGAGCGTTGTCGGCTATTAGTTTCGCTACGTCGGCTAACAGCAAATTACTTGCTGACTTACCGCTGAGTAAGGTGAAGTCTTGAAACTGCTCAAGCTTCAACAAGATCGCCGCGCTATTGACTTGATCATAGACGCCGTTGGCAATTGCCTGGTCTATCTTGGCGAGTATGGCGTTGCGATTGAGTAGGTTTGTCAGAAGATCGAGGCTCTCTTGATTCTTGAGTCTCTGTTGCTGCGCAATATTGCCTGCCACCGGACGGATGATGACTTGAATGCTGGGTTCATCTTCGAAGACCGATTGCGCACATTCCAGACTTAGGCGGGTCAATGAGTTAGGTGCAGTGTTGGCAAGAAATACACAGCGCGATTCAGTATGGGCTGTGGAATCGTTGAGAAACTTGCGTACGCGCTCGACATCTTGCTCGTCAACGAGATCGAGAAAAGTATGCTTCTTGAGCTGTGCCTCAGACTCGAAACCGAACAGGTCTAGATAAGCCTGGTTTGCATACTGAAACAAGCCTTCGTGTAGATAGGCCACTGCGTCGGATGCGCTCATCAGTAGTAACTGATAACGCTCACGCAGTTCGTTCAATGCTGTATTGGTCTTGCGCAGCTCGCGCCGGGCGTTCAAATTGCTCAGTTCATGACGAACAGTTCGCAACAGCTCTGCAGCCTCTTTAGCCTTGTTCAGATCATGCTTGGTGCAAGCCACACCATTGCTAGGTAACGCGAGTAGCTCCCCTTCTTCGTCGTAAAGCTTGCCCAGAGCTATAAAACATATGTCTTGTGCTACTTCGTTCATCAGCACTATAAGGCGCGCTATTGGCAGCACCTGCGGGCCAGGGAACAGGAATAGGAGATCCCAACGCATGCTAAGCAGGCGCTCACGTAGGTGGGCCTCGTCGGCTACTGATTCGGCATGGACGTTATAGCCGTCCTTGCGTAGTGCGCTCACCAATAGCGCACCGTCGGAAACCAGTTCCGATGCGATAAGCACGTTAATTGTTGAATTCTGTTCCATCTGAATCCTTACGCTACAGGGGATAGGCGCAGCGCTAGTTTGGGCGCAAGCGCGATACGTGGCGTTGACCCAATGTCTGTTTGCGCTGAGTTTAGCATACAAAATTCGCGGCCCGGACGTAGCGAGAGCCTAGTTTGCGGGGCTAATTCACAAGATTTCAGCAAAATAACAACTTTGGCCTCAAAATCCTCTAGGGCAACGTGTAAACTCTCGATTAACAGCACATCTGTGCAATAAATTCACAGTGAAGTCTTATTTAAGTGAGTCGTATGGATCAGGGTAGCAAGACAGCGCAAGATGAAGATCTGCGTAAGCAGAAGCGTTTGAAAGAGCTTAGACGAGCCAGAAATCGCCTCTTTGTGTGCTTTTGGACCTTTCCCGTTTATGTGCTCGCAGTGATGCAGGTGTTAGAGACTGGCAACGAAACCACTCTAATCATGTTCGCCTATATGGCCCTCTATGCGGGTTTCGGAGCGAATCTGGCAACGAAACGCTGCCCTCAGTGTCACGAACAATATTTTGTGAAATCCTTCTTCCTGAACCCCTTCAGGTCGCAATGTGCTCACTGTGCCCTAGCCCTCAAGCAGGAGGAAACCCTAGGCGCTTAAGCTCTAGCACCGAAGATTGCAGACCCAACACGCACGATGGTGGAGCCTTCTGCGATGGCCGCCTCATAGTCTGCACTCATGCCTATAGACAGGCTATCTAAGTGCTCAAAACGCCCCTGCAACTCCCTAAACAATAGGGCAAGTGGAGCAAATACTTCGCGTTGCTGCTCATGCCCTGCGCAAGGTGCGGGGATAGCCATGAGTCCGCGCAGCCTAAGGCCCGGAAGTTTTGCGATCTGTTCACACAAATCCGCTGCGTCCTCTAGCGCTACTCCTGACTTGCTATCCTCGGAAGAGAGATTGACTTGCACACAGATACTCAGAGGCGCGAGCCCCTCGGGGCGTTGCTTGCTTAGTCGACTGGCGATCTTGAGGCGATCGACGCTATGGACCCAGTCGAAATGTGCGGCGATATCCGCTGTCTTATTGGATTGAATAGGACCGATGAAGTGCCAGACAAGGTCGGGCAAGTCGAGTATTCGTATCTTGTCGAGCGCCTCTTGTAGGTAATTCTCGCCAAATTCGCGTTGCCCTGCCGCGTAGGCCTCACGCAGCTTCTCTGGTGTTTGGGTTTTTGTCACCGCGAGCAGAGTGACGCTGTCGGCAGCGCGCCCGCTACGTGTCGCCGCTTTTGTGATCTGATCTCGAACAGTGGAAATATTTTCTGCTATGCTTGCCATGGTTTCACCGCGTTGACGCTCTACTCACAAGTGCCGCGTCGGCGCGGCCTGCAAGCAATTCTTGGCGGCACTATAACATAGCCCAGTGCTCCGCGAAGGCGAGCGTTGTGACAAGGCAAACCCTATCTAAGTAGACGCTGTGCGCTGACACGGTAAACATTCTCGAACATAAGCAGGTATCACAATGGATATCACGGAATTACTCGGTTTTAGCGTTAAACAAGGTGCATCTGACTTGCACCTCACAGCGGGCATGCCACCATTGATTCGTGTCGACGGGGATATTCGAAAGATCAATATTCCCGCGATGGACCACAAGGAAGTCCATAGCCTTGTCTACGAGATCATGACGGACAAGCAACGCAAGGATTATGAGCAATACTTAGAAACGGATTTTTCTTTCGAAGTGCCTGGGCTGGCGCGTTTCAGGGTTAACGCCTTCAACCAGAATCGCGGTGCTGCTGCAGTGTTCCGGACCATCCCGAGCAAGGTGCTATCGATGGAAGAGCTAGGCATGGGGCAGGTCTTTAGGCAGGTCTCCGACCTTGCCCGAGGTTTGGTAGTCGTGACGGGCCCGACAGGGTCAGGCAAAAGTACGACCCTCGCGGCCATGATGGACTATGTGAACAATACCCGTTACGAGCATATTCTCACTATCGAAGACCCTATCGAATTCGTACACGAGAGCAAGAAATGTTTGGTTAATCAGCGCGAGGTGCATCGCGATACTCTCGGCTTCGCCGAAGCACTACGTTCGGCACTGCGCGAAGACCCCGATATTATTCTCGTGGGTGAATTACGTGACTTGGAAACCATACGTCTAGCCTTGACCGCAGCGGAAACGGGCCACTTAGTATTCGGCACTCTGCACACCACCTCTGCCGCAAAGACGATCGACCGTATTATCGACGTGTTCCCCGCTGCAGAGAAATCAATGGTGCGTTCGATGCTCTCCGAATCGCTACAGGCTGTTGTCTCGCAAGCCCTACTCAAGAAGACTGGGGGTGGTCGAATCGCAGCGCACGAAATCATGATTGGCACGCCGGCTATTCGTAACTTGATCAGGGAGGATAAAGTCGCGCAAATGTACTCTGCGATTCAGACGGGTTCGTCCGTAGGGATGAAGACACTGGATCAGTGTTTGAAAGAGCTTCTCCAGAAGGGCTTGATCACGAAAGAAGCAGCAAAGGCTAAGGCAAAGACTCCCGACTCGTTCTAGAAGGGCAGTGTTCCATACAGTAATCCTATGCAGCTTTCTAAGGAAGCTGCTCTGGAAACTTCTCTGCCAGACACTGTAACCATGTCTCAAGAATCAATTGCGCAGCTAGGCAATCTAGCTGCGCAGAGGATTCACCGCGCATGATTTGCCCACGCGCCTCGAAAGAGCTTAAGCGCTCGTCTATTCCATAGCAGGGTTTGTGGTAACGGCCATTGAGGCGATTGCCAAACTTGCGCGCGCGAATAAGTAGCTCACTCTCGCTGTCGTCCATATTGTAGGGCAGTCCTACGACGAAGGCGTCCGGTTGCCATTTTGTAACTAAGGCGTCGAGTATCTCCCAATTCGGAATGCCATCGCGCGCTGGAATAGCGTTGAGGGCGGTGGCACGGTGAGTGATGCTCTGTCCAACTGCCGAACCGATGCGTTTCGTTCCGAAGTCGAAGCCTAGTAAAGACAAGTCCTTCGGTTTCTTCTCCGGGAAGCTATCCATTGAATATTGCCTCAGTGTTCGCTTCGCGAAGAACCTTCCTCATGAATGCCCCGCTGTTGAAGATAGCTGATCTAGGCTGATGCCGAGTATCGAAGCGGCTGCTTCCGCTTTCTTGGAATGATCGCTAGAGAAGATTAACTCGGTCACTGCCGGGACTGTTAACCATACGTTGTCGCTAATTTCCTGTTCGAGCTGGCCAGCCTCCCAGCCTGCACAGCCTAGCGCGACTAGATAGCGTTCCGGACCAGTCCCTAAGGCGATATCCGCTAGAATGTCTTTGGACATCGACAGGCTTAGCTCCGGAGTAATAGGAAGAGTGTATTCCCACTCACGGCCACTGTTATGCAGAATAAAACCCTTGTTTCTCTCGACGGGGCCGCCTGTCATAACACGCTGGCTATGGAAATCGATGTCGCCCTTACGTTGTTCAAAACTGATCTTTAGTTCTTCCAAGAGCTCCGCTAAGCGCATATTGGATGGCTTATTGATGACGATACCTAAGGCGCCCTCATCGTTATGGCGCCATAGATAGGTAACGGTTTGGTTAAACCAAGGATCTTCAAGATGGGGCATCGCGATCAAAAACTGATTCGCGAGAGAACCTGGAGTGGCCTCATACTGTGAGGCTGTTGAGCTGTTCTGCGTCATGTCGCTCCACGCTATAGCGAGTGATTAGATTACTGGCTAGTAAAAGAGTTGCCTTGATGGAAGCGCCAGGTGCGAATGATCTCGAGGATATCGACATCGCTTAGCATCTCTGGTGGGAACGGGTCGAATGGGGCCGCCAGTCGCACGATGTTGATCGCCGCTTCGTCTAAAACTCGATGCCCTGAACTTTGCAGGATACGAATCTCTTGCACCGACCCATTGGGTCGTAGGGCCACAAGCATGCGCAGGCTGCCATACAGCTGCTGCGAGCGTGCCTGTTCGGGATAATTGATGTTGCCCACTACCTCGATGCGCTTGCGCCAGGAATCTAGGTACTGGGCGTCATGGCGCTTCTGAGTAGAGGCTGAGGAAATAGTGTAAGTGCGTGGACGCTTTGCATAGGCCTGCTGTTGCATGTCTAGCTGTGCCTGCAGGCTGGCGATCGCGAGACTTAACTCTTCCGGGGTGGCCTGTTCCGAGAGTTGCGTGTCTGTCTCAGGCGCTTCGTCTTCCAATTGCTGCTCTAGGCTCTGCTCGGAGTTTATCGAGCTGAGGATGGCTAGATCGCTGGGGTCGGTTTGGCGATTGGGCGCCGGCGCTTGAGGAATGGGATCGACCTGTTGTATCACTTCGTCGTGAAAAGGCGCTTCGAATGGTGTGCTCGGGGCTGCAGCCTCATCGAGTGTGCCACTGCCGGTCTGATTCTCCTGGGCGATAAAATCCGCTTCATCGGGTGCCACATCACTTCGATATTGAGCAAGAGTGATCTCGATGGCGGGGGCGCTGTTGCTTTCTTCGAGGTAGCTAAAGCCCACCCCCGCTATGAGCATAATGTGTAAGCAAGCGGATAGGAAAATTGTGAATCCAAAACGCTCTTTAGATAGATCGGTGTTTGCTGTCATAGGCCCTGAGTTAAGCCGGCCCGCTGTGTCTATACGCGGGCAGCTAGCTTGCTTTCGATGCATCGCATTAAGTCGCCAGCGATGTCGAGATTATACGCGTTATTGAGTTCGCGAACACAGGTAGGGCTGGTGACATTGATTTCGGTCAGATAGTCGCCAATCACATCGAGTCCAACGAACAATAGGCCCTTTGCCTTCACTGCCTCTTTAACTTGGGCGCAGATCCATAGATCACGCTCGGTTAGTAGCTGTGGGACACCACTGCCGCCTGCGGCTAGATTGCCGCGCGTCTCACCCTGCGCGGGGACTCGAGCGAGGGCGTAGGGAATGGGCTCCCCGTCAACTAAGAGGATGCGCTTGTCTCCATTAACGATCTCCGGGATAAAGCGCTGCGCCATGATCGGTGTTTTGCCGTGATTGGTCAGGGTTTCGATGATGACACTGACATTCGAGTCGCCTTTCCTGAGCCTGAATATTGAGGCGCCACCCATTCCGTCTAGAGGCTTGAAGATTACGTCTTCGTGAACTTGGTGAAAGGCCTTGAGCACAGAGGCCTTACTGCTGACGACCAAAGGAGGACAGCATTGCGGGAACGCAGTCGCGAAGAGCTTCTCGTTGCAGTCGCGTAGGCTCTGGGGCTTGTTGACGACGATCGTGCCAGCGCTTTCAGCCTGCTCAAGCATATAGGTCGAGTAGATGTACTCGTTGTCGAAGGGTGGATCCTTGCGCATCAGAATGCTGTCTAGATTGCTCAAGGGCTCCTCGCTCGCGGCTCCTAGGCTGTACCAGTTCTTCTCGTCCCAAGCGACAGTCAGCTCGCGCATCAGGCCCATCGCTACGCCGTCTTTGAGGTATAGATCGGACTGCTCCATGTAGGAGATAGACCAGCCGCGCTCCTGTGCGGCCATGAGCATAGCCAAACTAGTATCTTTCTTGTAGCTGATGGATTGGATGGGGTCCATGACGATGCCGAGTCGAATACTCATTATTAAATCTGCCTAAAATCAGTGTGGAATAACTAGGCCAACGCGTCGCGATGGCTCCTCGCTGCGCAGATAATAGCGCATGTCGCAGCCGGTATCGACGCAGCTTCCTAAGCGCATTGCGCAAATCTGTGCTAAATCTCAAATACACCTACAAAAAGGAGAGCAGCATGGAAGCGGAAACTCTCGAAAACAGCCACGCCCTGCAAATTTTATTGGTCGACGACAGCCGTAGCACGCGTGAGAACGCACTAGACCTCCTCGATCAGCACCAATATCAGATGCAAGTCGCTGAAAATGGCTTCGACGCCTTGTGCAAACTGGTAGCGCAGCCCCCCGATATCGTATTCATGGATAGTGCTATGCCCGAGTTAGATGGTTATGCATCCTGTGCGTTAATCACCGCTAGCCCTGCTTATGCGCATATCCCTGTAGTCATAATGAGTAGCAACGATAGCCCTCTAGAGCGCGCACGTGCCGCTTTAGCGGGCGCGCAGCGCCTCATTGGCAAACCCTTTCGCAAGCGTGATCTATTAGACGCCCTTGAAGCCCTAGTGCCTGCGCTAGAAGTGAGCGAGGAGGCTGCCCATGCCCACTGTGCTGATCATTGACGACTCGCCTACACAAGTAGCGTGCATTCGAGAGCTGCTGGGAGACATGCGGGTTTTGCATCGCAACAGCGCTGCGCTTGGCGAAAGTCGGCTGTTAGCGGCGCAAGCAGATCTGGTGTTGATCGCCCTGATCCTAAGGGGCAGCAACGGTTTCGAATGTGGTTTGCAGCTACGCGAACTCGGCTTTCTCAATATCTTGCTGTATAGCGACTGCCCGGAAGATACAGACGCGGATTGGGCGCGTGCGATAGGGCTGCAAGGTCTGCTGCAATTGCCTGCTCCTGCACACTCGCTGTTGCAGCAAATCAAACAGAATATTAGTCGTACTGTGAAAGGGCGGGAAGATGGCCAGCGCTGGGCTTCCTAGCTTAGCGTTATGGCAAGGTATGAAGAGCCGCGCTAGCGGGCTCCCAATGCTTATGCAAGATGCCATATCAGATGATTCTTTACTGGCAAGTGCGCGCGTAGACGCTAGCCTGCGCCAACTCGCGGCATTGGCCAGTATTGTTCAGGCCGCACAGCTTGCGTTGTACTGTCGCGAGTGTAGTAAGTTGCTGGCGCTATATGTTCAGCAGAGAAATCGCGGTACTTCGCTCGAGTCTTTGCTGTTGGGCGCGGCAGTGCGTGTGCCGTTATCGCTCGCGAGCCCGTTGCAGTGTTTCATCGACAGCGGCAACCTCAACGAGTTGCGTCGGGCGAGAGGGGCTAGTGTCGTCGACCACATCAACAAAAGTAAGAATCCTATATGGGCGGTTCCAGGTCTGAAGTCCTTGTTGCGCAAGCAGCTCTTGAGTGCGCATTACGCACTTGGGGATAGTGCTAATTATTCCGCGCCCTGTGATGCGCCTGCGCAGTCGAATAGTTTCCGCAGCTTGAATCGAGTTGCGGCTCTTTGTCTTGGCAGAACCTTGTTAGAGAATGTTGAGAATGCGCGCAGTAATCAGCAGACTTGCGTTCAAGTTCTACGTTTGGAGCTGTGTTGCCACCCAGTGCGTGTGAGCGAGCCACCGAAGACCTTGAAGGGCATGCGCAAGCTGCACCTAGAAACAGCAATAGCGCACTTATTACGAGCTCTGCGCTGTAAAATGCGCGAACTAATCGTGCAGGCAGAACAAAGCGAAGGGGTCAATCTACAGTTAAGTCTGGGGATTTTCCAGAAGGCTAATGTGTGTTGTGCGTTGCTAAAACCTAGTCAGGCGCGGGCCATCGTGAAGATATGTGTTAGTGCGCAACACCTCGCATTGCATCTTCGTTGTTGGGCGAGTAAAGAGTGCGAAGCGCACACTCTACTGTACTTATGCGCGCTGGCTCTCGAGCGCCATCTCGACATCGAAATTGCGGTGCAACAAGGGCAGCGCCCGTGTGAGCGCACGGATATCCGCCTGTGCCGCAAGGTTCAACATTTTCTACGCACTCACAGGAGGCGACTGCGTTCGGTTTACTCAGCGCCGTTTAGTAGCGTCAGAGTAATTGCCTGTAAAGAAGTGCAAGACATTCATCAGCAACTTCGGGAAAGCTCCAAGCTTCACATAAAAGCGCGAACTAAAGTGTCTGTAGATGACGAGCTTTTCTATAGCGTAATTCGTTGTAAGGCAATCGCTCTTTATATGGGAGAAATGGCTCTATATGAACTGCTCTTTAGCATCCGCGAGCTGCTAGTCTTAGCAATCGAGCGAAGACTCATACTCACTAGGTTTGTCTTCAACTTGTTACCGAGACTCACCGCGTATTGCTTGCGTTCTCTACACAAAGGCGGCCGAGTGTTGGGCTATGATACGCGCTTGATCTCCTCACTAAGCGAGTCGCTGCGTGCGTATCGACAAGTGGCGTTGTCGAAAATCACAAATCGTGACAGCAGGATAAATCTACCAGTTGCTTTGGGGCAGGGTAAGAGCCGAGATGAGCGCACAATTGCGACTACCCAGTTGCCGAGTTTTCTCGCGAAGAATATTCGTTACGTGATCGCGGACCCAGTGGCATTTTGCGGCTGCCAATCAACACAAGAGTTTGCGAAACTAAGTAGAGAGGTAGTCTTAGAGCTGACTGTCTTGGCGCGAGGCGCCCGCGCATTGCAAGTCGACCGTGTGGCGGCACTAAGCGAGGTGCTGTTGGAGACCTATCGCTCACTCAATGCTTTGGCAGTGTTGCCCGCAGAAAAGAATCTTCGAGAAAATCTGCAGGGGGCGCACTGCTGCCTTCGCCTTGCCTTGAACCAGGCCGCAGCAAGACAAGCCGTTTGCGAGGTGCGTCCCACTATAGTTAGTCTCTACCGCTTTGTAGAGTTTCTGCATCGTGCCCCCGCCCATGCGCCAGATTCCATACAAGCGGCGCTAAGTGCCGTAAATTCTCTGGCAGCGGATATGCGTGTGTTTGCCGATGTCTTCACGAGCGCTATAACTCATGGTCGAGCTGCGCGTATTCACCTAGCACAGGATCAGTTGCGGGCATTACTAGCCGCAACGTCTAGTTTGCAGGAAGACTTGAGTTCGAATGGGATGATCGCAGTTGCCCGTTGGGGGCCGGCATTCAATTATACCGTGGGGCGTTATAGCAATGAGCTGGGTAAGCTCGCCCGTCTCGCGCTCTTGATCGACGGGATTGAAGCTCCGCGCACACTGGTACAAGGCTTGCAGTCGCCGCTCCAAAGGCTGCTATGTCTAATGATCGAACATAGCGTCGAGCTAGTGACGCAGCGTCGTGCTGCTGGGAAGCCGGATAGTGCGCAGCTGCGTGTTCTGGCTACCCGTTCTGGCACCCAGTTACGGCTCTGCCTGCAGGACGATGGTAGCGGTTTGACAGGTAGTGAGCTCAACAGTGTTGCTCAGGAGTTGGAGGCGCTTGGATGCACTTTGTCCCTAGAAGGTAAAGAAGGCAGTGGTAGCATGATAAGCGTGCTTGTCGACTGTGCAAGCGTGCGTTGGGATATTGCGTCGAAGCCGCTATAATGCCGCTTTCGTAATCTATTCGGGTAAGCAAGACTTTGAAAACATTAGGGTTCGCGTGGGGTGTTGGGGGTGTAGTATTGATTCTGCTTTTTGCAGTGCTACGCCTATCCCCAATGGCCTTGGAGTTGTCTTCCTATAATCTAGAGCAAATTCACTGGTTCATGCTCGCCGTTAGTATCCTCTATATGGCCTACGCCGAAGGATATAAGGGCTTTCATCTAGCCTTTGCCCCGCGAGTTGTGGCCCGGGCAAGTTATTTGGGTGCCAACCCGCGCTTGCTACATGTTCTGTTTGCTCCCATTTTCTGCATGGGTTATATCCACGCGACTCGCCGCCGTAAGCTGCTCTCTTTCGGGCTAACTAGCATGATAATTTGCTTCGTGCTTATCGTGCGTATGCTGCCGCAGCCATGGCGAGGCATTGTGGATGCTGGTGTCGTCACCGGTCTCATCTTGGGCATCGCCTCGATTGGTTTTTTCTTATTGCAGCGCCTGCGCTTCCCCGACCGCCTGCAAGTGGCGATCGATTTGCCGGAGTAATGCAGGGCTAAACTCTTCATGCTTAAGGGCGACTAGAATGTTCAAGCAAGCCAATCCGAGTAGCTCCTGCGCCATCATCGTAAGCTTCGAACCTGATATCGCTGTATTGCTTGCCCTAGTGGAGCAGATCGGTACACAGGCGGATTTCATACTTGTAGATAATGCCTCTAGCAACGCCAGCGACTTTATAGCGCATGTGCAAGCCGCGCCGCGCTGCCTAGGCGTCCATAGTTTAGAGTGCAATGTCGGTCTTGCCGCGGCAATGAACATTGGGCTAGGCGAGGCCACTGCGGCAGGGTATGGCTTTGCTGTGCTATTCGATCAGGACAGCCAGGTCCCGGTATCTTTCTTTGCCGATATGCAAGCCAGTTACGAAGAGGCCACGCTTGTTTGCAGTGCGCCAGTCGCGGCAGTCGGGCCGCGCATTGTGAGCCCGCGTAATAGCAAGGCAATGTCGTTCAAATTATTCAGCCGCGTGTTTAAGCGCAGCGACGTTGAAATACCGGGTAGCTCGCAGCTTTTCTATGCGGAATTTTTAATCTCCTCTGGCTGCCTGATTGATCTTGGCCATTTGTCGAGAATTGGACCCATGCGCGAATCTTATTTCATCGACAATATCGATCTTGAGTGGTGTTTCCGTGCGATTGCAAAAGGGTATGTTGTGGTGGGTTCGGGGAAGGCCGTGTTGGAGCATAGTATCGGAGTAGAGGACGACAGCGCCTGGGTTAAAGCGGGGCTGATCGTGAGTCATAGTCCACTACGTAGTTATTATTCGACTCGCAACCGCTTTGCACTGTACCGGGAGTCATACGCGCCTCTAGGGTGGAAGCTGCGGGACTTTCCACGCTTCTTACTCAAGACACTCTGGTTGCTAGTGTTTAGCTCACGGCGTGCGGAGTACTTACAAAATATTCGCCGCGGGTTTGCGGACGCTGCGAGGCTGAATAAGTGAGTAAGTCACAGACATCATTGCCTAAGATTGCCATAGTACTTGCCACCTATAATGGCGAAAAGTTTATTAAGCAGCAGCTCGACTCTTTATTAGCCCAGGAATATACAGACTTTATAATTGTTGCGCGGGACGATGCTTCGCTGGATGCAACCCCCAGCATTTTGCAACACTATGCCAGCATGCATCCGGAAAAATTTCGACTGCTTGAGAGCGGTGAGAATCTCGGCGCTAGCGCAAGCTTCTCGGCACTCATAGAGTACGTGCTTGCACAGAAGGACGCATTGGGTTTAGAGCAGGCCTATATGATGTGCTGCGACCAAGACGATGTCTGGCACTCAGATAAGATTGCTAAGTCGGTGCAGGCAATGCTGGCCTTAGAGGCCAAACATCCCTACCGAGCCTGTTTGGTGCACAGCGACTTGCGTGTCATCGATGAGCAGGGGCAAGAGCTCGCACCGTCTTTCTTTTCCTATCAGGGCATTCGTCCCCACAAGCATAGCTTCGCACGCTTGCTAGTTAGCAATTCGGTTACGGGCTGCACCGCTATGATCAATGAGAAACTCGCTCATCTAGCCTGCCCGATACCTGCGCAGGCGATAATGCATGACTGGTGGTTGGCTTTGGTGACTTCCTCAATTGGTCATATTCAGCCTATCGATGAGCCCTTAATGGACTACCGGCAGCATCAGAACAATACCCTTGGTGCGGTACAGATCACTCGCACTGGCTTTGCAATGCGCAAGCTGCGCAGACTCAATGACCCACTATACGATAAGTTCAATGTGCAACTTGCCAAGCAAGCGGCGAACTTCGCGGGGCGTCATTACGCCAACTTGAGCAATCGCAACACCTTTGTTCTCAGTGTTGCGCTGTGGCTGAGTAGTCGCTATCGATGGATACGCAATGGAGTGTACCTAGGCTTCATTTGGCTTTTCGCCTAAGTCACCTGATTCTTTCGAATCGCCGCTAAGCGCTTACGCATCATCTCGCCTACAACTAGTGGTGAGAACTCCGACTCGATTGTTGCCTTCGCTTTGCGTCCTAACTTATTCGTCAGTTCCCGGTCATTGGCGAGGGTGTGCATCGCTTCGGCTGCCTGCTCTACATTGGGCTCTGCCCATATCTGTCCCTTCTTGTACGGTCCGAAGTCTTCCTCGATGCTAACTAATTTGTAATCGATCGGCATGCAATTGTCGGGGCGCATATAATCGGTATTGCCCGACCAGTTTGTCGCGAGAATCGCTTTACCTAGCGCCATCGCCTCGGCGGGGCCAAAGCCGAAGCCTTCGGAACGGTGCAGGGATACGAAGCAATCGGTATTAGAGATTAGCGCGTTAACCTGCGCGCGCGAATACACCTTATCGAGAATCAGGATGTTCTGATGTTCGCCGATGGCGTCCTTTATGCTACGAATAGCCTCGTCGGTAGGATTATTCACCTTTAAGACAAGACGTGCGTCGAGATCGTCGGCGGCAAAGGCGCGTCGGAAAGCGTCGATTGCACCGAAGGGGTTCTTGCGTGCGGGCATGCTATAGGTATCGAACATGGCCAGGAACAAGAAGGGTTCCTCTGGCAGTTGGAAGTCAGCGCGTTTTAGGCTTGTATCCACCTTAACTTCGACTGCGTGTGGAATGCGGATCACCGGAATTGGCGAGCGCATCGCTACTGCGTCCTGCACGAAGTTGGACGGAACCCAAATCTCATCGAAGTGTACGAAAGTCTCAGCCCAAGCCTCTGGTATCTCTGGAAGTTCCCAGGCCCAATAGCCAATGCGGTAGTGGCCGTTGAAGTACTCTGAGGGCAACTCCGTGATCGCCTGAAAGGCGTGGTCCGGATTGATGTGGAGAAGAGTCACATCATAAGGTGCCGACTCTATTTCTTTATGCTGCCAGCTCAGATCCGTCATGCGAGAAGGGTTTCCAGACTGGAAGCAGATTATGCCGAACGCCTCGTTGGCGGCGTCCAATGCCTTGGCGTCACTGCGCGCACCCTCGCCGATACCCATCTCTGCGCGAGTATAGCCAATCAGATTCACGCCGAATTGCAAGCCGTCACGAACTTGCGCCGCCTCATCATTGCTAGCAGGGATAAGGCTCGCCTGTGCCACGCTATTGACCAGTAGCGTAAAGTCGCCCTTCTCCGCAGACAAGTTAGGATTGTAGTACTCGTCGCCAGCCATGAAGCGCTTGCTCCAACGCTGCCACATGGCCTTCTCATTTTCTTTAGGCACGCTGGTCTTGCGGCTTATGCTCTCGTGGTGGATCAGCTTGGAATAAGGAGTCCACAGATTACGGTAACCCTTGTCAAGCAAGCGCAGGCATAGATCTACATCGTTACCGACTACCGCTAGCTCTTCGTCGAAACCGCCTATCTGTTCGAACTTCTCACGACTGACCATTAAGCAGGCGCCAGTATTTGCGGAGACCTCGCGAGTGGTTTCATGGATGTGGCGATAGATCGTATCGCTAGGCATGCGCTTATGCAGAAGGTGTATGCCGCCGCCGCCATAATTGACCAAAAGCACACCGGTGTGCTGCAAGGCTCCATTGGGGTAATAAAGAAGTGCCCCAACTGCGCCGACTTGCGGGCGCATCGCCTCGCGCACTAGCACTTCTAGCCAGTCGGGGTCGATGATCTCAATATCGTCGTTCAGGAACAAGTACAGCTCGCCGCTGGCATTGCGTACGCCGATGTTATTCAAACGCGCCCAGTTGAATGGCTCGTTACATTCGACTACCTTGAAGTTTTTACTGCGCAGATACTCTATGCCCTCGGGATATTTTCCGCGGCCATTATCGAGAATAATGACTTCGTAATTTTTGTAAGCGGTTAGGCTTAAAAGTGATTCCATGCAGGGTTTTACTAGATCGAGTCTACCCATAGTAGGGATGATGATCGATACTTTTGCTTCGCTGGCCAAAGGCCAGAAGACTTGCCGGATTCCGTGAGTGTGGGTTTTGACTTCGGCGTTGTGCCCACGTAGATGCTCTATGACTACTTGTGTTTCGGCGGCGATAATTACCGCGTCGTCGAGTTTGTCGCTCGCGCTCCACAACATCTTAGGGATGCGAGTGATAGCCGGTGCGCTGTCGACGATCGCCAATAGTGCAGCGAAGCGCCAAGCTGGAGTGTCGAGGCGAATATGTTGAACCGACGCGAGGAGAGGATTCTCAACTGCGAATAGCTGTCCGACATAGTTGCTGGCAAGCAAGTGATCGGGCGACCATTTTGGCGTAAAACAAGGCTCAGAATGTTCGCCTGTTAAAGAGGACTTGTCGTGGTCAGAATACAAAAGCTGTGCGTCGGCACTGGCCAAGCTCTGGTTCATTTCCCAAAGCGCGTGGGGAGCAAGTGTTTCACCGGCCTCGAGAAACAGGGACCAACCCTCGCGATCTACGAGATCTTGTAGTGCTGCGGCGATAGAGGCTTCGAAATTCACCTGTGTCGAAGCGCCGAGTCCTGCGTGGCTTACAGCGTCCTCTAGAACAGTGTCTTTATCACCGATTAGGTGCACCATCCAGCGCGTACTCGCCTGCTCGGCGATGCTGGCGAGGGTATGCAGTAAGGCTTCCTCATCACCATTGGGGCTAACGATCAGATGGAAGAGAATTGCATTTTCATCGTGAAGAGATTGCTCGCGAAGCCTCTCAATTTCTTCTGGCTCTGGCATATTGCGCCAATACCAAGTGTTATAGAGATCACTATTCTTAAAAAGTCTAAAGGTCTGCGTGATATTGCGAACGTGCTGGTCCTTATCCGTCAAGGTTAAGACGAGTTCGTGCTTACCGGCATCTAACTCTGGCAATGGAATCTCTTGATAGAAACCCGCCGTAAAAGCATCCTTGATCTCGGGGTACTGCTCGGCGATATCGGGTCGACTAATGCCAGTGTTGAAACTCAGACAGAGCTTGCCGTCGACGTGCGCGTCAATCTGCGCCATTCCGGCTTCGCTGCACGCCCAACCCTGAAGCGTCAGCTGCTCCGGAAACTCATTCTGTGCTGCACTTGGAATATCGAGATTACAGTGCATGAACTCCTGCTGTGCAGATGCTTCTTGCTGTTCCTGCTTCTCTTGAATGTGTGGCTTGGCGCGGCTAGCGCCAAGCGCGAGCAGCTTTCGTTTCACGAATCTAATAGGCTTGGTGATCTTCCAAGAAAAGGAGTTAAGTAGCAGCTGATTATCGAGGCTTAGTCGATTGGCATGCATCTTGGCATCGTTCAATTCGGCCGTGCGGCGATTGATGGTCTGACTAAACTTATTGAGCTTGTGATTCAGACTGCGTAACTCGTTATTGAGACGGCCCTCGGTCTCTTGCAACTGGCGTCCCAGTTTGCGTTTCTCATTCTCAGCTTCCACGGCGTGTTCGTTGAGTCGCTTGATGTCGCCGTGCAGGCTCTCTACGAGCGTGGTCTCATCGAGGCTCCCGAGGGTTTGGTTCAATTGCTCGCCGGTCCAAAGCGGCAACCATTTCGAGAAAACGCGGACGCGAGCCTCGGCAATAGTATCTCCGCTGCGATACCGGCTACTAGGGTCCGTAGAGGCCGTGTTGGACTCGCCACCCTGGCGATAGAATGCTGTGATCTCGTCGACATGGAGGAAAGGCATGAGTTGAGCGATCTGCAGCCAGAAATCCCAGTCCTCGAAGATGTCCAGATTCTCATCGAACAGGCAGCCGCGCGTCACTAGAGAGCGGCGAAACAGCGCGGAATGTATGGGAATAAAATTGTCTCGACGTAGCCGCGCCGAATCGAAGGGAATCCGAAATGTGGCGTTACTAAGATTGCCGGCGGGCGTCGTTTTCTGAGTGCTGCTATAAGCCACGCCCAGAGTTTTATCTCGCTCTAAACACTCCACCAACATCTCAATATGTCGTGGCGCAATCCAGTCGTCCTCATCCAAGAAGATGAGGTAACTACCTTGCGCTTCACGCAGAGCAATATTCGCGGCCGCTGGGCGGTTCAGAGGCACGCCCTCGCTGACTTCTCGAAGAGCAGTTTGCAGAGCAAGTGACTTATGGCGGTCGAGGCCCTTGCCTGTGGCATCCACTAGAATAATCTCGATGTTGCTGTAAGTCTGTTTCTCCACAGACAACAAGGCCTCCGCGAGTTCGGCGCGGTTCATGCTACGGCAAAGCACGGAGACTAGAGGGGCGTCTTCGAAAGCAAGTTTCGGTGCGGCATTGGTGTTAGTCGTGGCGTTACTAATGTTGTGATCCTCGCAACAGTTTCTTCAAAGCGGAAAAGATGCCGGTGCCTGCGTTGTCGCTGCGATAGGCGCTCGGCATTGGCACGTCAGTAAGTTGCAGGCGTTCCTGCCGCATCAGTTCAGCTTCGCTGAGTAAATGGGGTTGGCGCAAAAGCTCAGGTGTTAGCAGGCAAAAGGCTTCTGCATACTTCACCTGAGGTGGCAGTGTATAGGTCCTAAAATGGTTCAACGCGAATATGTATTCGTCGTAGGGAGATATGTTTAGCTGTGAGTGGTAGACCGCGATAGCTGCACGCTTCTTTGCCTCGAAGGAGGTAATGTCGATCAAGATGTCGACGCGCGCTAGGGGGGCCCCAACCTCATACATGGCAATGCGCAAATCCCTCCCTTCATTGACAAGGCGCCTAGTGGCCTCTATTACGAGCCATGCCGTGGCGCGATGATCGGGGTGAATCTCATTGAACGAGGTGGTTAGTATTAAGTCTGCGCCGCTATTGACGATGGCTAAGCGCGCTGCCTCGATTGAGCGCTCATCGCAGCGCACGCTACGATCTTTCTCTTGCCAAAAATCAACGCTCTCGACTCCTAGGATTTTTACAGCAGCCCGTGTCTCTTGTTCACGCACGGCGCTGCCTTGCTTGCCATGCTCGCCGAAATCCCCCGAGGTTACTAATATTGCTTGAGTGGGAATATGTGCTTCCTGATACGCCGCTAGTAGGCCGCCGCAACCCAATGTTTCGTCATCGGGATGGGGGGCAAACACGAGCGCCTTCTGGCAAGGTATTGTGGCGCTGGCTTGATAGGGCGTTAATCGCGATTCCATCGGTTAACTCTCAGTTTATTTTGCGAATAATGATCGACTCGAGCACCTCGCCGATGAAGTCCAGAAAGAGAGTGTCTAAATCAGGATGGAAATAGTCTTGGGCTTTGTTGCCAATCGCCAACACGCCTAGCATGCGCTCGCGTCCTATAGGGCATAGCGCTACGGAACGAATGCCGCCACCGCGATGGGGAAAGAGGAAGGTGGCTGTGTCTTTGTCGATACTCTTGCAAATAGTCTTACGATCGCGCAGTAGCGTTGGGAAGCTCTCTTGCAGGAAGTCAGCAGACTCGAGCCTAGCGTTCTCGACATTGTTGATATTGTCGGTGTCGAACAGGATGACGCTACTAACGTCTATGCCGGGCTGAGTATTAAGGTTGGCTTCTGTGGCGCTGGCTATCTGGGAGACATCGTCTTCGATCAATAGTGCCAGAATGAGTGCCCGAGTGACGCTGAAAAGTTGATCGTTATACTTGGCAGTTTCCATCAATGTGTTGAGCGTGTGGCGCGACTCTATGCTGCGCTCGCGCAAGATCTTTACCTGACGCTCCAGTAGAGAGATTGCTTTGCCGCTCTCATGGGGAAGCGTGATCTCCTCCAATAAGCTGTCTCGATTTATGAAAAAATCGGGATGTTTTTGCAGGTAGTGAGCGACTTGGTCGGCGCTCACATCATTCTTGTCGGTGCCTTGCTTTGCAGAGGTGTCGCTATTCATACGCTCTCTTCACTTTTCGTCACGATGATTATGAAACGGTGTCTAATTCGATGCTGCCTTCGAACACGCTAGTAGCAGGTCCGCGCATGATTATAGGGCTGGAAGATCCCTCCCAGCTCAGGCGTAGATCGCCGCCGTTAAGGTGCGCGAGTACGTCGTTATCAAGCAATCCCGCCGCATGACCGCATACCAGCGCCGCACAGGCGCCAGTACCGCAGGCTTGCGTTTCACCCACGCCGCGTTCGAATACGCGCAGTTTAATTTGTCCGCGTGCAATGACTTGCATAAAACCAATATTGACCCCTTGCGGGAAATCCGGGTGTGCCCCAAGTGCGGTGCCTATTTCGGCAACGGCGGTGCTGGCAACATCGTCTACGACTAGAACGGCGTGCGGATTGCCTACAGAGACCGCATAGAAGTGCAGTGTCTGGGAGTGACCATGCAAGGTAATTTCTCGCTGGTAGCTAGCCGCCTGCGTGGCATTAAAAGGTAAGGCGCTTGGGGTGAAGTCGGGCTGCCCCATGTCGACCGTCACGAAGCCGTCCTCTTCCACATGCAAAACGATGATGCCGCGACTCGTCTTGACGCGAATCGTATTGAGTGTAGTCAGGCCCTTGTCTAATACAAAGCGGGCAAAACAGCGCGCGCCATTGCCGCAGTGTTCAACCTCGGTGCCATCGCAATTGAAGATACGATAATTGAAATCGACGTCGGGTTGCGTGGGGGCTTCGATCAACAATAGCTGGTCGAAGCCGATGCCGAAGTGTCGATCGGCAAGCTTCTGAACTTGAGTGGCGCTGAGTTTGACTGGGTGGGAGATAAGGTCCAGCACCATGAAGTCATTGCCTAGGCCGTGCATTTTCGTAAAAGGTAAAATCATATTCTCTCGATCGGAATGCGTGTGACTACAGCGTTCGCTCTAGTGCTAGCTGGTAATCTAATGTCTCGCGCTCGCGCACAACTGTCGCCGTGTCGCCGTCGACCATGATCTCCGCAGCGCGATTGCGGGTGTTGTAATTGGAACTCATTACAAAGCCGTAGGCGCCTGCGGTGCGCACAGCCAGCAAATCGCCCTGAGCTAGGGCCAAGGGACGATCCTTGCCCAAAAAATCTGCCGATTCACACACTGGTCCAACGACATCGAAACTCAATAGTGGCCTGTCGGCACCCGCCTTATTTACGGGCACTATTTCTTGCCATGCGCTATACAGCGCGGGTCTTAGCAGGTCATTCATAGCACCGTCCACAATAGCAAAATTCTTATGTGAGGTGTGCTTTAAATACTCTACCTTGGTCACGAACACGCCGGCATTGGCGCAGATAGAACGGCCAGGCTCGAGGAATAGGGCGAGGCCACGGCCTGCGATTTTAGCCAACACTGCCGCGATGAAATCCGCGGTGGCTGGAGGGGTTTCGTCGCGATAATTCACGCCTAGGCCGCCACCAATGTCGAAATGCTTGATTTTGATCCCGTGGCTGCTTAGCTCGTCCAATAGCATCAACAAACGGTCGATGGCATCGAGGTAGGGAGCTATCGTGGTGAGCTGCGAGCCGATATGGCAGTCGATGCCGACGATGTCGATGTTGCTCATCGCTGCGGCGCGCAGATAGACCTCGGTCGCGCTTTCGATGGCGATGCCGAACTTGTTCTCTTTTAAGCCCGTGGAGATATAGGGATGAGTGCCCGCATCGACATCGGGATTGACGCGCAGAGAGATTGGCGCGCGCATTCCGAGCTGGGCTGCCACGCTATTAATGCGGTCTAGTTCTGGCTCAGATTCGATATTGAAGCAGCGAATGCCTAGCTCTAAGGCCTTGGCGATCTCGCTCTCGGTCTTGCCTAGGCCAGAGAAGATCACTTTGTGCGGGTCTCCGCCCGCCCTGATTACTCGCTCTAGCTCTCCGCCCGAGACGATGTCGAAGCCAGCGCCAAGGCGAGCAAGTACACCGAGCACTGCTAAATTGGAGTTGGCTTTGACTGCGAAGCAGGTTAGGTGATCCACGCCTTCGAGAGCGCGTTCGTAGGCGAGTAAATTATGCTCCAAAGCGGCGCGAGAGTAGATGAAGCAAGGCGTGCCGTGCTCTTTCGCGATAGACGCGATGGGCAGATTCTCGGCAAATAAAGCATTATCTCGGTAGAGGAAGGGTTCCATGATTTAACCTGAGTCGAAAGGGTTAGGGTGCTGCCTAGGCGGCAGTCACCAATGAAGCGGTCTGGTCCGGCCGCTGGAGAGGGCCCTTTTGACCGCAGCACAGTAGGCTGCAGCTTAGGAGAAGAATCAGGATCAGTCGCATGAAAACAGTCACTTATAGTCGAATTGTTGAGTTTCGCAGTGCGGCGATTATACCTGCACTAGGCGCGCAAAAGCCACGGCGCAGGCGCGGGGATTGCTAAGATCCGTCCTTGAAAAAGGCAGTGCTCAGCCCTATAGTTCTCCCTCGACTTTTTGGCGACACTTTAGGGCGCAGTCACTAGACATGCGCTTCTTAGAGTAAGAGTGCTCGTTATCAGCAATTCTTGATTTTCGTGCCTATGCATTCGGAAAAGTAAATATGATTGAAATTAGTCACTTAACGAAGAAGTTCGACAATTTTACCGCGGTAGATGATCTTAGCTTTAAGGTAGAAGAAGGAGAGGTATTAGGTTTTCTAGGCCCTAATGGCGCCGGCAAGTCTACGACCATGAAGGTGATCACGGGTTTCCTCTCGGCAAGCCAAGGCAGCGTTACCGTCGATGGCCATGATATTGCCACCGACCCGATGGCCGTAAAATCACTTATTGGCTACCTACCCGAAGGCGCGCCGAGTTACCCCGATATGACGACGCTAGAGTTTCTCGACTTTATCGCGGAGATTCGCGGCTATAGCGACGAAGAGAAGCGGCGACGCATCGAGAAGGTCATCAATGACGTTGAGCTGCGCTCCGTCTGCCACAAGACGATCGATACGCTGTCCAAGGGCTTCAAGCGCAGAGTAGGCTTGGCCCAAGCAATTCTTCACGACCCTAAGGTGTTAATTCTCGACGAACCCACCGACGGTCTAGACCCGAATCAGAAGCATCATGTCCGCAAGCTAATCCGCAATCTCGCGAAGGACAAGATCGTCATCATCTCTACCCATATCCTCGAAGAAGTCAGCGCCGTGTGTACTCGCGCGATCATCATCGCAGGGGGGCGTATCTTGGCGGATGGGACTCCCAAAGAGCTGGAAGGACGCTCCGCATATGCCGGCGCAATTAGTGTGCAGTTGACCCAAGACTTCGATCTGCAGGCAGCACTTGCTGGCGACCAGGACATTCGCGCTGTAGAGCAAGCCGAAGACAATGCCCGTCACTACATTCTGTTGCCCAGTGCGAATAAGCAAATTTTTGGCAAGGTGTCAGAGAAGGCGCAGAGTGGTCATTGGCCAGTGGCGGAGTATCACCTGGTCGAGGGTTTGCTGGAAGACTACTTCCGCAGCGTCACGCATGATTCCGCATTGGCGAGCCGCGATGCCCAAAACGCAGCCTCCGCCACCACGACACAGCAACAGGTTTGAAGCCATGAATAAAATGCTCATTATTTTTCAGCGCGAGTTAGCGGGCTATTTCGCCACGCCACTGGCCTATGTGTTTATTGTGATCTTCCTCGTGATGTCAGGTATCTTTACCTTCGACATGGGCGCTTTCTACGAGCGTGGTCAAGCTGACTTGATGCCCTTCTTTGGTTTTCATCCCTGGCTATATTTGTTCATGATTCCGGCAATCGCGATGGGGTTGTGGGCGGATGAGCGTAAGTCGGGGACCATAGAGTTGCTCATGACCCTTCCTGTAAAACTGGCCGATGTCGTGTTCGGTAAGTTTCTGGCGGCTTGGGTGCTGTGCGTACTTGCACTCTCGCTTACATTTCCGATTTGGCTAACTGTGAATTATTTAGGAAACCCAGACAATGGCGTTATCGTCGCTGCATACCTTGGTAGTGCTTTGATGGCGGGCGGGTTTCTCTCTATTGGTTCCTGTATGTCCGCAATAACGCGCAACTCGGTCGTAGCCTTTATCCTAACCGTTGCCATCTGTTTCGTGTTCGTAGCATGTGGCACTGAGATAGTTCTCGATACTGTCTCATGGGCGCCACAGTTTATTGTTGACGCGATTGCGGGACTTAGCTTCTTGACGCATTTCGACTCCATCAGTAAGGGAGTGCTGGATGTGCGTGATGTGTTGTTCTTCGTGGTGTTTATCGCCTCATGGTTGTTCGCCTCGGCGATCGTTATCGAAATTAAGAAAGCGAACTAAAGGGGTCTGATGATGAATAGCAAGACTTTATTCTCTGCGACAGGCCTAGTGTTAACCGGTCTGTTCCTTATAGTGAGCGTAGCGGTAATCAGTTTGATTCCGCGCATGCGTATCGATCTCACGGAAGATAATCTCTACACACTGGCGCAGGGTACTCGCAACATTGTGAGTAACTTAGAGCGGCCAGTGGAATTATTATTCTTCTACTCTGAAGAGGCTACAGCCGATGTGCCGCAGCTGCGCGGTTATGGTATCCGTGTGCAGGAATTGCTCGAAGAGATGGTTATCGCCAGCGCGGGGCAATTAAGCTTACGGGTTATCGATCCTGTACCTTTCTCCGAAGAGGAAGACGAGGCGGTGGAATATGGTGTGCAACGTGTTCCTCTCAGTCAGGGTGGTGATCAAGTATTCTTTGGGCTCGTCGCGTTGGATACCACTACGTTGCCTACCGAAGGTGAAGAGGCCGGTGCGGCAGGTGTATTCAAAACAATCGGTTTGATTCGCCCCGATCAGGAAGAGTTTCTAGAGTACGAGTTCTCCAAACTTATCACTCAGGTTGCTAATCCAGAACCGCCAGTACTTGGCTTTCTGTCGCGCCTACCAATAGATGGAGGCGTGAACACACAGACTATGCAGCCAACATCGCCTTGGATGATCATGGATTCCATTCGACAGCTCTTTGATGTGCGTCGAGTGAACCCAGAGGTCGAGCTGATCGATGAAGAGATAGACATTCTTCTATTGGTGCATCCGCAGAATTTGAGCGAGCAGACGCTATACGCAGTGGATCAATTCGTATTGCGTGGCGGCAAGGCTTTGGTCTTCGTCGATCCGAATGCGGACACTCAAGCTCAGCCTGGTCCAGACGGCGTGCCGGTGCCGCGTGAGAATCAAGCCTCCGATCTCACTGCGATGTTTGACGCATGGGGCGTGGACTATGACCCAGAGCGAGTGGTCGCGGATCGCCAGTTCGCACTTATGGTGAACGTAGGTGATGCGACGCGTCCAATACAGCACTACGGCATGGTTGGTGTGCAGCGCGAAGGTTTTGCCAATGACATCATCAGCAATGGTCTGCAGGTCATGAACTTTTCCTCCGTAGGTGCGCTCTCACAGAAAGAGGGTGCCACGACGAACTTTGAGCCCTTGATACAATCTAGCGCCGACTCGATGTTGATGGAAGGTGGCTTTTTCAAGGCGCTTACGGATCCTACGATTCTCTTAGACGAGTTCGTCCCTACGGACATGCGCTATACGATCGCAGCCCGTGTCTCGGGTAATGTGCGCACTGCTTTCCCAGACGGACCTCCACCTGCAGCGCCGGCAGAGGAGTCTGCTGCCGCGCCTGTCGTGTTGCCCGCACACTTGAGCGAGTCGACCGGCACGGTGAATATGGTGATAGTGGCCGATACGGATATGTTGGGTGACCGTCTATGGGTACAGATCCAAAACTTCCTGGGTCAGCGCATACCACAGCCCTTCGCTAGCAATGGCGACTTCATCATGAACGCGCTCGATAACCTCGCGGGTAACTCCGAATTGGTGACGATCCGTAGTCGTGGCCGCTATGCGCGACCCTTCTTAGCCGTAATTGAATTGCAGCGTGATGCAGATGATCGACTACGTCAGGAAGAAACTGAATTGTTGGCTAATCTGCGTCAAACCGAGCAGCAGATCACTGCATTGAATGCTAGCCGCGAGGGCAGTGGGCCGTCCCCGGAGCAACAAGCTGAGATTGACCGCTTCTATGATCAGCAGTTGGAAACACGCCGTCGCTTGCGCGAGGTACAACTGACCCTTAATCGTGAGATCGAGAGCTTAGGAGCCACGTTGAAGTTCGTCAACACGGCCCTAGTGCCAATCCTATTGATATTGTTTGTATTGGTGATGGGCTATCTGCGTAGGCGTCGCCGCGAGAGCCAGTTGGCATAGACCTTGAGGAGTTAGGCCCCTACAGGCAGTGGCGTTTTCAAAGGTGCAGAGAATGCTCTGAATGTAGGAGCCTGCCCTGCAGGCGAATGACTTAAATCTTGCACAGATATGCACCAATCAGGCCCGATCGCCTGCAAGGCAGGCTCCTACAGTCAGTGGTGTTTATTAGGATAAGCCCTCTGTCTGTCTTCTACTCATCGTCCCGCTGTTCCTGCTGTTCCTGCTCATAGGGCAGGTAGACCTTCACATGGGTGCCCACCCCTAATTCGCTGCTAATCTCTAAGCGTCCGCCATGTGCCTGAGCAATCAATTGACACAGATACAGTCCTAGTCCGAAGCCTCCAGTATTACGCTGTCTTGCGCTGTCGGCGCGATAGAAGGGCTCGCTTAGGTGCTGCATATGCTCTGCTGAAATTCCCTCGCCTTGATCTTCCACCTCGAGTAAAACGTGAGTATTGGAGAAAGAGACTCTGACGGTGATTGGCTTGTCGCGGCCATGTCGAATCGCGTTGTTTACGATATTGGTCAAGAGTAAACGCGTGCGCAGTTTATCTATGGAGACGGAGGCATCCTGCTCTGGCGGCTCGAAGATTACGCCGCCTTTGTAGTCGTGATAGGCCTGCAGGACTAAGCTTATATAGTCGGCGAAATCGACATGCTCAGCCAGTAGGGCTTGGTGCTGATTGCTCAGCCTTTCGGCCTCGATTAGATCGGTGATCAGCAGATCGATCTCGTTAATATCGTCGCCTAAGGCTTCTTTGACCATGCCGTCGTCGAGGAACTCGAGCTGCAACTTCGCGCGCGTAATAGGGGTGCGCAATTCGTGGCTAATGGCGAGCAAAAGCTGGCGCTTAGCCTCCAGCATCGACTGCAGGGAGTCCGCCATGTGGTTCACGCTGTCGGTGAGCTCGCCGAGTTCATCCGTTCGAGTAGATTTTACGCGGTAGCTCAAGTCGCCGTCACAGATGCGCTCGGCACCCTCACGTAATTGCTGCACAGGCGCCAAGAGGCGTCGTACTAGCCAGAAATTCAGCAACAGGACTAATGCGGCCATCGCGAGACCGAGATAGACGACCACGTAGTCATATTCGCTAAGGGTCGGCACGCGCCTATTCAGATAGTACTCATAGCCGCCGCGAGAGACACGAATCACATCCTCGGCGCCTACCTCCATCATTTGGGCTTCGTCGGACAGGCGGCGCACGAACTCGGCATCGGAGATATCTAGGTCGTTCTGATCATCGCTTTGCCAGTTAATATGCGGGCTGCGAATGATGATGGTTAGCGACAACTCCTGAGAAAGCTGCGAGGCGCGTTCGAGATCGGGTGGTACGCCGATGTTGTCGACGATCAGCGTGATGTTGTCGAGATAGAAGTCGGGAAGGGGGCTTAGGCGCTCTGAGCGCCAATTACGGTCGATCTGTCGAATAGAGAACGTAATGATGATGAAGAATACTATGACGGTTGCACTGAAGATCAGAAACAAACGCAGGAATAGCGAATTATTGATGCGGTTGACGAGAGTCATAGGCCTGCTTGCGTCCTTAGTCGTGCCGCTTTAGCTAGCGCGGTTGCCAATCAAGCGGAGGGCTAGACGGGTTCGCCAACGAAGGTATAGCCACGCCCCCACACGGTCTTAATGAAACGTGGGGTCTTCGAGGTGTCATTCAGCTTGTGCCGCAGGCGCGAGACAAGAGTATCTACTGCGCGTGAGAACAGCTCGGCATCGATGCCTCGCAGCCTATTCATCAGCTCATCGCGTGTGAAGGTCTTATTCGGCGACTGCATGAATAGAATTAAGAGTTCGTACTCCATAGTGGTTAACTCGATCAGCTCGTCATCGAGTTTCACAGTGCGGCGCACAGTGTCCACGTCTAGGCCTTGTATCTTCGGGACCTCTTGCTGACTACGTGCCTCGTCACTGGTGCGACGCAGGATATTGCTAATGCGGGCGACCAGCTCGCGAGGCTCGAATGGCTTGGGCAGATAATCGTCGGCACCAAGCTCTAGACCAACAATGCGGTCGGTCACCTCGCCGTGGGCTGTCAGCATAAGAATAGGCAATTGCCCGTAGATAGATGATTTAGCGCGAATCTCACGGCAAATCTCGAAGCCGTCTTTCTCAGGCAACATCACGTCTAGGATGAGGAGGTCGGGCTTATTGCGCTTCAGGTGTTCGAAACCTTTCGACGGAGTATGTGCCGCCGTGACGGTCATGTCGTAGCGCTCTAAGTACTGGGTCAGCAATTGACCTAGTTTTTCATCATCGTCGATCAGGAGAATTTGTTTCATAAGGTCTTGCTAGCGCATCCCTAAAAAAGGCCTATAAAAGGTGGATTGAGTTTACGAATTCGAGCCGTGGAAATCAATCGCCACGACACCTGAGCCATAATCCACAAATGGTGACTCTAAAGGGAGGCTGCAGAGAAGAGTACTAGGATCAGATAGTGCAGTATGCCCAGTAGCGATAGTATCATGGCGCCCGAACCATCCGGTACGACCCATATTGAGCGAACGTCATGATTTCCTTGAGTAATGCCACGCTGATGCGTGGCGAGCTAGTATTACTGAATAATACCAACCTGAGTATCCACAATGGCCAGAAGATCGGGGTCATTGGGCGCAATGGGAGTGGTAAATCGAGCCTTTTCGCGGCCCTTCTGGGGCAACTGGCGCTCGATCAAGGCGAGTTATCTATGCCGGATGGGACGCGCTGCGCTCATATGCGCCAGGAAACTGAAGCTTCATCCGCCAGCGCGTTGGACTTCGTTATCGATGGCGACAAGCAGTTCCGTCATATCGAAACGCGACTGGAGGAGGCGGAGCGTGCAGAGGATGGGGCAAGTATCGCGCAATGGCATAGTGAGATGGACAAGATCGGTGGCTATGACATTCGTTTCCGTGCGATGCAATTACTCTCCGGTTTGGGTTTTAGCGCAGACCAGTTCGAGCGGCCGGTGGGTAGCTTCTCCGGCGGCTGGCGTATCCGGCTCAATCTCGCCGCTGCCCTGATGGCGCCCTCGGACCTTCTCCTACTTGATGAGCCCACCAACCACCTCGACTTGGAGGCAACCCTTTGGTTGGAACAGTGGCTGAATCGTTACCAAGGCACTTTGCTTATCATTTCCCACGACCGCAGCTTTCTCGATCATGTGATCGCCTATGTTGTCAGTGTAGAGCAGCAGAAGCTGACTCTTTATCGAGGTAACTATAGTAGTTTCGAGACGCAGCGAGCGGAGCGCTTAGCGCAAGAACAAGCCATGTTGGAAAAGCAGCAGCGTCGAGTGGCAGAGATCGAAGACTTCGTGAGGCGATTTCGCGCTAAGGCAACTAAAGCGAGACAGGCTCAAAGTCGTTTGAAAGAGTTGGATCGTATGCAACTGATCGCGCCTGCACATATAGACTCACCATTCTATTTCGAGTTTCCAAAACCTGAACGTTTGCCCACTGAACTAATTGCTTTCGACAAGGTCAATGTTGGCTATGATCATCCTTTGCTTAGCAATATTCGGCTCACTATTCGTGACACTACGCGTATTGGCTTACTTGGTTTCAACGGCTGCGGTAAGTCGACACTGCTGCGCACAATCGCGGGTGATTTGGCCCCTTTGGGTGGAGAGATTCGTAATTCGAAATTCCTACAGGTGGGATATTTCGCTCAACACCAGGTGGACGTGCTCGACCAAACGGCAAGCCCAATGTTATTGATCCAACGTATGGACCCCACTGCCCGCGAGCAGAGTGTTCGCGATTTCCTCGGTGGCTTCGATTTCCGGGGGGACAGGATTACCGAGACAATCGCAAACTTCTCCGGGGGTGAAAAGGCACGCCTCGCGCTGGCGATAGTGGTGTGGCAGAAACCCAATCTACTTCTACTTGACGAGCCCACCAACCATCTCGATCTAGAGATGCGACACGCGTTAACGGTAGCACTACAGGGCTTCGAAGGCGCCTTGGTAGTCGTCTCACACGATCGCCATTTATTGAGCAATACGGTGGACGAGTTTTACTCTATCCACAACGGGCGTTGCGAAGAATTCGAGGGCGACTTGCATGATTATGAGAAGTGGATGCAGGAGAATAGTAAGTCCTCAACGGGAACGGTTGCTGCGCCGTCCGACGAAAAGAAAGGAGATAGAAAAGAGCAAAGGCAGCAGGCAGCAGCGCAGCGCCAACAGCTCGCACCACTGCGCAATGAAATTAAGAAACTCGAACAGCAAATGGAGAAGGCTCACAAGCAACTTGCAGAGGTCGAGGAGTCGCTGGCGGATGCAACGCTCTATGATGATGCTCATAAAGCACAACTTTCTGAGCTGCTATTGAAGCAGGCGAAGCTTAAGGCTAGCAGCGATGCTCTAGAAGAGCAGTGGCTCGAGAAGAGCGAGGCCTTCGAAGAGTTGAGTCAGTAAAATTTCGGCCCCGAACCAAAGCCAAAAGAGGGAGTAAGCATGATACTCGAGGTTGCACACCTACAAGTCATCCCTGGGCAAGAGCTTGAGTTCGAGGCTGCATTTAAGAAAGCGCAGGCGATTATCGCCGCAATGGACGGCTATCTATCCCATGAGCTGCAGTGTTGTATCGAGGACGCGTCCCATTACCTATTGCTAGTGCGCGGGACTACTCTAGAGGCCCACACAGTTGGTTTTCGATCATCTACTCAGTATCAGCAATGGCGAGCCTTGCTGCACCATTTCTACGATCCATTCCCACAAGTTCTCCATTTCGAAGCCGTTTCCCTCACCTAAGCCGCGAAGTGTTGTCTTGGCGCAAGGTAAAGTGAGTTTGCCCGGGCGTAGACTGAGGTATGCGCAGTCTTGCGAACCGATCTTATTTCACCAATACAGCAACCGGTTCCTCCTGCGCCTACGTAATAGCATTATCTAACGTAACCGGAGAACACTATGACACGCTCAATTTTTGCTTTACTAACAACTATGTTTATCGCTCTCGGAGCGCAGTCCGCCTATGCCCAGCCGGGGCGTGGAATGGAGATGGACCCAGAACAACAGCTTATAGAGTTGATCGCGGCCTTGGACATCACTGCCGAGCAAGAGCCAGCATTTCGCGAAGCGATGATGAAGGTTAATGAGATGCGCATGGAAGAGATGGGTCAGATGCGCGGTATGCGAGCTGGTCAGGGTCGTGGGCAAGGACAAGCTCGTGGACAGGACACAGATGCCGCGCATGATGGGCATGATGCCGGAGGGGATCAGGTCAACGCAGATGCAGGAGAGGCGGCGGGTCGTGGCATGGAGATGATGGCCCAGAGACGTGCGGAGATGGAAGCGAAGACTCAGGCGATACTCGAGCCGGTACTCAATGGCGCACAGATGACTAAGTACCACGAGCTAGAGGCAGCGCGCATGGAACAAATGATGTCTCGCATGCGACGTCAATAGATTTACAGGCGCGGCCGTATAGGTCGCGAGGGAAATGGATATACAGTTTTGGGGGTGGGCGAGAGCCTGCCCCTTTTTTTGCATAGCGAATACTTGTGCTAACCTAAGCCTTCGGAGACAGTGTCATTACAAGGAGGATTGCAACGATGATGACGACTAAACATATAAATTACATAGAATTTGCCGCTGCGGACTTGGATTCGACCAAGAAGTTTTTTGAAGACGTGTTCGACTGGGAGTTTCAGGACTATGGCCCCGACTATATAGCGTTCAACAATGCGGGAGTTGAGGGTGGTTTCTTTCGTGCGAATCTCGCCTCCACGACACAGAGCGGCGGCGCATTGATTGTCTTATTCACCGACTCGATAGAGGCATCTGTCGCAAAAGTGCAGGAGTGTGGCGGTACAATCACGAAAGCCATCTTCGAGTTTCCCGGGGGGCGCCGGTTTCACTTTACAGAGCCTAGTGGCAATGAGCTGGCTGTGTGGACGAATATTCTCGACGATGCTAGCTAGAGAATAAGCGCGAGTCACCCTATGGCTTAGTGCCTGTGGGCTTGTTCATAGTATTACAGTTGGCGGCTAATAGAAGTTTCGCCTTCAGTGCGAAGCCGTTAGTATGAGCGAGCCCCAACAAGGGTCCCCATGGTTTTTGAGCACATTTATAAGAATAAAAGAGGCTGAAATGACCCAAGAAGTGCCAAATAGCTCGCCATCCTACACAGGTTTAGTGGTTGGTGGCCTCCTGATCTCTCTCTGTGTCTTTGCCGTAGCAGGGTTTATCTTATACTCGTCCATATGCCCTTGCGATCGCACGCCAGGAGGTTTTTTGTTTGGTGAGCGAGTGGAGGCTCCCGTGCGCGATTGGTCGTTCGCGAACGAGGTGCCGTTGTGTCAAATACAGATATGGGCGGGCATCCGTCCACATTCGATCAATCTCAATTGCATGGCGGCCCCGGATGGAAAACTCTATTTGAGCTGCTCCTTCTGCGCTAGCAAGTATTGGTCGGGCAATGTTGGTCCAGACGAGAAGGGGCAGCTGCGTCTAAACGAGCTCGTGTACCCAGTACTATTTAAGCGAGTAATGGACGATGCAGAGCTCGACCGAGCATGGGCCGCACGGGTGGCTAAGCTTCAGCTTGTTGCTGACGAGCTCAACCCGGCACCCCCGGAGGATGCCCTGCGTCCCGACGACTGGTGGTCCTTCAATATCGTTTCTGCGAAACTTTGAATCAACTAAGTTAGGAAGACATTGTGGTGAAGAAGCTAAAGCAGGAACTGAACAAGCGGCCTTGGTGGTTAAGTCTAATCTGGATTTTCTGCATCTATATGACGTTTATCTATATGCCATTCGATATGTTCACTAAGCCCTACGCCAGCTGGGAAGAGGTATGGTTTGGCTATAGGTTGACAGGCTGGCCTGCAAAACTGACAGAGCCTTTGCATTGGCTAATTTACGGCGCAGGAAGTTATGGCATCTGGAAAATGAAGGCATGGATGTGGCCCTGGGGCGCGGTGTATTGCGCCCAGATCGTGATTGCCATGCTGGTATATGGTTTGTTGGAGGGTGACGGTACTCCGTCGTATCTAGGAGTTCTAGTTAGCGCGCTATTCATTATTCCAACAGTTGCTCTATGGCGAGCGCGACCTCTATTTAAAGCCTAGGCGCGCGAAAAGCATTAATGTGTCGAGATTGACGAGGTGTAATAGGTGCGATGGAAGCTTGGTTGAACGCGATACAGTTGGAAGGAGAGTCGGTGCGTCTACGCCCATTGCGGAGCACTGATCGCGAGGCTTTGCTCAAGGCCGCGGGAGATGGTGAACTCTGGAGACTTTGGTTCACTAGTGTACCGTCGACGAAAACGGTCGATCAATATATCGCTACCGCATTGAATGACCAAGCCCTTGGGCTCGCGCTACCTTTTGTGGTGGAGCATAAGGGGAGCGGCGAGATCATAGGCTCGACGCGTTATTGCAATGCTGTAGCTCAGCATCGTCGAGTAGAGATTGGCTACACTTGGTACAGCAAGTCATTCCAGAGAACGAGCATTAACACGCAGTGTAAACACCTGCTCTTGGAGCATGCTTTTTCTAATCTGCGCGCAATTGCGGTAGAGTTTCGTACACACTGGCACAATCAAGCGTCGCGCGCTGCTATCGCTCGTTTGGGTGCTAAACAAGATGGAGTGTTGCGTAATCACAGCATCGAGCCCGATGGTGCGTATCGCGACACCGTAGTCTTCTCGATTCTGGAAAGCGAATGGCCGAGTGTCCGCAAAGGCCTGCTCTATAAACTTGCGCAGCAACAATCGGTGGCCTGATGTTAGAAAAATTCGCTACCCAAAGTGGGCGCCGGCAACACAATGAATGAGCTTTTGCTCTTGTTCTTGCTAACACTAGGCGCTGGGCTTGCGATGCCTTTCGGGGCTCTGCTCGGCAGCGTTGGTCGAAGTGCCGATCGCCTTGTCGAGAAAGAATTCAGCCACACGGTAATGGCTTTTGGTGGTGGCGCCTTACTCTCTGCTGTTGCGCTAGTATTGGTGCCAGATGGCATGGATACTCTAAATCCACTCACAGCGGCCGTCTGTTTTTTGCTGGGAGGGCTCGTTTTCATGGGGCTCGATATCTTAATGGTGCGATCCTCGACACCCGCGAGTCAGCTTGCTGCGATGTTATTGGATTTTGTTCCCGAGTCTCTGGCCTTAGGTGCGGCATTCGCAATTGGCAATAGCACGGCATTTCTTTTAGCGGCGCTCATTGCGCTGCAAAATATTCCCGAGGGTTTTAATGCCTTTCGTGAACTTTCTAGTTCTGCGAACTTCCGCGCTCGCACTATCATCTTGAGTTTTACTGCGATGGCATTTCTTGGTCCGTTGTCCGCAGTAGGTGGTTACTATTGGTTCAGCGATCACAAAACAGTTCTAGCGATGACGGTGATGACAGCCGCTGGCGGTATTCTTTACTCTGTATTCCAAGATATCGCACCAAAAGTAAAATTAGAAAGACATTGGGGTCCTCCTATGGGAGCTGTGCTAGGCTTTATGCTTGGCATGGTAGGTGAGATGCTACTGAATTGAACCACCGTTTCTGATCGTCAATATAGTGTAGACCTTTGCTATGATGGGTTTATGCCCTAGCCCCGTAGAGAAGTGTATGAAGACTAGGTCCAACGAAGAGATCATTGTATTAATTCTAAGTATTATCTGCATGCTAGGCCTATTTCCCTTCGCGATATTGCGTTTCGTGCGCGGCGATCTCTTGGTGGCCGCAATAGATGCCGGTGGATTTATTGCCGCGAGCTCAGTATTCATTTACGTATATCGCACGGCAAAGACGGTCTTTGCAGGGCAGCTACTGGCTAGCTTGGCCTTGAGCGGTATGGTGGTGAATGTTTTCGTTCTAGGGCCGGCCGATCTCTATTTCTTATACCCAGTCATAATCGCAACTTTCTTCCTAGCATCCTCTCGTCTGGCCTTGGGTTTCACACTCGTCTCATTGTTTGCAGTCTCCATTGCGCTTATCCAGTTCGTGAATCTATTCGAATTTACTAAACTATTCCTATCACTACTCGCCTGCATATTGTTCGCTTATGTTTTCGCCAATCAACGCAATAAGCAGCGCGACGAATTGATAAAACTCTCTTCCGAAGATCCCTTGACCGGTGCGGGCAATCGACGCGCCTTGTTCAAGCGCATCGAGCATTTGATCTCCAGCCATAAGCGCACTGGCGAGCCTATGTCGGTCATTTTGCTAGACCTTGATAATTTCAAAGATGTGAATGATCAACTAGGCCATATCGCAGGCGATACGGTGTTGAAGCGCGTCGTCACAGCAACCGCGGCGCGTATTCGTGCTACAGACGATCTTTATCGCTACGGTGGCGATGAGTTTATTGTCCTCGCAATGAGTTCTACAGAACACAAAGCCCGCAAATTGGCAGACGATATTCGCGAGTTGGTGGCGTTGGAGCTGTCAGGTTTCGCCGACTCGATTACGGTGTCGATAGGTGTGGCGCAGTTCGTTCGGGACGAGACCGCCAAGCAATGGTTAGAGCGTGCTGATCGGGCGATGTACGACGCGAAGAGGGCTGGAAAGAATAGTGTGAGCGTCCAAGCACAAGGGTAAGCGTTGCTCGGAAGCAACGCTAAATACAGTCTCACACTTTACAATTTTCGTGCAAGTAAGGCTGAACATAAAACGAAAACAGCGGAGCCAAATAGGCAGGCGGCGAGCCCCCATTGTTGATATATCAAACCCGAAAGAATCGTAGCAACGAGGCGGCCGGCGGCGTTCGCCATATAATAGAAACCTACATCCAATGACACCCCATCCTGTCTTGCCCAAGCGACGATGAGGTAGGAGTGTACCGAAGAGTTAATTGCAAAGACGGCGCCGAAGACAAGCAGCCCAAGTACCAACATCGTTTGTATATGCCATTCGAACAGAAGTGCTAAACCAATAGCGGTTGGTAATAATGTGAGTATGGCTGCCCAAATATAGGCAATACTCCCGTCGGGCTTCGATCCTGTAATGCGGGGTGCAAGCGCCTGTATAGCGCCATAGGCGATCATCCAGCCTGCCAGCAGGCTACCAACGGCGAGATAGGTCCAGCCGAGCTGGCTTTGTAGGTATACAGGCAGGGCAACGACGAACCATATATCCCGTGAGGCAAACAAGAAGAAGCGTGCCGCGGAGAGACGGTTGATAGCCGCGCTCTTCGAGAAAATATCGAGAAACTTAGGCTTGAAGCTAGCGACGCCTGCGCGTTGTTCTAAGAGGATGGCGCTGAGCACAAATGCCGTTATCAGGAGTATTAGCAGTGTAGTGATTGCGCCGCGAAACCCCCAAGCTGCGAGCAGCGCTCCGCCTAGAAAGAAGCCCGCTCCTTTCAATGTGTTCTTGGAGCCAGTGAGCAGTGCCACCCAGCGGTAAAGGCCGCCATCGTCTTTAACTAATGCCTTGATGCTGCTCTTAGCGCTCATCTTATTCAGGTCTTTCGCGATACCGGACAAAGCTTGAGCGAGCATAACGTAGGGTATCGTCAGCATACTTGGTTCTGCTAAAAGCATTGCTAGCGCTGCGATCTGCAGAAAAAGCCCTGCACTCATTGTCATGTTCAAGCCGATTCGGCTCGCCAGCCAGCCACCAAACAGATTGGTGACCATGCCGAAGAATTCGTAGAGTATGAACAGCGAAGCGACTTCGAGCGGGCTATAGCCTAGCTCATGAAAGAACAGCACCACGAGCATGCGCAGTGCGCCATCACTTAGGGTGAAAGCCCAATAGCTCGCGGTGACAACGATATATTGGGCGACTGGGTTATGCCGCAGGGTCGGACTCACTAATACCTTCCTATGTTAGAGATTGTCCTACCAAGCGGGCGAGTTCCATCATGCGATGCACATAGCCGATCTCGTTGTCATACCAAGCAAGAATCTTCACCTGTGTGCCATTAGTCACGCGCGTAGAGAGAGCATCGATAATGCTGGAGCGGGGGTCGTTCAGATAGTCGACTGAAACTAGTGGTCGTTCCTCATAGCCTAAGATGCCGTGTAGGCGGCCCTGCGCAGCACTTTGCAATGCCTGGTTCACCTTCTCGACGGTCACAGCGCGCTCGAGTTCGAACACGCAGTCAGTTAGGGAGGCATTGCTAATGGGCACGCGTACGGCTATTCCGTCCAAGCGTCCCGTTAGCTCAGGGAAAATCTCGGTGATTGCGGTGGCAGACCCGGTGCTAGTTGGAATCAAGGAGATACCGCAGGCACGCGCACGGCGTAGATCCTTGTGATACTCGTCTAGCACGCTTTGGGTATTGGTAATGTCATGGATGGTGGTAATGCTGCCATGCCGAATGCCGAACTCCTTGTGGATGACATCGACCACGGGAGCGAGGCAATTGGTGGTGCAGGACGCGGCAGTGACGATGTCGTGACACTGCGGGTCATACAGGTGCTGATTCACCCCCATGACGATATTGAGGCTGCCATCTTTTAAGGGGGCGGATACGACGACCTTGGCGATGCCCTGCTCGAAGTAGGGGGCTAGCGCTGCCGCGCTCTTAAAGGCGCCGGTGCACTCGACTACTACTTGTGCGCCACTGCCTGCCCAGTCTGTAGCGGCAATCTCGCGATTGCGGGTGAACGGGATGCGTTTGGCGCCGATGATGATTGCATCATCGCTGGCCTCTACTTGCTCGGGCCAGGTGCCATGCTGGGAGTCGAACTTGAGTAGGTGGGCCGCGCTCTGCGCGCTGCCAGCACACTCATTGATGTGAACAATCTCTAATTCCGGCCACTGCCAGACCGCACGAAGGGCTAAGCGGCCCATGCGGCCAAACCCATTTATCGCTATTTTGATGCTCATGTGGGGTCCCTAGAAATAATTGGAGAGTATTATAGGGTGCCAATATGACAAATGCCCGAATTCATGTCGCTGTGCCTTGAATAATGGGTGAAGGCTTACCACATAAGAGAACAGTCAATCGATTTGGAGTCTGGATACATGAAGTACGCGCGCCCCCTGTTTACGCTATTTACTATGGCTTTGCTTCAATTTGTTGCTGCTATTGCAGTGGCACAACCGTCTTATGAGAACTTCAAGACGAACGATGAGGCTAATAACATCGAGATATTCAAGCAGGCGAGCCCTTCGGTGGTCTATATCACCAATTCCCGCCTCGTGCGGCGTTCCTTTTATTCCTTGAATCCGCAAGAGATCCCTCAGGGTAGTGGCTCTGGCTTCATTTGGAGCCGCGACGGCTATGTCGTGACGAATTTCCACGTGATCCAACAGGCTTCACGCTTAACGGTTACTTTGCAAGATGGCACCTCCTATGACGCCGAGGTAGTGGGAGTAGAGCCAGACAAAGATGTCGCGGTCCTGCGCATTGAGGCGCCGCGCGAGAAGCTGGCGCCACTCGCGATCGGAGATTCATCTTTATTAGAAGTTGGCCGCAAGGTCATCGCAATTGGTAACCCGTTTGGCTTAGATACGACACTTACAGTGGGGGTAGTTAGTGCGCTTGGGCGCGAGATCGACTCGGTAAGCCGTCGCAAGATACGCGATGTTATTCAAACCGATGCCGCGATAAACCCCGGCAACTCCGGCGGCCCGCTTCTGAACTCCTTGGGTCAACTCGTCGGGGTGAACACTGCCATCTACAGCCCTTCTGGTGCTAGTTCTGGTATCGGTTTTGCCATTCCGGTGAATATCGTGAAGAAGATCGTTCCCGAGCTGATCACCTACGGCAAGGTCCAGACCCCGACCCTTGGCATTGCGCTGTTGCCGCCACAATACGCGGACTATTATCGACGAAGCTCGCGCATAGAGGGCGTGATTGTCATGGACGTTATCGAGGGCGGTAGCCCAGAGCGCGAAGGCATGCGTGGGCTACGGGAATCTGCGCGGGGCATCATGTTAGGGGATGTTATCGTCGCAATCGACGAAGAACCGGTGCTGAACGAAGACGATCTGCTGAATGCGTTAGAGAATCACCGCGCTGGGGATACTGTCACCGTTAGCACACTGCGCGAGAACGAGAGGCGCAGCTATCGCATCGAGCTACAGGCCTCTAATTCGCCAGCACGCTAGCTTAGGCCGGGCTCACGCCCGGCGAGCCTCTTAACGCGCAGCCATTGCCGCACGGCGGTTGGCGACTGCAGCCCGCACCTGGTCAGGAGCTGTGCCGCCAATGTGGTTGCGAGACTGTACAGAGCCCTCTAATGTCAGCACCTTGAATACATCTTCGCCGATTTGATCGGAAAATTGCTGTAACTCGCTCAGAGTCAGCTCGCTAAGGTCCTTCTTCTGCTCAATGCCATAGGCCACCGACTTGCCCACTATCTCGTGTGCATCGCGGAATGCGATGCCCTTGCGCACCAGATAGTCCGCGAGGTCTGTGGCGGTCGCGTAGCCCTTGCTAGCCGCCTTGTAGAGATTGTCCTTCTTGGGCTTGATGGCGGGCATCATATCCGCATAAGCCTTGAGGCAATCTCGCAGGGTATCGATTATGTCGAATAGCGGCTCTTTGTCTTCTTGATTGTCTTTGTTGTAGGCCAGCGGCTGGGACTTCATCAGGGTCAGTAGTGATACTAAGTGACCGTTTACGCGGCCCGTCTTGCCGCGCACCAGCTCCGGCACATCGGGGTTTTTCTTCTGCGGCATAATGGAAGAGCCGGTGCAGAAGCGATCGGGCAACTCGACGAAGTCGAACTGAGCCGAGGTCCACAGGACCAACTCCTCTGAGAAGCGTGATAGATGAGTCATGATTAAGCTGCCGGCGGCCGCGAGCTCGATCGCGAAGTCGCGGTCACTCACCGAGTCCAGCGAATTGCGTGTGGGGCCGTCGAAGCCAAGCAGCTGCGCTGTGTACTCGCGCTGGATTGGGTAACTAGTGCCGGCCAGAGCAGCAGCCCCTAGTGGGCAGGCATTCAAACGCGTGCGACAGTCTTGTAGGCGGCTATAGTCGCGCTCTAACATTTCGTACCAGGCCATCATATGGTGGCCAAAGGTGATGGGTTGAGCACTCTGCAGGTGTGTGAAGCCAGGCATGATTGTGTCCGCTTCGCGCTCTGCGAGATCGAGCAAGGCTTCTTGCAGGCGAGTAAGGGTGCCACATAACGATTCGATCTCGTCGCGCACGTAGAGACGGATGTCGGTTGCGACCTGGTCGTTTCTTGAGCGCCCGGTGTGTAGCTTCTTGCCCGTCATGCCGATGCGCTTGGTAAGCTCGGCTTCGATGTTCATGTGCACGTCTTCAAGCGCTACGGACCATTCGAAACGCCCTGCTACGATGTCTTCACGAATCGCTTCGAGGCCTGCTACGATGGCCTGAACTTCGGTCTCGGTAAGAATACCTGCCTTGCCAAGCATGCTGGCGTGGGCAACAGAGCCGTTGATGTCATGGTGGTATAGCCGCTTGTCGAAGGTGACTGATGCGGTGAATCGCTCCACGAAAGCATCGGTGGGTTCGCTGAAACGTCCGCCCCAGGGCTTAATGGCATCGGGTGTCTTGTCGCTCATAGTGCTCTTCCGTTGTTTCGTCTGGCTGTTCAGGGTCGGCGATTATAGCAATATAATTCAGTGCCCTAATACTGTTGTCCCTACTCACGGCGCAGAACAGGAAATCTTAGTCCGTTTCACGTAGAATTCCCGCCTCAATACTAGTTAAGCAAGAGACCCTTTATGCCAGTCGATTTGATCCGTATAGCAACCCGTGAAAGCCCATTAGCCTTATGGCAGGCAGAGTTCGTTAAGGCAGAGATATTGCGCCGTCACCCCGAAATCACGATCGAGCTGGTGGGCATGACGACGAAGGGCGACATCATTTTGGACACCCCCTTGGCGAAAATCGGCGGCAAGGCTCTGTTCGTCAAGGAGCTCGAGGTGGCAATGTTGGAGAACCGCGCCGATATCGCGGTGCATTCCATGAAAGATGTGCCAATGGAGTTTCCCCAAGGCCTCGGACTCGTCGTAATTTGCGAACGCGAAGACCCCACCGACGCCTTCGTCTCTAACAACTATGGCAGCGTCGATGAATTGCCTCGCGGTGCTCGCGTGGGGACTTCCAGTCTCAGGCGTCAATGCCAGCTGCGTAGCTTGCGCCCAGATCTAGAGATTGGAGACCTGCGTGGCAATGTTGGGACGCGTCTATCTAAGCTGGATCGCGGCGAATTCGACGCGATCATTCTCGCCACTGCTGGTCTACTGCGCCTAGAGTTGTCTTCGCGTATTCAGCAGCGCATGAGCCCCCTAGTATCCTTGCCCGCCGGCGGACAGGGCGCAGTCGGCATAGAGTGTCGCAACGGCGACACAGAATTGATTGCTCTGCTGCAAGAGCTTCATCATCCCGATACCGCGGACCGTGTAGTCGCCGAGCGCGCCGTAAACACGCGTTTGAATGGTGGCTGCCAAGTGCCGATCGCCTGTTACGCCGAGTTAGAAGGCGAGCAACTGTTTTTGCGCGCACTTGTAGGCGAGCCCGATGGTACGCGCCTGTTACGCTGCGAGATGCGTGGCGCGCGAACCGAAGCCGAGCAGTTGGGCATTGCGGTGGCGGAGAACCTGCTCGCGCAAGGTGCGGATGAAATACTTAGCGCTCTTTATGAGTAAACGCGATGAGTGCTGAAGGCAAACTAACGTCTACTGAGCCAGCACATTCCCTCGATGGCGTGAATGTATTACTTACACGTCCAGCATTACAGGCGGTAAGGCTAAGTAAGCGCATAGAAGGCTTAGGGGGTACGGTGTTGAGCGTGCCTCTTCTAGAGATCGATCCCGTACTGGACAAGCCAAGTGTAGAGCGCGTAAAAAGCAAGATCATGGCGCTAGATCAATACGATATCGCGCTGTTTATTAGCACCAATGCCGCGAGCTTGGGCATGGAGTGGATTAGTCGGTATTGGCCACAACTTCCGGTGGGGCTAGACGCTTATGCGGTAGGTCCTAGTACCGCAGAGGTGCTTCAGCAGTTCCCCTGGTCCGTGCATTTCTCTTCGACGGGGATTACGAGCGAGCATCTACTCGAGCTACCTGGCTTGCAGGATATTGCTGGCAAACGTGTCGCGTTGTTCCGTGGCCAAGGTGGTCGTGAACTTCTAGCTGAAACCCTAAGAGCGCGTGGTGCGCGGGTGGACTACATCGAGCTCTACCAGCGCAGAGAGCCCCGCTATGATCGCGAGAAAACTCTTGCGCAAATGCAGGACCTTCGAATCAACATAGCCGTTCTCACAAGCCAACAGAGTCTTGAGAGTTTCCTGCGTCTACTTGGCTTGCCTCTCCATGTGGAAGGGGCGCCGGAAGAGTCGCGGGACAAGCTAGATGAGGCTCTGCTAAGCTTGCGGCAAACCTTGTGGATAGTAGTGCCCTCTGCCCGCGTGCAAGATGTAGCGAAGGCGGCGGGTTTCAGACGAGTAATTCAGGCTAGCGGTGCGGATGATGAATCGATACTCGATAGTCTCGCTCGCAGCGGTGTGCAAGCGGAGGATGTGTGACGGACCCTAATGCTCAACAGCCCAATGTAGAGGCGAGCAGCAATGTTCGGGGCGATACATCGAAAGTGCTGGAAGAGTTAAGTAGAAGTAATTCCGCCAAGGTACGCCCTAGACGTAGCGGGCTGCGCCGTTTTCTTATCCTTATCCTTCTATTGCTTCCAGTAATCGTCGCTATCTCGTTTCTACTCTATGAGCAGTCTCGTACCGACGCCATCTTGGCTGAGCTTCAAAGTAGGGACACTGCGCTAGAACAGGCGCTCGCACAAGTCCCGACTCTTATCCCCGAGCCAGTAGCCCTACCTGAATTGAGTCTGCCCGAAAATCTTGCCGACACCCGTATGCTCGATGAGTTAAGCGCAAGCTTAGACTCGCGCATCAACGCCTTGGCACGCAACGCTGCCAATATGCAGGAGCGTATCGGCGCTTTGCCACAGGCGCGCGCGAATGACGAATTGATGTGGGCAGAGGCCGAGTATCTCCTGCGTTTGGCAAATCAAAAACTACAGCTAGAAGGCGATGGCGATTCGGCCCTCCTAATTCTTAGCGCCGTGGATGAAATGCTTCGCGACTCTGAGGAGATTTCGGTGCTGGGCGTGCGCGATATTCTCGGCAGTGAAATGCTAGCCTTGCGCAGCATGGACTACGTCGACATCAGTGGTCTTTACATGCGCATCAATAATCTTATACCAATGATCGATCAGCTATCCCTACGTGACGCGATGATCGATAACTACAATACGCAGCTAGAACAGACACGTGATGAGATTGAGCAAAGCGATGCGGGAATTTTCGATAGCGCATTCGCGATGCTGCAATCTATATTCGTTTGGCAAAATTGGGATGTAGCGCCGGAGGCTCTTTTGCCGCCGCCACAGGAAGCGGTGTTGAAGCAGAACCTGCGTTTAATGTTAGAGCAGGCACAACTATCGCTATTGATGGCAGAGGCACAAGTATATACCGACAGTCTCGCTAAGGGCACGCAGTGGATCGATCGTTACTTCGCGATCGATACTGGAGCTGGTCGCACTCTCAAGGAAGAAATAGAAAAACTCGCCGCGGCAAAGATCACTGTGAATCGTCCTAACATCTCTGGCTCTTTAGAATTACTGAGGCAGGTAAATGCCGGCCGTAATCAATCGCTCTCGAACGATGGCCGTTGAGCATGATTAAATTTTTTATCTACACTTTGTTCGTCATAATAATTGGCCTTCTTACGACGTTATTCCTTGCGCGTGAGCCTGGTTACCTACTGGTATCATTCGCGGACTTCACATTCGAGACGAGCCTGTTCGCTCTTTTCGTCGCGACCATTGCACTGCTAATTTTGCTGCGTCTGCTCATTTTAATTTTAGATTGGATCAACCCGCTGCGACTTTTTAGTGCTGGCCGCAATTGGTCGCGGGCTCGCGCACTACCTGCGAACGAGCAGCACTTGAGAGACGAGCTATACGCAGAACTAGCGGCGCAGCTTGCAGATGAAAATAACAAAGCACTCACCTCTACAGAGCTGCGTAAGGTCTGGAAGAAGCGCGTTAAGCAACTCGCCCCAGACGACAAGCTAATAAGCATCTATGTGGATGCATTGCTGCATTGCGGTGCGTTAAACGAGGCAATGAAGGTTTTGGAGGGCGCGCTACAGAAAGCTTCTAGTGATATTCTGCTGCACCAATATAGTTTGTTAGGGCTGCGACTTAACGAAGCCGATGCCGCTGCACAATTGCAATTGGCAGAGGCCTGGTTGAAAATACGTCCGAAGGATGCACCGCTACTTCTAGCGCTTGGTAGGATATCGCTGCGTAATCAGTTGTGGGGGAAGGCGCGGGAGTATTTTGAGCGCAGCTTGCGCGAGCAAGCCAGTACCGAGGCGTTTGCAGAGATAGCGCGACTACTTCATAGCCTAAAAGAACAGCAGCGCAGCGCGCAATTTCTGGAAGAAGAGACTAGATTGATTAGCGAGTCTCTGCCGAATTTTCCGCAACCAGGTTAACTACTCGCCAATCCCAAGTTCTTCCCAAATTTCGTCGACGCGCTTCTTCACGCTCTCGTCCATGGCGATTGGTGTGCCCCATTCGCGCGTTGTCTCGCCGGGCCATTTGCTGGTCGCGTCCATGCCCATCTTCGAGCCGAGACCCGATACTGGCGAGGCGAAATCGAGGTAGTCGATCGGGGTGTTCTCTATCATCACGGTATCCCGCGCTGGGTCCATGCGTGTTGTCATCGCCCAGATCACATCGTTCCAATCTCGGCAATTAACATCATCGTCGACAATCACCACGAATTTCGTATACATGAACTGCCGCAAGAATGACCAAGCGCCCATCATGATGCGTTTAGCATGCCCAGGATATTGCTTCTTGATGCTGATGATCGCCATGCGGTAAGAGCACCCTTCTGGAGGAAGATAGAAGTCGACGATCTCCGGATACTGCTTCTGAATAAGGGGAATGAACACCTCATTAAGCGCCACACCAAGCATCGCGGGTTCGTCGGGTGGGCGACCCGTATAGGTGCTGTGATAGATCGGGTCTTTGCGATGAGTCATCTTCTTCACCGTAAAGACGGGGAAGCGTTCCACCTCATTGTAATAGCCCGTGTGGTCGCCGTAGGGACCTTCGTCGGCCATCTCGCCTGCCTCGATCACGCCCTCGAGTACATACTCTGCGCTAGCGGGAACCTGCAGATCGTTTGTTAGGCACTTGATCACTTCCGTTTTTGATCCACGCAGTAATCCCGCAAAGGCATACTCGGATAGAGTGTCTGGAATCGGGGTGACGGTGGCCAGGATTGTGGCTGGGTCTGCGCCGATTGCGATCGCAACGGGGAAGGGCTCGCCAGGGTGCTTAAGTTGCCACTCCCGAAAGTCCAGAGCACCGCCGCGATGGGATAGCCAGCGCATAATGAGTTTATTAGGGCCAAGCAACTGCATGCGGTAGATGCCGAGATTCTGACGTTCTTTCTCGGGACCTTTAGTGATTACGAGCGGCCATGTAACGAGTGGGGCTGCATCGCCCGGCCAGCAGGTTTGTATAGGCAGTTTGCGCAGGTCGATGTCAGCCTCGTCGATGATGACATCTCGACAGGGGGCATTCTTTTTTACGTCAGGAGCGATATTGAGCACTTGCTTGTAGGCAGGAAGATTCTGCCACAGTTCTTTCCAGCCTTTAGGTGGCGTTGGCTCCTTGAGGAATGCGAGCAGGTGGCCAACATCGCGAAGGCCTTGCAGATCTTTCTGTCCCATAGCCAAGGCAACTCGGCGTGGATGACCGAAGAGGTTCGCTAGCATGGGAGTCGTGGAGCCTTTCAGGTTCTCGAATAGCAACGCTGGGCCACCGGCTCGCAATGTGCGATCGCTGATCTCAGTGACTTCGAGGTTGGGGTCGACTTCCACTGTGATTCGTTTTAGATCGCCTTCCTTCTCTAGGAGTGCGATGAATTCACGTAGGTCTTTGCACGGCATGGGTCAAGCTCCGCAGGGTGGGGACCATTGAGTCTTGCGTATGGTGAGAGCATGGGCACTCACCATACGCAGGCAAGGCTTACTTGCGTTTCATCGAATTGAAGAATTCGTCGTTGGTCTTCGTGTCCTTGAGCTTGTCGAGGATGAATTCTGTTGCTTGAACGTCTTCCATCGAGCTGAGAATTTTACGCAGAATCCACATGCGCTGTAGCTCTTCTTCGGTGGTCAACAGTTCTTCGCGACGTGTGCCGGAACGACGCACATTGATAGCAGGGTAAATGCGCTTCTCGGCGATCTTGCGGTCGAGATGCAATTCCATATTACCGGTACCCTTGAACTCTTCGTAGATCACTTCGTCCATCTTGGAACCGGTTTCTACAAGGGCTGTGGCGATAATGGTGAGGCTGCCGCCTTCTTCAAGATTACGTGCTGCACCGAAGAAACGTTTCGGGCGCTCGAGGGCGTGCGCGTCCACACCACCAGTCAGTACTTTGCCTGACGAGGGTACGATGGTGTTATAGGCACGGGCTAGGCGAGTGATCGAGTCGAGCAGAATTACAACGTCTTCTTTATGTTCAACAAGGCGCTTGGCCTTCTCGATAACCATCTCTGCCACTTGTACGTGGCGAGCAGGTGGTTCGTCGAATGTACTGGCAACCACTTCGCCGCGCACGGAGCGCTGCATCTCGGTTACTTCCTCTGGACGCTCGTCGATAAGCAATACGATGAGGCGACACTCTGGATTATTCTTGGCGATTGATTGTGCGATGTTCTGCAGAATAAATGTCTTACCCGCCTTAGGAGGGGAGACGATCAAGCCGCGTTGTCCTTTTCCGATTGGTGCACATAGGTCAATTGTGCGCGCACTCAAATCCTCTGTGCTGCCGTTGCCAATCTGCAGGTGCAAGCGCTCGGTTGGGAACAGCGGGGTGAGGTTTTCGAAGAGGATTTTTTGCTTAGAATTTTCGGGCTTGGAGAAGTTTACTTCGGAGATCTTTAGTAGTGCGAAGTAGCGTTCGCCGTCCTTTGGAGGTCTGATCTTACCTTCGATCGTATCGCCGGTACGCAGATTAAAGCGTCGAATCTGACTGGGAGAAACATAGATATCATCAGGGCCTGCGAGGTAGGAGGAGTCGGCTGATCTTAGGAAGCCGAACCCGTCCTGGAGTATCTCCAGCACGCCGTCACCGGAGATATCTTCTCCATTTTTAGCGTGTTTTTTCAGGATTGCGAAGATGATGTCTTGTTTGCGAGTTCTTGACAGATTCTCGAGCCCCATTTCTTGGGCCATGTTCAAGAGTTCGGCGATAGGTTGTTTCTTTAAGTCGGTTAGATTCATGATGATTTAATACGTAGGTTTGTGAGGTAAGGACAAACTTAGACCACCCGCATAGCGCGACGCCAATGGGTCGGCAAATAGGTCTGAGAGCTTGTTAGGATTTTAAACAGAGTGGTTTGGCTGTTTTCTTAATGTGTATTAGTTTAATGGTTTTAGTTTAAAGCGTAGTTCTGGAGCAGTGTAGATAAGAGATAAGGTCGTCAGTCGAACGAGACGATGGACGCAATATAGAACGTGTAAAACGTGCTGTCCAGAAAAATTTTGTCTTTATTTGTGACGCTTGTTGGCACTGACGGGGGCTTTGTAGCACATCGAGGGAATGGTTTCCCGATTGAACAAACTGGCTACCCCGATGTTTGCTGTCAGGGTAGCCGGTGTTAAATCAGATAACGCTGTCGATAAACGAGGCCAATTGCGTGCGAGAAAGCGCGCCTACTTTAGTGCCCGCTACTTCGCCATCCTTGAAAATCATCAACGTCGGGATGCCGCGAACGCCGTATTTAGGGGCGGTTTCAATATTTGAATCAATATTCAGCTTGGCAATCGTGAGTTTGCCGTCATATTCCTGCGCTAACTCTTCTAAGACGGGGGCAATCATTTTGCACGGACCACACCACTCTGCCCAGAAGTCCACTAGCACTGGGCCAGAAGCCTTTAATACATCTTGCTCGAAACTAGCATCGGAGATTTGAACGATATTGTCGCTCATAAAGTCATTCCTTCTAAGTTAGGTAAACGGTGTCCGTAAACGATTCGGTTCTGCGCTAGCAGGGTCAGACTATGATAAGGCCTGATTTGCTGGTTTCAAGTGTGAAATTGTAACCCTAGTCCAAAACGGCTTAGGATTTGAGTAGAACAGCCACCTTTTTCGCGAAATAAGTCAGGATTGCGTCTGCCCCTGCACGCTTGATGCAGACTAGAGACTCGAGCGCTACGGCCGACTCGTCGAGCCAGCCATTGCGGGCGGCAGCCATATGCATCGCGTATTCACCACTGACTTGATAGACCAAGGTAGGGGCGCCGAACTCGTCTTTAACGCGGCGAACGATGTCCAGATATGGCATACCAGGCTTCACCATGACCATATCCGCACCTTCGGCTAAATCAAGTGCGACTTCATGAAGTGCCTCGTCCGAATTGCTAACGTCCATCTGATAGGTGTGTTTATTGCCTGTGCCCAAGTTAGCACTGGAGCCGACTGCGTCGCGGAATGGGCCGTAATAGCTCGAGGCGAATTTTGCTGAATAGGCCAAAATGCGCGTATGGATATATCCGGCCTGCTCTAATGCTTCTCGTATAGAGCCTATGCGCCCATCCATCATATCCGATGGGGCCACCACGTCAGCACCTGCCTGCGCGTGGGAAAGCGCTTGTTTGATGAGCGCCTCTACCGTGACATCGTTCACGACATAGCCCTGTTCGTCGATAATCCCATCTTGGCCATGGGTCGTATAAGGGTCTAATGCCACGTCGGTGATTATGCCAAGATCGGGGAAGGCCTTTTTCAAGCTGCGAATGGCGCGCTGTACTAGGCCTTCTGGGTTCCACGCTTCGTGCCCATCGAGGGACTTAGTGTCTGCGTGGGGCGACGGAAACAGGGCGATAGCGGGAATATCGAGAGCTACCAGCTCGGCTGCCTCTTTGAGGAGTTCGTCGATACTGAGCCGGAATATATCGGGCATAGAGGGGATTTCTTGGCGCTGGCCGCTGCCCTCGACGATAAACATTGGGAAGATCAAATCATCGGTGCTCAAGTGATTCTCACGCATTAGGCGGCGGCTAAATTCGTCGCGGCGCATACGGCGCATGCGTGTGGCAGGGAACAGGCGAGCAGCCTTGTTGGGGAGCTTTGTGGTATCGTTTGGCACTTTTTGAGTTCTCAGTCTGTCAGCAGGAAATTCAATGCGTTATAGCATACCAAGCGCTGATAGCAAGAATAAACCTTTAGCTCTGTAACCTTAGGTAGCTAATGCGAGTCCACTGCTTAAGCATTTAGACAATAGAGATAAAAATGAGCAAATTGAAATTAATATTGGTACTAGTTTTCGCCGCCGCACTCACCGCGTATTTCACTCTTGACCTTGGGCGCTTTCTAACTCTGAGTTATGTGCAATCGCAGCTAAGTGCGATTCAGACCTATGCCGATGAAAATTTCCTGAGCGCCGCGGGCATCTATTTCCTCGTATACGTTGCGATCACAGCACTCTCTATACCGGGAGCGGCGGTGGCGACTTTGGTGGGCGGCGCTATCTTCGGGCTAGGGTGGGGCACTCTAATCGTCTCCTTCGCGAGCTCTATAGGGGCAACACTGGCGTTCATGACTTCACGCCTATTGTTGCGCGACTGGGTGCAGAGTCGTTTCGGTAGCTCCTTGAAGGCCATCAACGCGGGTGTCGAGAAAGACGGAGCCTTCTATTTATTCAGCCTGCGCATGGTGCCAGTGTTCCCGTTTTTCCTCGTTAATCTACTAATGGGGCTTACCCCTATAAAGCTCATTCCCTATTTCTTCGTCTCGCAGATTGGGATGTTGCTCGGGACTGCTGTCTATGTGAATGCCGGAGCAGAGCTCGGGCAGATCGAATCTCTGTCTGGATTGATTAGTTTGCCAATCGTCCTGTCGTTTGCCTTATTAGGTATTTTGCCCTGGATCACTAAGGGCATACTCGGGTTTGTGCGTCGGCAAAAAGCTCCAGTGAAGTTTGCGAAGCCTAAACATTTCGAGGCCAATGTCGTAGTGATTGGCGCGGGTTCGGCTGGTTTGGTCTCCTCCATTATCGCAGCAGGTGCCAAGGCTAAGGTCATTCTTATTGAGAAGCATCGCATGGGCGGTGACTGTCTCAATACAGGGTGCGTGCCGAGCAAGGCCATTATCCGCAGTGCGCGTATAGCCGACTATATTAAACGTGCCGCAGAGTTCGGCATTGATGGCGCTAAGGGGCAGGTGAATTTCCCGAAGGTGATGGAGCGCATTCAGTCTGTCGTGAAGGCTATCGAACCCCACGACTCCGTCGAGCGCTATACCTCGCTCGGAGTGGAATGTGTAGCGGGTGAGGCCATGATCACATCGCCTTGGACGGTGCAGGTTGGTGAGCGCACGATCACGACTCGCTCGATCGTATTGGCCACGGGTGCGCGTCCCTTCGTGCCACCGATTCCCGGCCTAGACAAGGTGGATTATCTGACCTCCGATTCGCTCTGGGACCTGCGTGAATTACCCAAGCGCCTACTAGTGTTGGGGGCGGGCCCAATCGGCTGCGAACTCGCTCAGAGTTTTGCGCGCCTAGGCGCACAAGTCACCGTAGTGGATCAGGCACCGCGCATCATGCCACGCGAGGATGAGGACGTTGCCGAATTAGTGATGGAGCGCTTTACTCGAGAAGGTGTGCGCGTGTTGACTGGGTATAAAGCAGATTCTTTTGAGCGCGATGAGCAGGGCGGCGTATTGCATGTGCAAGGCGAGGACGAGAGATTGGCGCTGCCATTTGACAAGGTGCTAATCGCGATAGGGCGTAAGGCCAATGTCGAAGGCTTCGGTCTTGAGGAATTACAGTTACCGCTAACACAGCGCGGCACTATCGAGGTGAACGAATACCTGCAGACGATATATCCGAACATCTATGCCTGTGGCGATGTGGCCGGTCCCTATCAGTTCACGCATATGGCTTCTTATCAGGCTTGGTTTGCGGTATTGAACGCGATGCTGGGTGGTCTGAAGAAATTCCGTATCAACTATAAGGTAGTGCCTTGGGCGACCTTTACAGACCCGGAGGTTGCGCGCGTAGGCTTGAGTGAGCAGGAGGCCAAGGAGCAGGGAATTGAGTATGACCTGACCCGTTATGGCATCGATGACCTAGATCGTGCGATCGCCGATGGCGAGGCACATGGCTTTGTGAAGGTGCTAACGGCGCCTGGTGGCGATCGAATATTAGGCGCAACGATTGTTGGCTATCACGCAGGGGAATTACTAACCGAGTTTGTGCTCGCGATGACCCACGGTTTGGGTTTGAAGAAGATTGCCGCGACAACCCATATCTATCCAACGCTGTCCGAGGCCAATCGCTTTACAGCGAATGCTTGGCGTAGCGCGCGCATACCGAAGAAGCTATTGCCCTGGGCCGAGCGATTCTTTCGCTGGCGCAGGGGCTAAGCTTTAACGCCTGCGGAAGGCTTGGAATAGGCACAGGCCTATAAGGCCGATGAAGCCTAGCATTGAGAGTTCGGCGATCGAGAGCAGGCCAAGAAAGCGCCAAGAGACCTCTGCGCAATTGCCATCGCCCTTGAGCAAGAAGTTGAGCATATCCATGAATGGGAAGTTATCCATGATATAGCTCAGGCCTGGGCCACAGGCGGGCACTAAGTCTGCGGGCAAGTGTTGCAGCCATATCTGACGACCCGCGAAATAGCCGCCCGCTACACACATCGCAGCCGCCGCCAAGGCATAATTCTTCACGCCCTTCTCCGAAGGGTTATGAATGGCCGAGGCTAGGCAAATTAAGCCTACTAGAATCACGAACACGCGCTGTGTGATACACAATCCACAGGGCTGCAGAAGCATTACGTGCTCCATATACAAGGCAACGCCGATTATGGAGGTGCAGGCTAGGAAAATCATGAGATTGAGGTTGCGCGTGCGGGGGATTAAAGCGTCGAGAGAATTTGCCATCGTTTAACTCACTGCCACTACTGGCTTAACTGTATGAAATTTCTATATATTTAGAGATTTTATTGGGGCGTATTATGTGTAATGCGCTCCATTTTAAACAAAATTGCCGCGAAGTATACGGTGGAACCTACCCATTAGCTTTTGGGCTGCACTCAGATAATCGTCGCCCGTGCCGATATATGGCATACTGAACCGGCAAATCGCGCAAAGGGTTACCACTATGTTGAAAAGAATCTCGTCTCTATTTGGCCTGTTTAGCCTATTGAGTATTACTGCGTTCACCTCTCAGGTAATGGCCGCTTCTGCTGCACCTGCCGCGCCTGGTAGTAATAGCGAGTTCCCTTATGTAGAGCTTAGTCCGAGCTTCGTCACAAATTACGATGGCGGTGGTCGGCTACGCTACCTAAAAGTCGATGTCACGGTTCGCACCAAGCGCCCAGCAGACGAGATGATCAGACATCACATGCCCTATATCCGCAGTAAATTGATCGAACTCTTCGCTAGCCAGCTAGAGGAAAATTTAACCTCTACCCAGGGCAAGGAGCATCTGCGCGAACAGGCACTCGACACTATTCGAGCCTCACTAGACTATGTCGAGGGCGGCGGTTCTGCCGACGTCCTCGAGGTGTTCTTCACGTCGTATGTGATTCAGCAATAGCATTGAATTGACTGAGAAATTCGTCGAACTCGATGTCGTCACTCGCCTCAATCTCCGCCTGTTTTGCAACTGACAGGTGGCTCGCCTCTTGAAACTCTTGTAGTCGCTGCGCTGATAATTTCTGTGCACGGAAATGTGCGTCTGTGGCCGCTGCTTGGGACATGGTAAAGCGGCAGAAGGCCTGGCCAGACTCTCGCATCGCAGCAAGGAGACGTGCCGATGGCGTAAGCGAGGGATCCGCGATCTTCTTCTGTTGAGCTGCACATGCCGCAGTGTAGGCGTCGGTGTTATGGACGTCGTCCAGCATAGTGGCGGCGTGACTGATATCGACCATCAACTCGTTGGCCCATTCAGAGAAGGCTACTGCCTTGCCATCGCGCTCTAGCATCAAACCCGGTGCCCTGCCTTCATTGACCACTCGAGATAGGTTCTCTTCGATCTCTGCATAGCTGGCTTGCGTACACTCGGGGCTAGGGGAGAGAAGGCAATAGATTAGGAATGAGTCGAGGAAGCGAATCTGTTCGGCGTCGAGCCCATTGGGCAGGAAGGGATTCAGGTCGAGGATGCGCACTTCGATGTATTGAATGCCGCTCTCGCGCAATAGAGTCAATGGGCGCTCGCCGGATTGACCTACGCGTTTTGGGCGAATGGTGCCATAGAACTCATTTTCTAACTGCAATAGATTGGTATTGATCTGCAGGTAGTTGCCGTGTTTTTTCATGCCGATTGCTTGGTAAGGGGCATAGGGAGTAGACATTGCCTCTTGCAAGCTATCGAGATAATTATCGAGTTTGTTATAACAAACGAATAGCGATTTCTGCGCCTCACTCTTATAGCCTAGATTGCCCATGCGCAGGGCAGTGGCATGGGGTTTATAGAGAGTGTATTCGTCGAACTCTTCCAGCTCGTGTGGGCGTCCCTGTGTAAAGCACTTGGATACCGCTGGCGAGGCGCCGAAGAAATAAGGCAGCAACCATGAGTTACGATGGAAGTTACGAATCAGGTGCAGGTATTGCTGAGTTTGAAACTCTTGTAGCGCTAAGGGCGAGCGCTTGATTTTATGATAGTCCGGCCAAAAGCTCTCTGGCATCGAGAAATTATAGTGTATGCCCGCGATAGTCTGCATGGCTCGCCCGTAACGATGTCCAAGACCTTCCCGATAGAGAGTCTTGAGTTTGCCGATGTTGGAGTCACCATAGAGTGCGAGGGGAATATCGTCGTCACTCTCCATTAGGCAGGGCATGCTCGATACCCAGAGGCGTTCGTCTTGGGGCAAAACGCTATAGGTGTAGATGTGCAAATCATTGAGAAAGTCGAGGGTCTCGGCGATGCTGGTTTTCACCGGCGTAATAAGCTCGAGCAAGGCTTCTGAATAGTCGGTTGTAATATGCGGGTGAGTGAGCGCCTTTCCTAGGCCGCTTGGGTGAGGTGTCTGCGCTAAGTGACCGTCATTCGTTACACGCAAGCTCTCTTTCTCGATCCCTCTGTGTATCTGTCCCCACTCGGTGCGAAACTCGCTAAGTTCGAACCGGCGTAGACTTTCTTCTAGTGGCTTAGTCAAGCTGCATCCTCTGTGTTCTCATGATTTGCTTAGCATGCTCAAAGCACAGGGGCTAGGTCGGTATCTTGAGACTTGTCGTGTGGTCTTTCTAAGAGCGGCGATTATGCCAAATAAAGTGAATCTCGGCCACGAAGGCGCGCCTGAATAATGCGCAGGCAATTTTCGAAAACTGTTTAACTACCCAAGACTAGAGTGTGCTACTCCGCATAATGTTTCATCGCAGTGCGTAAGCGACGATCTTTTTTGTCTGGTTTGGCAATAGGTTGCTCCAACTGGGCGTGTAAGCGCCGCTGTTCTGCGAGCTGTGTGCGCTTGTCGATACTCTGCTGGGTCTCCTCATAGAGCAGTGCCGCCTCGGGCGCGCCACGCCTGTGTTCGGAAAGGCCTTTGACTACAATAGTGCGGGTGTCCCAACCTTGGCGCACATCGAGCTCCATGCCTATGCTGACGTCTCGGCCTGGCTTGAGTTTATTGCCGGCGCTCTGCACCTTGCCAGTCTCCACAGCCTGCTTGGCAATAGAGCGGGTCTTGAACAGGCGTGCCGCCCACAACCATTTATCGAGTCTTATGATTGAGTTAGTGGTTTCGGTGTCCTTGCTCATTGTTTGGCTAAACCTTTCATGATCTCGGCGAAATCGTCGATCTGGATGAATTCCTCCTGCTTCGCTAAGGCCAGCCTCTGGCTGTCGGGGCGGGCGATGGCACGCAGATGGCCGATGCCCTCGGCCTGCGCCCTACGCAAAACTGGAAGGCTGTCGTCTATCAGTAGTGTGCGCTGCGGATCGTGTTCGACCTCGGCGCGCAGAGCTGGCCAGAAGCCAATATTCTCTTTCGCCAATTGTAGTGAATGAGAGCTGATGCGATGGTCAAAGTGTTCGGCGATGCCGGTGTGCTGCATTTTTAACTCGAGGCTGTGGGGGTGCGCATTGGTGACCAGTACGACCTGTTTGCCATTCTGGCGCAACTGCTGCACGAAGGGCAGGGCGTTGGGCCGCAGCGCGATCTTGTGGCGCACCTCGTGCTTAAGCGCCTTGATGTCCATCGCGAGGCTGTCGGACCAGAAATCCATGCAATACCAGTCTAGCGTGCCTTTGACGCTAGCATAGCGGCTCATTAGAAACGCAGAGGCCTGTGTTGGCGTCAGGCGATTCATCTCGCCATAGCGCGCCGGAACAAATTCTTCCCAAAAATAATTATCGAAGTGTAGGTCGAGCACTGTTCCATCCATGTCGAATAGAACAGTGTCGATTTGTGCCCAATTCAATGCTGTCATTGCTGGCCCATTTAATACTCGTCTAAGCCCTCAGTAAATTCGATATAGACCCCGGTAGGGTCTGTGATGAAGGCAGTTTTTAGACCTATCGAAGGGATGTCCCGATAAGCCACGTCGAAGGCTATGCCTTTCTCTTCCAGTAACTTGCAGAAGGCCTCTAAGTCGTCCACTTCGAAGCCTATATGATCGATCGAGCGTCCCTTGGTGGGGAGGCGCTCTTCTCTAGCATTGCCGAAGCTTAAATTCATGCCGGGCACATTCGTGGTGCTCTCGATAGAGCCTCGTGGTCGAGCCTCGATGTTGAGTAGCTGCGTATACCACTGCAGTAAGCTTTCATACTCGGCAGTGAAGAAATGGATGTGATAAGGCTCAACTTCAAGGTCTAGCATCTGATCTTCTTGCAGTTCCACGTAAACATCATCCGGCATCATGATGTAGGCATTACGTTGCCCCTCTGCGCCGATGAACTCGCGGCCGACAGGTAGGCCCTCCGCACGCCATTTCGCGAGGAAGGTCGCGATGTTGCGGACCTTGAATCCAAAGTGATCCATCACCGTGCCCTGCGAGCCGCCTGTTGGGACGCGCTCGGTAAGAATGACGGCCATATTCCGCATGCGCACCGCGGTCAAGGAACCCTTCTGGACGACAGTGCCGCCGAAGTGGTCGACCCACAAGCGCTTGTGCAGCTCGATATCGCTTACATTCAAATGCACATGGCCATATGTCAGCCCTGCCTCGTTGGGTACTGCCAACTGCGCCTGGGCAGTGCCCATGGTCAGCAGAATTAGAATGAGCCCAGTAATTACGCGCATGATGATTCTCCGTTTTGTTTTTATTGTGATGTTAGTGCTGCGCAGTGACCAGCGTTACCTCTAGAGGCAGTTCGCAGGCAAGAGCGTGAAACATGCTAGCATTTGCCCTAAGCCCGCGTCGATCAACCTGTTAGACCCTGTCGCGGTGCCGACTTGGCGCTAATGAGGAGTTTGTGGATGTTAGAGAATACTGAACTAATTAATTCGATCAGTCATATCGCAACCCTAGCGGGTCAGGAGATTATGGCAGTCTATACAAACGCGGCTGGCATTACAGTCACCAATAAGGAAGATCACTCACCGCTGACAGAGGCGGACACCCGTGCGAATGCCCTTATCTGTACCCAGCTGCAAAAACTAACGCCCGATATACCCATACTTTCCGAAGAGACTACTCTGCCCCCCTTTGCGCAACGCCAACAATGGCAGGAGTACTGGCTAATCGATCCCCTGGATGGTACGAAGGAATTCATCGACAGGAATGGCGAATTCACAGTCAATATCGCCCTAATTCGAGATGGTGCGCCAGTGCTTGGAGTGGTGCACGCGCCGGCTACGGGAATCAGTTGGCTCGGAGTAATCGGACTCGGGGCGTGGAAGCGCGGCGAGAGTGGGACCTTGGAGCACATAAACGCACGGACCTTCGAAGGCGAGTTGATTCAGTCCACTATAAGAATAGTAGCGAGCCGGCGTCACGGTTCGACTGCCCTCGAGTCCATGCTCGAGCAACTGGGCAAACGCTTCGCGGCGGTGGAGATGCTCAATGTGGGCAGTTCCTTGAAGTTCTGCATGCTCGCCGAAGGGAAGGCGGACTTCTATCCGCGCCTTGCCCCGACCAGTGAGTGGGACACCGCGGCGGCGCAGGCCGTTCTAGAGGCGGCCGGCGGTAAGGTAATGAAGACGGATTTCAGCACGCTGGGCTATAACAGTAAGGACGATATACTCAACCCGCATTTCCTCGCCGTCGGGGACGCGCGCATCGACTGGCGTCGCGTACTCGAGGCGGAACAAGCGTAGGGGCTTACTTTGGCGGGGCGCTCAGTGAGAGCTCGGCGGTGAATAACATGCTGCGGTCGCGGTCCTTGTTCGCCCAGTTCAGGAGAGTGGTTGCGCTTTGCGGCACGATCTCGGCGAATACAGGTGTGCCGTTGAGGGTGACGGTAATGGGCTTGGAGAAGTCTACCTCCGCAGGGCTAAGCAGCAGAGTGAACCCATCGACATAGAAGTTCGTGACCTCGAAGTGGTTGCCCTCCCGGGAGACCTCAATGCGGCCCGGTTGGCCCTCGCTGCGAAGCTTATCGATGCGTAGCCAATGGTTGCGATTATAGCGATCGGTCCTGCCTGTCACCCAATGCACAGTATCGGGCAATGGATCGCGCACATTGTCGCGCTTAAACTTCTCGATTCTCGGGCGCTGCTCTGGCATCCATTCGGTGTTGTGCCCCCCATTTGGGATTATCGTAAACTCGAAGTCGGCGCCGGCCTCGCTCATCAGGTCGATATAAGGTTGTACGGCGCTAGCCGGATACAGGCGGTCGTTCTCACCATTGACGATAAACAGGCGCTTGCCCTTGAGGTTGTCGAAGGACAGCGGATAGCTCACGCGCCCACGCGGGTTGCGCAGGACGCCGGGGTGGCCGATATAGGGCAGGAATGCGGCCCACTCGGTCGGTTGCATGAAGGCGAAGAAATAGGAGCCAGTACCACCGTCCGAAACGCCAGTCATGTAGACCCTGTTGTCGTCTACGTTATAGCGCTGCTTTATTAGTCTAAGAATGGCAGGCAGATTGTCTGCTTGGTTGTCTAACCACCAGAACGCATCGTCCCAAGCTATGGGCAGCACAACTATTTTATTGGCGTCAGCCAGGCTCTCATAGCCATTGCGCCATGCGGTTTCGCCAGGCTGAATCTTGGGTCGATTAACGCCGCCATGAAGATTGAATTCAACAGGGTAGGCGCGTTTTGCGTTATAGTCCTCGGGCACTAATATAACGAAAGGGAAGCTGGTGCCATCCTCACTGCTGCGGGACATTTCGATCAAACCGGTAGGGACATCCGCGCTGAAAGTTGGGCCAGCCTTGAGCCACCCATATAGGGCGCCGACGTCGTCGGTTGCGGCGGCGAGTGCCTCCGTCGCTGCGGCTTGCTCCGTGGCGCCATCCGCTCGCCAATAGCGCTCTACGAGCTCAGCGGCATCGCCCGATGGCGCAGCCGAAGATTGGCAATGTGGCAGTAGGAAACTGCTCGAGATTAGTAATGCTGCAAAGGTAGTTTTCATGAGGAAACATCATAAACCAGTGCGCGCGCTTGACCAAACTTTCCTTTTCGCCGTATTGGTACTAGGATTTGAAACCTAAAATAAATAACGAGGGTACCCGAGCCATGTTGGTAAAAAAGATTCAAATAGGCATTCTATTGCTGTCCCTCGCCTGCGGGGCCGCCTTCGCGCAAAGCTTTGGGGTAGAGGAGGTGAGGCGGCTCGCCGAGGGTGGAGATGCTGAAGCTCAGAATAATCTGGGTGTGATGTACCACACCGGCCAAGGCGTAGCACCGGATCTCAATGAGGCTATCAAGTGGTACACACTGGCTGCCGAGCAAGGTCGGTCGAACGCACAACTAAATCTAGGGGTGCTCTATAACTTCGGCATGGGCGTGCCTCAAGATTTTGAGCAAGCAGCTCATTGGTTTGCCTTAGCCGCAGAGCAGGGGCAGTTAATGGCGCAGATCTCTCTGGCGGCCTTATATGTCAATGGTAAGGGAGTGCAGACGGATTATGCGGAGGCGGCAAAATACTATGCGATGGCTGCCGAACAAGGCGATGTTGGCGCGCAATTGACTCTCGCTGAGATGTATCTAAGCGGACAGGGCGTAGACCAAAATTACGAACAAGCCGCGCGCTATTATCTCCTGGCCGCAGAGAAGGGTGAGGTAGCCGCGCAATTTAGCATGGCCTTGATGTACCGAGACGGTCTCGGCGTGGAGCAAAATTACGAGGAGGCGGCTAACTTTTATCGTATGGCGGCGGATCAAGGCCATATCGCAGCGATGTTCAGTATGGCAGCGATGTATGAGACAGGCGAGGGTATAGAGCAGGACTATGAGCAAGCGTTCCGCTGGTATCGTCTTGCTGCTGGACAAGGCCACCCGAGCTCCCAGAATAATCTAGGGTTGATGTATGAGTCGGGCCAAGGGGTCGCACAGAATCCACTACGTGCTTATGCCTGGTTGAAGATAGCCTCTACCTTGGCCACAGGAGACGAGAGAGTTCGCTTTCAGGGCAACAGGAATCAGGTTGAGGCGCAGCTTAGTGCTGCGCAACTAACTGAAGCGAATGCCCTGTCGGATCGCTGCTTGGAGTCTCGCTATCGGGAGTGTGAATAGTCGTTCTGGATAGCTAGTTCTCGCAGTCCAAATACCCGGAGTCAACGCAGCGCTGGCTGAGCGCTTTGGCCTCGGCTATCTGCTCCTCGGTCATCTGGTCGGCGATTTGGTCGCGATTGCGGGTAGCTCTACCGCGATGAAACACCGTGGAGGTCTGCGCGGATATATCGCTCCACAGATACGCTAAGATAAAATTTTGTTCCACGCCATAACCCGCCGCAAACATCTCGCCGATATTGTACTGGGCTTCGGGATTGCCTTGTTTAGCGGCAGAGAGATATAGGCTGCCCGCCTTCGCATAATCTTGTGCAACCCCTTCGCCGGCAATATACATGTCCGCAAGCCCGAACTGGGCGGAGACATTGCCGCTGTCCGCGGCGAGTTGGTACCACTTCGCAGCCTCGGCATAGTCGCGTTCTACACCAGTGCCGTTAACGAACATGGCGCCGTAATTGAATTGCCCTATCGGGTAGCCTCCTTCGGCTGAGAGTTTCAACCATTCCAAGGCATTCGGGTAACTTTGCTCTAAGCCATAGCCGTATTTATACATTACCCCTAGATTATTCTGTGCGGCCTCGTGCCCCTGCAGTGCCGCTGCACGATACCATTTGGCAGCTTCCCGGTAGTCCTGGGCTACGCCCTGTGCATTGTCGAACATGAAGCCTAGATTGTATTGGGCGCGCATGTGATCTTGTGCGGCAGCTCGTTGATACCAGCGCATTGCCTCGGCATAGTCCTGTTCCACGCCAAAGCCATTGGCATACATGTTGCCGTAATTGTATTGTGCATCCGCATAGCCTAAATCGGCGGCGCTTTTGAACCACTTTAGTGCCGTTGCAAAGTCCTGTGTAACCCCTTCGCCAACGGCGTAGATATAGCCAAGCTCGGTCTGGGCTGCTACTGCTCCGGCCTCTGCGCGTGCGATCAGCTCGCTATCTTGAGCAACTACTTGAGTTGAAGCTAGAAGAAGGCTGATTGACAGCGATCTAATGAAACTCTGTTTCATAATCTGGAGGGTCTCGATAAAAATCCTACTGAGGCTGTGATAGTGCCATAAATGGGGAGGATTGGCACGGAGGTTGTCGTGCCCGGTATTCCTTCTAGCTCACTGTTTACGCGCCATGAGGGTCGTCTTCCTTTGTGGTTTCAGGTAGTCTTTTGTGCCGTGCCGTCAATAGCATGAATTTCTAAGCTGCCTGCGTTAGCAAAGGATTATCCGTTTGGACTCCCGCTATATTGTCTCAACACTATTAAGCTGCGCCTTCTTTATGGGTCTGGTTGCATGGGTTTCCTATTTGAAGACTCGTGGCGAGGTGAGTACTCGCGATGGCTATTTCCTAGCAGGGCGAGGTCTCGGTGCCGTGTTCATCGCCGGCTCTATGTTGCTAACTAATCTGTCTGCGGAACAATTGATTGGGCTCAACGGCTCGGCCTACGGATTCAATATGAGCAGCATGGGATGGGAGGTGACAGCGGCCTTCGCGACACTATGTATGGCTTTCATTTTTTTGCCGCGCTATCTCGCCGGTGCGTTCACGACATTGCCGCAGTTTCTCAGTAGTCGTTATGACGACGGTGTGCGGCGCATGACGGTGGTCCTGTTCATGGTGGGCTATGGCTTCGTCACTATCCCTTCAGTTCTCTATTCCGGCTCTATTGCTGTGATGCAATTGTTCGATGTGCCCGCTCTCTTCGGTCTAGGCTACAGTCAGGCCTTGCTGCTCACTATCGTCTCTATCGGCTGCGTCGGCGCTCTGTATGCGATATTTGGTGGTCTGCGTGCCGTTGCGATTTCGGACACACTTAACGGCGTGGGCTTACTGATCATCGGCATCGCGGTGCCTATTCTTGGTTTATCCGCCTTGGGCGACGGCAGCGTAGGGGAAGGGGTCAGGATTATCACGAGTAGCAATACGGGCAAGCTGAATGCCATTGGTTCGCAGACTGACCCTACACCGTTCGGAACACTGTTCACCGGCATGATCTTCGCCAATCTGTTTTACTGGTGTACAAACCAATATGTCATTCAGCGCACACTCGCGGCGCGTAATTTAGCAGAAGGCCAGAAGGGCGTGCTCTTCTCTGGCTTCTTCAAAGTACTAGTGCCCTTCATGATGATGATACCGGGCGTTATCGCCTTTCATCTTTATGGCGATGGTTTAACGACGATAGACCTCGCTTACCCTCGCCTGATTCGCGATGTGCTACCTGTATATGCTGCAGGCTTCTTCCTCGCCGTCTTGCTAGGAGCTGTGTTTAGCTCTTTCAATTCTTTGCTCAATAGTGCCGCCACACTATTTTGTCTTGATGTATACGGTCCATTCAAAAAAGACAAGGTTAGTGACGCGCAGATGGTAAAGGTTGCGAAGCGAGCGAGTATGGTGATCGCACTGTTCTCCTTCATCGTAGCGCCACTTCTTCAGTACGCACCGGACGGTTTGTGGCAGATCATCAGAATATTCACTGGCTTTTATAATATTCCGGTAATCGCGATTGTGATTGTGGGGCTGTTCACTACCCGAGTTCCTGCACGCGGAGCGAAAGTTGCGATCGTGTTTCATGTGATTGCCTACGGCCTGTTGCAATTTGTTTTTAACGATGTGATCGGAATTCATTTCCTGCATCTTTACGCCATCTTGTTTGTGCTTGAAGTGCTCATCATGCTGTATTTTGCGCGCATCGCACCGCGAGCAGAGAAATGGAGTTACCAGGTCAATGCAAAGGTCGATCTGACCCCTTGGCAGTACGTGAAACCTTGCGGATTTACATTGATGTCTTGTGTCGTGGCTTTGTATCTATTGTTCTCACCCATCGGGCTAGTGGATGGTATCAGTCCCGCGTTCTTGCCCATAATTAGCTTCATCGTACTAGTCAATATTGCAGTATGGGCCGTAGCCATTTGGCGAGCTCGCGCGCTAACATCTTCGCACTAGGAGCACCTCTTCTAAATGAGATTACTATGAATAAGTCGAGCCAACCCCGCCTGCGTTTCTTCGCGCAGGCCTCTAGTCAGCGTCATATTCCGACCCAAGATCAGTATCTATACCGAGCTCCAGAGGCGAAGTTCAATATTGCGATTATTGGCACCGGCACAATAGGTCAGGAGCATATGCGTGTTGCAACACTGCTTGGGCGCGCGCATGTCCATGGTATCTACGATCTCGAGCAACACAGCCTCGACGCGGCGCAGGCCGAATACAGTACCTATAGTGTAAGAACGTTGATCCGTTATAAGTCTTTAACGCAGGCTTGCGAAGACCCGGAGGTGGACGCGCTTTTCATATGCACGCCAAACTTCACCCACTTCGAGGTATTGAAGACTGCTGTACAATCGGGCAAGCCCATCTTCGTTGAGAAACCTATGGCGACCAAGCTGGCCGATGCCGCGGCGATCGTGCAGATTGCAAATGAATACAGCAGCTTTATTCAGATAGGCCTGCAGTATCGGTATAAGGCGCAGTATGTGGAGGCTTTTCACGAGACCTTGGAGCGAGCATCTTTGGGCAAAGTGAAGACCATCAGCATGAGCGAGTACCGTCCCCCGTTTCTCGACAAGGTGAAGCAGTGGAACAAGTTCAACGAGTACTCCGGCGGCACCTTGGTGGAGAAGTGCTGTCACTATTTCGACCTCATTAATCTCATGGCGCAGGCAGCGCCACAGCGCGTGTATGCGAGCGGTGGGCGGGCAGTCAATTTTCTTGACCTCGAATACAAGGGTAGGCGAGCCGATATCGATGATCATGCATTCGTAATCATCGACTATGAGAATGGTGTACGCGCCAATTTCACGCTGAATATGTTCTGTCCAGACTTCGTTGAAGAGATGGTTGTGACGGGAGAGTTCGGAAGACTGCTGGCGACAGAGCGTTTCGACTTTCACCAGCAGCAGCCCGCCACCGCCTCGATAAGTCTAGAGCTCGGCGAAAATGGCGCATCAAGGACTACGACTTTGGGCTATCCAAGAGTCGTCGAGCAGAGCGGGCACCACGGGGCCACTTTCTTCGAACATCAAGCCTTCTTCGATCAGATGGAAGGCAAGGCGGCAGATTGCGCAACACCGCTACAAGGGATGTGGGCCATGATTGTGGCTAGCGCCGCACAAGAGTCAATGCAAAGCGGCCAGCCGGTCGTTATTAGCGAACTAATTACACGCGAAAAACTAGCGAGTTTGCTCGCGGGGAAACAGGAGTGAGTATGGAAGAATCGATTAAGGTGGGCAGCACTAAGATGCCGTCAGTTGGATTAGGGCTTTGGAAAATTGAGCGTGAACGAGTCGCTCATGTGGTGAAGCAGGCTATCCAGATAGGGTATCGTCATCTGGATAGCGCGGCGGACTACGGCAACGAGCTAGAGGTCGGCCATGGCATCAAGCAGGCGCTCGACGAAGGCCTGTGCAAGCGAGAGGATCTTTGGATTACCTCCAAATTGTGGAATACCTTTCACGCGGCAGAACATGTGGAGCAGGCCTGCGACAAGACCTTAGCGGATCTCGGCGTCGAGTATCTGGATCTCTACCTCGTTCACTTCCCGATCTCCTTGCAATACGTTCCAATTGCCACACGCTATCCTCCGGAATGGATCTTCGACCCAGAGGCACAAGAGCCGGAGATGAAGATTGCGCCAGTACCTTTGTCAGAAACCTGGCGTGCGATGGAGGCCTTGGTGGCGAAGGGGAAGGTGAAGCAGATCGGAGTGTGTAACTACAATAGCGCGCTGATGCATGACTTGATGGCCTACGCGAAGATAAAGCCTGCGGTATTGCAGATAGAGTCTCATCCCCATCTTACCCAAGAACGATTGCTAAGGCTGGCTGCAGAGTATGATATTGCTGTAACCACATTCTCCCCACTGGGTTCGCTGTCCTACATCGAATTGGACATGGCGCGTCAGGAGGAGTCATTGTTACAGCAGCCCGTAGTACTGGCAGCAGCGCAGCGTCTAAACCGAAGCGCCGCTCAGGTACTCTTACGCTGGGGCGTGCAGCGCGGCACGGCGATAATACCTAAGACCTCGCGTGTAGAACGCTTAGCCGAGAATATTGCGTTGTTCGATTTCGAATTGAGTTCCCAAGAGATGGAGGCGATATCGGCACTGAACTGCAATCGTCGCTTCAACGATCCCGGTTTGTTCTGCGAATTAGCGTTTGGAAAATTCTATCCAATTTACGATTGAGGGCTAAAATGACAGCGTTGAAATTAGAGTCGATTGACGTTACGGGGCAGCAGTTCACCCCGGACGTATTCCCTTTGGTGTATGGGGCGAGTTCGCAAGGGGCGAGCTTGGATGACTTAGTCAACTGGTGCGCAGCGCATAAACAGGAACTTCTCGACAGCCTTGCGCTGCATGGCACAATCCTGTTTCGCGGCTTTCCAGTCGTTAGCGATCTGGATTTCGACCGCCTTATTCAGGCATTCGACTTGCCAAACTTTGCCTTTGTAGAATCTCTGTCTAATGCGGTGCGGCGCAATCGCACGCCGAGGGTGTTCACCGCCAATGAGGCGCCGCCCTCGGTGTCTATTTATTTGCATCATGAGATGGCCCAGACTCCCATCTTTCCATCACGCTTGTTCTTCTTCTGTGAGAAAGCGGCGCAGAGCGGGGGTGCTACGCCACTGTGTCGTTCCGATCTACTGCTGCTCGCTTTAGAGCAAGAGCGTCCCGAATTTGTGGAGGCCTGCGAGAGGCTCGGAGTGCGCTACACGAACGTGATGCCTGCAGCAGAGGACGTCGAATCGGGTCAGGGGCGTAGTTGGTGCAGTACATTGCAAGCCGAAGACAAACAAGCTGCGGAGGCTAAGCTGAGATCCCTTGCTTATTCTTGGGAGTGGCGAGAAGACGATAGTCTAAAGGTAACGACGCCAGTACTGCCCGCGGTGCGCACTTTAGCCGATGGTCGCAAAGTGTTCTTCAATCAATTGATAGCGGCGTTCAGGGGCTGGCAGGACAAGCGCAATAGCCCAGAGAAAACCATTCGCTTCGGTGACGACACGCCAATCTCTGCGCAGGACATGGATTGCGCCATTCGCATTGGTGATGCACTGTCTTTCGATATGGCGTGGAAAACGGGTGATGTGGCGCTTATAGATAACTTCTTGGTCATGCACGGCCGCCGACCCTTCGAAGGGGAGCGGCGTGTTCTAGCCTCTTTGCTTGCCTAAAACCTAGGCAAGCGAAGGGTGTTAACTTTAGCGTGCACGCGTCGCGATGCGGCGATACTCGCGATAAGCGGGGGTCCAGAAATTTCGTTCGATGACCTCTAGTAACTCATCGTCTGACATCTCACGGGCATGCCCTTGGCTCATCGCCATTTTCGCAACCGCGAAGGCGATCTTGCGGCTGATCTGCGGCAAGTCTGTTAGCGGCGGAAGAATCGAAGCCGAAGGCTCTTCGATCTGTGGCGAGTTCTCAGATAAGGTGATACTGGCGATCATGAGCATCTCGTCAGTGACGCGTGCCGATTTGCAGGCGATTACACCAAGCCCTATGCCCGGGAAAATATAACTATTATTACATTGTGCGATTGCATAGGTTTTGCCGTTGTATTCCACTTTTCCGAACGGGCTGCCTGTGGCTACAATCGCGCGCCCTTGAGTCCATTCCAGCACTTGCGCAGGATGTGCCTCGACGTGGCGAGAGGGATTGCTCAATGGCAGAATGATGGGCCGTGGGCAATTCCCGTGCATCTGGCGCACCACACGCTCCGTGAACAACCCTGCCTTTCCTGAGACTCCTATGAGTACGCTGGGCGCAACATTATTGACCACATCGAATAGGGTTGCGTACTGGCTGTCACCCTCCAAGGTCCACGCGCTGAGCGACTCAGTGGGCTGCATGAGCTTCTCTTGGAAATCCATGAGACTCTCCATGCCCACCGTAAGTAGCCCATAGCGGTCTACCATGAATATCTGAGCACGTGCCTGTGCATCGCTTAGGCCCTCGGCGATCATCGCGCTGATGATCAGCTCCGCAATGCCGCAGCCGGCCGAGCCTGCGCCCACAAAGACTATCCTCTGTTCGCTAAGCTTCTCTTCCTTCTTCCGGCATGCAGCAAGCAAAGTGCCGAGGGTAACGGCAGCTGTGCCCTGAATATCGTCATTGAAACAGCACACCCGATCGCGGTGACGCTGCAGAATTGGCATCGCATTGGGTTGGGCGAAGTCCTCGAACTGAATGAGTACGCCCGGCCAGCGCTCCTGCGCGGCGTCGATAAACTGATCGACGAAGGCGTCATACTCTTCCCGCCCAATGCGCGGGTGGCGCATGCCCATATACATGGGGTCGTCCAGCAGTGTTTGATTATTAGTGCCGACATCCAAGGCCACTGGCAGCGTATAGGCAGGGCTGATGCCTCCGCCTGCGGTGTAGATTGAGAGTTTACCGATGGTGATGCCCATGCCACCTATACCCTGGTCGCCTAGGCCTAACACGCGCTCACCATCAGTTACGACGATGACCTTTACTTTGTCTTTGGTCACGCTGTGCATGATGTCGCTCATGTACTCGCGCTCCTCGTAGGAGACGAAGATGCCACGGGCGCTGCGGTAGATGTCCGAGAAATGCTCGCAAGCATCGCCTACGGTCGGGGTGTAGATGATGGGTAGCATCTCGACCAAGTGCTCGCTAATGAGGCGATAGAAGAGAGTCTCGTTGTTGTCTTGAACGGCGCGCAGATAGATATGCTTATTAATCGGCTCGTCGAAGCTGCGATATTGCATATAGGCGCGCTCGACCTGACCCTCGATACTCTCGTAGCGCGGTGGCAATAGGCCCAGCAGATTAAAGGTGCGTCTTTCCCGCTCAGTGAAGGCGGCGCCTTTGTTCAATAGGGGCGTTTCGAGGAGAGTAGGTCCAGCGTAGGCTATGTACAGCGGTTTGCGAGAGGACATTGAGTGCTCATATAAAAGGCAAGTGATGGTGCCATTGTACATAATAGCGTTCGTTCGCGTCGAACAGTTCCAATAGTCATTGTCATGAATCTGTAGTCTCTAAGTCGCGAAACGGCAATGTTTGAGCATTAGGCTAGTGCATTTCTTGGTCAGCGAAGAATTCCTATCTTGAAGTGTACACAGAAGAACTCTAAGTTTAATTTTTACTTACGATGCCTGCTCGGCCGAATCGTACCGATGGGCTTGTATCGCATGTATCTTCATGCCCATCTCAATTCGATACGCGCGGCGGATCGCGATGCCATCGAGGCGCGGGTCAGTTACTACAATAAGCGTAATAGTAGCTTTGCTGTGAGCGCTACAAGCAACACGCTCGGGCAACTGAGCCCCAAGCAGCAATCGGCCTATTACTACGATCTGCGCACTGTCCTGCGTTACTTTCCTAGTAACTTAAAGTTTCATCATGAATTCGGTGACGTGATTAAGGTGCCGCCCCAGGCAAGCATCGTGAAGAGTCGCCCAATTGCCGGTGACAACAGCAACTCCATTATTCTTAAACTCAATAGTGTGCGGCACTATGTGTTTGCGAAAGACAAGCTAGCATTCTTGGACAAGAAAGATATGGTGGTTTGGCGTGGCAAGGCCAAACCCGAGCATTGTCGCGCCCAGTTGGTTAAGAACTGGTTTGCACATCCGCGCTGCGATATTGGCCAATCTAATAAGGTGCCAATTGGCTCCAATTCTCGCATGCGCAAAACCTTTCTCACGATTGAGGAACAGCTGCGCTACAAGTTTATCCTGTCGGTGGAAGGCAATGATGTAGCGACTAACCTGAAGTGGATAATGTCTTCAAACTCGCTTTGCTTCATGCGCAAGCCGCGCTACGAAACGTGGTTTATGGAGGGCCTGTTGCAGGCGGGTGTACACTATGTATTACTAAAAGATGACTTCTCGGATATTGAGGAGAAGATCGATTTCTTTAGTAAGCACCCGGAGGCAGCGTTAGAGATAATTGACAATGCGCAGCGCTGGGTCGCTCAGTTCCGCAATGCAGCGGTGGAGCGTCAAATCGGTTTGCAGGTAATGCAGAAGTATTTCGAAAACTCGGGACAGTTGCTCGATTCTCCTAGCCTAAGCTTGAGCGAGGCCTGAGAAAATCCTCAAGCCTCGCCGCAGGCATTAGAAACTGCCGTTAATCTTAAAGCTATACTGAATGCCCTGGCCCTGATGCCAGCTTTCGTACTCTTCTAACACATTGTCCGAAGCTCTTCCTACGTAGCGGAAGCGTTCGCGGAATTGTTGCCCGTTAGTGATAGCGCCCGCATCGAAACGATAAGTAATGCCACGGCGATCGACATGTTCTAGGAACAGATTCACGCGGGGCTCACCCACAGACTTCTCGATATCGTCGATGTCATAGCGAGACATGCCGCCGTCGATTCGATCGAAATATTGCATGCCCCAATTAGCGCGTATCGAAGGCAAGTCGTGCCTGAATTCCAAGGTGAAGCGACCGCGTTGGTAGTTCTGGAAGCGGCGCTCAATGCCGAGGAAAGGATCGGTGATCTCCGAGTCCTGCACGTTCAGAGTGCTCGTGAGCAATAGGTTCGGCAAATTGATCATGCCCATGCGCACACTAGCACTCAAGTTCATGCCGTACTGCCAGCCGTCACCGGCATTGCCATTGGCCGACTGCAAGCTACTTTCTACTCGCGTAACGTCGATGCGCTCGATGACATCGTGATGTTTGAAGTAGAAGAAATCTGAGGTCAAAACGCCCACGTCATTAGGAATACGGTACTCGGTGCGTAAGTTGTACTTCCACAGCCATTCCTGTCTTAGTTCTGCATTACCAGCCTGCGTTGCTGCATCGTTGTCCTGGTCGTCGTTTGCGGCAACGAAATCGCTGAAGCTGAGTTGATTGACGGCCTTCTCGATAGTGCCGCGTATCTGCAGATTTGAGGTCATGTCGTAGCGGAAATCAACTTTAGGTTTCACGAAACTAAAGTCACGCTCGTTCTGGACATCGCCGGTTTGAGTAATGGTCGATGTCTCGTACAACAGAGTCGTTTCGAGGCTCATTTTTGGATTGATCTGCCAATTGTGAATGGCAAAGGGCTCGTAGCGAAGCTCTTCTACTTGCGAGTTTGCATTGCTCACTTTCTGTGGCACGAGGCCACCCGCCGCAGCAGAGGGAGTGCCGGTGCTGCTGAGTAGTCCATAAATGAGCTCAGAGTCTAAAATGGTTTGCGCACGTTCCACGCCAAATTCGAAATCCTGCGTTTCTGTAAAGCCCATCGTGAAGGAGCTGCGCACGATGCGTTCATCCGTAACTGCTTTGGTGTCAATGAAGAGATTTTTCTGTGCGCTGTCATCGTTGAGCAGTACGAAACGCTCACGAGTTGTGTTGTTGTTCTCTTTGTTCGCAATCGCGAGTAGTTTGAAACGATTGCCTGAGCTCGTTCGGTACTCATAGTCGCCGCCTAGCTCCCAGTTGTCTTGCTCATTCGGAATATCTTCGAGCTCGATGGAGAGAGTGTTGGGATTAGCCTTTAGGTCGGTGATGGCGCGGCGAACGTCAGTTGGACCGTCGGTTATGCCGATCAGTGCATTGACACGGGCGCTGCTATTGGCAGTGATGTCGTAGCTCAAATTGGTGCTCAACTCATAGCTCATCTGGTCGCGTATGCGATTTTCCTTAATTGCGTCATTCGGCGAAAAATCTCCAAGCGTACTGACTTCGCGGCTCAATGAATGGACATAGCGAGACGAGGCATTGGCACTAAAAAGGTAATTGAAATCGCCACTCTGACCGCTTAATGCTGCGGAGCCACCTGGGCGAACCTCAGCATCGAAGGCGCGACTGAAATTAGCCTCATAGGAAACGCTATTGGAGGAAAGCTCTTCGCTTAGCACTACATTGATTACTTGGCCACTGCCGCGCACGTCGAGATCGCCAGAGGTGCCACGAATAATTTGAATCTCGTTGACCTGCGAGGCGGAGATGCGTCGGAGTACATCGCTGGTTTGGTTACTCTTACCCGCAGTACGCTTGCCGTTGATTAGGACTTCGTTGCCGCCACTGCCACCACCAAAGCCGCGGCCACCGGAACTAGCATTACCACCACCAAAACCACCGGGCGGGCCACCGCCGCCACTCAAACCGGGAATTCGGTCGAGCATATCCTGTGCAGAAGTAGGGGCGTATTCAACAAAATAGTCCGCCGGATAGACTACGGTCGAGTCTTCCCCATCGGTCTGTTGAGCGTTTACGAGGGTTGGTGAAAAGAGTAGGGCTGCGATTGCCGTCTGAAGAATGAATGCCTTTGAGCGCCGGGTAGAGAGAAAAACCATCAACTGAAGCCTTTGAAAAATGAGCCGCCGAATGCGAACCGTCAATAATGGGTCACGAATTGTACTGGTAAATACCGTGAAAGCCCTGATTTTGTTACAAACTGCTATGAATTAGTTGGCAAAAGTGACGATTTGAAGCGGTTAAGGCGCTATTTTAGCTCCTCAACGAGTGCCACTTGCGACCAATAGCTTCATGCATAGTCGCCGGCGTTCAAGGGCTGCGGTATTGCGCGCCCGACAATCGCGTTGGCAAAGTCTTTGATTTCAAGCCGTGCAAGCACACTTGCCGTTATTATCTGGGACAGCCATGTCTCCGAGTACTTTTAGACTTAAGTCACGAACTTCGTGGGCTCGACACTTCCATGGCCCTTATTATTTAGGTCCTGGTCGTTCGCCTAGGCAATGCAGCGCGTCTATAAGCTTTTGAAGCATCTCGCCCTCGTTGCGATTGCTGTCCATTCCTTCTCCCTCTGCCGCTTGCAACTGTTCCACGTCATATTCCCAGCGCCGTAGTAATTCAATCTTTTGTGCCTTGTTGAGGTCCTTAGAGTTCACTATCTGTGCAGGGGAGTCGAAACTGGCACGTGGATCTTGCAATAATTCCTCAAATCTCATGATCGAGCTCCTTTTAGAGTTGTTGATAAATAAATTGTGTAAGCAGAAGGCGCGTGAATCGCTGGCACGGTCTGCCAAATTGCGAAGCCATAATAAGCAAGACTTCGAATCACAAATCATGAAAACATTGCAAAATTGCGGCGTCAAATCGCTAGTTTAGGACATTCTATACCTGAGGGCATTAAGCCTGGCCATGAGCCAATACGAATTGTGCTAGTCTATTCACAGAATTAATATCCGATCATTCCGTGGCACTCTATGTGCAGGAGTTAACATGAAAATACAGGCCGCTTTCTGGATTATTATTGCGTTTTCAATGCAAGTAGCCCAATCCCAAGCCCAAGTCGATAATCCTCATTCTGACGAGACTATCGCTACTGTGCGGGAAGTCTACGATGGCACATTCTTGCCAGACATTGGCGCCAATACCTTTCGCAATATCGATCGCCTATTCTCCACACGTATTGTAGAGACTGGGAGCCATGTCTATCCTTTACCCACTAGAGAAAAACCCATCGCCAATATCAGTATCGAGTCTAACGGTCGTAGTTACGATCTTTATGACTACTTAGCGGTAAATCGTGTTAGTGGCTTGCTTGCGATTAAAGATGGCGAGGTGGCGTACGAGACCTATCAGTTAGGAAACACACCAAGGACTCGGTGGATGTCGATGTCGATTGCCAAGTCCATCACGGCAACACTAATTGGTGCGGCGATCAAGGATGGTTACATTGCAGGCTTAGACTCCCAGTTAGTTGACTATATTCCCGCGCTCGAAGGTAGTGCTTATGACGGAGTCACCGTGCAGCAAGTGCTGCAGATGACCTCGGGGGCTGGTTGGAACGAGACTTATACCGATCGCAGCTCCGATAGGCGCGAGCTACTCGAGGCGCAGATCGCCCAGGAAGAGGGTGGCATGCTGAGAGTGATGGCGAACCTAGAGCGCGTGGCCGAACCTGGCTCGCGCTGGAACTACAGCACCGGCGAAACGCAAGTAGCGGCAGAACTACTGCACGCCGCCATTGAGCGCCCGATCTCCGAATACCTCACCGAGAAGATCTGGGGGAATATGGGGATGGAGTCGCAAGCAAACTGGTGGCTAGAGTCTCCAGGGGGGATCGAAGTCGGGGGCAGTGGCTTTTCGGCGACACTAAGAGACTACGGTCGTTTTGGTCAATTTCTACTCGACGAAGGCGTCGTCAATGGCGCGCCAGTGCTACCGGACGGCTGGGTGAAACGCGCCTCTCAGCCCAATATAATCAACGGCGAAGAGGTGGAATATGGCTTCATGCTATGGCCCGAGATGAATGCTCAGGGCAGCATACATGAGGAGGCTTACGAGGCCGTCGGTATCTTCGGGCAGTTCATCTACGTCAATCCGCGAGAGAACGTAGTAATCGTGGTGTGGAGTGCGCGCTCAAAACCAGAAGCCACAACGGTAATCGCTGAAGCGGACTTCTTCGCAGCAATGACTCGCGCACTTCGTTAGCAGTGCAGGGCGGCACTTCAGCAGCACGCGCGAAAGTAATAAATTACGCAGCAAATTAGATACTCCCGTTGGCGCAAAGCCTCTTGGCGCGAACATTGCCTCTTGGACTCTGGGTTTTGTGCTGCTTTGCTTCTACAAAAGTAGTAGAGGCGATGTTAATCTCATTGCGCTTCCCTATAAATCTAACAAACTCCACTCTTTTCAAAGATGGTCTCAACCAGACCGAGGTAATTGGAATGAATTTTAGGAATTCTCTAGGACGGGCATTGCGTTATTCGCGCATAAATTGCTCTCGCGCCGTAGTGGCTCTTGCACTGTTATCGTTCACATCACTGTCCAGTGCACAGAGTTTGCCCTCTATCGAAGACAAAGTTGCGAATACGACACGCATGGAAGGCTTCTTCAACATTTTTTGGGACGAAGCTAACGGCAAGATGTACTGGGAGATCGACAAGCTCGATACCGAGTTTCTCTATGCTATCTCCATGGCATCCGGCCTAGGCTCCAACCCTGTCGGCATCGACCGCGGCCAGCTAGGCGGTACTTATATATTGAGTGCTAAGCGAGTGGGTCCGAGAGTGCTTCTGGTCGAGCCCAATTACCGCTACCGTGCAGATAGTGCGAACCCATTGGAGCGACAGGCAGTCGTCGACGCCTTTGCGCCCTCGGTGCTGTGGGGCTTCGACATAGCAGCTACCAGCGGCAGCAGCATTCTAGTTGATGCCACTGACTTCTTCCTGCGCGATGCCCGTAACGTGATTGGCAATATTTCGCGCCGCAATCAAGGCAACTATACCTTGGACAAAGGTCGCAGCGCTTTCTATCTCGAGAACACCAAGACATTCCCAGAGAATATCGAGATCGAAACGATGCTCACCTTTGGCAGCAATAATCCTGGTAATTTGGTAAATCAGGTCGCTGCCTCGGGCGAGTCTGTCACCTTGAGGCAGCATCATTCCTTTGTGAAGCTTCCGGATGACAACTACAAGACTCGAGTCTCAGACCCTCGTATCGGCACCAATGGCCCGACTGTTTACGACTACAGCACGGCGATCGGCGACGACATGATGGTACGTCTGGTTGGTCGTCATCGCCTCGAGAAGAAAGACCCTAACGCTGCGCGCTCAGAGGCCGTTGAGCCTATTGTCTATTATGTCGACTCGGGTACGCCGGAGCCTGTCAAGAGTGCGCTGATTGCGGGCGCAAGTTGGTGGAATCAGGCTTACGAGGCCGCAGGATTCATCGATGCCTTTCAAGTTCGGGAGTTACCCGCGGGTGCCGACCCGCAGGATGTGCGCTATCACATGATCCACTGGACTCATCGTCAGACTCGCGGCTACTCCTATGGTGCGTCCGTGATGGATCCGCGCACCGGAGAGATCATTAAGGGCAATGTGAATCTTGGCAGCCTTCGTCTACGCCAAGACTATCTCCATGGACAGGGCCTAGTTCCCGGATTCGAATATCTTGAAGTGGTTGCGGACAATAATGAGGCGTCCGTAAACATGGCGCTGGACAGAGTACGTCAGCTCTCCGCGCATGAAGTAGGGCATACCTTGGGTTTTCCGCACAATTATTTGGGCAGCGCTACTGGTCGAGAGAGTGTAATGGACTACCCGGCACCTTTGGTCGAGATAAGGGATGACGGAAAGCTGGATCTTTCTAATGCCTATCCCCAAAGAATTGGCGAATACGATAAGTTGGCGGTTCGCTATGCTTACGAACAGTTCGCACCAGGCGCAGACGAGGCTGAAGAGTTAGCGAAGATTGTGCGCGAGAGTCTGGATCGAGGTCTATTGTTCATGGACCATAACAACAATAGTTTTGTGGGTGCTGGGCATCAGTTCGCAGGCGTCTGGGACAATGGCGACAACTTAGTCGATCAACTTAAGCACGAGATCGAAGTGCGTCGCATAGGCTTGGCCAATTTTAGTGAGGCGATGATTCGCAATGGCGAGCCAATCTCAGAACTAGAGTATGTGCTGTTGCCTTTGTACATGCATCATCGCTTTCAGCTCAATTCTGCAGCGCAGAGCATAGGCGGCGCAGACTATCTCTACTCGCTTAGGGGCGACGGACAAGTGCCGTTTACGATTATCGATGGCGAGGAGCAAAGAGATGCATTGGAGACAGTGTTGTCCACTTTAGATGTAGACTTCCTCACGCTTCCGCAGAGCATACTCGCACTGCTGCCACCATCTGCATTCCGGCACAGTCAGGGCGAAGTATTCCCAGGTAACACCGGTTTGTTATTCGATGCGCTGGGCGCCGTAGAAGGCTCAGCGAACCTAACAGTCCAATCTGTTCTGCATCCGGAGAGAATGGCGCGACTAATCGCCTACGGCAGCATGGGTGACTATCCAAGCCTAGAAGAAGTAGTTGATCGCCTATTAGAAGTGACATGGGGCGCTGATGTGCCAGATAGTGAGTATAAAACTGCGGTGTTGCACGTTGCCCAACGCGTGACAGTGAATGAGATGATGGTGCAGGCAAGTAGTGATGAAAGTTCGGGTGAGGTCAAAGCAGTGCTTGCTGATCGTTTAAATAAATTGGCAGGGGAACTGGAAAGCATGCGCAATCCTAGTCCTTATCAGGCTAGCGCCGCGGCCGATATCCGCCGCTGGCAAGGGCGCTCTGAGGGCGCGATTCCAGGTCCAGCGTTGGAGATGCCTTCTGGCGACCCGATCTAATATTGTTCTTGATTAGAATGTAGATATAAAAAAAGCGAAGAGCGCAATGTGCACTCTTCGCTTTTTTCGTTCTAGCCGATCGATTAAGCGTGGAGAACGTCTTATATCAAATCAATCATTTATCTTCAGATTGCCCGCGGCAATAGCGAGGTCATAACGTAGGCGTGCATTGTCTATATTGCGCGCTGTGTCTTGTAGGAAAGTTGTGCGTACATCGAGGCGTCCATTGAGCACTAACAGATTGCCTATGCGAACCGCAGTGCGGGGGTCGCCTCGGGCGGTAAGATTGCCAAAGCTCATGCCTAGGGCGCAGTGCCCGCCAACAAAAGGTAGATATTGATTGCTGCCATTGTCCTGTGTAGCGGCCTCAAACGTGGTCTTGTTCGCAGCACTCGAGAAACACCAGCTAACTCCTTTTGCCGTGGCCTTGAAGGCGCCACAATTGGCCTCCACGATCATATGCTCGTCATAGGCAGCGACTAGATCGTAGGCAACTAGATTGCCGTCGGCCATGCGCGAGAAGCCAATCCCATCGTTATTGATAATGGCATCTGGCATTTGCTGAGCAAACGCTGCTGCGCTAAATCCTAGAAGGGTGGCGAAAGTTGCTATCACTATCAGCAAGCGATGCTTCATTGTGTTGTCTCCTTATTATTTTGATTGAATTTTACATCATCATAGAGCCGGGAGTTCGAAACAAGCAAGTAGGGGTATGTAACGTTGCGTGACCGAAGCAGCGAGGTGGCGGTGTTGCGTGTGGAGTTTTCGGTCACGATCTAGAATCGCGCTGACATTTCTGGCGGGCATATTGTCAAATATGGCGCGCCAGATCGCTATCAGGGCGATCGAGAATTGAAATAGGCAATAAAAACAAAGAGGTGTAGGGCGGTGGCGGGCACGGCAATATTGGCGCGACCCTTGCTCTGTTGATAGAGTCGACATAATCATTGTCATCATCTTCGGTTTCACAGGAGTAATTTCATGGCGAAGCAAGACGCAAGCAAGCAGGATTCAGGCAGAGTTGAAGCGGCTGCGCAGGTGGGTTGGGCTGCCTCTATGGCGAGTAGTGTTGCCGCCGCGTTCGGAGTGCAGAGCCATAAGAATCGCATGCGGGATTTCGAGCATGGCGATGTTAAGAAGTTTGTGATTTCAGGAATAACGCTGACTTTTGTGATTCTGTTTAGTCTTATAGGCGTGGTGCAGATCGTACTGCTAGGCGCGCAGTAGTAGACTAGGCCAGTCATTCCTACACTTAAGCTAAGGCTGGCAGTGATTCAGCTCGAGTATATTAACTCAGCCGCATGGGCGGCCTAGAGAATTCAAGAAAGGGAGAATGCTATGAACGAACAAGATAAGGCCCTACAGGGACGTCGTCGTTGGTTGCTCGGTAGCCTTGGCGCTGTGGCGGCAGGTGCCGCTGTTGTGTCTGCATCGAGTAATGCAGCCCAGTCTTCTGCGCCCACTGCAGGCTTCGTACCTGTGAAGCATGCGCAGGATGCATGGCTTAATGAGGTGACAGGGGGGCACCGTGCATTCTTAGATTCCGCCTCTACCGAGGGGGGACTAACGGCTATGCATTATGCCAACAATCTCCTATCGGTTCAGGCGGAGGATTATGCTGGCAGTGAGTCAGACTTCTCAGTAGTCGTATGCTTTCGACACGTTTCAACGCCGCTAGGCTTTAACGACGCGATGTGGGCGAAATACGGTACGTCATTGAGCGCTTTCATGTCGTTCAATGACCCTAAAACAGATCAAGCCTTCATGGTGAATCCCTTGAGTATGTCTCGATCCGATATGGCGAATCGCGGTCGCACCTTGACCGAGATGGCGGGCAGAGGCGTACAGTTTGCAATTTGTAATCGCGCCACGCGCGGAATCTCGGGAATGATTGCACGCGCGACCGGGGGCGATGCCAATGCCGTTTATGAAGAGCTAGTAGGGAATATCGCCGAGAATGCCCGTATGGTGCCGGCTGGCGTAATGGCGCTTACCCGCTCGCAAGAGTACGGGTATAGCCTCCTATACTCGGGCTAATCCGCGTTACTCCCGAGTAGCATAAAGCTCCAGGATAGGTTCGAACGGACCTATCCTGTCTCACTTTCCTGGAAATGAATCGACGCAAGATTCTTTCACAGCTGCAGACGCAATATCCGGATAATCTAACTCTGGTTCCTCCATGCGGTACCGCTCCTTAGAGTTGATATGCGTAGTTAATTTCATCAAGCTACTCTTGGTAGTGTTGTCCATATCGCGGCAAGCTTACTATCTAGTCTTTCTAATAACGTGATTCTGTTTAGTCGTACTGGCGTGGTGCAGATCGAACTGCTAGGCGCGCAGTAGTAGACTAGGCCAGTCATTCCTACACTTAAGCTAAGGCTGGCAGTGATTCAGCTCGAGTATATTAACTCAGCCGCATGGGCGGCCTAGAGAATTCAAGAAAGGGAGAATGCTATGAACGAACAAGATAAGGCCCTACAGGGACGTCGTCGTTGGTTGCTCGGTAGCCTTGGCGCGGTGGCGGCAGGTGCCGCAGTGGTGTCTGCATCGAGCAACGCAGCACAATCGTCTACGCCGGCAACGGGCTTCATGCCTGCGCGCCATACTCTGGACTCTTGGATGGGTGAGATGCCGGGTGTCCATCGGGCATTTTTAGATTCCTCAACATCCAATGGCGGCATTACTGCGCTCAACTATGCGCATAATATTCTGCTAGTGCACGTCGATGATTACGGTGGCAGTGAGTTAGATTACGCGCTAGTGGTTTGCTATCGTCACCAGTCGACACCTTTAGGGTTCAACGACGCGATGTGGGCAAAATATAGCGCCGCCTTCAGCGCCTTCATGGGCCTTACTGACTCTAGAACTGAGCAAGCCTTTATGGTGAATCCCTTAGATATACCAGGACGTTCAGACCTTGCGAGCCGCGGCCACACGCTTAGCGAGATGGCTGGCAGGGGCGCGCGTTATGCGGTCTGCAATCGTGCGACGCACTCTGTTTCTGGTTTCCTTGCGCGTTCCACAGGCGGCAATGCCGATGCCATCTATGAAGAGCTTGCCGCTAATCTTATCGAGCACGCTCGCATGGTGCCCGCCGGTGTGATGGCGGCTACCCGTGCGCAAGAATACGGTTACAGCTTCTTGTACGCGGGCTGAAGCCTCTATTCCAAATTGCGATAGAACTCCCGTATAGGTCCGAAAGGACCTATTCGGTGCTGTTCAATCGGGAACGAATCGACATAGGGGCCATAAGGTCCATCCACAGGTTTAGTCGCGCGATCTGGATAATCAACTTCTAGGTTCTCCATGTGGGGCCGTTCCTTAGAGTTTATATACGCGGCCACATCGAATGCCTGGTCGTCGGTCAGGTCGGGCTGCCCTAGTGGCATGCGTGCCTTGATGAAATTAGCGGCTGTCAGCACCCTGTGCATACCCGCGCCATCATTGAAACTGTCTGGCCCCCATAGCGGCGGGAATAAATAGCCCTCGCGAATGTCTAGAGTGGCCTGTAAACCCAAACCATCATCGCCATGGCACACTTGGCAGCGTTGCTCATAAACCAATTGTCCGGCCTCTGGGTTCGCTGCTCGTGGTGGCTCGTTGAAGGCCTCGGGTTCGTTTGCCTCTCTTCGCGTTGCCCCCATCGCGGCAAACTGATCACCAAGACTCTCTATATAGGCGGCCATCGAGCGCAATTCGGCACTATCGCGGGAGAGCATAGTTCCGTTCATGCTGCGCTCCATGCAGCCATTGATACGATCTAACAAGTCGCCTTCGACGCCGTCACGCCCTGAGAAGCGAGGGTAGCGAGAAGAGGCCCCGAGTAAAGATAAGGTGCCCGGCTTGGTGCCGCTGTCTAGGTGGCAAGAAGAGCAATCGAGATTGCTTCCACTAAAACGCATCGATGGGTCTTCGTGATTCGGACCCATCAGTACAGATGTTTCCCGTATCAAGGCGCGACCATACTCTACAGAGACTTCGGTGCCATTGGCGTCTAGGTCTGGGGTTTCTTGTAAAAGCCACATGGAGCCGAGCACTATGCCAACGCCGAGAACGCCACTGGCCAGCACGCTCATCATTAGACTCCCACGTTGATTACTCATTGCTGACCCCTCTTAGGTTCTTGCGCAGCGCTATTGTCGAAGCTTTCCAATTGGCGTTGAAACTGGTGTTTGGGCTGTTCCACTTGCGCTCTTATGCGCGGACTAAGTAGATACACCACCGTAAACGCAACGGCTGCGAATAGTGAGCCCCAAACTATAATAGATGTGATCATGGTGCGCTCCTATCGCTAATATCGGCAAAGAACTCGCCAACATAGTGTGCCACGGCGTTAATTTCGTCGCTACTTAGTCGGTCCGTCCAAGGCGCCATAGATGTCCCCGCAACGCCGTTCTCTAATATCTTAATCCGCTCGGCTAGGCTAGCGCGCACACCTCGCATGTCAGTAGGTGCGATGGGCAGCTGTGCTGCCGCGAAGCCGTTGCCTGCCCCGTTGTCGCCGTGGCATTCGGCACAGTGCGTCGCATAGATTACAGCTCCGCTAGCAACAAGACCGGTGTTCGCTGCTTCTTGCTCAAGCGCAGAGAAACTTTGCACGACACTTGCCAGTGCACTGCGCTCGGCAGTGCTCAGGTCGCGCCATGCCGGCATCGCAGAACCGTGTACGCCGTTCCACAGGACATCCGCCAACATGCTGCGGGTGTACTCGCGTACCGCAAGATTCTTAGGCTGAGGTTCCAGCCACTGCGCCGCAACACCGTCTCCTTGCGCTTGGTCGCCGTGACAGCCGGCGCAGTTGTTCAGCCAAAGGCTTTGGCCTAATGCCAGATCTCCGCTATCCGCTAAAGAAGGGGCGTTGCCCCGCATTCGAGTGCGGGCCGGGTGTGCATTTAGCAAGGGGGCGTCGAAGGACATCTGTGCCCAACGATTGTCCGGAGCAGCGGCGCGTGCAGCCTCGTCGCCCTCGGGGTAAGCAAGCTCTCGGGCTCGCCCTAATGAGTCGATGTAAGCCACGAGATCCTGTGCGTCTCGCTTAGGACGTGTAGCACTGCCGTCGAATAACTGTGTATAGGCGGGCATTATCGAGGCGGGCACAAGTGCGCGGGGATCATATAGGTGCGCATATTGCCAGTCTGCTGTACGCGTGCCCCCCGCGCGACTCAGGTCTGGGCCTATGCGACGGGTACCAAGCATGTGCGGAAACTCCAAGCGACCTTCCCAAGCGAGGGTGGGAGCGCCGAAGCGAGCGATGTCTGCCTCGGTGTAGCGGACCTGCTGGCTATGACAATAGGAGCAGCCTTCACGGCCGTAGACGTCGCGGCCACGAGCCTCGGCGGCGGTGTAGGGTAGAGGGCTGCCTGGCGCCATCGCCACACTCTGCTGCTCCAACACCTGTCTCGGTAAGAGGCCTAGTAGTGATACGGAGAGCACGAAGAACACAATGCCCGCAGCGCAGGCGACCACATAGGACATTGTCAGGCCACGGGAAGAGGTGTGCAGCTCGGAATGGGACGCTAGTGAATCTGTTTTCTGCGTTATGTGTGAAGCCGCAAGGGCTTGTGCGCCCGCGCCTCGCTCTCCTGTCACCATGCCAATCAATAAGACGATAAAGCCAGTGGCGACGGGGATGGCCGAAATAGAACGCACGATCCAGTAGGGGCGAGAGGCCTGCAGGGATTCGATCCAAGGAGAGCCGTCTTGCCATAGCTGTCCCTGCACGATCCCGGCGAGCGTGAGATCGATGACCATGATGCTTATGCCGACTACGAGCAGCCAATAGGCCCACTCGAAAGCCTTCGCGTTATAGCGCGCCTGCGGCATGCGCTGCCATGCATGTAATATGCCGCCGATAGCGGCGAAGGTAGCGAAGCCGAGCATGGCCAAATGCGAGTGGCCGATTACCCAGTCGGTAAAATGTACCGCTTGGTTCAGACTCATATTGGCTTGCATGGAACCCTGGATACTCACGATCAAATAGAACACGACCGCCATCGAAACGAAACGCAGGCCAATATCCTTAGGAATTAGCCCCGCCCCACGTTGGGAGAGCATGAGGTTGCTGACGACTATGATTACCACTACGCCCAATAGGAAAGAGGCGAGGATTGCCGTCATCTGCGCTTCCATAGGGATCACGGAGAAGATGTAGTGATGGGTGCCATTGAGGGGGTAGAGGAAGAACAATCCCCAGAAGCCCAACATGGAAAGGAAATGGCTGAAGATCGGTTTGCCTGTGGAGGCAGGAATAACGAAATAAAGAATCGCGAGCGCCATTGGGGTGACGAATAGACCAACCGCGTCATGAATCCACAGGCCACTGAACGCGGCGCCAGCGGCACCGGGTACGAACTCAGGGGCGAAGTTGCCCATAGGATAAGAGAGGAGGGTGAATACTAGACCCCCAATAAGATACCAGCTTGAAACATAGAGATCGGTGACGCCGCGGCGGATGAAGGGCGGTAAGAACTGAAACGCCGCCAGCGCTAAGCCTACGATAACGAAGACGTCGACTGCCATGGGGAACTCGGCCCATTCCAGTGGCTGACTAACGCCGGACAATACGAGTATCCAGCCGGGAATCATGACTGCGAAGTTCCAGATGCCGAACAGCCATAGCCCTAATTTTCGACTCGTGACGGGGCGGCCGCTTAGCACTGGTACCGCATGGTACATAAAGGCGAGGAAGGCATTGCCTAGCCAGCCCAGCATGATGCCTTGTGTGTGGGCGTAACGCATGCGCCCCCAGCCTGGCAGCCAATCGGCAGTGAAATTGGGGTAGATAAACTGCAGGGAAATAATGATGCCGAAAGTAACAGCGATGAGTAGCGCGAAGAGTGCTGCGTAGGCATGTGCGCGTATCAGCAAGCTATCTACTTCGACCTTAGCCGATCGATTGGTTTCTTGAGCTATTGCTTGGTTCACTGCGTCATTCCCCTTAATTATTTTTGTGGAGCTTTAGTCGGTCGCCGCGGGTATGCATTGCGAAGCCTTAAGTAAACGTAATGTGCAAAGTTATTCCGGATTGTTTTCCTGTGCATTTTCGATCATGGCATCATAATCGTGACGTCTGGCGCCTCCTAGGCTGCCTGTCACGGAATGATTACCTTCATGGCAGGCATACTCGTAGATTTTCTCTCCTGCTGGCAGGGCACGTAGAGGTATCTCGGCTGTCCAGCTCTGGGAGTAGGCCTTAGGGTCGTTGATCGTCACTCGGTAATTAATCTGCTGGCCCGACTCTATGCTAAACCACTCGGTAGTCGTCATCGCGGAGGTGGAGCCGCGGAAGCTCTGCTGAGGATGAATCTTATCGGTATTCACTACGAGTGTATCGCCCTCCCAATGCCCTACCGAGTCGCCCATCCAGCGCAGCATGTTTGCAGGCAATGCTTCCCCGTCAATGCGGATAATGCGCGCGTCGTTGACCATCTCGGTCATGATCATCATGTAGTGCTCAGTCTGCACGATCTGGTAAACGCTGTTGTAGATCATGGGGATCATGGGCGGGCCAGCGGTAGAAAGAACTGAGAGTAGGCAGCGCTCACCTACCGTGCGCACCTCCGGGCCATCGAACTCGTCCACACCAGGCCGCGCAAGCATCAACGCGCGCCAATCCTGAGGCGAGCCTTCCTTCACGGGAATGCGGCCATTGGGCGGGTCGATTACTAGTGAGGTGCGAGCCTCTCCATTAACCGTTACGACGTTCGAGTCTGGAAAGCGCCAGTCCGCCTCCAATCCAATCGGGGCACCGGCGGGCGGCGCTGCTCGCTTAGGGTCAATTGCAGCCGAGTCTCGCTCGAAGCGCGCAATGGAATCCTGCACTCTCTGTTGGGCCTCCTCGACCGAGAAGGCGCGTTTTTCGCCAAGCGTCTCAGGTCGCTCCAGTGGTGTCTGCGTGGCGTTGGTCCAGATGCCCTGGAAATCGGGCCGCCCATTGGGAGTGCGGGCTATGTCTTGTGCTAGGGCAGAAGCGCTAAGTAGGAATAGTGTGCTGATTGCCACATTGCGTAGAGGTCTATTCATATGAGCTGCCCATATCTGTTAATACCCCTCGCGATCACGGAATCCTAGAAGGTAGAGAATGCCGTCTAGGCCGAGATTCGAGATCGCTTGCTTGGCCGACTGTTTGACGAGTGGCTTGGCACGGAAGGCGATGCCTAGGCCTGCAATGGACAGCATCGGCAGGTCGTTCGCCCCGTCGCCCACCGCAATGGTCTGTTCTAGGCTGATGCCTTCACGCTCGGCAATCTCGCGCAGTAGGTCTGCCTTGCGTTGGCCATCCACGATGGGTAATTCGACCTCGCCCGTGACCAACCCATCCTTGATAGGCAGGGTATTTGCGTAGACGTAGTCGATACCGAGCCGCTTCTGCAGGCGCTCGGCGAAATAGGTGAAGCCGCCGGAGAGGATGGCGGTCTTATAACCTAGGCGGCGCAGCTGCACGATCAGGGTTTCCGCCCCTTCGGTCAGGCGCAGGGTTTGGGAGACCTCTTCTAGTGTGGACTCCGGTAGGCCCTTAAGCAGCGCCATGCGTTCGCGGAAGCTGCTCTGGAAATCCAGCTCGCCGCGCATCGCGCGCTCGGTGATTTCCGCCACCTGTGCGCCTACTCCTGCGGCCTTCGCGAGCTCGTCGATCACCTCGGCATCGATCAAGGTAGAGTCCATATCAAAGACTACCAAGCGGCGGTTGCGACGGTAGAGAGTGTCTAATTGGAAGGCGATGTCGACATTGAGCTCCTGCGCTATCGAGAGGAAATCGCCGCGCAATTGCTCCGGGTCGGCGGGTTCGCCGCGCACCGAGAACTCGATGCAGGCCTTGCCCTTATCGGCGGGCAGGTCGTCGGGTATGCGGCCAGATAGTCGGTCGATGTGGTCGATATTGAGATTGTGCCGAGCGGTGATGGTGCTGACCCGCGCGATATGCTCGGCAGTCACGCGCCGGGCCAAGAGGGTTACGATGTGGCGGGATTTGCCCTGACCACTGACCCAGTGGGCGTAGTCCTCTGCACTGATAGGTGTGAACTTAACCTGCTGGTCGAGCTCGGAGGCACGAAACAATACATCCTTGAGGACATCGGTTTTTTCAACACCGCCGCTCATCTCTGCGAGTATGCCGAAGGAGAGCGTGTCGTGAATCACTGCCTGGCCAATATCCAGAATTGAGACCTCTGAGCGCGACAAAATGCCTGTAATCGCCGCCGTAAGCCCTGGGCGGTCAGGCCCGGTGATATTGATCAGAACTATTTCCTTCACGCCAGTTTTCTCCTTAGACCCATGGTTTCGAGGGCGCGTATTGTATCTGCGTGAGTGAGATCAATACCAGCTTCCCGGACACAGCCGGAAAGCTAGTTTGAGGGTGATACAACAGCGCTAGAGAGGCTGCGGATTTCGCGACCCTGCGTATTGCCTCGCTCAACGGCCCGGCAAATTGGCTTTATTGGTCCAGAAAATGTCGATATTGCCAAGGCTGTTGTCGCTGCGGGTAGAGAACCAAGTGATGGAGTCGCCCCCTGGCGGGAGGGCCGGGCACATGTCTGCGCCCGCCGTGTTGATCTTAGGGCCTAGATTGTGCGCCTCGCCCCAGGCATTTTTGCCCTGCTGCATTGCGCCCCAGATATCCATACCGCCGTAACCACCCGGGCGGGCAGAGCTGAAGTACACCATGCCGTCCTTGTCTTGAGAGAAGTGAAACTCTTCTGCTGCGGTATTGATGTTGGGGCCTTGGTTGACCGGGGTCATCCACTCTCCGTTCGCGTCTTGGTTCGAGCAATAGATGTCCGAGCCGCCATAGCCGCCAGCACGTTTCGAGGCGAAACACAGAGTCTGCCCGTCTTGCAGGATCGCGGGGCAGTGCTCGTCTCCCTCGTTCGTACTGATAGGGAAGCCTATCAGCTCTGGCGTGGTCCAATTGCCGTTCACCTTGCGGGTGATAAACAGATCGTTGTTATTGCGAGGACTGGTAGTGGCGCTGCGGTCGGACTTGAAGTAGATGGTGTTGCCGTCGGCGCTAATCCAAGGTTCGCGATCGTCGCCAAGCCGCAATGGGTCGACGTCGGTTGCCGGAGCCGCATTCACAGGCAGACCCATGTTCACTGGTGTGTTCCAGCTACCTGTTTCCTCATTGAAAGTGGCAATGTAAAGGTCCTTAGGGTCGCCGGGGGCAACGGCCATGTCTTCTCTTGCGCTGCAATAGACCATGGTGCCGTCATCGGCGAAGCTCAGCTCTCCCTCTGCCCACATCGTGTTGATTGGGGCCCCGAAATTATGAACGGCAAGATCGACCCAACTATCATCTGCGGCTTGGCTGGCATTGCCCACTAGACCTGCGCTCAACGCGACTGCCACGAGTAAATGCTTGCGTAATCCTCTGCTTGAATTGTTCATAATGCTCGGTCTCCAAATTACTTTGTGCATAAGTGAACTGTGTTTCAGTCGCTTAGTTTTGCGCGAACTGCTGGTTCTAAGCTGCTTAGGCCCCAGGACTTACCCGTGGCGATCGCAGACTCCAGAGGCGCACCATTAGTCTCGCCAGCAGTTAGTGCTCGCAAAGCGCCTACGCGGTTACTGCTTGCGCAATGCACCAGCAATGGCTGACCGTTGAGGCTGCTCAGCAATTCGTTCAGTTGCTGCGCATTCTCGCTACTGACACCCTCGGCACCCGCTACTGGAATATTGTGATACTCCATGCCCAAAGATTTCACGTAGGCCGCTTCGTCCCAGTCTTGCTCACTAGTAGGGCGCAGATTGATGATGTGTTTGACGCCAGAGTTGGCGAGTAACTGCAGCTGCTCCTGCGTGGGTTGTCCGCTCGCAAACACGTTCGCTTCGGGGTTGGTTAGATTGAGTATCTCCGCATTGCTGATAGCGGTGTTGTCGACCTGTTGCGCGCTTGCGAAAGATGTCAGCAGTGCAAATACGGCGGATACGAAAAGTGTGCTGAAGGTCCTGCCGCGGCCAATATGGCTAGCTGCGCGCGCGTTTCTGATCGTGTGCATAATATTTCCTTTAGTGTATGGCTATGATTGGGATTTAGTCGTTAATCTGCCAGATTCGAGTAGTAAGTTCATCCACTAAATTAACTAAAATTGTCTGTATTGGAGTGCTCATCTAGTTGCCATCGGTAAAGACTGGCATCGCACCCATCTCCCACAGAATAACGGTTGCTCCGAGTAGCGCGACCATCAGCACTAGGCCTACCGCAACTGTTGCGCTGGCGAAAAGGAAACCCCTCTCTTTCGGCATGTCATAGACGATTGGGATGCCGATATACAGTAGATACAGCGTATAGGCCGCTGCGGCAGTGCCGACGATCATGTCCAGCCAAAGCACGGGGTATAAACCCGTGATTCCGACAAGAAACATGGGAGTGCACATATAGGCGGCGACACCAATTGCCCGGGAGATGTCGTTGTTCTTGCCGTCGTAAGTCTTCGCCATCCAATAGATCATATAGCCTAGAAAGCCGATGCTAAGGAGAATGGCGATGTAGAACAGGCCCATGATCTGCGCCGCGGAGCTCGAGGTTAAGAGAATCGTGCGACCGCCTAGCACCCAGCCGATCTGCGAGGCGCCATACCACCACGCAAGCGGCGGGAGAATCGCGATCCAAATGAGGAAGCGCAAATATTGCCCCACTATAGAATGGGACTCGTCACGAATCCGCGACCACTCTTGATGGGGTTTGCTCAATAATCCGAGAATGTGTTTCATTGCTTTCTCCTAAACTCAGCTAAGATTTCTAATTCTATGTTTACGGTAAAACGACATGCCGGGGTTTGCCCGCACGTTTCAATGTTAGTGGCTATGTAGAGCTGGGCTTATGCCTAGCAGCATATAGAGAGTGACTAAGCCGAGTAGTATCATCGCGGCACCAGCACACCTCTTTACTAAGGGTTGTGCCAGAGCCTTTCCGGCAACTTGCAGCAAGCCTCCTGCGCTCAATACGAATGGCATCGTGCCGAGCCCGAAACTGGCCATCATCGCCGCTGCCTTGCCAACGCTGCCGGAGGCGAGCGCTAAGCCCAGCACGCTGTAAACGATGCCGCAGGGCAAAAAGCCCCATAAAGCCCCGGCGAAGAGTTTGTTCGGGCCGCTACCCATGTCGATGCGTCCGAACATGCGCAGCGCTGGATGCCACAGGCGCGCCCCTAAGGCTTCAAGTTGTGCCAAGCCTCGCCACCAGCCCGCTATGTACAGTCCAATCGCAACCATCAGCATAGCGCTGAGGCCGCGCAGCAACACTCCTGGCAATGGACCGAAAGAACCTATGACCATGCCAATGCCTCCCGCGCTAGCTCCTAGTAGGACATAAGCAAGAAGCTTACCGCTGCCAAATAAGAAGGCATCGTTTACTGCCCCAACCGAAACGGGGCTTGCTGAGCTCTGTGCTGGGCCTCCTGCCGAGACCATGCGGATGGGCTGGGCTTGGCTGAGAGCCTGCTTGCTGCGCTGCGCACTCATGAGCAGTGCGGTCGCAATGCTGCCGCACATGCCGATGCAGTGTGGGGCGCTTAGCAAGCCTAGGCTGAAGGCTATAAACAGGTCGCTCATCGAGGGGCATCCTCCTTTGCGCTTGAGTCAGGCGATTTCTTCGCCGCGACCTTCTCATCTTCGTCGAACAAGATGCTATAGGCCTGTTTGTCTAAGTCTTCAAATTGATCGTTGCGTGCAGACCATAGGAAAGCCCAAATGGAAATACCTACAAGGACGATGGTCACGGGTATGAGTATAAGAAACAGTTCCATCGTCTAGCCCCTCACTTTGCGCAGTCGGCTCGCATTGAGTACGACGAGTACTGAGGAGAGGCTCATCCCTATTGCCGCAAGCCATGGTGGCAACATGCCCGCGAGTGCGAGTGGGATCGCGGTGAAATTATAAAGCAAGGACCAGGCGACATTCTGGCGGATCACGCGCCTGCATCGCTTGGCGAATTTCAACGTCGCAGGCAGAGCACTGAGCGAGGGTGAGAGCAGCGTGGCATCGGCACTGCGTTGCACAAGCACGTCTCTAGGGGCGATCGCGATGGAGCTGGATGCGGCGGCCATCGCGCCCGCGTCGTTTACACCGTCTCCAATCATCAAAACTGTCTCGTTCTGTGCAAGCTGTCTTACTGCCTCGATCTTGTCCTCGGGGTTCATGCCGGTGCGCAGCAGATCCACTTGTAGAGACTGCGCCAGGTTTATTCCCGACTGGGAATCATCTCCAGTGAAAATCGCCGTCTTTAAGCCAGCGCTTCTGAGAGTTTGAATTAATTGCTGGGCGTCCGGGCGGACCGTGTCTTGTAGTTGAAACCACGCCAAGGCTTGATCGGAGGCGAGTAGTATCCACAAACCATCCACATTAGGCGGTGCTAAGCCTGGAGAGTTGGGGAGTGCAAATTCGGGTTTTCCGAGTCGATACTGTGTGCCGTTTATAAGGCCCTGTACGCCTGCGCCAAAAACTTGGACTTGGTCCGCGTGAAGCTCGGTGTCGGCTATAAAGGCATGGGCTATCGGGTGAGTACTGCTGCGCTCCAATGCTGTGGCGATATGGATGGCTTGAGTGTCGTCTAGCAGCGCTAGCGTTTGTACTGAGTTAAGCGTTAGTTGTGCCTCGGTGAGCGTGCCGGTCTTATCGAACACCACTGCGCTTGTATTGGCTAGTCGTTCCAGAAAGGCGCCGTTACGAATGAGAAGCCCTTGCTTTCTAAGCGCAGTAGTTGCCACTGTGCTGGCCACGGGAGTTGCCAAAGACAATGCACAGGGGCATGCCACGACGAGCACAGTAAGTGCTATAACGATGAACTCTGGCGAACCCACGCTATACCAATATGCTCCGGCACCGGCCGAGAGGCCTAGCACTAAGCCAATAAACCAGGCGGCTGCGCGATCCGCGAAGAGCGACCAGCGTGGTCGATACGCACTAGCCTGTTCGAATAGGCGTCCGATCTGCGCGATTAAGAAATCCTGTGGGTTACTCGTGGCACGTATTAGTAGTGTGCCGTCGTGGTTCATCGCGCCGGCTAGTACTCTTGCGCCAGCGCAGCGCAAACTGGGGAGGGGTTCGCCCGTGAATGCGGTGTCGCTTACGCTGCTCGTGCCGTCCACTACTATGCCATCAGCGGGGATCGCCTCCTGAGCTTGCACTAGCAACAGGTCCGCCTCGCGTATTCGTTCGGAGGCTACGCATTCTTTGCGGCTAATGCTCTCTATTGTGTTTGCCTGCCCGAGCACGCGGGTAACGGTGGCGGGCAACAGCCGCAGAAGAGAGTCTTCGTTGTCGTGAAAGCGCTGCCGCGAGAGCAGCTCGATGTAGCGGCCTAGCAGAAGGAAGAAGGCGAACATGCAAGCGGTGTCAAAATACACCGTACTACCGAACCTAAGCGTGTTGTAAACACTCAGCGACCACGCGGCGAGAATGGCGATGGATACGGGCAGGTCCATGCTGAGGCTGCGATGGCGCAGGGCCAGCCATGCGCCGCGATGAAATGGCATAGCGCTGTAGAATACAACAGGGATGCTCAGCGCGAGCGCACCCCAGCGCAGGAGTGTTTCGTACACAGGGTCCATGCCGCTGGCCGGGTTCTGTGCAGTAGCCGGGCCGGCGAAATAGGAGGCGAGCGCGAACATCATCACGGGCATCATGCCGATACCCGCAACCCCAAGGCGCATGAGAAGTGAGCGGCGCTGCTGCTCGAGATTAATCCGTGCAAGATCGGGTTTGTCTGCCATGGCGGTATAGCCTAAGCGTTGCACAAGCTCCGCAATCTTGCTGCTCGATATCGCCGAGTTAAAAACCACACGCAGGCGACGCTTGGCGAAGTGCACAGACACCTCGACTATGCCGGTTTGCTTGGCTAGTACTTGTTCTAGCAGCCACACACAGGCAACGCAGCGTATATCTGGGATCAACAGGCGCAGCTCCAACTTGCCATCCTCCAGCGCAGTAGTGGCGCTAGTGAAATCTTCGGCTGGCTTGTGCTTCTTGTTCTGAGGCCACGGTCCTTCGCTGGCACATTGCTCGCGATACGTGTAAAAATTCTCGAGACTCAACGCTCCAATTAGCTGCGCGGCGCCCACACAACCATTACAACAGAACTGGCGCTCTTGCCCGTCAATAATTGCCGCATACGCTGCCGCTGCAGGAATGCTGTCCTGACAGTGATAACAGGTGCAATTGCGGACTTTATCGAGCATTAAAACTCCATTAGCGTTAAGGGGGTGACGATGCGCTGGCGTAGTCGCCAATCGTTATCCGCGCCGCGCAATTCCATATACCAGACTCCGGCTTCGGCAAAGAGACTGCGCAGGCTGTCATGGCTGCTTACGAACTCGCCACCTTGGGCCGTGAAACGCAGACTAAAGTCTTGCGAGCTATCGGTGACATGAAACACAGAAAGTTGTAAGTAGGGCTCGTCGCTGCCCGCGAGTTGGATGTGGCTTTGCCCACTGTTATCTCCCACACGCAATGTCGCCTCAATATTAAGCGCTAGGGCGGCCTCGTCGAGGTCGCGCAATTGATTGATGCCTTGCCCGTCCTTGTAATAGGTATCGACGACAACATCGTCGGGATACAACAGTGCTGTGGTTACCATGAAGATACCGAACAATACGGCGGCGAAGGGTATTAACATAAGCACCCAGGGCCAGCGGTAGTGATACCACGGCAGCGTTGTGTTCGATTCAATTCCATTATTCATAATAGTTCCTGTGACTATCGAGACTGGACTAAGGGGCGCGGACCAAAGAATCGGCTCTCCGCGCTGGTTCGTATTCTCGCATTTGCGCTCTCACCTACTGCTTCGATTGTGAATTCGAACTCGGTGTTGAAATCGACTAACTCATCGGGATTCGCACGGACCCTGACGATCTGTTCTTGCATCTCGCGCGGGGCCACTTCGAAGACTGTCTGCGGCAATATTTGGACGTTAGTGAGGCCGTCGAGACTGAGCGCATAGCTTTGTACGTCGTCGGACATATTGATGATCTTAAGGATGTACACGTTCTCAATTAGACCCCCAGCAACTTCTTGATAGAGTTGACCGCGGTCACGTAAAACGTCTAGGCGCACTGGCGTGCGCATAAATAAAATGCTGCTAAAGAGTAAGCACAGAATCAATAGCACCACGCCATAACCTATGAGCTTTGGGCGGCGCCAGGTCCAGCTGCCACCGGCTAACTTATGTTCTGTGGTGTAGGAGATCAGCCCCTTAGGGTAATCCATCTTTTCCATGATCGAGTCACAGGCATCTATGCAATGCGCGCAGCCGATGCACTCGTATTGCAAACCGTCGCGGATGTCGATGCCGGTAGGGCAGACTTGCACGCACAAGGTGCAGTCGATGCAATCGCCTAGTCCTGTTTCCTTATAGCTGATATTGCGTTTACGCGACCCGCGTCGCTCGCCTCGGTATTTGTCGTAGGAGATTATGAGCGTGTCCTTGTCGAACATGGCCGACTGGAAACGCGCATAAGGACACATATAGATGCACACGTGCTCTCGCAACCAGCCCGCATTGATGTAGGTAGCTAGGGTAAAGAACACCGACCAAGAGACCGCGGTGAGCGAAAGTTGCCAAACTAAAGCTTCGCTAACTAAGTCGCGTATGCCGTAAAAATAACCGACAAAGGTAATGCCGGTGAGTGCGGCGAAGCCTAGCCACATGCCGTGTTTCAGTCCTCTTTTCAGCACCTTCATCGCGCCAGCACGATTGCGACCGCCGCGGGAGAAGAACGAGGGAATCTTGTCTAGGTTGATGCGCTGATGTCGTTCCCCTTCGGTGATCTGTTCAACCCAGGAAAAAATCGCGGTCCATACCGTTTGGGGGCAGGTGTAACCACACCAGACTCGCCCCCAAAGTGTGGTGACGAAGAATAAGGCGAACGCGGCAATGGCGAGCGTCCACATTAGTAGGATGAAATCCTGTGGCCATAGAGTCAGCCAGAATATATTGAACTGCTGTTCTGGTAAGTTAAAGAATACCGCTTGCCGTCCTTCGATCTGAAACCACGGCAATAGAAAATAACCGAGCAGGAGCGGCCATCCGGTGTACAGACGTAGACGTTGGAATACGCCCTCCATCGAGCGGATATAGATCTTTTCCTTTTTCTCATAGAGATTGAAGACGCGGGAGTCCGCGTCCTCTGGAATGATCTGCTGAACTGGTATGCGCTCCATAGGCTTATTGCTGCTGCAGACTCTTCACGTACGCACTAAGGATATGCACTTTATCTTCGCCAAGTCGCTCGGCAAAGGCTGGCATTTGCCCACTGCGTCCATTGCGAATGGCGTCCTCGATACGCAGTCTCGAGTTACCGTATAACCAAATTTCATTATTGAGTGCGGGTGCGCCCATCATCGGCTGCCCAGCACCTTCTGGTCCGTGGCAGGCGACACAGAACATGTCATAGCGCGACTTGCCGGCGCTGGCGAGTTCGGCATTCACCTCGCGACCGGACAGTTGCATCACGTATTCGGCAACCTCTTGCACCCCCTGCTCCTGTAGGGCAGGACCCCATGCGGGCATCATCGCCACGCGTCCGTTCATGATCGTGGTTTTAATCTGTTCGGCATCGCTGCCCCATAGCCATTCATGGTCGGTCAGATTGGGAAAACCCTCGCTGCCCGTGCCCGCGCTGCCGTGACACACCGAACAGTTCGTTGCGAAGAGTCTGCGCCCCATGCGCATAGCGGCGGCGTCTTGTCGCAACTCGTCGACGGGAATGGCGGCATACTGAGCGAACAGCGGACCATAGCGTTCATCCGCGTCGTCCTGAGCGCTCTCTAATGCGCCTACCTGGGTCCAGCCACCGAAGCCTGCAAAATTTCCTAAGCCAGGAAAATAGAGAAGGTAGCCAATCCCGAAGAGGATGCTGATCACGAAGCCCCAGAACCACCATGCGGGCATGGGGTTGTCGTACTCTTCAATGCCGTCGTAGCTATGGCCAGTGGTCTTGCCTGGATTGCTGGTGTGGCGATTCATATACAGAATCAAGAAAAAGGCCAATAGGGAACCCAAGGTACCTATGATGACAAACCAACTAAACGCGTTACTCATTGCTCCCCCTCGCATCCGCGTGCTCGTCACTAGTGCGTCGACCAGCAGTCTCATCGTCTTCTAGAAAAGGGAGCTTAGCTGCCTCGTCGAACTGTGCTTTACGACTCGGGCCATATGCCCACCACACAACCGCGGTAAAGGCGATTGCACACAGCACGGTGGCTAAGCTGCGGAAATCTGTAATGTCCATAATCAACGTCGCTCCGTAATTAATGTGCCGAGTTGCTGTAGATAGGCGATGACGGCATCGGCTTCGGTGCTGTTCTCCAGCCCGTTTGCAGCGTTGGCAATATCTTCGTCCGAGTAGGGCACGCCTAGTGTCTGCAAAACCGCCACTTTCTTAGCCAGCACCTCTAGGTCGATGCTCTCTTCGAACAACCAAGGGTAGGAAGGCATGATCGAGCCCGGAACAACCGAGCGTGGGTCTAGTAAATGAGCGCGGTGCCAGTCGTCGCTGTACAGCCCGCCCACGCGCGCGAGGTCTGGACCGGTGCGCTTGGAGCCGAACACGAAGGGGTGGTCATAAACCAACTCGCCCGCGACGGAATAATGTCCGTAACGCTCTACCTCGGCGCGAAGTGGCCGAATCATCTGCGAATGACAGACGGTGCAGCCTTCGCGGATATAGATGTCGCGCCCTTCCAATTGCAAGGGAGTTAGCGGCTCTAGGCCATCTATAGGTTCAGTCACCATCTTCTGGGACATCAACGGGACGATCTCGACGATGCCGCCAAAGCTCACAGCTATCAGAATCAACACTATCATCAGGCCGATATTTCTCTCAATAAACTGGTTCATGCGAGCACCTCCTGCGCGTCGGGGTGCTGTTCTTCTTCAGCCTGCGTGGGATTAGCAAGCGCCAACTGTCTTGTTTTCCAGATGTTCCACGCCATGACTATCATGCCCGAGAAGAAGATCGCCCCGCCGATGAAGCGCACCACGTAACCGGCGTAACTTGCCTCTACGGACTCGATGAAGCTGTAGGTAAGCGTGCCGTCACTGTTGACAGCACGCCACATCAGTCCCTGCATCAGGCCGTTGACCCACATGGAGACGATATAGAGTACGGTGCCGATGGTGGACAGCCAGAAGTGTAAGTCGATCAGCTTTACGCTATACATCGCGCCCGCCTTGCGGCCATACATCAAGGGAATCAGATGATAGATGGCGCCGATGGAGATCATCGCCACCCAACCCAGTGCGCCGGAGTGCACGTGACCAATCGTCCAGTCGGTGTAATGAGACAGCGCATTCACGGACTTGATCGACATCATTGGTCCTTCGAAGGTCGACATGCCATAGAAGGATAGGGACACCACGAGGAACTTCAGGATCGGGTCGGTACGCAGTTTGTCCCAGGCGCCAGACAGGGTCATGATGCCGTTGATCATGCCACCCCAAGAGGGCGCCAAGAGCACCAGTGACATCGCCATGCCGACGCTCTGAGTCCAGTCTGGGAGCGAGGTGTAGTGCAGGTGGTGTGGGCCCGCCCAAACGTAGATGGCGATAAGCGCCCAGAAATGCACGACCGAGAGCCGATATGAATACACGGGACGCTCGGCCTGCTTAGGCACGAAGTAATACATAATGCCGAGGAAGCCGGCGGTGAGGAAGAAGCCCACCGCATTGTGCCCGTACCACCATTGCACCATCGCATCGATGGTGCCGGAGTACACGGAATAGGACTTCGTCATGGTCACTGGGAGGGCCAGACTATTGATGATGTGCAGAATGGCTACGGCGATGATAAACGCGCCGAAGAACCAGTTGGCGACGTAAATGTGCTTATCCTTGCGCTTGGTGATGGTGCCGAAGAACAGGATTGCATAACAGATCCACACTACTGCGATCAGAATATCGATTGGCCATTCGAGCTCGGCGTATTCCTTAGAGCTTGTAAAGCCCATGGGCAGCGTTATCGCCGCCGCTACGATGACGACCTGCCAGCCCCAGAACACGAACGCCGCGAGGCGGTCGGAGATCAAGCGTGCATGACAGGTGCGTTGCACGATGAATAGCGAGGTCGACATTAGCGCGCTGCCGCCGAACGCGAAAATGACCGCGTTGGTATGCAGGGGGCGCAGTCTTCCGAAGCTCAACCACGCTGTATCGAAGTTCAAGGCTGGCCAGGCTAGCTGGGCCGCGATGAATACGCCCACCAACATGCCCACGATGCCCCAAACTACGGTCATGATGGCGAATTGGTGAACTACCTTGTAGTTGTAAAAAGGGTGTTCTGTCATGCGAAATTTCCATTGCAGGCCCGAATTCATTGCCATTCGGGAGAAGGCCTTCGTGAATAGATTTAGTGCTAAGTGGGGAGGCGAAACTCACAACAACGCACCGCGCTGGCTATTATCACAGCCAGTACCGATCACTTCTCTGCGCTATCGCAATGTTTTGGTGGGAAATGGGTTCAACGGTGTCGACCGCGTTTCCTCACGAAACGCAGCGACCTTGTGATTCCCGTCACTTACGTGGAGTTTTTGTTGCCATACTATCCATAGCATTGGATCGTAATAGGCTTGGCGTCTAGTTGAACACTAAGTAGCTTCGCGCTACTTCGTAATGCGAATGTTTCACCACAAAAGGATGAGTATCGATGACACTATCTAAAATAGTTTTAGCGGTTTTGACTGTTTTCATTGCGCCTAGTTACGCCTTCTCTGAGGAGAATCCTCGCTACTCGGAAGAGTCACAAACCCTCACCATTCCTTCCGTCGATGCGGGTGACAGCCCGGGTTTATATCAAGAGTTAGAGTTCGAGCTCATGCAGGGCAATGATTGGCGAATGATTAGGGCAAAGGAGGGGCGCCAAATTCGTGAGATCACGAACGTGGAGCTCGTGCAGACACAAACTTTTCCTGTGCAAATATTTCTCAAGATAAGCGGAAGGTTTTCTAATGGATGCCCGAAGCTCGGGAAGATGAGTCACGCCCTTGCGGGGAGTGATTTTAATGTTGTGGTGTACTATAGACCTCAGCCTGAGTTTGATGGAACAGTTGTCTGCACACAAGCTGAGGTAGATTTTTCCACCTACATGCCCTTGCCTGTGTACGGGCTCGATGCCGGGGTCTATTCCTACACGGTGAATGACGAAGTGCTAACGAAAAACAATTCGGGTACTTTCGCACTTACGCAGAAGAACGCGTATTAGAGTGTTTGCTAGAACATGTACTCGGTTTTCTCTTCTAGTGCCTCTTGAGGTTCTTGATAGTTTGCCTTAATCGTCAATATCAATTCGGAGAACTCCTCGAGATCGGTGTCCGCGCCGACGAAATCGATAAGGCCTCGGTTGGGCAATGTGACGAGGCCTAAGTAGAAGTAGCGGCTCCTATAAATTGGCGCCCCGTGCATCACGATATCGTTATAACTAACAAAGTAACTGCCACCGGCGCCGGCCACGAAATCGTTCGTGTAATAGAGGCCGTCCTCGGAAAACAACACACCATTCTTGCCGCTTCTCCATACACTGGTATCGATAAACCCAAGTACGGGCGTGTCGCTGGGCAAGTTGGCTTTCTCTAGAAAGCGAATGATCTTCCACTGCGGCAGCTCGTCGACATACAGACCCTCAAGATGCACATAGTGCTGAAGAATAGCCTGCATTGAATCAAGTTTGAGCGGTTCCGTTACGGCGTGTGATTCGGCGATTGCTGTTGGGCTAATATCGCCTTCGCTTGTGCGCGTCGAGTTGTTCGAAGTCACTCCTGCAGAGGCGACTGGCATTACGGGACGTTCGGCCACTGCGGTCGGTGCAAGATTCTCCTGCCTTGCTACGGCGCGACTCGCGGGTGCCTCTATGGGGTTGTCGACGCGCGCGACTACGATGCCTAGATCGGTCTTGTTGATGATGGCATAGAGGCTATCGAGCTCTTGCGCGGTAGGTTGCTGAGTGTTGCTGCCGAGCAATCTAAACGCGGTGTCTTGCGCCTCGATCAGCTCTGCGTCGGTGATGACGCCTTGGCTATGGGCACGCTCCAGCATGCCGATCATCTGAGAGAGTGAGACCCGCATATTATTGGGCAGCGCTATCAGGGTGTCTTCAATCAAGGAGTCTTCGATCTGCTCGTCTGGTGAGCGTGACTGCTGGCCGCATAGCTTTTGCTGTGACGCATAGCGCAAAGCCTCATAGTCACCCTTAAGGAAGGCATACTCGGACGCCTCCACGCCGTCACCACCCTCCAGTGCAAACAGTGTGGGTAGCAGCAAAAGGCCAACGCCTGCCTGCCAGTTGTCGCCACGGCGCGTTCTGCGCAGCTGCTGGTAGAGTGCGTCGGTGCGCAGCTCAACGTTCTCCATCTCGGTGGCGATTTGGGCACAGCTATAGGATTCATACTTCAAATTGGAGACGTATGCGGCATCGATCTTGTCGGGGTGGGAGGCGCAGCCGAGCAGCGCGGAGGCCAGTAAAGCCAAGGCAAGACCCTTGCCGCGGGTAGTAGTGCGTTGTAGATCTATCACTTATCGACCCCTTCGGTGCATTGAAGTATTGCGTGCAAGACATTAGCGAAATTATAGCGTGTTAGCGTCTCTACAGGGTATCGGCTGAATTGCTAAATATTTTACACACGAATGCCTATTCTGGGATCGAGCGCAGCTCGCGCAGTCTACGTTTACTAGCTAGCCTCAGTGTTAAGCCAGGCTGTGTGAATCAGTTGGGCGAAGCACTGGGCACCCTGAGTGGTCTCGATCTTGTCGCGGCGGATCTCTAGCATCACGTGGGACAGCCCTCGGCTCGCCGCATGGCATGGAAGAGAGTAGTCGACATCGTCTTCTATCGAATAGGGTTCATTATCGCCAACAAGGCCGGGCGTCACCTTGCTTAGTTGAGGTAACAAGGCATGGGCCAGTCGTGGGTCGCCTCCGTAGCACACCCCAATGCTCCACGGGCGTTCCTTGCCCTGCAAAGAGGGGCTGAAACTGTGTATCGAAAGCATGGTCATGTTCTCGTCTTTGCGTGCTTCCAGCAACGCAGTTATCGCAGCGTGATAGGGAGCGAAGACAGCGCTAATACGGCTAGCGATATGTTCCTCACTCAAGTCCTTATTTCCTGGTATCCGGGTTCCGTCACTCTCCTGCAGTATGGACTCAGGGCTTGTAGCTGCGCGGTTGCAGTCGATCACGAGACGGGAGTAGTTGGACAGCAGCAAGGGGGCATCCAGTAGCTTGGAGAGATGCCGTGCAACATCCGCAGTGCCTGCATCCCAGGCGATGTGGCTGGCGAGTATCTCCTCGCTAAGCCCTAGCTGCTGCAGGCAACGCGGAACACGGTTAGAGGCGTGGTCCGCAATTAGTAGGAGTGTGTTGCGCCCCTGTGCATTGATTAGCTCAAACGCTGCGGGTTCATCATTCTCAAGCGATATAGTTGCGGTAATACTTGCTGTGCTACTAAACGATTTCATCCGCAATTACCTTAAAGCTCTTCAGTTGATTCTCGCCAAAGGTATTACTGATCGCGACGTCTGCTGCATCGCGGCCCTGTGCGATTAACACCCTTCCTATGCGGCGCTCGTTATTGCGAGGGTCGAAAATATGCCATTGTCCGTCTAAATAGGCTTCAAACCATGCAGCGAAATCCATGGTGCCGTAGGGTGGCGGAATGCCAATGTCGCTAAGATAGCCGGTGCAGTAGCGCGCGGGAATATTCATGCAGCGACAGAACGCGACCGCTAAATGAGTGTAGTCGCGGCATACGCCTTTGCCCTCGTTGAAGGCTTCGGCGGCCGTCTTAGTAGAGCGGGAATAGGCATAGCCAAACTCGATATGATTGTGCACGTAGTCGCAAATAGCCTGCACTCGTGCCCAACCTAACGGCGTGTTGCCAAACAGATTCCACGCGGTGCTCGAGAGTATGTCTGTCTCGCAGTAGCGGCTGCCTAACAGATACTGAAGCGTTTCCTCTGGTAGGTCTTCCACATTGTGTTGGTGAGCAAACAGACTCTCTGGGTCTGGCAAGCCGTTATCATTAATTATCGCGATAGTGGAGATGGTGGTCTCTCCAGTGGGTGCTGTGATACGACTTATCCAGTTTCCCATCGCATCGCGGTAGCCCCGAATCAATACCGATGGCTTGGCAATAATATGATCGGGTTGGTGGAGGTCCGAGGCGCGTGAGTAATGTACATTGAGCGCAAGTATCATTGGAGTGGGGTTCGGGCAAGAGTAAGTTAGCTCGTAACCTATTCGCATTTGCATGTTAGTTTCTCTTTTTGAGGAGTGGCCATGTGCACAAATATTTTTTACACAGGTCTAGCATTCTCTGACAGCAGTATGCGCCAGTAATAAGTCAAATTGGGGGAGTAAGTAAGTTACTTCTTGGTAGTGAGCGATTAGAAGCGTAAAGAGCAGTTTTTTAAGTGTGTTTGCGTACAGACCAGAATTGCCTAAAGCCTCATTATGAAATCTAAATTGGCTGTCTTATTAGGATGAATGACATGTTAGAAACGATTGCAGTGGTTCTATTGATTCTCTGGGTGCTGGGTCTGGTGACGTCTTCCAGCATAGGCGGGTTCATTCACATTCTCTTGGTCATCGCCGTGATAGTTGTACTAATTCGAATTATTCAAGGCAGAAGACTCTGAATTGTAGAGGGCATACGCAAGTCGCGCATGCCCTCACAGAGATTTAGCGCAAAGTAATATTGTCACCATACACATTTACTGCAGCGCCAGGGCTGATGTTCATCGGGTCTTGTACGGCGATAGTTTGTTGTCCGCCGTCATCCATCTCGACCACTACGTTGTACCAAGTAGAAGCATTGCGATTCTGCTCTATGTTGTTGCCAAGCAAAGCCCCGCCAATTACGCCCGCAGCGGTCGCTACTTTCTTACCGTTACCGCCGCCTACCTGATTGCCAGCAACGCCGCCCACAACTGCGCCGATCACCGCGCCAGTACCGGTTGAGGTACCTTGCTGCGAGACTGGTGTCACAGAGCGGACCACACCGCAGGAGCTACAAGATTCGATCACTGTGGTCGAAACTGGGCCAGGGGTTGAGGATGAGGCGGCCTCTGGTGGAGAACAGGCCGCAAGGCCTGCGAACAAAATTGAGACACTTACTGCACGAAGAACGAATATAGTTTTCATATTTCCCTACTCTGACTGATTGCCAGCTCTGCCGACGCGGCAGGGTTGGAACAGTCTTCCGATAGATTTATCAGTAACTGTTGAATCATTGTAAATCAACAGTACCCCCTGCTCGGTGCGCCACCGCACGGAACGATTCTACAATACTGCTATTTTCATCAAATGAAGTGAACTGATGCACATTTTGTGTACTAGGCGCTTCTTTGAATCACCCACTAAGAGACCAGAACTATGAGAATAACTAAACTTTTAAGAACCCCTGCTGCATACTCGATCATCGCTTCTATGTTGTTTGTCAGCGTTCAGGCTCCCGCATTGGCTGATGTTGTTGGTACCAAAGAGTTGACGATGCAGGCGCAACTGCAAGTGCAGCGCAACGATGTGCGTGACTTGATCGCTCGTGAAGATGTTCGTGCAGGACTTCTTGGCTACGGTGTGAATCCTGCCGATATCGACAAGCGTATCGACAGCCTAACGACAAGCGAGTTACTACAGATTCAGAATCAGCTGGGCGTTCTTCCAGCGGGCGCTGATGGCGTGCTAGGCGTAGTACTGACCCTGATCTTGATCTTCGTACTTCTCGACGTGCTCGGCGCGACAGACGTGTTCCCGCGCATCTAAAGGATAGGTACAAGATGAGATTCAAGCTGCTTCTACTTCTGGCGTTTGCATCGCTTCTGAGTGCCTGTCTTTCCGCTCCACAGTCTGCTGCCTTGGTGCAGCAGGCTGACTTCAAATTCCCCAATCCGGAAGTCTTAGAATCACTCCCATTTTTCTCGCAATCCGCCTATCAATGCGGGCCTGCGGCCTTGGCGACAATGTTGGTTTACAGTGAGGTAGATGTCAGCCCTGAGGATCTCGTGCCGCTAGTCTATGTGCCTGCGCGTAAGGGTTCATTCCAGTTTGAGATGGTGGCTGCAACGCGCAGTTATGAGCGACTTGCCTATCATCTTGAGCCTAGCCTCAATGCAGTGTTCGAAGAGATCAAGGCGGGACATCCTGTTCTGGTACTTCAAAACCTCGGTTTATCTTGGTATCCGCGCTGGCACTTTGCCGTTGTAAAAGGCTTCGATCTAGGTCGAGAGAAGATCATATTGAACTCTGGCACTTTCGAGAATTATGAGATGCCGCTCACTACTTTTGAGCTTACCTGGGCGCGTGCCGAGTATTGGGCCATGTTATCTCTCGAGCCGGGGGTAATGCCGATTAGCGCAGAACCTGAATCCTACTATTTAGCGCTTGCGGCACTGGAAGAGACTCAGCCTCAGGCCAACATCTCGGCGGCATATCGCAGCGGCTTGCAGGCCTGGCCAAGTAATCAGAACCTACTGATGGGCTATGGGAATTTACTCTATCAAGAAGGTAACTCAGCAGAGGCCGCGACGAGGTTCAGGGAGGTGATTAAGTATCACAGTAACTTCGCGCCCGCGTGGAATAATCTGGCGCAGATTTTATTAGAGGATGGTGATGTAGCGCAGGCTCGCACCGCGGTAGACCGGGCTATCGCGCTAGACGGTCCTTTCGTTGATATCTATCGTGAGACACTAGCGAAGATAGAGGCAGCCAAGTAATAAAGTTATACGTTCACTTTGCGTAATCGCATAACCTCTTTCTTGACCATCGCGTAGCATTCGCAAGCCGTAGCCTCTAATCCGCTGCGGTTGATAACGGCAATATGCCCACGACGAGAACTAATATAGCCGGCGTCTTCTAGGCATCCGGCTGCATCAGTTATGCTCTCCCGGCGCACCCCAAGAATACTGGCAACAAGTTCCTGAGTGATCACCAAGTCTTCGGAAGCGCAGCGATCGAGCGTTAGTAGAAGCCAGCGACATAGTCTTTGTTCGAGAGAGTGGTGGCAATTACACACTGCAGTCTGGGCGATCTGCGTCATGAGTGCTTGGGTGTAACGTAGTAGTAGCGCATGCATGTTGCCGCCCCGCGCAAACTCCGTCTGTAAGATGCGTGCATCCAATCTGTAGGCATAGCCCGCTGTCTGCACTACTGCCGAACCAGGCATGCGACCTCCGCCCAGAAACAAGGCAACGCCAACCAATCCCTCGTTGCCCACTCCGGCAGTCTCGGCAACCGCCCCCGATTCGGTGACGTAGTGTAGAGAGACAATTGCAGTCGTAGGAAAGTAGGCGTGAGTCAGTTGCTCGCCGGGTCGATAAAGCATCTGGCCTAGTGGTAAAAGTTCAAGAACCAAATGTGCGCTTAGGCGCTCATAATCTTCTGCATGCAGGGCCGAGAGAAGATAATTATGAATTGGTTTCTGATCTTTGCTTGTACAGGACGTGATTGCCTTAATTGTTTTTCACCGCGCTGATCTCCACGCCAATGCCACGATAACCGAGGAAATTACAAGTTCTGTCGAACATAGGCTGACCGCTTACAAGGTAGGTTTGTTGACCGCCCTCAGGAGTATTGCGCGAGAACTCGAAGTCGAGAAAGGGTTCGCGAGCCGTAATCTTTCCGCGCAGTATCGACTGCTCTTGCGCATTCCAGCCAGTGCCTAGAAGTGTGTTTGTAGACTCGGCAGTAGAATCGACTGCGATGCCGAGTATCTCGGGAACAGGACCTGATACCTTAGTGAAGCTGCCGGTAGTGTCTTGCTCCCAATACCAGTCCGATACTAGATCGGTAAAGCCTCGGAAGCGCGCTTCGCTTTCCTGAAGCTCGGTAGTGCGTTCGTTAAACTGCTGTTCCAGTTTTCCAATATGTTCCTCTAGGGACCTATAAGACAGTCGCGCCTCGAGCACGTTGTGTATGCGCGCTAAAAGCTCAACCATCTCGAATGGTTTACCGAGCGCATCTTTTGCGCCAGCTTGCAGAGAACGCAGTTTAAGATTGAGATTATCGGTTAGCACGATGACGCACAGATAAGGAGAGGCAATGTGTTTGCGCAGACTCTTCATCAAAGCGAAGCCGCCGGTTCCTAGGAAATCCATATCGAGTAGTATTAGGTCGCAGCGACCACTAAGGTGTAGCTCTATTACCTTGGCAGGATCGTTGGTTTGTTGAATGTTTGAATAGCCTGCCTTTGACAAACTTTTTTCTAGAAGATCTAAGTTTTTTTGCTGATCGTCTACTAGCAGTATGCTGGCACCATGAACATCGACTGGATTCATCTTTCGACTTCCTTTCATAACACGTGGTTGTTGCGATTCGAAAGTACGGAGGAGGAGAGTCTTGGCGTGTTGTGAAAATTTAACGCAAGCCTGCAGGACCTAGGTATTCACAGAAGGTAAAACGCGTGGGGCAGAGTATCACGTATTCGCTATTACGCAATGCGCACTGCGCCTATCACGATATGTCAGAAGTGCCCGATCACAAACGCATTCGGGCACTTCATCCACTAAACAGTTAAAAATCTTAAGGCGCAGGCTTTGCAACGGTGGCGCTGTCTAAGGCCACCATAGTCTGCGCTAATGCTCTGCCCGTCAAGGACGCGCCAGTCTGCATAGTGATTGCTGTCTGGGACAGGATGTTGCCTTCGAAATGAGCACCAGCTTCGATGATGACTTCGCCCGCAACTTGCCAGAAGATATTCTTGGCCTGTGCGCCGCCAGCTAGAGTAATACGCTTGTTGGCGCTGATTGTCAGGTCGCCGGAGATTTGGAGTATCCACACATCATTGGCTGCGCCAGATATAACGAGGTCGCCTGGAATAGTGACTGAAGTGCCCCAGTTATAGAGACCGCCTGTAAGTGTTCTGCCACCTATATTACCGGTGCCCAAGTTGAGGAAATCAGGCGTTGGACGGCCGGCCGCATCTGTGTAGGCATTCTGCATGTCTAACACGGCAGTGGTAAGGTTTGAGTTGGTAGGGGGCGACATGTCGGCGCCGTAGAGCGTTCCCGTCACTTGAGGAGATGTTGCCGAAGTGGTGCCTACCATCGTCAATGAGAAGCCGGTTAAGAACGAAGTGGCCGCGGGGCTCAAGCCTATGTCGCCGGTGATAGCGGAGGCTGGTACTGTCGAGACCGCGGACTTTGCTAGAATGGCGAAGTTTGCCGATGAGCCTAGCAGTACGGCTGCTGGTCCTAATTTCACAGAGTCTGCTGTGACGGTGTAGACCATCGAATACTTGGCGTTAGCCAGCATGTCACTTTCGGTCAATCCGTAACCAATGTAGAGCTGCGCGCCCACATAATTTGTGAGGTCTCCGTTTGCAAACAACACTGCGGAACCGCTGTATAGAGTGGTTGTCGCCAAGACAGGTACGGTACCCGTGCTGTAGCTAGTCCAGCCTTGAGGGGTTAAGAAGTACCAGCTGTTCTCGAAACTGAAACCCGCATAGTAATTGCCGGTTTTGCCAAGATCGGCATCCGCCACATTGACGGTAGCGCTTAGGGTAAGGCTCTGTGTAGTGCCAACTCCCGAGGCGGAGAAACTCGCCGTAGGGGCAGCCTGAGCGGTGCCCATTAGCAATGCGCTTATAAGAAACAGGGCTAACCGTGCTTTTTGCCTCACGATTGTTTGAAAACTTGTCATGCGTAACTCCGTTTAATTCAGAATGATCGGATGAAGGCCTAGCGCGCACAGATTGGACGCTGCCGCCTTGGGCTTTCTTGAAGGACAAGTGGACTATATCGAGGAAGAACCGATCCGACTGTTTGCTGGCACACACAAGGTGCAACTGGTTTTGAGTGAATAGAGTCGAACTTTAGATAGCAGGCAGCGTTATACAGCGCTAGTTGTTTGCTCAGATTTGCTAGTTTATTGGAATGAGTTGCACCGAAGCATTGGAATCTCCGGTTCATTGTCGGTGAAGTAGCGAAAATTTTACTCTGACCCCCAAAAACTGATACCTTTTGGGTGTCTTATAAGCTGGTGAGGTAAGAGCAACAATAGTAATAAACCCTATCCATCCTGTTTGTACCCTGTAAGGGAGAGAAATATGATAAGAAATTCCCTGTATACCCTGATGTTAGCGGCTGTGCTGATGGTTTTCAGCCCTGCTAGCCTCTACGCTCAAGCAATGGAGTCAGCCGAGCCGTTCAAGGTTGGCACATTCGCAATCAACGATGTTCCCACGGTTGGCCTAGTGCTGCGCAATGATACTTTGATCGTCGACTTGGCCGCCGCTAACCGCGCTATGGAGCTTCTACCCCAGTACAGCCATGTGGCGATACCCGGCGATATGCTTGGGCTCATCGAGCAGTATGAGTACGGCTTGAAGTTTCGTATCTACGAGGTCGTGAACTGGCTTGTAGAGAAGAATCTGCTTAGTTCGAACGACCTCCGCAGCTTCGTGCATCCTGTCGATTCCGTGGACATCATGGCGCCGATTCAGTACCCCAGCAAAATCATGAATGCCGCCGTAAACTTCTACACTCACGCCTGTGAGGGCTGTAACGACGACGAATTGGCCCGCAGGGTACGTGAGCGCCAAGAGAATCGCGGTGTTCCCTATCTATTCCTGAAACCAACTCGCGGTGCCGTTATCGGTGACGGCGACGACGTTATCATGCCTTACGGGCGCGACCGAATAGAGTGGGAAGTGGAAATGGCGATTGTATTCGGCCGCACTGGTAAGTACATCTCTGCAGATCGGGCCTATGACCACGTCTTCGGCTATATGGTGGCCATGGATATCTCCGACCGCGGTGGCCGTCCACCAGGTGGCTATGGCTCAGGCTCGGATTGGTTCGTTGGCAAGGGCCACGATACCTTTGCACCACAGGGTCCTTGGATTGTGCCAAAGGAGTTCTATGGCGACCCCATGCAGCGTCTGCATCAGACCTTGGTAATCGACGGGGTTACGGTACAGGAGGCTCACGCCGGAGACATGATCCACAACATCCCAGAGTTGATCGAGTATGCCTCTTCGCTGATCACCGTATTCCCGGGTGATGTTATGCAGAGTGGTACTTCCGGTGGTACAGGCGACGGTCGCGTAGAGCGCGCGTCTGGCTCAGGCTACCTAGAAGATGGTGAGACCATTCGTGCCAGCATCGAAGGGATAGGCACGCTGACTCATACTGTGCGCAGAGAGACGAGTGTTCCAGCCGATCTGTCTGGTTCGCAGCTACCTCCAGTCAGTAGCTACCGCAACTAAGAACGGAAAAAGGGGCGGCGTGATCCCAGCTTGGGTCACGCCGCCCCTTTCGTATTTTGACTTCCCTAAAACTAAGAGCCGAAGCGATAGCGTAGTTTAATGACTATCGTATCTACGACTGGTTCTTGCCAAGCCTCTACGAGCAAGCCGCTATAGTCATCGAACTGCGAACCCGGCACATTCCCGCCTCGTGTATAGACCACAAATAGATCCGACAATGGTGCGATCTCCCAGCGATAGCGCGCCTGAAACGTCATGCGGCTGATTACAAAGTCATCTGGGGTCGCGTCTGGTTTAGCCACGACCTCCAGAAAGTCGACCTTGTTGGGGTTCACCTCAAGGAAGCGATCTTCGAAGGCCTTGAGTCCTGTCCATTGCATACTAAAGCGCAGTTGCTGCTTCGCTGAGAGGAAGTAGTCGACGCTAAGTTTTGGCGCCCATTGAGTCGCTTCGAAACTGGTGTACTGCCCATTTCCTTGGTAAACCAATAAGGACTCGCGGTCCGTATAGCTGACATCGAAGAGCATGGAGAAGTTATCGATCGGGCGATAGGTGAAGCCGCTCGACACAGTCAGTATTTTGCTACCCAAGTCTTCCTGCCCCGCGTTAATCCCAGCCTCAAACGAGAGCTTCTTACTAGGGTCATCACTCCAGCTGAAATTCGCACCAAAGCGCTCGGGGATACGGAAAGTACCACTACCACGGCCTAGGCGATCGTCGATGCGTGGATTGAAGTAACGCACACTGGCGTTGAAAGAGCTGTTGTCTAAGTAGGTGTATTTGCGATTCAGGAAGCCGCCGACACGTGTAGGCTGCAGGTCGGTGTTCCATTGATTGAAGATCTGCACACTGGTGCTTAGCGCGCGCAGGCCCGGTACGTCGGAGCGGTCGATTGAGAAATCGTAGTCCGCCTGCACATAGTCGTTGCGGCTGACGAAACCGAGATCATTGATGTCTAGAGTATCGTCTAGATAAGAAAGTGACAGCGAGTGCTGGCGTCCACGCTCTGGCTGGTAGGTGATATCACCGAAGCCACCCGCGCCGGTGATGCCATCGACATCGCTGTGTACGAGCTGTGCGTCCACCAGCCAATGTGAATCGGCAGAAAAGTAATGCATGTCTATACCGTTCACAACCGCCTCGATGTCAGAATGAGAGACATCTGTCCCCATCCAGCCGATGGATCGACGTCCGCCGTTGGAGGTGTCCTCATACAGAAGCCTGCCAACGCTATAGTCCCTGCCTTCGCTCGCAATATCGACTCGATTGCCATTGGCGTCTTTGCCGCGTAGCTCCATGTCGTCTTCTGAAGCGAACAGGGTGCCATAGCGCCAGTTACCGTTCTGACCGGTGAGCTTAACGGCCCCGAGTAGGTCGCTAGGCTGGCTGAGATCCGTGGCTGCCACGCTAACACCAGTGGGTACACTGAAGCGCGGTGACCCGCCTATGCGTCGAGTATTAAGAAGGGTTGTAGGACCACTCGGGCCACTACTGCCACGTGCGCGCGGAGAAGTAATAAACACGTCTTGCCCCTCTAAGAAGAAGGAGCGTTTCTCGGAGAAGAAGGTCTCGAAGGCAGTTAGATTGACGACGACGTCATCGGACTCCACATTGCCGAAATCGGGATTCAAGCTTGCAGACACTTGCGTGTTGGAAGACGGGCGCCAGAAGACTTCCGCCCCGGCACGCATCTCCGATTCATCGCGCACGCTGTCGTGTGTAGTCGAAACATAGGGGTAGTAGGTGATCTGACGACGCGGCTCGATGTCTCTGAGTTCATAAAGGTCGAATGCCGATAGGAACTGAGAGCCGGTACCGGGCAGTGCAGGGGAGGACCATGTCTCTCCGGTTGCGCCAATCTGGCGTTCGGCATAGATGCCGATTCGACGAGACTCCCCCGTAACTTGCGGCAGGGCCATCATGGACCATGGAATAAACATCTCGGCGACCCAGCCGTCTTCGACGATCGATGCCTTGCCATCCCACGCGCCGTCCCATTGTGTATTGTATTGGCGCTCGGGCAGGATGGTGATGTCGTTCATGGAGCCGCCGACATTCACGCGCATCCCATAGCCGTATAGGCCTTCACCCGAGGGGTCGATCATCAACACGAAGCCATCGCGCACAATCTGCGTATCTCGCGAGGTCATTCGCGCAACAATCGAGCCGTCGGGCTGGTAGTTCATCACGCCAACATAAATGCCGCGCTCGGTATAGAACAGCTTGATATGAGTCTCGTAACTAGCTTGGGCCAGGGTGTCTGGAGTGATGACGCGCATTCCATCAAAATAAGGCACTTGCCGCCATATAGACTCATCGAGTTTGCCATCGAGCACGAAATCGATGCCGTTCTCATCGGCTTGCGTCAATTGCGGAACTGAGTCTTGAGCCCAAAGAGGTGAGCTAATAGTTAGGCTTGTTGATACAACGAAACAAAGTTTGCGAATGCCAACGAGAAGGCGGGAGATATAGAGGCGCATTTAGAATTACTCACTAGGTATGCTTTACTGGCACCGTTCGCGTGACGAACGAAGTCGGTGCCGACGACAAAAGGGGCGCAATATACGCTAATACGTGAGTAATTTCCGGAAGCGAGACAATTAATTGCAATTCGAAGTGATGCGTTAATCTTCGTTGAGGGAAAATAAAAATGGCGCATGGTCTTTCGCCGTGCGCCATTGTATTGGACAAGTAAACTTAGGCTATCCACATCTGAGAGTCGGTTGCACCAACATCTAGAGGGAAGCTGCTGCCCACTAACTGTATCGGCACATGTTGATTGATGACAGTGCCGTTCCACTGCTCCAGTGGCCCTTCGTTGATGCCGATGCCACCGAAACCCTCAACCGACGCGTCGACGTTGACGGATAAGATATCCACCTCATCCCGCAGGCTAAGATCGATAAAGGCATTGGTCTGGAACTGGGCGTCGGGCTTCATCTGGAAGTAGTAGTCGATCTTGCCGTCGCCATTAGCGTCCTTCGCGGAGGCGTTGCTGATGTTGATCTCATCACCGAAGACGAAGTCAATGCGGCTGTCATCCTCGAACACTACAGTTCCATTCAAACGGCCCGGCTGTAAGAAGTTGTCTTGTCGATAACTACTGGCGAGAACGAGATCAATGTCCAGAAGCTCGGCTCCAGCGCCTACGTGGAGTGGCCCTATGTCCACAGCATCCAATTGCTGATGTACCGGGTTCGGCTGGTTACGCATAGAGGCAACGATGCCGTCGAGGTCGAATCTGATGCTGGCAAATTCGCGAGAGGTCGAGCCTGCTACCTGATTGTTCCAAGAGTCGACGTAGGTTGATCGATTCTCGACCTGATGAGAGTTTAGTATCCACGAGAACAGCTCATTGCCCCAGGAGTCGTTCTTGCTGCCAGTGTATTCGCTCTGCGTGTAAGCCCCCTCTAATAGATGCAGCGCGTTGCCGTCGTAACGAACTAGGCTAAGGCCATCGGCTCCGAATGCGCCGCCTAGGTCGATCCCCACGGGCGCGCCAATCTTGAGCCCGCCGTTGATATCGGGCATGTGCACGACTCGAGAAGTGCCTGCGGTGTAGTGAATATGCAGATAACCCCAGAAGAACAGCGCGAAGTCCATGTCGAGGTCGAACTCGGTCAGGGCCTGCTCGAAGCTAATATTCGGAGTGGTGGCATTGAAGCCATTATTAGGCAGGAAGTTGCTCGCCTGAGTCTGTATGGACAGGACATCGGTGGTCTTGTTGAGGGTTGAGGTGACATTGGTGTCGTAGTTCAGCACGGCGTCGACCTCGCCACCACTGATGCCGAAGCGGCTCTGCATGCCCAGATCCAGCTCGACCTCGGTGCGCACGACTGTAGAGAAGTGAGTGGTCGCTCCGGTTCCAGCCACCCGAATATCGATGGGGCCTATGACCGATGTGCCAAATTCTGCGGCTTCGTCTAGCGACCCACCTGTATTGACTACGGCGTTGTAACTGAAGGCGTCGCCGTTAGCCCAGATGCTCTGATTCTCCGCGTTGAAGGTGTAGCGATTAGAGGCCGAAGACCCGGTGGCCTCTATATGCACGCTGCTAGCGCTAGCCGCCTCGTCGCCATTGGAGGGCTCCTTAGAGACCGCCGTCGCGGTTACTTCGAAGTCGCTGTTGGTGCCTGTGGGCAGGGTGAAATGGAAGTCCGCTGTCACATCGCCGCTGGCCTGAGGGGGCGACCATTGTACCGTGTCGACATAGGGTGTCAGGTCGATGGGGCTGCCATCGGGCGCCGTTGCGGTCAGCTCGATGCGATCGATGAACTCGGAGCCATCGAGATCGGTCTGATGCGCGGTAACCCGCACGGTGAATTGGCTCGCAGTGCCGCCCGCTATAACCTGGTGTGAAATGCTGGGCGCGTCGGCCCTTGCGGCCACATTGACAGTCGCAGTCTGGGTAACTACCCCACCTCGCCCATCGCTCACGGTGTAGTTAAAGCTATCTTCGCCGCTGAAATCGGGATCGGGTGTATAGACCAGCAGGTCGTTGGCTACGTCGTCCGCGTCGTCGCCATCGACAATGACTACATTGCCGTGAGTCGGGTCATCCACCGCGCTAATTCGCAGTATATCGCTCGCGTCTACGTCGCTGTCGTTGGCTAGGGCGTCGATGGTGACGTAGCCGTCCTCGATAGCGTCGGCCTGGTCGGCGATAAGCACCGGCAGGTCGTTAGTACCGGTGACCGTTACCTCGATGGTATTACTTGCCGAGGCGCCGTGGCGGTCGGTCGCGGTCACGCCGATAGTGACGGTAGTCGTCTCATTCACGGCGAGGTACTGGAAATCGCTTCCGCCCTGCACTACGAGGGAGGTGTCTTCGATGCTGGCCACCCCTTCTTCGGGGTCCGTGGTGATGGTGTACTCAAGGCTTGTGCCGTCATTGTCGCTGTCGATATCACTCCCGAGTGCTGAAAGGTCCACAGTGACGCTAGGGCCATCCTCGACGATACTGGATTGCGCGCCTTCCATCAGGGGGGCATCATTCTGGCCGTTGATGGTGATCGTCATCAAAGCGTTGTCAGTGTCACCGGTCGCATCGACTACTCGGTAGTTGAAGCTAACGGTAGTGGTCTGATTCAGCGCGAGCTCCTCGAATTCGTCGCCTGTAGCAAAATCGAAGCTGCCGTTTGAGTTCAGTGTTAGTGTCCCTCGCTGCACCGTGGGGCCGCTTAAATCGACTTGGCGTACTAAATCGGGCACCGTGTCATTGAGCAACACACTGCCGCTGATTGCGGTGTTCTCGTTCAATAATGCGATATCGTCAGTAGCGATCACACTATCGTCGCTGGGCGTTAGTTCGAGGCCATCGACAAACAGGCGCACGTGTTCAAATTCCTGGGCCTCGACTCCGACGCTTTGAAACGCGAAAGCCTTCTTACTACCGCTCGCGAGATGAGTTATGAAACCATCAAGATCTGTTTGAATATTTGGATTTAGCTGCATCCATTGAGCTCGTGTGAAATACAACTCCAGTGTATCTTCGTCCTTGTCGCCATCGTAGGCATTCTCACCGTTCTCATTGCCAGAGTAGAAAAATGCGACCGTATCATCTCCAGCGCCGGTACTGACTTTGTCTACATCGCCCCCTAGATCGCTAATATAGTCATTACCCTTGCCTGATTTTACGCTTGCAGAGGAGGGGTCAAGAATATACAACTGATCATCGGATGCCCCCTTGTCGCCGGTTATTTTTACTTTTTTTGGCATAACAAAATCCTTATGGCTTGTATTGGAATGAGCGCGGAAAGCCGCAAAAAACCTAACAATAGTTAAAGGTAGCAGCATAGTAGTGTGTGATCAAACCTAGAGGAGGAAGAAGTGGTCGATTAACGAAAAAGGCCGTAATTTCTCGTATATTTGTTTGTTAATTGTTCAATATGCTCAATAAACAAACAGTCACTTCTTTGAGGCGATAAGCCATACGATATTTGAGCTATAGCTTTGTATAGAGCATTCGAAACTTTGAGAAACGAATATGTGTGTAAGAAAAGTCGGCGCAGCAGGCGCTGTGGAGCGAAAAATCCCCGTAATTGAAACAAGAAACTTTTGTTCAAGTAGGCGCCACGTTCCTGTCCTAAGCTAGGTCGTTCATAGTAGGGAGGGGGTATTGCTAGGTTTTGCGCCCAAATACAATCACACAGTCACAAGCAAGACACCGAGTGAGTAAATCGCAAACAGTAGCGACCATAGTTTGAAGTGAGCAGGAATGCTGATCACCAACACCATGAGCAACATACCAATAGCAGGGACCGCTATAGAGGGAAGCACTTCGTTGTTATACATCACGATGTTGACATAGGGGCCTACTAGGAAATACAGCAACATCGATAGTGCGGAAAGGCGCCCCAATTGCTGGCTCTCCTTGAGCATGTCCACCGTACCGTCTTCGGGCACTGTCAACGACATCTCCGCCGCGCCGTAGATGCAAGAGGAGCCGAACACTAGAATGATGAAATCTAGAAAGGACCATTCCTCGATCGACCGCAGGCCCCACCCCACCCACCAAAGCTGCAAGATATAGAGCATGATACTGCCCGACCAAATCGCAGAGGACCAATGAAAAACGAGCCGATCGTGGGCGCGAGTAAGCATCGCCGCATTGTGCAGCAGGCGCGTTATAGCTAGGCCTAGAATGATCGAGACGGCAATGAAGATGTATTCGTGTTGAGTCATATTATTTTTTTAGTAGTGCCGTTAGTGCGACTAGGGTTGTGACGAGTTCATATCCGAATGCGCCATAGCTATAAACACTAACAGGATCGGGTGCTGCAAGTAAGGAAATAAGGCGCGCGAGTGTTAGGGCGCCAATGGCTAGAACGAGCAGCATCAGGCCTGAGCGGTAGAACTCTGGTTTGAACATGGCCAGAGCACAGAACAGACCGATCCCCGTTTGCAGCCCGCCATACATCGCGCCCACCTCAGCGTAGGCATCCCCATTGCTCAATTGGATGCCAGCAAAGCTAGCGGGAATCCCAGGTGAAAGGAGGCTAAGGAGTCCATAGCTAATAAACGCCAACGCTGAGATACCCAGAACGGCTTTGCCTAGCATCATCGTGATCATCCATTAATAACTAAGTGAACCTATATCTTCAAACAGTTAAACGTACAATGCGTTGGAATAGATCAAGGCATCATCACCATTAGGCTTTATATGTTGGGGCCCGAAAGACCCCGTTAGAAATTTCCTCGTACTTTAAACGCGAAGCGCCTACCGGTGGTAGAGCAGCCATATTCGTATTCCTTGGCTATTCCATTGAGAATATTGCCATCGTAGCGAACCCGTTTAGGGCAGGTCTCATGGTCGGTCATGTTAATCGCCTCGAAGCGATAGGTTAGACCTGCGAATCCAACCTTCTCGACGTAGAGGGTGAGGTCGTGGGGAAGTGCGAGATTATATCGGTTGTCTACGTCGTAGAGGATGCGACCGCCTTGCCAGCGGCCAACGTAGGTCAACCCATAGTTAAGTTGGTACTCGGGAAGATCGTGTCGGTAACTGACACGATAATTGCCTCTGTCGTAGGGAGGAAAGCCGTGCTCTGTGGTGATCAAAGGGTCATTGTGGAACTCGGATTCCTGTATGGTAGCCGATGCCGTTAGCAGTGCCTGTGGAAGCCCGACGAAGCCAAGCTTAACGCTGCCGTTTAGAATGATGCCGTAGGTTGCAGCTGAGCCGATATTTCCATTCGTGGACTGCAATACCGTTGGTGTGGAGATATCCACTTTGCCGATCTTGTTGTCGTACTCGTAGTGGAAATATTTCGCATTGAGTGCGCCGCCGTCATTGGGCAGGCGATAGTCTAGTGTGACCTCGCCACGCAAACTCTCTTCGGGCTCAAGCTGGGTATTACCCGCAACGGTGTCCTGATCGTCGTCCCGCTCGTTGGTGGCGCGGGAGAAATCGGCAAAGCTTAGCTGTGAGACATTGCGCTCTAGTGTCGTTCGCAATTGCAGAGAGCCGCTGATGTTGAAGCGGAAATCGAGTTTGGGTTTTAGATACTGGAAGTCGCGCTTGATATGACCGTCTGCATTCTGCTCGATCTCGGAGAACTCAGCGACGAGAGAGCTCTCGAGTGACATGCGAGGGGACAGTTGCCAGTTGTGAATGGCAAAGGGCTCGTAGCGAATCTCCTCTACTGTAGAGTCGGCGTTCGGCAAGGCTACTGGCGAAAGGCCACCGTAGGCCGGGTTAGCACCCGTAGCGCGCAGTACGCCTTGTTTGAGCGCTGAGTCCTGTGTGGTCTGCGCCGCTTCGATACCAAGCTCCAAGCCTTGGCCCTCGCGCAGGTTCATAGTGTAGGAGCTACGAGCGATGCGTTCGCTATAACGACTCTGGGAGGAGAGGAAGAGGTTCTTGGTCTCTGCGCCGCCTAATGAGGTAGAGACGAAGCGCTCGCGCAAGGTATCGGTATTCTTCTCATTGACGATGAACAGTGCCTTGAAGCGATTGCCGCCGGCGAAGCTGTGTTCATAATCGCCGCCGAACTCCCAATTGTCAGATGTAGCGGGAATATCTTCTCGCTCATAGCTCGGCACAGGCGTAGCGCCGTTGAGGTCGGTAACGACACGAAAGAGCTCAACGGGGGGATTGCTCTCATTGTAGAGCACGTTGAATGCAATTCTGTCATTGTCTGTCAGCGCATAGGATACGTTGGAGTTTAGCGAGTAGTTGGTCTGCTCTTTATAGCGATCATAGGCCACGGTGTCGTTGGGCGAGAAGTCGGCGTTGAGGCTGTGCTCAAAGCTTTCGGTATGTTCGTAAGCGCTAGCGATAGTGCCGCTCAACAAATAAGTTAATTTCCCCGATTGTCCACTCCACGCGAGAGAACCACCTGGCTCTACGCTGCCATCGGCAAAATGGGTAGCATTCACTTCTGTAGATATACTTGAGCGTGAAAGAGACTCTAGTAAAACGATGTTCACGAGCTGACCGCTGTTCTGCACATCAAGATCGCTGGAGCTGCCCCTGATGATCTCGATGTAGTTCACCTCGTTTGCCGCGATCCTGTCGAGCTGGCTGCTGGCCTCGTTAGCCTTGCCTGCTAGGCGTTTGCCATCGATGAGAATCTGCGCACTAGATCCTAGGCCACGATCGGAAGAGGAAGAGGAGCTGCTAGTGGTCAAGACCAAGTTGATGCCAGGAATTCTATTGAGCATGTCGTTCACCGTAATTGGTGCATACTCGGCGAAATAGGCGCTCGGGTAAGTGACGTTCGAGTTCTCCTCAGAGCTCTGCGCAAAGGCATGTGCAGAAAGGATTGAGATATAGAGTAGGGAGAGTGGTCTGGCTATTTTTCTATGCATATTGTTATACCAATTTATTGTAATTGATTGATTTAGTTTGCTAAGCAGCTACCGCTTCTGCCGCAGCGCGCAATTCTTCGCGCAGCTTTGCCGCCCGCTCGACTCCGAAGCGAGACTCGAACTCCGCTTGTGCCTTGCGCCATAGTTTGATCGCGACTTCGAGTTTCTCTTTGCCCTTTGGGGTGATCGAAACAATGCGAATCCGCCGATCCTCTTTGCTGCTCGCTATCGAGATATAAGAATCCCTTTCAATTGGGTTTAAGCTTCGAGCGAGGGTGGTTCTATCCATAGCCAACGCTTGTGCGAGTTCGATAATGCTCAAGGGTCCCTTGTGCTTGATAATTGCAAGAATGGTGAACTGTTGGATGTGAATGCCGCTACCAATAATCATGTGCTCATAGAACTGCGCAAGATGCCGACTTGCGTGTCTGGCGGTAAAGGAATAACAAGGAATTTCGAGAGCGCTCAAGTTAAAACTCCGGAATATAGGTGTATATGCACGCAATATGAGTGCATGCACAGCCACTGTCAACGCGAAGTCACAAGAAATGACAATCCGTCACTAATTACCTACAGTTTTTGTTTGAACCGGCTGTAAAGCTGCAGGCTGCAAATTGACAGTCTAAGTGTCGAAACGCTAAGTTGTATTTTCGCAATCCAATCAGAGCAGATTATCCACAAAGGTATTTCTTCATGGCCATGTTGACCTTTTCAATGCTTGCGCAGGACAGAGTAGGCAAAAAAATGTTGCTAGGCTTGTTTAGCTTATTGCTGGGGAGCGCTGTTTTTGCTCAAGACGGTGGGGGTGATCTTGCGGCAGAGACAGCGCTGATAGCGGTTACGCGAGATAGCCCTTCAGACCAACAGATTCTCGACCGTATTTCGAGTATTTACGAACAACTCGAGCAATTTGCCGGTATTGAGGTAAACGTCGCTGCAGGTGTGGTGACAGTTGGAGGCGGCGTGTCTAACGAGGCGCAAGCTGAGCGTGCCTTAAGTCTCGCTGGACGGGTAGAGGGTGTGGTTACGGTAGAAGATCGCATAGAGCGTGTTAGAGATGTGCAAGGCAATGTCGCACCTCTAGTAGATCAATTCAAAGAAGATTTTAGGCAATGGATTCGTGCTCTGCCTCTTTTTCTGCTGGCACTTGGCGTTTTCATTGCGATATCGCTGAGTGGTCATTTAATCGCCAACTGGGCCACGCTGTGGCGTCGCGTGACGCGGAACCCTTTTCTCATAGAGATTGTGACTCAGGTCATTCGAGTAGTGGCCATAATACTCGGGCTAGTCGTTGCGCTTAATCTTCTAGGGGCTACCACGCTGATGGGAACGATTCTAGGGGGGGCGGGTGTAATAGGCCTCGCGATAGGTTTTGCCGTTAGAGACACTATGGAAAATTACATCTCTAGCATTATGCTCAGCATACGCCAGCCATTTCGTGCGAATGAGCACGTTGTCATCAACGAGTATGAGGGCAGGGTGATTAGGCTAACCTCGAGAGCTACGGTACTGATGACTTTGGATGGCAATCATCTGCGTGTTCCTAACGCAACAGTATTCAAGGCAGTTATTCTGAACTACTCACGAAATCCGGAGCGCCGTTTTCAATTCGAGCTAGGTGTTGATGCCGACGACGATCCATTGGCGGCTATGGAAACCGGACTATTGGCGATTAGAAAACTCGACTTTATTCTCAAATCCCCAAAACCAGATGCCGTCATCAATGCTGTGGGCGACTCTAATATTTTGATTACCTTCGCCGGTTGGGTTGACCAAGAGCAAAGTGACTTTAATAAGGCGCGTAGTTTAGCGATTCGCTCTGCGAAGATCGCGTTAGAGGAGAATGGCTTTACATTGCCAGAGCCGATTTATAGGCTCCGCTTCGATCAACAAGCTTTGGGGCTTATAGACACGATAGGGGCAAAGGGTCCTTCCGATACAGTGAGTCCTGAAAGTGAACAGCGCCGAGATTCGAGAAGGAGAGGTTCGTCGACCTCTGTGTCCCTAGAGAATGCAGCGGAAAACGACATTGCGCCAGATGAACATATCGAGAATATTGTGAATAGCGAGCGTAGTAAGTCTGTAGAAACAGACTTGCTAGACTCTGATAGACCAATCGAATAGTCGGTGGGCCATTAGCCACTACACAATAAGCACAGAGCTTAACCCTATTCCCCATTCTTAGGTCAAAAGATTAAGTTCAGAATTGTGAGTGGGGTTAGAATGCTCTTTGAAATTTTCACTGCCCTTCGGTTTCGCTACTATGTCTATTCACGATTTACCTAACATTGTCTCAGTTTCTCTTACCTTGCATACCCCACTGGTCGATCTGCTAGGTTGTGAGTATCCAATTCTCTGTGCGGGCATGGGCGGAGTGGCGCGTGCAGAGCTTGCTGCAGCGGTCAGTGAGGCTGGCGGCTTCGGTTGCATGGGAATGGTGCGGGAAAGCCCGCAGTTCATTCGCGCTCAAATCAAGCAGTATCGTACGCTTAGCGACAAACCCTTCGCGGTTAATATTGTTCCCGCTGCAACTGCCCCAGACTTGTTAGAACAACAAGTCGCAACGCTAATCGAGATGAACGTTGCAGCGGTATGCCTATTCTGGGATGTGATGCCCGAGACCGTGCAGCGCTTCAAGGGCGAAGGTATCACGGTAATTCATCAGGTAGGCAGTCTTGCGGATGCCCATAGGGCTCTTGCCGCTGGCGTCGACATTTTGATAGTGCAGGGCGTAGATGCCGGTGGTCATGTTTGGGCTACGCAAAGTGTGTACACCCTATTACCAGAGATATGCCGGATCAGCGCGGTGCCAGTCATTGCAGCAGGAGGTATAGCCACTGGGCAGGCGATCGCCGCCGCCATGATGCTAGGCGCCCAAGGGGTTAGTTGCGGTACTGCATTCCTCGCGACATTCGAGTCCAATGCCCACAGCTATCACAAGCAAAGAGTGATAGACGCGAAGGCAGATGACACGCTGTACACGACAAAATTCCATATCAACTGGCCGGACGATGCCCCTGTGAGAGTGTTGCGTAACAGCGTTACTGAGGCCAGCACGCCTGAGCAATGCAATAGCGCGGAGCGTGTGAAGATAGGCGAGCAAGATGGACAGGATGTTTTTCTATTCGCGACAGACTCTCCCTTGAAGGGCGCAACAGGTGAGCTGGAGAAAATGGCTCTTTATGCTGGTCGCTCCTGTGACGACATTCACGGCTTGTGCAGCGCGGCTGATCGCGTGCAGCAGTTGGTCAAGGAGGCGAGAGTGTCGATGCGGCGCATAGCGAGCCCAGAGGAGTTTGACTCGGAGATCCTATGTGACAATGAGGTGAGTTCTAGCCCTTGCATGGCGAGTGAGTTTAATGGCGATTACTCTGGACATTGCAGTGACGAGGAACTCTATGCATTCATTGTGGAGCTTCTAGAAGTCGAACGTGCAGTTGCGAAAGTATGCGGATTCTCGATGGGACAGGCAGGCAATAGCCACAGACACGATTTACTTCTGCGGATTCATTTCGAAGATACTAAAAATTGCGAAGCCCTGGAACAATGTATAGAGATATTGGGCATGGAAGTGACGGGAGCAATAAGCAGCAATTTCAAAAAATACATGGCGGTTCAAGGCTTCATGCCACGCATGCAAAATATAAGAAACGACCAAGATGAAGTGCTGCAGAAGATTAGCGAAATACTAGCGCGTGTTGGCAATGCGCAGGTATTCAACGAACTTAAATCTGTAAGAGATCGGCAAAGAAGCATTATCGAACTATTCGATCAGCTGCTGAAGTAGGTTCAGCGTGGCTCCAGTCTTAAGACAATTCTCTGAGGATCGAACTGCGCGATAATATCCGCGTCTGTTTCTCTAACAGTCATCATTGGGTGAATTAGTTCGCTGTCGCTAAATCGAATTCGGACCGCTGGGTCGACTAGAATATTCTGATACCACTGGCGGTCTAGCGCAGGGTCGATATAGAGTTCACCATCGAGAAGGACAAAACCAATATTGACCGAATAAGGGTCGGAAGGCAGTGTCTCAATCTGCATCACGCCGCTAGATGTTGGCAGCTCGGTCAATGGAGCCTCCGCACCGCTTAGGCGCCCGCCGGAGAAATACAGAAAAGGCTCGGAGCAAGCCGTTGTGCCGAGCAGTAGGAGCGCTAGAAATAGATTCCTGAACTTTGTCTTCGTCATTATTTTCTGCACGTAATTACGCTCCTACTATTTCTAAATCAATCTTCTACGATTGCTTGAATGACCGCGTTGATAAAGTCGGTTCGCAGGTCGCCGTTGGGGGTCTGAATCATCATTACTCCGACTAGGTCATTGTAGGGATCAACCCAAAAATAAGTGCCGAATGCGCCGCCCCAGCTAAAGCTGCCTTGGCCTCTACGGGTATTGGCAAGTACTGGGTCTAATACGACCTCGACCGTTAGGCCAAAGCCTAAGCCCTCCGCACGATTGGCAGCCGGTCCGTAAAGTTCGCCGACGTGATTCGAGGCCATTAGCTCAACTGTACGGGTGCCTAGAATGCGTTCCCCATCGAGCTCGCCTCGGTTCAAGAGCATCTGCGCGAAACGCATATAGTCGGAAGTGGTGGAGTAGAGTCCGCCGCCTCCGGAGAATAGAGTCTCGGTATCCAGCCATGATGGGGTCTCGTCTTGGCGCACCAATTGTCCTTCTTCTGTGCGCTCATACAAAGTGACTAGACGTGGCAGCTTATCGTCAGGTACCACAAAGCTTGTGTCGTTCATCTGCAGGGGGCCAAAAAGGCGTTCCTGCAGGAATTGATCGAAGCTCATGCCGGATGTGACCTCGACGATGCGGCCCAGTGTTTCTATGCCAGCAAGTAGGCTGTACTGCCATTTCGTACCAGGCTGAAAGTCTAGGGGCACGGCGCCAAGTGTTGGGATGTAGCTTGCAAGGTCCGCAGATGTTGAGCGAGGTGCCATGCGCGCCGTGGTGCGCGAGGCAATACCACTGGAGGCAAGCCCGGAGGTGTGTGTCAGTAGGTCGCGGACAGTGATTTCTCTAGAAGCTGGTGTCCTATAGATGTCTGGGTCACGTGAAGGCTCTGCATTCGGGTCGGTAAGCATGGCGACGGTGGTGTTGGTAAACTCGGGAATAAACTTGGAGACTGGGTCTTCTAGTCTTAATTTGCCTTCCTCTAACATCATCAGAATGGCAACCCCTGTGACTGGCTTGGACATCGATGCCATGCGGAAAATGGCATCGTCACGCATGTCGATCGCGTTCTCCCTGTCCATATAGCCCTGCGCAGAGAAATGCACAGTCTCGCCGTGTCTGGCCACCGCGGTGATGGAGCCGCTTATATAGTCGTTGTCCATATACCGGGTCATCACGTCGTCGATGCGCTTGAGACGCTCCGATGAGAGGCCTACGGACTCAGGGCTAGCGCTAGTCTGGGCGACGCTATTGGCGCTTAGAGCCAAGCCTAGGCTTATTAGCGTGAATTGTAGATAGTGTTTCAATGCGAGGGGCAGCGTAGGTGCGTGAGGAATTGAAAGTTTCGTTAGCATTTTTACGCTCTCTTTTGGATTGGAGTCTAGGCTGAGCAAGGCAAATCTAATCGTAAACTACCCCTATTTTCCTTCCGCACCAAGCATATCTTTAACTCTAGCGATGGGAGGACGGCTTTGGCGTGTAAGCTGAGAGGAGTTGACAGACCGACGTCGGTTTGTAAGTATGCAGATGTCCAACCTAATTGTGACAGTGCATTCCCGAGAGGAACCAAGCCCGTGCCTAGAATCGATCCAGAACTGCGTCGCCAAGCAATCACCCGTACCGCGTTGGCGTTGTTTCAGCGCGATGGCTTCGACTCGGTTCGAGTCGACGACATCCTGAAGGCAATAGGATTGTCCAAGGGCGGTTTCTACCATCACTTCAAATCGCGCGAGGATATTTTACGGCAGATTGTTGTGGATGAAACCAATGGCATTGCCCAGCGACTCAATGACTCGTTGTTGGATGACGACCCTATTAGCGCAATAACTCGATTGTTTCTAGAGGGCTCAACAAATCTTGGAGCGGAAGTTGGAGTGCTTGGCAGTTTAGGCTCGTTCGCAGCCCGATCTGTTTATCTTGACGAACTCGAGCGACAGTTAGCGCTGCAGCTGAAGCCTTACATTGTGCAGGTCATTGAAAAGGGAATTTTCGAAGAAGTTTTCAATGTCGTTGATAGCAGTGCGACTGCAGAAATAGTGCTCGCAGTTAATGACCACGGCAATCGCTGTGCAGTGCTTGGGAACCTCAACTCGCAGCAGCTTCGCGCCTATAATCGCACCGCTATTGAAGCATTGGGCAAATACCTAGGCATTGAGAGTCAGCTTGGCGATCTATTGACGACTCTCGGCAATTCACAGTAAGACATCAGTAGGAGAGCGACATGATGCAATCCCACCCTGTATTAGTATTCTTACTCGGTACCTTTGCCTTATCGAGTATTGCATTCGCGTTAATGTTTGCTATTCCAAGTGCACAAAGCCCCGAAGGCATGCCGGGACTGCCTATCTGGTTAATCGCCATCTGGAGTCCGAGTGTGATGGCAATGATACTGGCCTATAACAATGGTCATTTGTCTTCATTACTAGGTCGCCTAATCGCGTTCAAAGGCCTAGGCATGAGCTGGGTAATAATCGCCATACCCCTTCTGATTCTAACGGCAGGCTTAATAATTAGCTGGCGTGAAGTGCGTTTTGATGATTTCACTCCTAGGTTCGTGTTGTTACTGATCGGCTTGAACTTGTTTCTTGGGCCACTAGGGGAAGAGCTCGGTTGGCGAGGATTTCTGCAACCAAGTTTAGAGGCTAAAGTAGGTTGGCTATCAGCTACATTACTAGTATGTGTTATCTGGGCGATCTGGCACGCCCCCTTATGGTTTATCGCATCTCCACAAAGTGAGATACCCTATTTTATTTTCTGTGTTCACGTTTTAGCTTATGGCTTGTTGATGGCTTTAGCCCAGTCAGTGGCGCCACACTCTCTTGTGCCAGCTGTTTTGTTACACCTATTATTCAACGTCACTGCGAGTGTGGCTTTGCTTAGCAATCTCGCAGGCTCCGAGCGTTGGTATATCGCAACTGCGTTCCCCTATCTTGCAATTGCGATAGTGCTTGCATTGCTAGTGCGCAATGACGCAGCTAGCACTGTTGGCGAGCTTGCTCCCTCTTTCTAAGCATGCAACAGACGCTTGAACGCGATGGGCAAGCTAAATAAGAGTAGCCCCGCGAAGGCGAGCCTTCGAATTGTGCGGTGCTGTAGCAGGAACTCGAAACTCCACTTAACTCTTCTAGAAGTTGCCAATGTTGCCGTTGCTATTCTTGGTCATTTTCTGAGGCCGCCATGTATTGTGGTGTGAGAGTTAGTAGAGAATAATGCAAAGGAACTGACAACAAGTGTCAGGGTTGATAGCGCCCGCCGAGTGAGGGGCGGGTATAAAGCGCTTAACTCTACGGTTGAAATTTTCATGACTCTTGAGCATTACCTGCAGCATCGTACTCGCTATGAAACTCTCGCCTTAGTATTAATCCTGAGTCTTGTGCTTGTAGTGAACGTCACGACACTAGGTATAGAGCATATGCGTGACGGAACCGGCCAGGGTTGGGCGGAGGCATGGGCGACCGAGTTTACTTCCTTATTGATAACCGGAATCTTATTGCCATTCCTATTCGCTGCCCTTGTGAGACTCAACCTATCGATAACGAATATGCGCTGGCGTGTAATAGGTTTGCTAGCAATGTTTGTCGTCTTCTCGTTCTTGCATGTTGCGGGGTTTGTAATGCTACGTGAGTTGCTGTGGGCCGCAGTAGGAGAGGACTATAGATACGGTCCATTGCTGCTAAACCTCGTATATGAAATGCGCAAAGACTTGCTAGCATTTTTACTCTATGTTGCTATTTTTTATGGGTATCAATTCATCATCAATCGCCTACAAGGGGAGGCGCGCTTTCTTGATCAAGAAAATGCGCAATCCCAGAGAACTACCAGTGTGCAGTTTCTAGTGAAGATGTTGGATAGGGAATATCTAGTAAAAGTCGACGACATTGATTGGATTCAATCCGCCAGCAATTACGTTGTGCTGCACTGTGGCGAGCGGCATTACCCCATGCGGCAGACCTTAAAGAGTCTCTATGAGCAGCTAGATCCTGTTCAGTTCAAACAGGTGCACCGTACTGCCATTGTGAACTTAGAGCGAGTGCGGAGTCTGAATTCTAAAGGAGAGTTGTCACTCGAACTGCTAACAGGAAAGAGCGTGCCGGTTAGCAAGACGCATTTGCCGGAGTTACGCGCTGCGCTCAACACGTCCCAATAATGCAGCACGACATTACACTTAGTTTCGTCACAATATCGATAAGCTTCGTCCCAAAATTCGTCCCTTGGCTCCCAATCTGCAGATAGGGCAGCTAGCTATGTTAGTTTGCTTCGGTACTTGCCAGAAGGAAACCACACGATGAATGCAAAACGCACAACCCCCAAATGTTTGTTATGGCTTGCCATGTGTCTCTACACTTACAGTTTGCAGGCGCAAACGTGGGATGCTTATGGAGGCGACGGTGGTCGCCAGCATACCGAGCTTGATCAGATCAATCCAAGTAATGTTGAAGACTTGCAGTTGGCCTGGCGCACGCAGACAGGCGATCTGAATCTGGGTTTCGCCCACAAAGGACACTCATTGCAGACTCAGGCAGTTTTCTGGGACGGCATGCTTTTCCTTAGTACTTCTTCTAATTGGGTGTTGGCACTTGATGCAAAAAGCGGAGAGCAATTGTGGCGCTTTGATCCGGGCCTTCCCAAGGACATCGGTTATTCGGAAAGTGCTTCTCGTGGGGTTAGCCTGTGGCACGGAGCCGCCGCATTGTGTCCAGACCGAGTATTCATCGGCACGCTAGTGGGAGAGGTGTACGCGTTGGACGCCCGGACAGGGGAGCGTTGTGCCGATTTTGGAAGCAACGGGCGGGTGGATATGACTGAAGGCGTTGGCGAGGTGAGCTACGGCGATTATGGTATTACTTCGCCTCCGGCTGTAATGGGTGATCAACTCATTGTGGGTTCTGCTATTGGAGATAACAGGGCGACCCAACTGGAGCGTGGCATTGTGCGGGCACTCGATGTGCGTAGCGGAAGCATCAACTGGTTGTGGGATCCGATCCCCACCTCGCCGCTGCAGCCGGCTTACTCCACTTGGGAGAATGACAGCGCGCAACGCACCGGTGCCGCCAATGTATGGCCGCCTATTTCGGTGGATACAGAACGAGATCTGGTGTTTGTCTCAACTGGTTCACCTAGCCCAGACTTTTACGGTGGTGAACGACTAGGAGACAACAACTACGCGAATTCCTTGGTAGCGTTGAATGGAGCAACTGGCGCAATTGAGTGGTCCCAGCAATTGATCCATCACGACGTATGGGACTATGACATCCCCTCGCAGCCAACCTTGGTAGCGATTGTGAAAGATGGCCAGAGTATCCCTGCTGTCATGGTGGTGACAAAGACCGGCATGCTCTATGCGTTTGATCGCGTTAGCGGCGAAGCAGTCTATCCCATCATCGAGCGGCCAGTGCCGGCTACAGACGTGCCAGGTGAAAGACTCTCACCAACTCAGCCAATATCCAGTTTTCCAGCCTTCGCAGATCAGTCCGCATTGGGTGAAGCCGATGCCTTCGGCCTGACGTGGTTCGATAAGCGCAGTTGCACCCGCATTCTCAAAGAGTACCGCTCAGAGGGCATCTTTACGCCTCCCAGCCTCAAGGGTTCAATAATGAATCCTAGCTACGTTGGCGGCGCCAACTGGGGAGGAGTCGCGGTGGACACGGCAAGGCAGATTGCGATCGTTAATGTTAACCAGATTCCGGCCTTAGTGCGCCTCATTCCCCGCGATGAACTTGACGCTTTGCGCGAAGCAGAAGACTTGAGCGATTGGCAAATTAGCCGTCAGGCCGGCACCCCTTACTACATGGCACGCAAGGTATTTTTGTCCGCGCTAGGCCTGCCCTGTGTCAATCCACCATGGGGAAAATTAGTAGCGTTGGATCTGGTTAACGAGAAAATACTATGGGAGATGCCATTAGGTACGATTCGGGATTTGGCGCCAGCCTTGGTGCCGAACTACGCATGGGGCGTACCGAATATGGGTGGGCCATTGACCACCAAGTCCGGCTTGATCGTGCTAGGAGCTGCTGCGGAGCATGTGTTGCGCATTTTCGACACCAACTCTGGCGAGGTGCTCTGGCAATATGATCTGCCAACATCGGCAAATTCTACACCCATGAGCTACGAGGCTGAGGGGGATCAGTATATTGTCGTAGCGGTAGGTGGCCACGATGGTCTGGGGATGCCGCGAGGAGACTATATCTATGCGTTCAAACTGGGTTCTCAGCAGTAGCGGGACCCAGCGTGCGCCATCGGCGAATTAGGTGGCGTTGGCAGAGAGAAACGCGATAAGTGCGCCCTCAATGGCCTCTCCGATACTTGGCGAAAGCAATAAAACGAGCACAGTGAGCAATGAACCCGCGGCGCAAAGAATAAGATAATTTCGTAATGACATAATGGTTTTCCTTTGACCTAACGTGGGACGAGTTCAAACACCCAGCTATTGCCGTCTTCAATGTCTGCTCTCGCTGTGGCAATGTCCTGGGCCGACACTGGCGTAGGCACGCCGCTGTATTTAGCCAGAAGCTTAGCAGCGACACCATCGAGCACATCCCCTTGCTTAACACGCACTAGCTGTCTTGGGTAGCGCACATTATTCACACGCAATACGCCTTGGTCGTTACCCGCGTCTGCGTCGAAAGCCCATTGTTTCCAGATTTTGCCGAGGAAGGACTTCATATAGCCAGAGACTACGTAGATCTTGCCCTCGCTCTCCAAGATGAAGATGCGGCGGGTGGACATGGGGTCGTTGAGTTGTAGCTCGATGGTGAAGATATCGTCGGTGAAGCTCCAGTCTGGCTCCGGCCCCATATGCAATTCTCCGGACACCATCTCGCCGCCGGGGAACACCACCGTTGCGCCGTCTGCACCACTGCGCTGTATGCGCAATGTGCCGATCGCAACTGCACTAATCAGCACAACGAAGCCCACTATCTGCAAAACAATCTTGATAATTTTCACGCGCTAGCCTCCAAGGCATCAGTGTTTTGAATCATAGGTGATTTAGGAAGCTGCGTCTCAACTATCAAACGGATCAAAGGGGTCAGAGTAGTTTGCTTAAGCAAACTACTCTGACCCCTTTGATCTGACCCCTTTGATCCCTTTGATCGCGAATTGCGCTGTACATGGCATTAATGTAGTCTCAGTCGATAAAATAATAAAAGCCTAGAACGGTCGTTAATGATGCGAATTGCAAGCTGCTTGTATCGCTGTCTTTCCAATACCTTTGGTATCCTCTCCCTATTTCCGTCAACTTATAGAATAAAGAGTCTCTCTAGCCCTGCGCTGCTCGTCTTCACGCTGTCACAAGGGCTCGTTCTGCCACCTGCGCACGCCGCAGCAGCCGTTGCGGAGGACTTCTCTGCAGTGCAGATGCAAGAGGTTGTGAACACATACTGCCTTGCTTGCCACAATGATGTTTTGAGCTCCTCCGGGCTTTCCCTGCAGCGTGTGGATTTTAACAGTCCCGCTAATCATGCCGAAATTCTGGAAATGATCGTCAAAAAGCTGCGTGCTCATATGATGCCGCCGGCAGGCATGCCTCGCCCAGCATTCGAAACCTATGAAGTCATGACCACTTGGTTAGAAACCGAGTTAGACAAAGCGTGGGTAGCGAATCCAAATCCTGGGCGCATAAGCCCCATTCAGCGCATGAATCGTTACGAATACAATAATGCGGTAAACGATCTGCTTGGGCTCGATATGGATGTCACGAGTCTATTACCCGGCGACCCCACAGCCGATGGCGGTTTCGATAATATGGCCTCGGCATTGCCGTTTTCGACGGCACATATGGAACGCTACATGTCGGTGGCGCGGCAATTAACACGATTGGCCGTAGGCATGCCGCCGCTGAGCCCCAGTGTTAGCACTTACGAGATTCCACTGTATATGGCACAGGACTGGCGCCAGAGCGAGAACGTTCCGTTCGCAAGCCGTGGTGGGCTAGGGGTGTCGCATTATTTCCCAGTAGATGGCGACTATGTCATCAAAGTCAGCCTCGAGCGTAACTATCAGGATTACCTGAAGGGCATGGGGTGGCCGCAACAGCTAGAGATTCGTTTGGATGGCGTGTTATTGCAACGCTTTACTATTGGGGGTGAGGCACCAGGAACGCCGGCACCGTTGAGCTTTAGCGGCACTGGGGAGCTAGGGAGCAGCGACTGGGAAACCTATATGCTCGTCACAGCAGAGCAGGGGCTAGAGGTGCGGGTTCCAGTGAGCGCGGGTCCCGGAGTCGTGTCTGTCACCTATGTTCGGCAGATGCTCGAACCCGAGAGTATTCCACAACCGGCTCAGCAAGGCCGTCTCTACGCCAATGACGAGGCGTACATGGCCTATCAGAAGGTGCATTCAATAGAGATTGGCGGACCATTCGGAGAGGTAAAGCCTGCTCGCAATACTGCGAGCCGTGACGCGATATTCAGCTGCCACCCGGAGCAAGGCAGTCCCGAGAACGCCTGTGCGACGACGATTCTTAGCGATATGGCACGCAAGGCCTATCGGCGGCCAGTGACAGCGGACGATCTGGCACTGCTCACTAGCTTCTTCAATGACGGGCGCGAGCGTGGAGGAAGTTTTGACGCCGGCATACAGTTCGCGATCGAATTCTTACTAAGTGATCCCGATTTCTTAGTGCGCTTCCATGAAGACCCTCAAGGCCTAGGGCCACGCCAAACCTTCGCGTTAACCGACAATGAACTGGCCTCGCGCTTGGCCTTCTTCCTGTGGAGTAGCGGTCCTGATGACACCCTGTTGCATCTTGCAGAGGAAGGCCGCCTGACGGAGCCAGAGGTCCTGAGGGCGCAAGTACGCCGTCTCCTCGAAGACCCACGTGGTGTAGAGACTCTAGTCGATGATTTCGCAGCACAATGGTTGAACCTGCGGCGGATTGAGGAAGTGCAGATCAATACGGTGGTATTCCCGGAATACGATCTGGCCTTAATGGAAGCCTTCGAACAGGAAACACAATTGTTTGTCGCGGACACCTTGCGCAGCGATGCCAGCGTGATGGAGTTGCTGGGGGCACGGTATACCTATTTGAACGAGCGTCTAGCAAGACATTACGCAGTGCCCGACGTCTACGGTAGCCGCTTCCGCAAGGTGGCCTTGCCCAATGCCAATCAACGTGGCGGCTTGTTGGCACACGGCGCGCTGCTAACGGTCACGTCCTACCCGGGTCGCACATCGCCGGTGTTGCGAGGTAAATGGCTGCTCGACAATATCCTCGGCACGCCGCCACCGCCACCGCCTGCGAATGTACCGATTCTTCCGGATGCAGAGGACGGACAGCTAGCGACTTCGATTCGCGAACGCCTAGCCCAGCATCGCATAGATCCCATTTGTTCATCGTGCCATAACGTAATCGATCCGCTGGGTTTCGCGTTGGAGAATTTTGACGTCATTGGGGCTTGGCGAGAGTACGATGAAGGGGGTAACGCGGTAGATCCTAACGGTACCTATCCGGGAGGCGTGGAGTTCACGGGTTTTGCGGATCTGCGTGAGTGGATGCTGGAGCGCCCCGAGCGTTTCGCCCACACCTTGACCGAGAAACTGATGACCTATGCGCTGGGCCGCAGAGTTGAGTATTACGATCAACCCGCGATTCGGCAGATTGTGCGCACGGCGGCAGCAGAGAACTACAGCTGGTCGTCACTCATTATAGGCATAGTGGAGAGCCCGCCATTCCTAATGAGTATTACCGCGGACTCTGCCGAGCTAGCGAGTGGAACACAGTAAGCATGAAGTCGTATTGTCCAAAATATTGAGCAAAGTGTTTGGCCATGGAGAACAGTTCAATGAACACTAAAGTACGGACGGTCAACATCGTGACCGGCAAGTCTATCTCTCGGCGAGCGGTCCTGCGCGGCTTGGGCGCCACGCTAGCACTGCCCTTGCTTGATGCCATGACCCCGGCGTTCGCGCAGCCTAGGTCGGTTATCGCGCCCGTGCATCGTTTTCAGACCTTCTACGTACCTAACGGCATGGCCATGGAATACTGGACACCGCCCACGGTGGGCAGAAACTTCGAGTTGACGCCCATTCTCAAACCGCTTGCTCAGTTCAGGCAGCAAATGCTGGTGTTGTCGGGGTTGAAGGCCAATTGGAATATTGCCCACGCAGGTGCCGGCGGATCATTTCTGACCGGTGTTACGGAAGGCGGCAAGAACGAAGTCGATATTCTGGCGGATGTGTCAGTCGACCAAATGCTTGCCAGAGAGTTAGGCAAGCAGACACAGCTATCATCCCTAGAGTTATCCATGGATGCGCCAGCCCATGCGGGTGCATGCACGGTCAATCTTAGCTGTGTGTATACCCATACGCTGTCATGGCGCGGGCAGCGAGAGCCTCTGCCCATGGAGCATAACCCGCGGGCCGTGTTCGAACGCCTCTTTGGCGATAGTGGCAGTACTGGCCAGGCGGCAAGGGAAGCACGTTTCAGTGAGCAAACCAGCATCCTGGATGCGGTATTAGGCAAACTCAATGGGCTGCAGAGCAAACTAGGCGCGCAGGACCGTCATCTCGTCGACGGCTATACGGAATCGATACGCAGTATTGAGCAGCGCATTCAAAAAGCGGAAGAACAGAGCGACATGGAGCTACCCGAACTGATGCAACCAGCCGGCGTGCCTCCGGTGTTCGAAGATCATTTGGCCTTGATGCAAGATCTACAAGTGCTAGCGCTACAAACAGACCTCACTCGTGTGATTACCTTCATGATGAGCAAAGAGCAGAGTGCGCGGCCTTACCCACAGATTGGCGTGCCCGACGCGCATCACCCCTTGTCCCATCACAACAATAACCCCGAACTGATCGAGCGGATGTCGAGAATCAACACTTACCACACGCAGTTATTTGCGAACTACCTCAGCAAGCTCGCCGCCACCCCAGATGGCGACGGCTCATTACTCGATCATATGACGATTCTTTACGGCAGCGGTATTTCCAACAGCACCAATCACTCCGGAGACAATCTGCCAATCCTTCTTCTCGGAGGAGGAAACGGCTGGATGAAGGGTGGACAGCATTTACACTTCCCCAATGAGCCGACCATGGCGGATCTTTTGTTAACGCTCATGGATCAGTACCAATTACCTTTAGATCGTATTGGTGGCAGTTCTGGTCGCCTGTCTCTTGACGGAGCGTCCGCGTAGCGACGGTGAACCCATGTTGAAACGATGGCACTTTTTAGTTCTGATTGGCACTGCAACCCTTTGTTCAGGGGCGGTAGCGCAGCGCGGTATGCCGGAACTAGTTGGAGCCGCAAAAGAAGGCGACTGGTCCCATCTAGCGCAATTATTAGGCGAGAGTGCCCCTGTAAACGCGGTGTACGGGGACGGTAGTACCGCACTGCATTGGGCGAGCTATCACAATAATGTAGAAGCTGTAGAGCAATTACTTAACGCTGGGGCGAATGTGAACGCCAGCACCGATCTTGGCGTCACGCCACTGTGGTTGGCGGCAGAGAACGCCAACGCGGCTTTGGTCGAGACATTGCTGGCTGCAGGCGCTGACGCCAACGTGGCACTGCATAGTGGCGAAACAATCCTCATGACGGCTACGCTAGCTGGAAATGCGGCGGTAGTACGACAGTTGCTGGAGGCGGGTGCGCAACCCAATCACAGGGTTGCTCGCGGCCAGAGTGCGTTGATGTGGGCGGCGGGCCGAGGCTATGGCGATGTTGTGGCCGCCCTCATAGACCATGGCGCCGATGTCCATGCCAGTTCCGAATCCCGAACCCATTACGTAAAGACCGAAAAGCCCCAAGACAGCCCACCGGACTACAAGGTCTGGGTGGAAGATGGTGGCAACACACCCTTGATGTTCGCGGCCAGGTCAGGTGACTTGCACTCTGTGCAATCGCTGATAAACGCCGGCAGTGATGTGAATGAGGTTTCCGCGTTCGGCACAAGCCCAGCCATTATGGCGACACACTCTGGCAATGTCGCTACCTTGTCTGCACTACTGGAGGCGGGTGCAAATCCAAATTCTGACGTCAGTGGCCACACAGCCTTGCACGTGGCCGTCCTGCGCGGCAATAACGATGCCGTCAAGGCGCTCCTCGATCATGGCGCCACAGTTAACGCGAAAGTCGAACGCGCATCTCCGACGCGGCGTCAGTCCGAGGATTACCATTTCCACGAGACCTTTGTCGGCGCTACTCCGCTATGGCTTGCCGCTCGTTTCCAAGAGCCAGACATTATGGCCACCTTGTTGGCACACGGGGCAGATCCTAAGGTAGTGAACAATGTTCGCTACCCCGCGTTGACGCGCGATGGGCAGCCCACAGTGGTCAGTGAAGGCGATATCTCCATTTTGATGGCAGCACTTGGCATGGGTAACCGTCGTCTGGCTGTTAGTTGGGGGACCGAAGAGCGTCGGGCTGGTCGCATCGACAAAGACATCGAGGCGCTGATCTACAGCACTGCTAAGCTCGCGATTGCGGCTGGTGCAGAGCTAGATCTGACTGACGCGTCGCAACAAAGTGCGCTGAGTACTGCAAAGAGTCGGCGCTATGAATCCGTGCAGCGTTTGTTGAGAGAAGCAGGCGCAGCAGAGGTGCCGTAAGACATGGGGTGAGTAGCACTATCCCGATTGTGATTGCTTTTTGATCGCCAGCGCTTACTCACAAGGTAAGCATGCTGGTGGCTAATAACAAGAATAAACTAGAGGAGTACAAGATGAACATCCGTCATCTGCTGATTGCAGTAGTAACCGTTCCGTTAATGTACTCGGCGTCTGTGATTGCGCAGTCGCACGATGCCAGTATCGCGAACCATCAACCGCATTATTATGACGCGCAGGAATTTGGGATTGACCCCAAGAACGTGACCTTTCATAAAGACATTCAGCCGATTCTGCAAAAGAGCTGCCAGAATTGTCATCGCGCTGGTGGCGGTGGTCCCATGTCCCTCATTTCCTACGATGAGGTTAAACCCTGGGCTCCAGTGATTCGTTATCGAACGGCCATTAGAGATCGCCTTGGCGCTATGCCTCCTTTCTTCGCCGAGAAAGATATCGGCATTATTCAATTTAAGAATGATTATTCTCTCACCGACTTGGATCTCGCCTTAATTCAGGCATGGGTGGACAACGAGTCGGTGGAGGGCAACCCTGCCGATGCGCCGCCTGCGCTAGTGTTCAATGAATCCAATGATTGGACTATTGGCACGCCGGATCTTGTGCTGCGTTCCGCAGATTTAACTCGCCCTGCGGTGGGCTCAGATTGGTGGGGCGATGTTGGCCTAATACCCACTGGGCTAACTGAAGATCGCTACGTTGCGGCAATTCAGGTGCGCGAAGTGAACGACATCCCAGTGGATGCGAGCAATACCACTGTTGGTGGGCGTTATATTTTCCATCACCTGACCTATACCAGCGGCGTGTTGAGTGAAGAGGGAACAGCTATCCTAGCGGATGACGTGGTCAGCTGGCCCATCCATGAAGTAGGGCGTAATCCTGATATTTTTCCAGAGAAGGCAGGCCGCTTGCTACATGCCAACTCTGCACTGCATCTTGAAGCAGCACACCTGCATTCCAATGGTCGAGAAACTACTGGTTATCTGGAATTCGGCATTGTGTTCTTCCCGCGTGACTATAAGCCACAATATAGTCGACGTGGCCCCAGAACAGGCAATGGTATCGACATAGACATCGTGCCCAACAAAGCCAACCAAGAAGTGCACAACTACGTGGTGTTGCAAGAGCACACTAAGATAATTGCGTTCGAGCCTCACCTTCATGCGCCTGGCGTAAGAATGTGTATGGAGGCCATCTGGGGGCATAATCAGTTCACACTGAACTGTGTGGGCTATGACCACAATTGGGTAAAACAGTACGTGTACGAAGACGACTATGCGCCTCTGCTGCCAAAGGGCACCATATTGCATACCATTGGGTATCTTGACACGACTGCTGCCAACCCGAATCTCGCCGATCCGCGCAACTGGGCAGGTGGTGGCCGACGCTCCGTGTCGAATATGTTTATCGATCTGGGTTACTCGGTATCGCTAACCGAAGAGCAGTTTCAGGCTGAGATGGCAACCCGTCGTGAACGCTTGAAAGACAAGAATGATTACGACATTGCCTGCCCTTTATGCTGGGCTCCCGTCGTTACAGCTCCGACTAATACGGTTGCACAGGAGGCGAACCCATAATGGTTGTTAGAAGTAATGTAAAAAAAGTAACTGCGTTGTCCTTGCTGTTGATGTTCGTTGCGAGCCTTTTGTTCTCGACGATGGCTCAGGCACAAGTGGTGTTCATGCAGCTGCGGGATCAGAACATCTCGCCGGCCTTCGAAGGCTGGTGGGAGAATGAGGATGGATCCTACAAACTGTTCTTCGGTTATATGAATGCCAATTGGGCACAGGAGCTCGATATTCCGATAGGCCCTGATAATTACTTCGCGTTGTCGGGGCCTGGGGAACAAGATGATCTGAGTAAAGACTTCTACAGTTTCGCCAACGCCGACTATGGGCAACCGACGCATTTTTATCCGCGTCGCAATCCTTTCCTGTTCACTGTTGACGTGCCTGCCGACTTTGGCAAGCAAGAGCTGGTGTGGACCTTAACTAGCAAAGGCAAAGTGCACCGTGCATATGCCACCTTGAAGTACGATTACATGATCGATCCGCAGGTAATCTCTACCGAGGTTGGTGGCGACTATGGCAGTCTCGCAGATTCATTGCGTACGAATATTTCGCCGGAGTTAAAAGTGGAAGGGGAGACTCGCCGCACAGTGCGCGCAGGGCAAACACTTTCCTTAGCGGCGGTTGCCAACGATCCGGATAATTTGCCAGCTCACAGGGGCAACCGTTTGCCGAGTACACCAGATCAACTGTATAGGCCGCCATCCTCTATCGTGGCCATTAGCGGTCCCGGTCTGCGGTTTTCGTGGTCAGTGTATAGAGGGCCTGCGCAGAAAGTGAGCTTTATGCCCGAGCAGTTCAAGACTTGGACAGATACCCGAGTCTACAGCAACTCGCCATGGTCTCCGCCCTATCAGATACCCGAGATACCTGCGGATAATCGCTGGGAAACCGAGGTAACGTTCGCTGAACCGGGGGAGTATGTCTTGCGTGGCATCGCCAGTGATGGTTCTATGTTCACGTATGAGAATATCTACATCACTGTAGTGGAGTAGAGGAAAGTAAGCAGTTGCCACCTATTGCGTGTGGCAACTGCTTAGTCCTGCGGTTGAATCGCTTTGGCTTAACGCTACTGCACTACAGGAGTGGCGCGATACTCCGCATCAGTGACAGGCTCAAGCCAATTCACCTCGCCCTCATAAATTGTTAGTTGTAAGGCATCTTCGTCCGGGTGGGCTCCGTGCCAGTGCTCCACACCCTCTGGCGTCCAGAAGGGTTTGCCTGGGCCGTATTGGCGCACCACGCCGCCACGGTCTTGCGCCAAGCCTCTGCCCTCTTCAATCATGAGCAGTTGACCCCACGAGTGCGAATGCCAGTTGGATCTTACGCCCGCTGGAAATAACAAGCGCGCTGTCTGCACTGCCTCGCTATCATGCACTTGTGGGTTGCCTCCCATGAAGCGGCTCTGTTGCTGTGCAAAAGTGTTGCTTGAGTCTGACCCCACGAGGATCCAGCCAAAGGCTATTGTCGACGCAATGCCAATGAATATTTCTTTCTTCGTTGCTTTGTTTTTATTGCTAATCATTGAGGGTGCCTTCCTTTGTGATTTTAATTTTTTAGAATCTCCACCAATCCTCACCAGTGTAGCAAGAGTCTTAACTAGAATTCATCCTCTGGCCATTCAGCATTACTAAATTTCTTTAATTTTTGATTCTGCAAAATTTAGACAGCTCCCCTCATATTCTGCTACAGTCTTGGCAAATAATAAGAACGCAGAATCAATAATGTTGCGACTTCATCCGCTCTGCTTAAGATTACTCTGTTTTATTTTCTCTCTCTTCGCGCCTATCGTGGTGTCCGCGCAGAACGCCAATCCGTTCATCGGTGATATTGGCTCTATTCGCGTGGGCGGCGCATTATTTGGTGCGCGCTGTGCCACCTGCCATGGTGCCGACGCGAAAGGGATTGTAGCGCCAGACTTGACCCAGCTGTGGGCCGCAGGCGTCGAAGACTATCGCGTGTTCCAAATTGTGAAAGAAGGTGTTCCGGGCAGCATCATGCCGTCGAGTCCTGCGCCGGACAATGAGCTGTGGGCGATAGTGGCCTACCTGCGTAGTATCAGTACCGTCGCGGTAGAGATAGACCCCAATGCGGACCTAGCGCGCGGGGAGAGCCTCTTTAAATCCGAGTGCGCCACTTGTCACCGCGTGAATGGACAAGGCGGCAGTATGGGGCCTGACTTAAGCCGCATCGCAGCCATTCGCTCGCAAGATTTGCTCACTAGTGCCATGCGCGATCCAAGTGCGTTGATAGGCTCGCGCTATAAAACCGTAGCCTTAGTCTTAAATGATGGCACCGAAGTTCGCGGCACTATAAAAAGCGAGGACGCCTTTTCTATTCAGATCATGAACACGGAGCAACAACTGCGTGCTTACCGCCTATCCCAGGTGCGCGAGCTCGTTCGAGAAACGCAATCGCTTATGCCGGTATATGACGCTGGCGCTTTAAGTGAAGAAGATCTGCACAATATTTTGGGATACTTGGTGAATGTCGCGACAGCCAACTAAAGGGAAGCGCTTATCTATGTCAGCTGTATTTCTACGCAATCTAGTAGTGGCATCAACACTCCTCGTATTGCACTCCAATATTGGGCATGCACAGAACGCCAGCAGTGGCGTTAGTTATCCGGACATCTTCGCGGGATTAACTAAGCCGGATCAGTGGCCCACGTTCTCCGGCGATTACACTGGCCAGCGTCACAGCCCCCTCACGCAGATAACGCCAGAAAACGTAGAGAACCTGGTGTCTACTTGGACCTTTCAGACCGGCACGACCACGCGTGGACGCGGCTTCGAAACCACGCCCTTGCTGATAGACGGTAACCTCTATGTCACTGGTTCCAATAACTATGCGTGGGCTATCGATGCTAAAACTGGGCGATCTTTTTGGGAGTACCGTCGCGACTTGCCTGACAATCTTACCTATGGTGCCACAGTGCCGGTCAACCGTGGTTTCGGAATGCTCGGTGAGAGTCTGTTCATGGTTACGCTCGACGCTCATTTACTGTCCTTGGATCGGCGCACAGGCGAGGTGCTATGGGATATCGAACTGGCCGATTACCGTATTGGTTATTCTGCAACCTTGGCCCCGCTTGTTATCGATGGCAAAGTGATTGTCGGCATCTCCGGCGGCGAGTATGCGACCCGAGGCTTTATCGACGCCTATAACCCCGAAACAGGTGAGCGGCTATGGCGATTCAATACGGTGCCGAACCCGGGTGAGCCCGGCAGTGAGACTTGGCCCGATGACCCGGATGTGTTGGCCCGTGGCGGCGGCGGTACTTGGATGACGGGTAGTTATGATCCAGAGTTGGACTTGCTGTACTGGGGCACCGGTAATCCGAACCCGGACTACTATGGAGATGAGAGGCCTGGCGATAACCTCTACACTAACTCTATTGTGGCGCTGGATGCCCAAAGCGGCGAGCTGCGTTGGCATTATCAATTTACCCCACACGATCTCAACGACTGGGATTCGAATCATGTGCCAGTGCTGGCCGATATCGACTGGCAAGGTTCGCCACGTAAAGTGGTGATGGTGGCGAATCGCAATGGTTTCTTCTACGTGCTCGATAGAGTGAGCGGCGAGTTCTTGCTTGGGAAGCCTTTTACAGGCACTAGCTGGGCCCGAGAGATTGGCAGTGATGGCCGCCCTATTGTGCTAAACGACGGGAGTAAGGGTTGTGTTCCAGACCCGTGGGGCGGCACTAACTTCTTCCCGCCTTCTTTCGATCCGAAACTGGAATGGCTATTTCTTAACGTGAGGGAGACCTGTGCAACCTATGTTCCTCAGGCGCCAGAGCTGATTTCAGGGCAGGCCTCTTTCGGTGGAATAGTCTCTGTCGATCGGAGCGAGGAGTACGGAGCGCTGCGAGCATTGAACGTGAAAACCGGAGAGGCACAATGGGAGTTTCGCTACCCTTCCGCGACCTTTGGTGGGGTCATGAGCACAGCCTCTGGCATAGTCTTTGCGGGCGACCACGAAGGCAACTTCATGGCTTTCAGGTCTGCGACTGGTGAAAACCTCTGGCATTACCAGACTGGGTCGAGAATCTGGGGAGCCGCAGCGATGACCTATATGCTCGAAGGTAGGCAATATGTGTTGATTGCATCTGGCACTACGCTATTAGCCTTTGCACTACATGCGAGCGCGCAGCTCTGAGTGCCTTCAACGAATAATCATGGGGCGGCCAGCCGCAGGAGGAGCCTGTAGTGATTCTCTGGACTGGAACCGCTCCGATTGTTCCATCTCGGACATGGCCGGACCACCCTGATTGAAGATGCCTCCACGCAGGGCAAAGATGGTATAGCGCATCTGGTCTTCTAGTTCGTTTTCCTTGTCTATAAATTGCGCGGTGATGGCTTCGATGCTAGCCATTCTATCGATCGCATCTGGGTGGGCCAGAATATCCCCAATGACAATGCGGAGCATGGCGATATTATCCACTATCATCGCCGCAGCAGGATGGCGCGAGAATACAGTGGGTGCGATTGCGGGCATGGTAGGGATGTCAGTAGGTAAGTTCACAAAGCTGCCGTGAGCGCGCTGAATCTTATCGGCGAAGCGTGTTAGCAGACTTTCCAGCGCTTGATGGCGTAACTCTGCATCTGTGTCAGTGAGCAAGAGGGTTTCCAGTGTAGCCAAATACAGCCATTGCGACGACCATAGCAAACCGCTGAACTGTGGAAAGCCCACACGAAAAGCATAGGCAAACTGATGCTTCGATAATAAATTGGACGATTTCGGGTGTGCTGCAACGGAGTGCTCGTGTTCACTTAAGTAGTCTTGCACGGCCTTGTCGACCTCTGCACTTTTATCTGCGAACGCTTCGTTAGTGTAAATCGCTAATAGCTTTTCATTGAACTGGCGTCCCTTTTCTAGGACTGCAATTGTTAGCGGGGGAAGAATGCCGCTATCGCCCAATGCTGTGTTGCTCGTCTGAGGTGCTCGTTCGCGATACAGCGTGGCCACAAGCCCCGGTGTTGCTCTGCTCTCGAATACCCGGAAAGGGCCGAGCATTGCCAAATGATTACCCGGGGAGTGATAGTGGGAGGCTGGTGCCTGAGCCAGTTCGAGTAAAGACTCGCGAAGAAGACCCTTTCCCGAGATCGAATCGGGCGAAGAATTAGTAAAGAGCACTTCTTCAAAGATCGTGCTTTGTACGATCTCGAAAGCGTCTAGATAGTGCTTAACTCCCACCAGCTCGCTCGGTAGCGCGGTATCCAATGGTTGCGCATTTGAGGTGATCGAAACTACTACCAAGGCCCACAAGTGGACCCGTAGAATTCGCATCAGTGTCTGTTTAGTAGTGACAAGCCCCACGGTACTTATCTCGTTAGAGTGATATTCGTTTGTGCCTCAAGATAACGGAAGTCGATACATCAAAGCCACCCGTGATTTGCTAAATCAGTTCGCAGTAAATATTGCAGCCATGGCATCTCGATCTAGTAGCTCGCCGCGCAAGTATACTTGGTGAATTTTTTGTGTGTTACGGATGTCATCCAGAGGATTCTCGTCGAGTATCAACAAGTCTGCACTAAACCCTGGCTTAATTTGTCCTGCGTCTTCCAAGCCTAGCACTCTGGCAGCCACGCTGGTAGCCGCGGCAATGGCTTGTGCAGTGCTCATTCCGTGTCTTACGAATATCTCCAATTCTTTATGCCCTGTATAGCCGAAGGGGTGGTAGGGAACAGCGCCGGCATCGGTGCCAAGCACGACATCGACGTTTGCATTGCGCATATAGTCAAAACTGTTATGTAGGGTTTGCTCTAGCTGCGGGTTTCTCTCTGGCAGAGCTTGGCGTTGTGCTGAAGCCGAAAGTCGTTCCGCAACATTTGCTTGTAGGGACTGCGCTAGAAATTCGTCGTCACCTATTGCCTCTCTGCGTAGTTCAGACAAGCCTAGGTTTGGGACGATGAACACATCGTGCTGCTTAACGGCATTCGCGATCTGTTCAGTAAACCCCTCTTCTAATCTCCCATGCAGAAATCCGCGTGTTCCCGCGTCAATCAGGTCGAGCATATCTTCTGCAAATTGTTGATGCACGACAGCACCTAAGCCAAGTCGATTGGCCTCTGCTATGGCGGCTCGGTAGATCTCTGGTCGCAGTTTTTCCTGCGAACCGCCGCGATCATCGACCCAGAGCTTGATAAAAGGGATATGCAGTGCCGCGACCTCTTGCACCGCTTCGCGGGCTTGTTCGGGACTCTCTAGCCCGCGCAAGATGGTATTGCCGGTTTGCCTTTCTACTTCGAGCGCCTCTACCAGAAACTGATTGTTAGGCCCTTGTCCGGGAGGTGCCATTCCGGCTGCGAACACAAACCGCGCTCCACCCACTTCGCCGCTGGCCTGTAATCTTTGTAACTCTAGAGCAAAAGCGTCTGGGTCGCTGCCGGCAGAAAAAACAGCACCAAACCCGTAGTAGGCATAACGATTCAAATGATCAACAAGGTTGTCGAGGTTGTAATTTTGCGCGCCCCAACTATTAGCTCCCTCATAGCCCAAATGAGCGTGCGCATCAATCATGGCGGGCATAATTGTTTTCCCAGTGAGATCAACTCGTCGGGTGCCAATGGGAATAGCCATCTCTGCACTCTGCCCGACCGCCGCTATCGTATCGCCGCGCAATAATAACGACGCGTCAGAGAGCACCGGGCCGTCGCCGACGATCACTCGAAGATGTTCAAGTAGTAAGTATTCTTCAGAGGCACTTTGTGCCATCGCACCGAGGCCGAACATCAACGTTGACATCAGCACAGCGGTTCTAGTGAAGCAGTTTGCACAGCTTAGTTTCATTAGAGCTGGCTCCTTTTTCTTAGCGAGTTGTAAGAATCAAGCATCTTGCGGCATTTAAAGTTTTTATTATTTACAGTGCGACTTGAGAAACACAGCGATTTTATTCAGTGAGTCGATCGCCTGTTCTAGCTTTAGATTTATCTGCCATACATGCCACATTCTTGGGTATATTTCGAGACTGACATCAACCCCAGCGGCAGCGGCGATTGCATTGATGCGTATGGCATCGTCTTTGAGAACTTCGTCTTCACCGGCATGAATCAACAGTGGCGGCAGTCCATGCCAGTCACCACATAGGGGCGAGACGAGAGGGTTGTGAGGATCGCTTTGTCCCACATAGGACTCTCGGTAGAATTTGCGAGCCTTGGGATGCAGGAGGATGTCTTGCGCCGTGTTGTCGCGCACTGTGAGATCGCCACTTGGGGAGAGACAGGCAGCCGCGCACGGCATGGGGTCGCCGCTATCGCGTAGGGACATCAGAGTAGACAGAGTAAGATTGCCGCCTGCCGAGTCACCTGCGATGACGATATTGTTAGCGGCATAACCTTGTTGCAGCAACCAACGATATGCCGTGACACAGTCATCGAGAGGGGCAGGGAATGGGTGGCGTGGTGCCACCCTATAATCGACCATTAGCGTTTGCATTTCTGTCTTGCGCGCCAAGTAGGCACCCATAAGGAGGTGGTTGGGCGTTTGCGGAATCACGAAGCCACCGCCGTGCAAATAAAGCAGTACGCGATCGGTTGATGCGCCATCTGGAATTAGCCAGTCGCAAGCGACTCCGTTCGCCGCTATGGAGCTGCGTTTGATATCGGCGGGTAGCTGAACTCTGCTAACTGCCTTCTTGAGTAAAGGATACATAATCGACAATGGCGTATAGACCTGCATCAGTCGGATTATAGGCAGGCGCGCCCGAATTTTGCGCTCGATCGCAGAAATTTCTACCGAGTTTGGCGGTGTCGTTGATTGCTTATTGATTTTGTATCTCCCCCGAGTGCGCAATATATAAGCCCTTATCATCGCGTGAATGACAGCATAGACGAAGCCTTTTCTAAAGTCGCTGTTATCCAAGTAAGCCTTAGTAAGAGGGCTAGCTGTAGATTTTGCGGATGGAACTAGTTAAGTTGTCCTTACCCGAAATAGTCTCACACGCTGGAGATCATGCTAACACTTTCATCTATCATCTGGACTGCAATTGCCGTCTCTCTCATAAGCTTCTGGTGGCAGGGGGATATGATTAAGACTCTTGCCCTACAGTATCTTGACCAGCATTTTCGTCAACAGGACCTGCAGCTGTTAGATCAGACTATTGTGCTTAAAGGCGTGTGGCCACGCCGCGGCGATTCTGGTTCTCTGCAACTGCGTAGACGCTATCGGTTCGAATTCACCTCCACAGGGGAAGAGCGCTATAAGGGCATGATCGAACTAAGTGGGCGTCGGCTGCAGCGCATCGAGCTTGAGCCGCATCTAATGCCAGACACTCAGGACCGTCTGCACTAGTTCTGTTCTTTAGCGACCGACGACCTTAGCGCTGGGTAGTAGACGAGCAACGCGAAGGCTCTTGCCACTACGTAAATAATCATCGCCCACCACAGGCCACTTACTCCGTATCGTTCTGCCAGCCACCACCATGCACACAAGAAGACCGCGACCGACATGAATGCGGCATTGCGCATCTGCCCGGTGCGCGAAACGCCTATAAAGATGCCATCGAGTTGGAATGCCCCAAACGAGCAGAAGATGTAGATGGCGGCGAGGAATAGCATGTCGCCGGCGGCCGCGCGCACCGACTCGAGATCGGTCAGTAGCGCCACGGCATACTCGCCGAACAGCCAAATCAACAGTGCGAGGATCGTCGCGGATACCCCCGCCAAGACGGTGGAGCGTTTGATGGCGAGGTCGAAGTGCAGGCGGTCCCTTGCGCCAACCGCTTTGCCCACCAGGGCCTCGACGACAAAAGCATAGCCATCGAGAAAAAACGCGGCGAAGGAGATGAGTTGCATCAGAATATGGTTGGCCGCGAGTACCACGCCGCTATAGATAGCGCTCTGATTGATGAAGAAGCTAAACGAGAAGATCATCAGTAATGTGCGAATCATGATGTCTGCATTCGCCGCTAGTGTTTTCTTCAGCGCTACAGCATCGAGTATGCGCGCTTTGGGCCAGAAGCTAGCGCCAAGAGTATTGCGTCTTACCAGCTCGCGATAGATAAGCGTGCCGGCGAAAAGCAGCGCACTCCACTCCGCAATCACGGTGCCAAAGGCAATGCCCTCGACGCCCCATCCCAGCACGCCAGCGAAGAGCACATCTAGGGTGATGTTCAATCCGTTCATTGCGAGTTGCACAATTAACAGAGCCTTGCTGTTGCCCATGCCTATCAATAAGCCCATCAAGGCGAAATTGGCCAGTGTGGCAGGCGCGCCCCAGATCCTGATCGAGAAGTATTGCTGCGCCAGAGCTTCCATCTGCTCGCCGCCACTGAGCAGTGAGAATGCAGTGCTAGAGATTGGCCATTGCAGCAGAATCAGGAGAATGCCGAGCGTACCGCCGAGTAGGAGAGAGCGGCCTAATACCGCTCGCACTTCCTCTTCATTGCCAGCTCCTACTGCCTGGGCGGTGAACCCCGTAGTGCCCATGCGCAGGAAGCCAAAGCTCCAATACACAAAAGAGAATATCAGCGCGCCAAGCGCAATCGCACCAAGGTCGGCGACGGTGCCCACATTGCCGATCACAGCGGTATCCACCAATCCCAGCAGGGGAACCGCGGCATTAGCTAAAATAATCGGCCAAGACTTGCGAAGGATAAAGCCGTAACTGATGGATTCAGTGTTCGTCATAGTTAAGAGCGGTTAGAGGGAAAACAGTGAACTGTAGCCTATGCACTGCTAACATGCGAACGCGAACTAAATTGGAGAAACGAGAGCAATGATCAAATTACATCACCTGCGTATTGGACGTTCTATATTTACTGTATGGCAGCTCGAAGAGCTAGGCGCAGAGTATGATTTGGAGGTTTACATTCGTGATCCCAAAACCATGCGGGCCCCGGAATCGCTGCAGGCAGTTCATCCCCTTGGAAAATCGCCGGTCATTGATGATGAAGGACTAATTCTCTCGGAATCTAGCGCTATAACAAGCTATCTATTAGAGAAGTTCGATACAGATAACCGCTTTGCGCCACCACGCTCTGAAATTGCGGACTGGGCGAAGTTTACACAGTGGTTGCACTATCCCGAGGGCTCCGTATTTTTGCCCTTGCTCGTGAAAATGTTGCTCATGCGCTCGGATCAAGCACACGCCACTTTCGAGGGCTATAGCCAGAAGGAGATCCCGCTGCATTTCGAGTACATTGCGAACCAGCTCGGAGACTCACCCTATATCCTAGGCAATGACTTCACCGCCGCCGACTTTGGCGTAACTTATGTCGTCTCGCTCGCCGAGCGTCTCGGGCAGCTTAAGTCTTGGCCCACCCTGCAAGCCTACCTCGCTCGCAATCTGGCTAGGCCCGCGTATGTGCGTGCACTAGAGCGTGCCGTAGAGTAGGGTCACGGCGACGGCCGCTTTAATCGGCTAACAGGAACTGGAGTAAGCGCTTTTGTCGAAGTTCGAATTCATAATGATGTTTGTCTCCGTTGTGGTCGCTTTCGCCATGGCGGAGTTGCTGATGGGCTGGGGCAAGATCATCCGAGCACGCAGTCGCGTCAAGCACCCCTGGCTACTAGCTGGCTGGTCGTTCTGGCTGTTGATTATTATCACCTACCACTACTTAGGGTTCTGGGAGTATCAGGCTTACAACTTCACTAAAGTAGCGCCCATGGTGTTATTCCTGGCGGCGCCGGTAATGATGGTGCTGCTGACCTTCGTGCTAACTCCAGACCTGCGTTACTACCAGAAGATGGATCTTGAGGAGCATTATTTCGAGACTAAGAACTGGTTTTTCTGCATGGTGATCATCTTCCTAATTCTGTCGCGAGCATCAGACCCATTGCTGCCCGATTTTGCTGAGACCTGGATGGGCCGCTCGGCGGGCACATTGCTTGTCACCCTGTCGGTTATCTGGCTACTGTTTACCAATAATCGAGCCGTACATTACGCACTTATGTGGTTCAACCTAGCCTACCTGATTCTGGTAGCGAGCTTCATCCCAGTGACCGGCATGACCGCCTTCTGATCAAAGGGGTCAGAGTAATTTGATTTATATTTTTCTGCCCAATTGAGCGGTCTGCCCCTTGATTGTAAGGCTTCACGAGGAACCCTCCATGAGCGACAAGATTAAGCTGGATATCATATCCGACGTGGTGTGCCCCTGGTGCATCGTTGGTTACAAGCACTTAGAGGCCGCCATCAATGAGCTAGGCCTGCAAGACAGGGTGGAGATCGAATGGCAACCCTTCGAGCTGAACTCCGACATGCCGCCGGAAGGCGAAGAGCTGCGCGCCCACGTGTTGCGCAAATACGGCGCCCAGCGCGAAGACAGCGATAAAGCCCGAGCCCACATTAGTGCCCTCGGGGCAGAATATGGGTTCGAGTTCGACTACTTCGACGGAATGAAGATAGTGAACACCCGCGACGCCCATGTATTGCTGGATTACGCTCACGAGCAAGGCTTGCAGAATCAGCTAAAGCAACGCCTGTTTGCGGCTTTCTTTACGGAGCATAAAGATGTCTCTGATCGCGCCGTTCTGCTGGCAGAGGCGCAAAACCTAGGCCTAGATACTGCCGCTGCGACATTAGCCTTAGATGACAGCGAGCGCCGCAGCCGCGTGGTGAGCCAAGAGCAGCAATGGCAGCGACAGGGCGTCTCGGGGGTGCCAACGGTAATCTTCAACCGCCGTAGCGCTATGACTGGTGCGCAACCCCAAGCCACATACAAAGAAGTGTTGCAGGAGTTGGCTGGGCTGTAATCAGTAAGTTCAACGCAAGTTTAGTCCTTACTTTACTTCCTTATTGTCGAGGGCGTAGTATCTAATACCACGAAACTCGTGGTTTTTCGATCAAGGAGTAGAGAATGATTCGCAAAATTCTATTGCCGATTATTGTAACTGCACTCGCCCCATCAGCATTCGCGGACACGGAATTCGAAGATAGTGTCCCGCTAGACCTCGTCAAAGCCTTAGTTGGCAATACCCCTTATGGCGAGTCTAGAATCTTCTCCGACTTGGCCAGCAGCTTTCCCCGCCTTGATATCCCAAACGACCTAGAGCTAATGGGTAGTATCGAGCGCGGCTTTGGCGTGGCGGCGGTTTACCGCACTGAACTTTCAGTCAATCGAACCGAAGCAGTGCTGCACGATGCGTTTCTACAAGCTGAGTATATAGAGTTCGAATTGCCTAGCTTGGCAAGTTCGGAAAATGGCTTTGTAAGCGCATTGGTGAATGCGCCTTTTCGGTATAAGCGTTATTGCCATGATAGTTTTGGCTTCCTCACATCTACCTTCAATTCAAGCGCTCAGAACGCGGTTGTAACTCTTTCGTCCACTCCCCCTAATGATAACCGTAGCTGCGCAGATCAACTGGCAGAGCAGCAGCAACAACTGGGGCGAAGGGTTGGCGGTCCGGCTGGACTTCAGCAATATTTGCCAAGGATGGAGCTGCCAGTAACGGAGGTTCGAAGATCTGGACCCTACTTTGGGTTGGGTGGAATGTCAGGCTCCAGTAACTCAATCGAAGTTAAAGCGAACGTAAACGTAGATTTGAACATCGACGCGTTGTTTGACCACTTCGCAGGGCAAATTGTGACACAGGGCTGGGTGCTTGATACTCGAAATATGGGCACTTCTAGTGCAATAGGGAATTGGACGCGCAGTCCCGAGCCGGGCACAGACCTTATTGGAACCCTCACGATTCTAAAGACTGGCGACGAGTCGTTTGAGTTGAAGTTTCAATTGACCTCGACTGGCGCCAATAACAACTCCGGGCAGCAGTTTTTTCGTGGTATTTGAGATTCGTTGAGACCGTCCGCAGAGTGAACGAAAAAGTCAGTTAACTGCGTCTTTAATATAGACCTAGAGCGGGTTTGATAGAGTTGTCTTGTTACGGTTAGCGAAAAGCATAGAAAGTGTGGCGGCGCGTGCTATGTATGCAGTCCGATCATTGTGTCTAAGTGTAACGCGGCTGCTGAAATAGCTACCGAAATTGTCCTTAAAACCTACTTTTTTCAAATTAATTAGGACTTGGTTTTAGATTTAGGTAATTTATACAAAGACTTGTTCGGTGGCTGGGGGGCGTCGAAGAAAAACAGTTATTTGAGAGTCCGCTCCCAATACTAATAATAAGGTTGGACGCCATGTTACCCAAAGATAGCAATAGGACAGACAATTCCACTGAACCCATACCAGTATTGAGATTGCTCGATTGGCTAGTGGATGGTGACACCTGTACGCTGAAGCACCGAATTTCGAAAAAAGTAGTCAATATCACTCCGCGAGGGATGGAGGTATTGATGTACCTCATCAATCACCCCGCACGGGTAGTCAGCGCCAATGAGTTGCTCGATCTGTTTTGGAGTCGTTCTGTTCAAGCTGACCATGCTGTCCACAAAATAATAGCGGAGTTGCGTTCCGCGCTACAAGATAAACCTTGCCACCCCTTCTACATTAAAACCTACCCAAAGCGTGGCTATGCATTGATTGCGAAGCCCCAGTACATAACCCCAGTTATAGAATCTCGTACCGAATCTCCAACTACGCAAGAAAAAGGCTATTTCGCCAAGTATTTTGCCGCAACATCTGCCCTTGTATGTTCCACGGTGGCTGCCTTCCTGCTGGGTATGTTCTATTTCCCAGCTACCGAACCTGGAGACGCGATTCAAAAGAAGCTACTAGTGCTTCCCTTTGAATCCGTCAACGTAGAGCAGGGTGAGCTGTATTTATCGAACCAAATGCTAGGAAGCCTCGTCTCCCAGTTGTCTAGGCTTCCGAATGCCCAGATTATGGTGGTTCAGGGGGAGCTAAGTGAACATCAAAATACCGATTACGTACTCGCAGGTAATATTCAGCAGGACAATAGTCAGTATCGTGTACAAGTGAATCTTAGCGATGCAAGAAGTGATGCAATTCTATTCTCAGACCGATTCACTCTCTCGTCTGGTGGCATTTTTGAGATCCAGGACGAAATGGTCCAACACGTCGCATCGGCGCTACGCATTTTTCTCGATGACAATCTTCGCCGTAGTATGCTGGATTGGGGTACGGCCAGTACGCAGGCATACGATGCGTTCGTCAAGGCCGAACACTTTGCGAAAGAATCCAATCACGTTAGCTTCAGAGCGTCGATAGAAAACTACCAACTCGCTATTGAGCAGGATCCGGATTTTACGAACGCTTATCTTGGCTTAGCCACAGTAGCCACTAAAATGGCTTTATATAGCCTTTCGGAAACAAACTTGGAAATGCGTGAGTTAGTAAACTTTGCCTTGCGTGAACTACTGCGGCTAGACCCGAACTCACAAAGTACAATAGCAACGCAACTGCTTGCGCTGCGTGTCGAAGGCAATAATCACCATCTAATCGAGGAAAGATTGCGTGAGCTGATTCTGGCGGGTAATCCTCCAAGCTTCTCAATGTCGCTATATTCAACTTTGCTGCACAGCTCCAAACTATTTCAAGAAGCTGCGCAATTCTTAGTGAAAATTCCGAATGAAGTGGCATTTAAGGTCTCGCCAGATTCAACTTGGGATTACCGAAGTTATGTGGAGACACCGGAAAGCCTAATTTCAATTAAGAAAAGAGAACTACTGGAACGTCCCGATCATCTTGGTGTTTTAGCGGCGTTATCTCGGAGTTACGCATTCACTGGGAATCTAGAGAAAGCAAACTTCTATCTAGAAAGAATGTTCAAACTGGATGCGGAAGGGCCCTTCACGATGTTCACTCAAGTGATTGTAAGTGCGCTTTATTGTAGCTCTTTTCCAGAGGGCGATACTTTCGAAGCAGTGAACTCAAACAATCCGGATTTCAATTTCAGCCTTGGTGCAAAACAATTTATTCTTGGGAATGTCAATGGCGGCATTGAGAGGTGGAGTAATCTTAATCCATCGGAGACGCGGCTCTTGTTTAGTTGGCTCAGCAACGTTGAGCCATTTTTTCCCAATGAAGTTCTACAGGATCTTCGTTATGGGAATTTGCTTGAAAGCCTAGGTATTGGAAAAAGCTGGCAACGACAATTAATGCAAGGTGTCAGTGAAATGTCGAACATCACTGGTGTCGCACTGCACGAGCAATCAAAGTCAGCTTTCATTTCGAATAATAGGCTTGTCCACAACAATTTATGGGGTCAAAGCGTGAGTGATAGTCCAAATAGCTTCCCCAGTCCCTCATTAGCCTGCAGTAGTTTGTCTTCAAATTCTTAATTAACTCTAGAATCTCCCTATAACACCTTCTCTAACTTTCGCATTCATCGAAGTGGGTTAATGCTATAGCGAATCAATGCGCTAGGTATCTAGCGAGGAGGTATTTTGAACATTTTTGGGAGGAATTGATGTGGTATCTCAAGCACTCTTGTTTCGTCCTCGTGATAATTCCATTTAGGAATTTGTTCTATCACAGGTGCGAGAGGGGATCATGTGGGTGGTCCTTTATCGCGACACACTTGTACATAGGTTTGTTGAAGTTAGGTGCTAGGTCCTACATTTAGCAGTCTGGTACAAGGCTACACTCTGAATTGTTCTCTCCTTTTCAATCAGAGCAATAAACAGGTGGAGGAGGAATTCTCCATCTGTTTATTTCCAACCACATCACTAAGCAATTCACTTATCTCGTGGAGGTCGAGAAGCGAGCGAGATTGATGTCAATTTGCCGTCATTTCTATTGCGATTGTTCTTCTATACCAATAATTAGAAACTTGGGAGTAACTCAGAAAATGAGAATAAAAAAAACTTTTAAACGAACGGAATGCTTTCTAGCAATGTGTGTCATCTCAAGCGGCCTTACTCCAGAGGCAATGGCACAAGATGCCGCTTCTGGAGTCGGTGAGGTAAGTGAGATTATGGTAACGGGTTCGCGCCGTTCGGGTATGGCGGTCTCGGATAGTGCATCACCAGTACAATTGATTAACTCTGAGGTATTGAAGGAAAGCGGCTCTCCGGACTTGATGAATGCCATTGCGAATCAAGTGCCATCCTACAACGCGGAACAAAGAGGCACGGACATGGCGAGTCAAACTTTGACCGCCAGCATGCGCGCCCTAGGAACAAATCACGCTCTCATACTGGTGAATGGTAAACGGCGTCATGTCACGTCGAATGTGAACCCTGTCTCCGGCTCTAATGCTGCAGACTTATCCTTTATTCCAACCTCTGCGATTAGTCGTCTAGAAGTCCTGACTGATGGCGCTGCTGCCATTTACGGTTCCGATGCAATCGCCGGTGTTATTAATATCATTCTAAACGACGATTACGAAGGCGGCTCTATTGGCACCTCAGTCTCGGAATACGTCGATGGCGGCGCGAAGAATACAAGCATTAATGGCAATATCGGTTTCGGATCCCCAGAAGCTTATCTCAACTTGAGCTTTGAAACGGAAGATCGCGAGACGGTTAGTCGGTCGATCGCCTACGGTCCCGCATTATGTGTGGCAGACCCAGTGGAATGTCTGAATCGCATAGAAAATGGCACGGAGAGTGGCTACTCCGTGAGTTCTTCCTATAGAAGAATTCTGGAGCGCGATCAGGGGATGCTTCAAGCGAAGGGCTTCCCTGCACTGAACAATCAGAGTAATCCCCCAGCTGTAGAGCGCTTCGCGACTTTCTTCAATGCGGGTTATGAGCTGAACCGCGATATGAATCTTTACGCTTACGGTAACTATGGTGAAAAGACGCCAACGTCGTTTGAAATCTACCGCCGTCCCTCTCAGGACGGTGGATTTGATGAGAACGGGGACGGCGATATGAACGATATGACTGCCGCCGGGGTGCCGGAATGGTCCATTAATAAATACCCGAATGGCTTCGTTCCCAAACTCTACAATGAAGAGAAGGATTACTCACTTACACTTGGTATAGACGGAGTTACTGGTGAATGGCGATGGGATGCCACGACTGGCTATGGTCGCAATAGCATGGATATCGAAAATATCGAATCTATGAACTTTGCGATCTGGAATGAGACAGGTCAATCTCAAGAAGATTTCGATATCGGTTCCTTCGAGGCCTCGCAATGGACTACGAGTATTGACCTGAGCAGGGATTTCGATATCGGCATGGCCGAGCCAATGACATTCGCGACTGGTCTAGAGTATCGCAAAGATACGTATGCGATTAGCGCAGGCGAACCAGCTTCATACTACGGCGCGGGCGCCTCTGCTTTCCCTGGCTATCAGCCGGATGTGAACACCGGAGATTATGATCGTAGCAACGTCGCTACCTTCGCGAACTTCATTTTCGTGCCGACTGATCGATGGTTGATAGACGCAGCAATTCGTTACGAAGACTACAGTGATTTCGGCGACCAAACAGTGAGCAAACTGACAGCCCGATACGATGTTACGGATACGTTCGCGGTGCGTGGCACAGTCAGCACGGGCTTCCGGGCACCAACGCTGGGTGAAGGTTTCTATTCAGCGGTAATTGTGGCTCCCACTAGCGCCACCATTCAAGTGGCGGCTAACGATCCTGCGGCGGCATCTCTGGGTTTTGGCGCAGGCTTGCAGGCGGAGACAGCAGAGAGCGTCAGCGTTGGTGTAGTGTTCGAGTTATTGCCTGGGCTTACCACAACGCTTGACGCCTACCAGATCGAAATTTCTGACCGTATTCAGCGAGGTACGTTCGGCTACTCTTCAAGTCAGTCCAACGACTCTGTTACTGGTCGCAATACGGGTAGTTACAATAGTGATCTTCCCGATCCCGCTGACACCAATGATGACAGCATACGAGATGAGACCTACAACGAACCGCTAGGTCGCGCGCTCGTGGACTTCGGCTACATCGGTGTGTGGAATGATCCATTGGCGCCCGGTGGTTCGCTTGACTCGGCACAGCGCGCTAGTGTTTCAGTGGCGGTATTCAACAACTCACTGGATACAAAAACCTCGGGTATCGACTGGGTCAGCACCTACACTTCCCGATTCGGATGGGGCAGCATTAACTGGACTGGGGCCGCGAACTACAACAAGACCGAAGTGTTGGGTGTCGATGCGGCGCCTGCGAGTCTTGGTGGGGCGACCATGTATAGTCCCGTGGGTCTCAGGAACCAAGAGACCGGCGATCCCGAATACCGTATCAACTTGAGTGCTCGTATTGTGTGGAATGATTTCTCATTGAGTCTGCGCCAGTCCATCTACGGGCCGCAGTATACGTTAAGCGGCACGAGTGCATACACCGACGCAGTAATCGCAACACTTGATACAGAAACGGTTGCAGGTAATCTTTACTATAAGAATCAAATCGATGTGTTGCAGATGACCAATGTCGAGTTGACCTGGACGCCAACTGATGCGTTACGTCTCAGTGCCGGTGTAGATAACCTCTTCAATGAATATCCAACCAAGATACCAGATGCTGTTTGGCAGCGTGGCCAAGAGCGATACTCTAACACTGGGCACCCGTATCAAAGTGGTAGCCCCGTAGGTTTCTTCGGAGCCCGTTGGTTCGGTAAGCTAGCTTACCAGTTTTAAGTGAGGCTGCAGCTGGAGTAGTTCAGTGTTGTATACGGCGTTCGCAGAAATTGGCGCGCCGTATTCTCACTTACTTAAAACATGCTTCCGATTTAGCTAGGTGACGCGTAGTGATGAAATATTAGACCTTCATTTGTGTTTGTTTAGAAGTAAATCGAATGTACTTTTAAAAACCTAATTGCCTATTTGAATCGAATTAAAAATAGAATTACTAACAGTAATTACTTGGGAGATTTTTAATCTGCTGAGCAGAATATAATAGAATTAGAAACAATCTCGATACATCGCCCGAAAGCAGAGCTAAATAGTTCTGCTCGTTCTCCTATTTTCGTCGAATTAGCAGGTGGAAAAATAACCTCAATTTGCCAAATTCAATTTCTACAAATAATCCTATTTCTATCTATCTTTATAGTCCTCTACCTACTTGTCTCAGATTTATCTAAGAGTCCCTCCCTGCTTGTCTTCTTGTTGTTGGTTTTTATTTTGGCATCTTAATGTTTGCAAGGTGTTGGCTGTCTGTTTATGACTATATTATGTGCTCTCACTGAGAAATTTGAGATGGCGAGAATATTTTATGCTTTGTTATCTAAAAGTAAAATATTAGATAAATGAGGGAAAAGTAAATATAACTAACAAGACATTATGAATAATTATAGAACGGGCAATCTATTCTAGGTTTTAAGCTCTTGACGAGATTCGTAACTGCTGATTCAATCCAAAAACCTAGAAAATAAGAGTGTTGTGAACTTGGCTGTCGATCGTGTGTAAACAGTTAGAGTGCTGTAAAAATTTAGTCAATATTCGCTTCTAGGTGATTGCTCTTATAAACCAATAACTAAATAATTTGGAGTAATTCACATAATGAAAGTGCAAAAACCTTTTAAGCGGACTGAATGTTTTTTAGCGATTTGTCTTATCTCTGGCGGTCTCTCCCCAGGAGTTTTGGCGCAGGGCTCCAGTCAAGGCGTCGACGAAGTAAGTGAGATAATGGTTACAGGTTCCCGTCGCTCTGGCATGGCAGTCTCTGACAGTGCCTCGCCTGTGCAGTTGATCAATGCCGATGTGCTCAAAGAGAGTGGCTCTCCCGACTTGATGAATGCCATTGCGACACAGGTACCATCATATAATGCCGAACAAAGAGGTACGGACATGGCGAGTCAGACTTTGACTGCCAGTATGCGTGCACTTGGAACCAATCATGCCCTTGTACTAGTAAATGGCAAGCGTCGTCACACCACGTCTAACGTGAATCCCGTCTCCGGGTCATCAGCGGCAGACCTATCCTTTATTCCAACCTCTGCGATTAGCCGGCTAGAAGTGCTTACCGATGGCGCAGCGGCCATTTACGGGTCCGATGCCATCGCCGGTGTTATTAATATTATTCTTAACGATGATTACGAAGGCGGCTCTTTCGGTACCACTGTCTCCGAATACAACGACGGTGGTGGTTTCACTACCGGCTTCAATGGCTCTGTCGGCTTCGGCTCACAAGAGGCGTATTTAAACTTGAGTTTTGAGACCGAGGATCGCGAAACTGTTAGCCGCGCGGAATCCTACGGTCCAGCGGCTTGTGTGGCAGATCCAGTGGAATGTCTGAATCGCATTAACAATGGCACCCCAAGTGGCCACACTGTCAGCTCGTCCTACAGAACCTACTTACAACGCGACCAGGGTATGTTGCAAGCCAAGGGATTTCCTTACCTGAACAATCAGAGTAATCCACCCGCCGTGGAGCGTTTTGCTACGTTTTTCAATGCGGGATATGAGCTAGGTCAGGACCTTAATCTCTACGCATTTGGTAGTTACGGAGAGAAGACTCCAACATCGTTCGAGATCTACCGTAGACCTTCCCAGGACGGTGGCTTCGATGAGAACGGGGACGGTGATCTCAGGGATACCAATGCCGCCGGAGTTCCGGAATGGTCCATTAACAAGTATCCGCAAGGCTTTGTTCCCAAACTTTATAATGAAGAAAAAGACCTTTCACTCACCGTTGGCCTAGATGGCACGACTGGTGATTGGAGATGGGATGTCGCCTCTACCTATGGCCGCAACAGAATGGACATCGAGAATATCGAATCCATGAATTTCGCGATCTGGAATGAAACCGGGAAGTCGCAGGAAGATTTCGACATTGGTACCTTTAAGGCTTCGCAGTGGACTAGCAGTATTGATCTGAGCAGGGAGTTCGATATCGGCATGGCCGAACCGATGACTTTCGCGACTGGTCTGGAATATCGCAAAGATACTTATGGAATTGGTGCGGGCGAACCTGCTTCATACTACGGCGCCGGCGCATCTGCTTTCCCGGGCTACCAGCCGGATGTGAACACGGGCGACTATGACCGTAGCAACGTCGCTACCTTTGTGAACTTCATCTTCGTTCCAACTGATAGATGGTTGATAGACGCTGCAATTCGTTATGAAGACTACAGCGACTTCGGCGATCAAACGGTGAGTAAACTTACAACGCGTTACGATGTTACGGATACGTTCGCAGTGCGTGGCACAGTTAGTACGGGCTTCCGGGCGCCGACACTGGGTGAAGGTTTCTACTCGGCGGTTATCGTGGCCCCTACCAGTGCCACAATTCAAGTGGCGGCTAACGATCCTGCAGCAGCATCTCTGGGCTTCGGCGCCGGCTTGCAGGCTGAAACCGCAGAGAGCATCAGCGCAGGTGTCGTATTCGAGCTGCTACCTGGTTTAACCACTACGCTCGATGCCTATCAGATCGAGATCTCTGACCGCATTCAGCGGGGCTCGTTCGGCTTCTCTACGGGCCAGTCCAATAACACCGTCACGGGTCGTACTACGGGTAAGTATAACAGTACGCTTCCCGATCCAGCAGACACCGATAGTGACGGCGTGGCGGATAACACCTACAACGAGCCGCTTGGTCGCGCACTCGTGGACTTCGGTTACATCGGTGTTTGGAACGACCCAATGGCGCCGGGCGGTTCGCTGGACTCGGCACAACGCGCCAGCATTGGCGTGGCGGTATTCAACAACTCATTGGATACAAAGACCACCGGCGTAGATTGGGTCAGCACCTACACTAGCCGCTTCGGTTGGGGCAGCATCAACTGGACTGGGGCAGCCAACTACAACAAGACGGAAGTACTGAGTGCGAAGGCTGCACCAGCAAGTCTGGGGGGAGCGATCATGTACAGTCCCGTGGGGCTATCAAACCAGGAGACCGGCGACCCTAAGTACCGTATCAACCTGAGTGCTCGCATTGTGTGGGATGACTTCTCTTTGAGTCTGCGCCAGTCCATCTATGGGCCGGAGTACACCTTGAGCAGCACGAACGGCCTGACTGATGCGATAATTTCGACACTGGACACCGAAATGGTGGCAGGTTCGAATACGCTCTACTACAAGAACCAAATCGATGTCTTGCAGTTGACAAGTATCGAGTTGACTTGGACGCCGACTGACTCGATACGGCTTTCAGCCGGCATGGATAACGTCTTCAATGAGTACCCTACTAAGATACCGTACGCTATTTGGGAGCGCGGCGAAGAGCGTTATACCAACACCGGGCATCCGTATCAAAGTGGAAGCCCCATAGGTTTCTTCGGAGCGCGTTGGTTCGGTAAGCTTGCTTACCAGTTCTAAACGACGTTAAAACTAGAATATCCTAGTGCTGAATACGGCGTTCGCAGAGCTTGCGTCGCCGTATTCAATTATCCAAATTAAGCTCAATGGCTCAATCGAGAGTCAAGTTAAGACTAATGGCTTAGAGCGTCTGTGCTAAGAAAAGTCCAGATGTGAATCTTAAAGCGGCTATTAAGTTGCTAACTTCAATCTACCTCAGCTTGGTGATGCCAATCAGCAGAGCTATAACGCCGCCAACCATTCCAACCCACGCTTCGATAGGAGTATCTCCACTCACTGCACGAGTAATCTGCGAGCCAGCTGAGTCGTAAACATTGAAACCCCAAATAGCTAAGGCAGCCCCTACAACGACTAGCACTATTCCAATAATTTTATTATTCATTCTTGCTCCGAGTGTTCATTGGGGATATTGAATCAAGTTAACACTATTGTTCAAATGTAACCTTATACTTTCTAAGCAGCATGCTTTCTTTTTCGCCTTTGAGAGATAGGCGTCCCTCATTCCAGATCTTGATAAGTTCTTGTCTTTTCTCGGCTGCTATATTTTTTGAGAAAATTGGCATCTCACGAAGCTTGTTCTCTAAGCCGGGGCGCACGATCTCGAGCTCTTCATGAAGCTCCAATTTGTTCAATACGTGCTGCAGGACGAGTTCGTTATCCGCATATAAATCGACTCTACCTTCGCTAATCATGTGGAAGATTCGATCGATCACATCGTCGAGCCCGGCGATCACCTCAACTTGACTAGAGTTTTCCGGGTCATCGATATAATTCTGATAACCGCTACTCATTGAGCTGTAATCCCAGCCTGGGCCGGTCGCGATGCGTTTACCGTTTATAGACTCAATGCCATTATAGCGCCAGGGATCGCCTCGCCGGACGACAAACGCTGTGCTGTAGGCGAATGTCTCTTGCGACGCGAATACAAAGTCTTGTTCGGTGTTCTCTGAAAGTAGGTATTCTGGCAGCATATCGCAGTGGCCATCGGCGACCATCTCTAAGCCTCTAGCCAGAGGAACCTCATAGTATTCCAAGGTGTAACCTTTTTCTGTGTATATCTGCTCCAGCATGTCTATGACGACGCCCCGCTCGGAGGAATCTGCGGTCGGAAATATTGTCATAGGCGCCCATTGGTCGTAGCAAACTTTCAATGTCTCAGCCTGGCTCGTATTCGTTAGACTAGTGCCTGTCAAAAGGGCAGTAAGAAAAAATAGACGAAAATGTTTTTTATCTTTCGACATGATCGCGACCTTTGTCTTTGGCGCCATAGAGTTTCACATCGGCGCGTTTGAATAACTCGATAATCGAAGCATCAGTTGGATCCGACGATTCGATACCGAGGCTGACTGTGTAGTTGACGACGATGCCATCAATCTCCAGAGTTGAATCGCTAATCACCTTTCTAATTTTCTCGGCAAGCTTGAATGCAATATCACTGTCTGTATCTGGTAAAAATATAGCAAACTCTTCTCCTCCAACTCTTCCAAAGAGGTCAGATTTCCTTAAGAAATTGCGAATCGTCTTGGTAAAATGAATGAGGACTTTGTCACCGATGAAGTGACCGTAGGTGTCGTTGACTATTTTGAAATGGTCTAAATCCATTAGGACAAAAGATGCTGTAGACTTTTGGCGCTGAGAAAGTATGAGCAGGTGTTGAGCAGTTTCGAAGAAACTTCCTCTATTCAAAACTCCAGTTAAGGAATCTCTTGCGGCTAGATCTTTCAGTTTTTCATTCAAAACCTGTAGCTCTTTTGTACGCTGCGCAACTGCATGCTCTAAATTATCACGTTTGCTTTGTTCATCTTCTAGCAGGCGATTTCGATCTCTCTCCATGGAGGAAAGCATGTCGTTCATATGTTCTTGAAGTTGCCGCAGTTCATTGTTCTCGATGTTCGTAAGATTAATCCGCTTGCTAATATTCTGGCTGGCTTGTACCTCATCAACCTGAGTCATCAGTTCCTTAAGAGGGCTCGCCAAGTATCGGTTGAAAGCCCAGATGAAGAGCCAGAAAAGAATAGTCAGCTTTATAAATGCTGTAATCGCAATCAAGGCGAACCCGAACAAGACTCGATCTAGGACTACTTCTGAAGATGAATACAGGGTTACAGAGCCTAGGAATATTTCCTCACCATTTAGCTCCCAGTTTAGGTCTGACTTGGTATTGAAGACCGACAGGGGAGTTGAGCCGGTGGGGTAAGACCTACTAGAGATTAAATTCTCACCATGCTGATCGAGAATGTCGACACCCGCGATAATGGGCATTTTAATAAGCCCATCGACGAGCACCTCAATCTGATTCTGGTCGTACTGCCATAAGCTAGTAGATATAGGACCGAGGACGGTCTCTTCCAGTTGCTTCAGCTCATTGACGATCGAATCTTGGGTTTTCAGGTATTCAGAAGCGAACTGAAGGCTTGTAATCACACACGTAACGGCCAAATAGATGGTGAAGATAACGCGCATCATTTTTTTGGATAAATTGCTTGGACGAAGAAAATTCGCAAACATTAAAAACGCCCCTTTCTTAAAGCTTCTAAATCAGGATTGATCCTAGGGTACTCATAGGTTGAAGGGAAGGGATTTCGTTAGTGTTTGTGAGTTGTCGAGGCGCTCGTTGCAGATTGCTGCGCAATCGGTCTAACCGCTGATACGAGGTTTATCGATTGACGTGCCCGAAAAATCTATACTTATATCAATATGTTACAGGCATGAAGATGGGATGTCCGATGGAGTTTGCTGGAAAAGGCTACTCAAAACTACTGTGTTTTTACTCCGATCCCTTTATTTGAGCGTGTTCCTGATTGGCGTGCTGCTAGGGTGGCTGGGGAAATCCCTGAGATGGTTGTTAGGTGTCCATCACCTTTACTCTTCTTTCAATTCTTCGCCTTCGCCATCCCCGCAACAAAAAAGGGCGCTCCGAAGAGCGCCCTTTTTGTTTTTCAAACCCCGCTTCTATAGCAGCGGGGTTACTAACTTCTACATCGTCTTAGATTTTGAAGTTTACTGCTACGAAGCCGTAACGACCGCGAGGACCGGCTGGGCGAGACAGCGTGCCTAGGTACGGTTCCTCGTCGAGGACGTTGTTCAGACCACCGTAGACATTGATGTTGTCGCTGAAGGTGTAGGCGAAGTTGATGTCATGCACCCATGAATCGCCAGTCTGCGAAGGATCGGCGAACAGCGGGTTTGCATCGATCTGCTGGTTGGAGATACCAGACAGAAGCTGACTATCTTCGTAACGACCAGCCCAGCTCAGTCTCAGATCACTGATTGTCCAGCTGGCACGGGCGTTAATAATCCACTCGGGATAGGAAAATTCACCCATGCGGCTTTCGAAGATAGAGGCATCCAGAGGGTCCTGAAACTCATCGAAGCCAAGCATATGCGTACCTTGCAAGCTGAAGTCCAGACCGCCCCAGTTGTCCAGACCCAGAGACGATAGCTCGAAGCCATAATCAACACCGAAGTCGATACCTTCCAATTCGAACGCAGCCAGGTTTACCTGACCAGACTGGTGATAGGTAATGAAACCTTCAGGCGCACGCTTGATTAGCCCGCAGTAATCGTTATTGATGGACGGCAGGTCAACACAAAGCTCGGATACAGCCACCGCGGACAAGCTATCGATCGCACCTTCGATCTCGATTGAGTAGTAGTCAACGATAAAGGTCAGGTTTTCGACGAAGGTAGGCTCATAGACGATGCCAGTTGTAAAAGTTGTCGCCTCTTCCTGGCTCAGGCCGGGGTTACCACCCGACACACCCGGAATACCTGCTGTGATGTAGTTGTTCACATCGTAGCCAGCCGGTACACCGAGAGCCGCACAGTTACTGACACGATTCGACGTGCCGTTGTTGATGTTGTCGACGGAGCATGGATCGTTCTGGAATCCGTAGGACGCAGGCTGCTGGGGTGAGTACAGCTCGGTGATGTTCGGTGCTCGCACCGCTTCACCGAAGGTTCCACGAATAGTCAAACCGAAGCCCGGTGAGTAGCGCAGGCCGGTTGACCAGGCATCATTGTTACCCACGGTGCTGTAATCCGCAGCACGGTACGCACCGGTAACTTCCAGCAATTCGATTCCAGGCAGATCGGCAAGGATCGGGGCCTGGACTTCGAAGAAGTATTCGAACACGTCGAATTCGCCAGCGATCGGCAGGTTCGCGTTACCGTTGGAGGCGTCCCATGTCACCAGATCAAGGTCGAGCTGGTTCACGATGAATGCACTCTTCTCTTCCCGGTATTCCATACCAGCAGACCAACCGATTGCGCCGCCAGGCAGTTCGAAGAAGCTGGCCGTGTCGCCAGAGATGTTGCCGAAGATAATGTTTTGCTCAAGCTCAGAAACATCGAGTAGGTCCGGGTAAACAAAGTCGGCGTTGGCCTGGGAGGTTGAGTTCGAACCGAATGGGTTGAACGGTGCGCAGGGGCTACCCGCACCAGGCGTGAACGAAGAAATTTGCACGTATCGTCCGTTACCGGTGGCATTCGTCATAGCGAACTCAGGCACTGGGTAGGTTTGTGTACGCAGTCTTCCAGTGCTGCTTATGTTTGTGGACAGCGGTGGCTGGGCGGTGGGGTCTAGGGTAGAGCGACAGACGATATCCCCGGTTGCAGGATCAACCACCGAGTCCATTGCAGCGTAGAAGCGGTCTTCGATACGCTTGTTGAGGTTCAGGCTCTCGACCGTTGTCTCACCGTAGTTGTAAGACAATTCATAGTCGATACCGCTGCCTATATCCAACGTGCCTTCAATACCGGCCACAAAACGGATGGTTTCCCGGTCAACGTCGTCGCCGGTAAGCACGATAGTGTCGTTACTGTCGCGGCTTGACCCAAAGCCCCAGAAGCTGCCGTCGTTGGGGTTGCTTGCAGGAATTACGCCTGCAGCAGCCAGTTCAGCAATCTGTAGCTGCAGCGCGGGCGGGATATAGGGGTTGTCATACTGAATTGGAATAGCGTCGTTGAAGTTCACGCCGGCGAGGTCGTCAACACTGTTCGAGTGGGCGTACTTTGACTCAACAAAGAATGTAAGCGCTTCACTGACTTCGAAGCTGCCGTTCAGGTTGATGTTGTATCGCTCCTGCTTCGGCAGGATTGCGTCCTTCACGTTTTGCAAGCCGTCACCGATACCGTAGGCCTGGTTTACGTTAGACACGTAGCCTGGGTTATAGGGCCGCGGGATACCATTCACAGGGTCTGTTATCACCTGCACCAGAGGAACACTGGTGCCGGGAATATACTGCTGTGGCAGGCCGTTTTTGGCATTGTTGGCAGCGGCAGACACCGCGCCGAAGCCGTCAGCAGAGGACAGATTGAACACCCCATAAGGTGAGGAAATCGGATTCGTTGTGGGGCGCACGTAGGCACGGGTTGCATCCGGATTAGTGCCGGTAAGCGCCGCAATCTGATCAGTCTGATTGATGCCTCTACCCGTGTAAGGTCCAGCAAATGATGCACGGTCGTAGGAGCGAACTGCATCGTTTGATTGCCCTTCAATGGCAAATACCATTTCGCCCCGGCCATCAGCAAACTCGAAACCGGTCGCGGCAGCAAAATAGTTTTCGTTAGAATCATTTTCGGCGGACAGACCAGTTTGGGCAGTTACTTCGATACCGTCGAAGTCACCGCCATCCCGCAACACGAAGTTGACAACACCGGATACGGCGTCGGCACCGTAAACCGCAGAAGCGCCGCCGGTCAGGGTTTCAACGCGTTCCACCATCACTGTGGGAATGGAGTTTACGTCTACAGCCGCGGTGCCTTGACCACCAGCCACGTGGCGGCGGCCGTTAACCAGAGTCAAGGTTCGCTGGGCACCCAGTCCACGCAGGTCGAGCAGACCCAGACCGACGTCGGTATCGGTTGTGCCAGCACCTTGAATAGCGGAGAAGCTGGCCGGCAGCGAGTTGTTAAGTGCTGGCGATTCGCGAAGCAGTTCGCCCAGGTCAGCCTGACCTGAGGTGCGAATGTCGCCGCCGCCAAGAACGGCAATTGGGCTAGCCGCTTCAGTTGCGTTGTTTCTGGAGATGCGCGAACCGGTAACCACTACCTCTTCAATTGCTTCAGATTGTGCCATTGCCTCGGTGCTGAGCAGTGTGGTGGCGCAGATTGCACCTATAGCTTGAACTAATATCTTTTTCTTCATGGTGTTTCCCTTGTAGTAGAAAGTCATTTTGTACCCCTCATTGCAGATTGCCGGTTGTCACGATAAAGCAACGATCCAAATTTCAGTTCAACGCTCCATCTGCTACGCCTGCTCAAATGTTTAGCGTGCGGAGGATTGCACTTATTCATCATTATGCAATTACAATGCCAGACAAATTATTACGTCAACGCTGCAGAAAAATGGCTAAAAAGACTAGTAGCTGCGCCAAAAGGCAGCAAAGGGGTAGGTTTGCTGCGCCAAAATAGAGCCTAGAGAATCTTTTTGGGGCAATCGGTATAAGAAAATTTTGTGTACCACCTAACTTTGATCAATTGTTGTTAGGAAATTTATTCTTGATTTTATTTTGACCACCATATTTTTACCGGGACTACTTTGCCGCTGTTTGTCTTTACAGTTCTATTCTTTCAGAACTCGAACAGCCGGTGTTGGTAGAGACCGATGACATTGATCTGTTGTTGAGGCAAAGATGAGCTGGGTATAACCGTGCGAGAAAAAGCGACCCAATTGCAGAATAGATAACAAGCCGCCACACAGAGGAGAAAGAAAGGAATCGAGATTTGTGAATCCAATAGGTTCACATTGGACAGTGTGGCGCTTCGCGTTATTAAGTTGCACCTGCCCCTTAACGTTCATCATCCTCGATGAACGCCTTCTCGTTGGCCTGAAATGCACGACCCCGGCATTGGCCGGGGTCGCTCCGGTCCCGATCGCGATCAGGCCGCGGAAGTCGGACTGATCACTGAGCCTCGTCCGGAAGAGGCGGCACGCCGGGGAAGTCCGGGCTCGCGACGAAGGCCTTGTAACCGGCGGTCATGGCGCGCGAGCACTCCACGGGCGTGCCCTCCATCGTCCCCCGATTCTTGCAGGGGCCTTCCGCCACCTCGGGCATGTTTTCGCGCACCCACACCGAGGCCTGGCGATAGATGTCCTGATCGTTCGAACTTGTCGTGACCTTTACGAGCACACCGTCATCGAAGGTGAGGTGGAAGGTGTCGGTGACGTCGAAACCCGTGCCGAGCGCTTGCACGCGATCGTCCTTGACCTTCACGGGGCAGGCCACTATCCCCTCTTCGTCTCGGGCGCAGGGCGTGCGCAGCAGCACCTCGTAGTTCCCGCCCTTCGCCGAGCCCTGGTAGTAGAGCAGACGCGGTGCGCTCTCCGGCGCCGCCGCCATGATTGGTGCCAGACGGTCGGGTTCGAAGGAGTAGAAGGCGTCGATGAAGGACTCGGCGATCACCAGATCCGGATCGGCGGCTTCGGGCTGCGCGATGGCCGAGCTGGCACCCAGCCAGGCGGTGAGGCAAGCCACAGAGGTGATTGTGATGGAGCGGCGAAAAGTGTTCATAGTATCTCCGTATATCGGGAATAAATGCTAATAAATGGGGTCAGTGTAAAAATACAAAAGCGTGTTCCTCATTGGCGTGCTGCTAAGGTGTCCATCACATTTACAACTCTTCCAGTTCTTCGCCTTCGTCTTCGCCATCCCCCTCATCTTCGTCGTCTTTCGCTTTTTTACAGGTCTCTGGCAAGTAGCGGCTGCCTAAGGCGTCTGCTGTGACCCCGTCTGCCACGCAGTCCCATTTGATGGTGTCATCGTCCTGAGCTCGCGCAATGAGCAGAAAGCCAGATTCAATGTCTTCGAATCGCAGACCAAATTCATCCATATCTACCAAGGCCCTGAGCGTTCCGATGCGTGATTTGTCGGCAGCAGGTATTCCCAACTCGCCTGCTCGATAGTCCATACCGGTGAGAATGCCTTCCGGAGTAAAAGAGCTTAGGTCGATGTCCACTTCTGACTGCGGCATCTCGCCGTGGGTATCGAAGTACTCTTCAATAATTACCTGTTGCTCCAGCCCCAGATCAACGGCAGCGGCCACTGCGACGTCGATTCTTGAATTGTGCAGATAACCATAGGCAACTGCTATAAGCGTTACTGCTATCATGGGATAAACAATCATCTCGGTGACTGTGAACCCTCTCTGTCGGTACCGTGTTCGTACTTCTATCATCGCGCTGAACTCCAATTTTTCAGATAGTGATGTCCTGCACTATTGCAGTGCGCACACCATCATGCAATTTTCGCACCCAAGCGCTATTTTATTTCTTTCGGCTTCCTGTTCAGTGCCGATGCCTTCGAGTTCCACGAGTGTCTTTCCCAGCAGGTCCGGAGTGCAAAAGCGCGATTAGCCAAGCTAGGCACAGTAATTGCTAACTATATTTACATTTGGATGCTTTTGGCGGCGAATAGCGCCAGAACGCACAAATTCGTCGCATAACGCGCACAAATTCGGCGCACTATTTTGTTTTATGTCTCAAAAAGAGGCGGGGGCTAATATGGAAACTTGGAATAATCTGGTCGACAAGTTTGATCTCCTGTTAACGAAGGTCAAGTTTGACAGTACTGTGAAAATCGCTGGGAGAGAAATTCCTCCTTTAGTTATGGGCTTTGCATTGATCGTTGTCTGCATTGCCATCTGGGGCTACCTGGAATTCGAAGGCAATAACAAACTCATCGGTGCGCTGGTCTCTGTTCTGATGGCTTGGGGCGTTGCCCAGTTGAGCGCTATGGGTTGGGGTGACGGTATCGGCGAGCACGCGGCCGGTTCCACATACGAAGAGACCTTAGCAGCTCGCACCATGTCCAAATCTACCGAAAACTCCAACTCAACCGAGCATTCAACTGACGCAAGTGAAACTCAGTTCGACAATAAGGAGCGGCTGGCCCTATTCGCATTCGGGGGTGTGATTGTCGCATTATTCCTCATTTATCAGATGAGGAATATTGACAGTATAGAAGATATGAACACTGAGTTTACCTATAGCGAACTGGTCGAGATGGTGGAGCCTATCCAAGACACGATAGAGGCTGCTCTGCTATCCGGGAGCGTCTCCGACATGGATTCTCTCGATAGCGGCGTAGCAGGATTGCCCGATGAGGTGCTTGTTTCTGAAGAGGCCCACGGCATTTCCGTCATCGACGGCCAGATCATTGCCACGTGGATGACGGATGAGTCCAAGCTGGATGGGGTGACCTACATTCTTACCCCAAAGATCGAAGACGGAGAAGTTGAGTGGGCAACCACTGGCACTTGTGGTGGCAAAAATGCCTGTTAGATTTTCAGCAAACCAATTTATGACTAATCAATTTACATTAACCATTAGCGAAAAAGCTCAGGAGCAGCAGCAATGAGTACCGTAGATCCTTTCGATATAGCTAACACGCCGCTTGACTTGGTAGACCGCTCATCGCCCGAGACAGGCCCCTCCGGCAAGCCATTAGTGCGCACCGAAGAAGGCATCATCACCGAAGGCAGTAAGGTGACATGGAATATGAAGTCAATTCTTTGGGCGCTGCCCCAGCCGGTTCTGGTGGCGGGCTCAACGCTATTGGTCGCCGCCATTGTGGTAAACGAATGGGGTGGGGAGTACTACGGAATATGGGCACTGATCGTTTCGATCTTTTCCACGCCACTTCTGCTGATCGCCGAACGTTTTTGGTACAAGAAGAAATCCTGGCTGCTCAAGCCCGACGAAATGCTAGAAGACGTGTTCTGGCTGGCTTCGGGGGCCTTGCTTTTTGGGCCCCTCGTTACCGGCTTGTATCGCACGCCAGTTTCTGAGGGCTTCCGTGCCCTGCGTGATATGGCTCCGCTGCATATCGAATTTCAACCCACTACAGTACTCGGGCTGATTGGCGCCGGGCTGATTATCCGATTCACTTCCAGCTTCTTCTACTACTGGCTGCATCGGATTCAGCACGAGTCACTGTTCTGGTGGCGTATGCACGCGACGCATCATCACATCACCAAGATGAGCGCCATGCGCGGCGGCCGTACCCATCCATTCGAACGTCTGTCGCTTGGCCTCGCTGGTCCAATTGCTGCAGCCCTGATGGGTGCAAGCGATGAAGTTTTTGTCGTTTCAGCAGCCTTCGGCATGTGGAACGGCAGATTTAACCATGCCAATCTGCCTATGGTTTCAATGCCTGTGTGGGACTGGTTCTTTGCTACCGCACAGCAGCATCATTGCCACCATGCACATGAGCGCCGTCAGGCAGATTCCAACTACGGTTGTGACATCATTTTCTGGGACCGCGTCTTCGGCACTTACTGCGGCGATGCTGAGGTGGGAGCCACTGGCGCAGGCAAGCGCGTTCGCCTTTCCATCAAAGACCAGCTTATGCTGTGCTTCTATTCCGACAAACGCCTCAAGGATTTGTAGGTAATCGACTAGAGCCGATCCCAGGCGGTCCATTCAATGGATCGACCTGGGGTGGCTAGTAATAAATGGGGTCAGTGTAAAATAAATTAACGGGGTAAGAGTAACTTGCTCCTTTTCCCGATGGGGCTTCGCGCCAAGGTTCCCGTTGTAAATTGCTTCGCAATTAGTCGAACCACCGACACGAGAATATCTAAAGTAACGCATTAAGAAAGCTCTATTAATCTCAATGAGATAGATGGCTTTTTGAAGCGTATGCTATTGATTGAAGGAAAATTTCACAAAACAGAGGGTAGAAGTAGCTTTCAGTCGTCAAAAACCGCGCGTTATTGGCAAGCTAATAAGCACCTCTACCCTCACTCCTTTGGATGTTTCTTAGGGGATCTTCAGTCACCAATTCAATTAGACCAGAACCGCCCCATTACTGAGGTTATACAGGTTTATTATGACTGCCGTCACAGAGCGGCTGCGATGCAGTAATTTTACAACCACAGAAAAATACTTTTTTCGATTCCGTCGCCTGATATTTCACTGGTGAAAATTCGGACCCTTTGTGAGAGCCATCACAAAAAGGTTGTTTTTGGCTGAGGCCACATGAACACCAGAAATAGGACTTTCCCGATTCAACTTCAATTGCAAAGGGTGTATCTGCCGCTCTATTAGGATTACTCATATTCTAATTTCCTTACTTAATAGTTTAAAAAGCACCTCAAACTATAGGCATGACACATAACATATAATACATGTCTTGTCTTTGCTTCTTTTGATTGTTATATGTCTGATCGATCTCAATCATAGAGCGTGTTCGAGCATTGATGGCGTAGGTTCTGCCCTGTCTCTGTATGCAAAAAGCATACTCATACTTATCTTTTGTTCGAAAAAACATTTTTCCTAGTTAGCAACAGGACAGTAGTCGTTCAGTGGCTATAGCCCAGTTTGCCCTTTGGTCTTCAATCGCTGCAGAAATTCGAATCACTTTGATGCTTGGAAACAGCAGTCGTCATCTCTGCTTCTGATTCAAAAAAGCACCAATACCTGACATCCGTGCTCCGATTGTGTGCGCGCGCACCAATCTAGTGCGACCAAAAGAGTGCAAAGAGACGAGTATTAATCTCGGTTCCCCATATAAGGCTACTATCTACGGAGTTTAGCAGTTGGCACAGAGCATGCATCGGAGACTGGCACCGACCATGCCTCTCGGCGAAGTGCAGAGTAATTCCGGCTTTGCCGCAGGGGTGTAAACAATCCACTTAAAGATGATGACTACGATAAAAATGGAGTGCTAGGGTTCCGGCATTATAGAAGATGCGACTGGTCCGAGAGCACTCGACCTTTCAAGCTGGGTTCTCTCAGAGTAAACGAACTTCAGTATTAATCTTTGTAAGGTTACACGGCGGGACAAAAGCCCGGGAGGATTCGCTGACAGCGGTTAGTGTCAGTATTTCAATACGTGAATAACATACTTGGAGAGATGAAATGAGACGAAACCTATCAAAGAGCCTTATCACCCTTTTATTTGCAACCGCTGCGACGTTTGTCTCGCCGCTTACTTTTGCGCAAGATCGATTCAGCCTATGTTGGTCAATCTATGTCGGATGGATGCCGTGGGAGTATGGCGATGCCACCGGCATCATCGATAAATGGGCTGATAAATACGGCATAGAGATCGATGTCGTGCAAATCAACGATTACATCGAATCTATTAACCAGTACACGGCAGGCCAGTTTGACGCCTGTTCCATGACTAGCATGGATGCGCTAACGATTCCCGCTGCTGGAGGTGTGGATTCTACCGCCCTTATCGTTGGCGATTTCTCCAATGGCAACGACGCGGTCATCTTGAAAGAAGGGGCGACGCTAAGTGATATAGAGGGGCAGCGCGTAAACCTAGTTGAATTGAGCGTATCGCACTATCTTTTGGCGCGGGGTTTAGAATCCGTAGGTTTGAGCGAACGTGATGTCACTGTCGTGAATACATCAGACGCCGATATGGTCGCAGCATACTCGACGCGTGATGTCATGGCGATAACGACGTGGAATCCGCTTGTTAATGAAATACTGAAAGTGCCAGGGGCTACAAAAGTTTTCGATAGCGCGCAAATTCCTGGCGAAATTATCGATACCTTGATGGTCAAGACAGAGGTTCTTGAAGCTAATCCTGACCTAGGCAAAGCCTTGGTCGGTGCTTGGTATGAAATTATGTCTGCGATGGAGAGCCAGCCCGAAGTTCGTGCCCACATGGGGGACGCTTCGGGTACAGACCAGGCTGGATACGAGGCACAACTCGAAACCACTCAGATGTTCTATTCAGCAAGCGATGCTGTTGCCTTTGTGAATAGCCCCCAGTTGATGACGACAATGGAATACGTTGCCAACTTTTCATTTGATCACGGTTTGTTGGGCGAAGGTGCTGCCGATGCTGGCTTCATTGGCATTCAAACCCCTAGTGGTGTCTTCGGCAACAGTCGCAATATCAAGCTCCGCTTTAATCCTTCATATATGGAAATGGCTGCCGACGGCAGCCTTTAATGTCATAGATCTGGCATTACATCCCCGTGATAATTTCCGTGAAAGGGTATTCCCATGCGAAGGCTTATTAATTTACAACCCAATCGCGTTCTCAAAATCGCGCTTGGTATCATTCCTTTCTTGCTCATTCTATTGGTTTACCAGATTGGTTCTGATATCCGCAAGGCCGAGAATGAGCAAGACAAACTGTTGCCAAGCTTTGCTGAAATCGCAGCCGGCATAAATCGAATGGCGTTCGAACCCAGCCAGCGCACTGGTGACTATGAATTTTGGGAAGACACAAAAAGTAGTGTCAAGCGCCTGTCGATAGGGATCGCTATTTCGGCTGTTATAGGCCTAGTTGTTGGTCTGGCGGCGGGGGCAATCCCTATGATTGCAGCGCCATTGAGCCCCCTGATCACCGCCATATCCTTGATTCCTCCCATGGCCATCCTGCCCGTGCTGTTTATAGTCTTTGGCTTGGGAGAGTTGTCCAAGGTAATGCTGATTGTCATCGGGGTTTCTCCTTTCCTGATCCGTGACATTCTACAGCGTACCCAGGAGTTGCCACGGGAACAACTGGTCAAGGCGCAGACCCTAGGCGGTAACAGTTGGCAAATAATTCTTCGGGTGATTTTTCCACAGATCGTTCCTCGCCTGCTTGATGCCGTCCGGCTCAGCCTAGGTGCCGCATGGCTGTTTTTGATTGCCGCCGAAGCCATCGCCGCTACAGACGGGCTTGGGTACCGGATATTTCTGGTAAGGCGCTACATGTCGATGGACATCATTCTGCCTTATGTCGTTTGGATTACCTTCTTGGCGTTCACATTAGACTGGTGTCTTCTGAAGTTCAGCCGGGTGGTATTTCCCTGGTACCACGCAGAGAAGTAGGAAGAGGTATGACTGCATTTATTCAATTAGACCGTTTGTCAAAGCACTATCGCGATAATGTGGTGCTCGAAAACTTGAGCTGCAAAGTTGCTGAAGGCGAATTCGTTACTCTTGTTGGCGCATCCGGCTGTGGGAAAAGCACCTTTCTTAGGTTGCTACTGGGCACGGAAAGCGTCAGTTCAGGACAGTTGTTGATGGCTGGGAAACCTATCGAACAGGAGCCCAGTCCCGATCGCGGCATCGTGTTTCAGAGGTATTCGGTCTTTCCGCATTTGAACGTTCGTGAGAATGTCGTGCTCGGGATAGAGTTTGTAGAGAGCAAATGGCTAGGGCGCCTGTTCGGCAAGGGTCGTAAAGAAGCTTTGGAAAAGGCTGATGAATTACTTTCGGCAGTTGGACTTGAGCAGGCACGATATAAATATCCCCACGAGTTGTCCGGCGGCATGCAGCAACGACTCGCACTAGCACAGGCGCTCATCAAGAAACCGAAGGTGCTACTTTTGGACGAGCCTTTTGGTGCTCTGGATCCAGGTATTCGCAAAGAGATGCACGACCTGGTAATGGGGCTTTGGCGTCAGTATGGCCTGACTATCTTCATGGTCACGCATGACTTAAAAGAAGGCTTCCACCTCGGCACGCGTCTGTGGGTGTTCGATAAAGTCCGTCACGACCCGCATGCGCCGAACCGCTTCGGGAGCACTATCACCTATGACTTATCGCTTCAATCCAAGGATAAAGCGTTAACAATCGCCGCCATAGATGAAATCAACGCCCAACTACAAGCGGTGGAATAAATTAATTGACTTGACACTGAGTTAACCCGGAATCCAGAAAAGATGAAAAACCAAGAAATTTTTCCAAGTGAATATAAAACTGTCATCGCACCCGGCGCCCATTGGTCGTTGCTTGTACGCAAAGGAATAGAGATGACGCTGACGGACCTAGAAGGCGGCGCAAACGTTGGCATGCTTTTTTATAACCCAAGCCTCATGAGCGAGAAATACAACGCTCCCGACACCTTGAAATGCCAACACACATTCAAGCTGACTCGAGGTCATTGTCTATATTCTGACATGGGACGTGTTTTCGCTTCCATCACTCAAGATTCGTTTGGCTGGCACGACACAATCTGTGGCAACTGCCACTCACATCATGTTGAAAGCCGATGGGGCGAGAAAAGTTATCAAACCCAGCGCAATGCGTGGCTGCAAAATGGCTTTGATGCCTTTTTAGTTGAACTTGCGAAATACCGAATGAAGAAGCAGGATCTAGCGTCTAACCTGAATCTATTTTCAGAAGTCTCTGCTGACGATGAAGGCAAGTTGCGCTTATCCCGGCAAAGTCAGGCGGGCGACAGCATTACGCTAAGATTTGAAATGGACACACTGGTAATCATGCACACCTGCCCACACCCGCTGAATACGGCATCGGTCTATCCGCACAAAGCTGTTGAGGTTTGTCTGGGGAAAGCCAGTCCCATGCAGCCGGATGACTACTGTTTGAATCTATGTGACGAAAACCGCCGCGGGCTCCACAACAATGCGTTGTATCACCTGGGTATGTGAAAGAAATAATTGAGGCATTACCATGATTAAAGAAAGCAACTTAGTTCTGGCTGACGCGAAATTGCGCGCGACGGTAAATGCAGGTGATTACTATATTCAGATCATCAAAATGGGTGAAACAATTCGCATCATTGATCTGGAAGGCAATCAGGCAGCAGACACTCTTTTTTATAACGCACAGGACCCAAGTGAACGTTACAGTGCCAGCGATACTGTCAGGGAAGGCGCGGCACTTTATCTCACCGCAGGCACCATTTTAAAAACCAATCTTAACAGGGATTTTCTTGAGATAGTGGCCGACACGTGTGGGCGACACGATACCGTGGGCGGTGCCTGTTCTACAGAATCAAACACGGTGCGCTACGATCTGGAAAAACGCTGCATGCATGCATGTCGCGACAGTTGGTTGCTAGCCATCGCTGAACACGAAGAATACGGATTAGCCAAGGAAGACATTGGTCACAATATAAATTTCTTCATGAATGTGCCTGTTACACCGGATGGTCAGCTACAGTTTGCCGATGGCGTATCAGGACCGGGTAAGTATGTCGAGCTGACAGCGAAAATGGATACTATCGTTTTAATTTCAAATTGCCCGCAATTAAACAATCCTTGTAATGCATACAACCCTACACCAATTGAAATAGCTGTGTGGGACGCGGCATAGGCCGTAGATAAAATACAAATCCAATAACGCGCAGGACGACCTGCTGGCGTTTTCAGTAATCCTGGGACGACCCACGTCAGACAGAGAATAATCATGTTCAAACGAGTACTTGTTGCCAATCGTGGCGCTATAGCCACGCGCATTATTCGCACGCTTAAGAAGCTGAATATCGAATCTGTTGTTGTTTATCACGAAAAAGATCAGGACAGTTTGCATGTTCAGCATGCTGATATTTCCGTCAATCTGGGAGGAGGCTCTGTTGCGGAGACCTACCTGAACCAAGAGAAAATCATACAAATCGCCAAAGAAAGCCAAGCCGAGGCGATACATCCTGGTTATGGCTTCCTCAGCGAAAACACAACATTTGTTGAAAAATGTGAGTCCCATGGCCTAGTTTTTATAGGGCCGACACCGGATCAAATGAATGTATTTGGCCTCAAGCATCTCGCTCGAGAAGCCGCACAAAGTGCCGAAGTGCCCATGTTGCCGGGTTCACCTGTACTTGAAAATATAGAAAGCGCCGTCACTTGGGCCGAGAAAGTCGGCTTTCCCGTCATGCTGAAAAGCAGTGCCGGAGGGGGCGGTATCGGTATGCAGGTATGTCGGGACGCCAATGCTCTCAAAGGTGCCTGGGATAGTGTGAAACGCATGAGTGCGAATTATTTTTCGAACGACACCGTGTTTCTCGAAAAATACATCGTTAACGCTCGCCATATTGAAGTGCAAATATTTGGCGATGGCAGAGGCAATGCAATCGCCCTCGGTGAGCGTGATTGCTCCGCTCAGCGCAGAAACCAGAAAGTTATAGAAGAATGCCCCGCACCCAATCTAACTCAGGAATTGCGCGAAGCCATGCATCGCACGGCCGAGACGTTGATGGCGTCTGTCCAGTATCGAAACGCTGGCACCGTGGAGTTCATTTTCGATATTGATGCGCAATCATTTTATTTTTTGGAGGTCAATACTCGCCTGCAGGTTGAGCATGGAGTCACCGAGGAAGTCTTCAATATTGACTTAGTAGAGTGGATGCTCAAGCTGGCGGCCAATGAGATGGAGCCCTTGGATTCAATTGGGCCGAACCTGGCCCCCTCGGGTCACGCGATTCAGGTGCGTCTGTATGCTGAAGATGCTGCGCAGGATTTTCTACCCAGTGCCGGCTTGCTGTCGGACGTGTTCTTTCCAACAGCTGACTATTTGCGAGTGGACACTTGGGTGGAATCAGGCATTGAAGTCCCCTCCCTGTTTGATCCGATGCTGGGCAAGTTGATTGTTTGCAGCGGCACCCGCGAGGACGCATTGATCAAATTGATCGAGGTGCTCCAGCAATCTCGAGTGTACGGTATAGAAACGAATCTGGCTTATGTCGCTTCAGTGCTTTCGACAGATCTGGCCAGCAAAGGACAATTGCTGACAAAGACTTTGGCTTCCCATGCGCTACAGTCTCACTCATTGCGTGTCCTGAGCGCGGGCACTCAAACCACTATTCAAGACTATCCCGGCCGTCTGGGTTATTGGCATGTAGGCGTACCGCCTTCAGGTCCCATGGACTCCGTGTCGTTTCGTCTCGCTAACAGGCTGTTGAATAATCCGGCCGATGCCGCTGCTCTGGAAATGACATTGAGCGGGCCTACGTTACAGTTTCAATCCGATTCCGTTATTGCGATCACCGGCGCTGACATGCAGGCTACGCTCGATGGGCTGCCGGTAGCGCGCTATCAAACTATCCCCGTGTCTGCAGGTCAGGTCTTGGTCTTTGGCAAAGTGCTTGGCCAAGGTACCCGAGCATACCTTGCCATAGCCAGAGGGATTCAAGTTCCCACTTATCTGGAGTCAAAGGCCACTTTCACGCTCGGCCAGTTTGGCGGGCATGCTGGTCGCGCCTTGAGAACAGGTGATGTACTGCACTTGTCTTCACCTGATGCTGTTGCCTCTGCTGCACTTGCGATTCCGGAAATCCCAGAGGTGATGGAGTTGCGCGTCATATATGGTCCACATGGCGCTCCGGACTTTTTCACTGATGCCGACATTAGTGAGTTCTTTGCCAGCGAATGGAAAGTACATTACAACTCAAGCCGTACGGGTGTGCGCCTGATTGGACCAAAGCCTGCCTGGGCCAGACCCTCCGGTGGCGAAGCCGGCATGCACCCTTCCAATATTCATGACAACGCCTATGCTTTTGGGACGGTCGATTTTACTGGCGATATGCCAGTGATACTCGGACCGGACGGGCCTTCTCTTGGCGGCTTTGTGTGTCCAGCCACGGTCATCACTGCAGACCTATGGAAAATCGGACAGCTTTCTGCCGGACAAAGCCTAAAATTCGTTCCTGTTAGCTATGAGGCCGCGGTGGCTGCAGAGGCTGCGCAAACTGCAGCCATTGAGCAAAGGCGGCTTCCTCCCGCTGACAGCGACCCTAAACCTGATGAACTTGGCACTCCCATTGTCAAACGTATGCAATGGGAAGACGACGAACTGGTGTGTCGTCTGGCCGGCGACCACTTTCTGCTAATTGAAGTAGGCCCCATGGTGCTGGATATTCCGCGCCGCTTTCGCGTGCATGCCCTTATGCTGGCACTCGAAGAACTTGGTATTGCCGGTGTAAGAGAACTCACTCCCGGCATTAGATCTCTGCAGATCCATTACGACAGCCAGAAAATCCAGCTGTCTCAATTACTCAATATCATCGAGAAAACGGCCCAATCGCTGACCACTGGCGACCTGACAGTCCCCAGCCGCGTGGTTTATCTCCCTCTGAGCTGGGATGACGATGCCTGCAAGTTGGCCATAAAAAAATACATGCAATCAGTGCGCGCTGATGCGCCATGGTGCCCGAGTAATCTGGAATTTATCCGGCGCATGAATGGCTTAGATTCAATCGACGATGTGAAAGATATTGTCTTCAATGCCTCATACCTTGTTATGGGTCTTGGTGATGTTTACCTAGGGGCTCCCGTTGCAACTCCCATTGACCCAAGACATCGATTGATTACAACCAAATACAATCCGGCCCGAACTTGGACGGCAGAAAATTCCGTCGGGATTGGTGGTGCCTACATGTGTGTGTACGGAATGGAAGGTCCGGGAGGCTATCAATTTGTCGGCAGAACCTCGCAGATGTGGAATCGCTACAGAAAGACTGCCGAGTTCTCGCAGCCTTGGCTGCTGCGTTTCTTCGATCAGATTCGCTTCTACGAAGTCAGTGCCGATGAGCTCGCGCAGTTCCGGCGCGACCTACCCAAAGGCCAGGTCGCTCTGCGTATCGAAGAGACCGAGTTTTCACTATCTCATTACGAAAGCGGGCTGACGGAGAATAAAGACAGCATAGCGACATTCATGGAAATGCGAGAACAGGCTTTTGAGGAAGAGTTACAGCGTTGGCGCGATAACGGCCAGTTTACCTTCACTCCCCCAGAAGCGAATGAAAGTAGCGCCGATATTAGTGAAATCCCAGCAGGAGTATTAGCGATCGATAGCTCAGTATCTGGCAATGTCTGGAAAGTTGAGGTGGCCGAGGGTGAGAGTGTCAGCGCAGGACAAACGCTGATGATCTTAGAGTCCATGAAGATGGAAATCGAGATTCATGCTCAACAAGCAGGAAAAATAACCAAGGTCCTAGTTAGCGAAGGACATGACGTCCATGCCGGCCAGTGCCTGATATGGCTTGAACAAAACTAAGAGGCTAACGATGACTGACATAGTAAATTTGTGCATAGCGCAAGTGCACGACGCTTATGCCGATGGAAGGGAAACGCCAGAATCCTTAATTGCCAAGCTTCGCACCCAGGCTCTGAGCCAAGGTCAGTTTAATGCATGGATTCACTTGTTAAGTGAAGAGGAGCTCCAAGTTTATTTGGATGCCCTCAAACTCAAGCCCATGGAAGAGTCTCCACTTTGGGGCATCCCTTTTGCGATCAAAGACAATATCGACCTTAAAAATGTCCCAACCAGCGCCGGCTGCGAAGCATTTACTTACATACCAGAGCAATCGGCAACGGTGGTTGATCTGTTGATTGACGCTGGTGCTATACCACTGGGCAAAACCAACCTTGATCAATTTGCTACTGGCCTTGTGGGCACTCGTTCTCCGTTTGGTGAAGGCAAGAACGTCTTTAACCCGGACTATATCAGTGGCGGCAGCAGTGCGGGTTCCGCAATTGCAACAGCGCTAGGTCAAGTCTCTTTTGCTCTTGGTACTGATACTGCTGGGTCAGGGCGAGTACCTGCTGCTTTTAACAATTTGATCGGTCATAAACCGACTAAAGGCCTACTGAGTACCTGCGGAGTAGTGCCTGCATGTAAGTCTTTAGACTGTGTGTCTATTTTTGCGCTAACCACAGAGGACGCCGTGCGGGTGTTCGACGTCGCAACGCTCGCAGATGACAACGATCCCTACTCCCGAAAAAACATCGCGTTCAATACGCAACCCTACTGGAGTGATAAAAAACCGAGAGCCTTTAACTACGGAATTCCTGCCCAACTTGAATTTGATGATGTGCGGGCAGAAGAATTGTTTCATATTGCTTGCCAGCAGCTCGATGCACTTGGAGGCCAATCCGTTACGCTTGATTTTGAGCCTTTCATGAAAACAGCGCGTCTGCTATACGAGGGTCCGTGGGTCGCTGAGCGTGCTTGGGCAACACAGGATGTCAGCCCCAACGTTATGTTACCGGTAATTCAGGACATCCTGGCGACAACGCAAAACTTTGCGGTGACCGATGCCTTTGACGCCCAGTATAAACTGCAAGCATTAAAACGAATCTGCGATCGCGAACTGGATAAAGTTGACTTTGTAGTGACGCCAACAACCCCCACTTGCTACCTCAGGTCTGAGATAGCAGAACAACCCGTTGCACTAAATTCGAAACTTGGCACCTACACGAATTTTATGAATCTGCTCGACTACGCTGCCACTGCTATTCCGGTTGGACGATTGAGTTCACAAGTCAGTTGGGGCGTGACTTTCTTTAGCCGAGCCTTTACCGATATTCGTTTATTGAGTTTTGCCGGAGCATTTCAGAGGCAACTCAATCTTCCATTAGGCGCCACACCACACACCTTGCCCTCGCAATCAGCACAATCTGCCCGTACTGCCCCTGAGGAGTCAGTGGCAGTTGTTGTGTGTGGTGCGCATTTATCGGGGCAGCCGCTAAATTGGCAATTACAGGACCGCGGTGCCACACTCAAAACGAAAACCCGTACAACCCAGGCCTATGCCTTGTTCGCACTTCCGGACGGAAAGCGCCCCGCGCTTGTTCCAAAGGAAGCTGGCTCGGCCATTGAAGTGGAAGTCTGGCAATTGCCGATGGCAGAGTTTGGCAGTTTTGTAGCAGGTATTCCGTCGCCACTTGGGATCGGCAAGGTAGCTCTGGAAACAGGAGAATGTCTTCCGGGTTTTATTTGTGAAGAAGGTGGGATTGCTGATGCTAAAGACATATCCCATTTTGGTGGGTGGAGAGCCTATCTGGCAGCAAAATAAAACTGCACAAAAGGAACTATCAATGATTCACACTATCAATAACAAATTGCAGTCCTTAAGCGTGGCCAGGTGTTCTTCACTGGCCTTCACTTTGCTCCTTCTTCAGGGTGGCCATGCTCAAGCCGATACCGATCTTACTAGTGTCAGCTGGATTCATGGGGCGCAGAACTGCGAAACTGCTCGGACAGAACCAGGATATGTGCAGTGGCAGGAAGTGCGCTACCAGAGCAACACCATAATTTTTAGACAGAATAAGTGTTCCAATTATGAAGCGCCATTCGTCTATCTTTTTATCGGTGCGCAAAGGTCCCTGTTGATAGACACGGGTGCCACCGAAGAGGGAGGTGCTAGCTTACTTGCTGCTATCAGAGAGATCACCGACTTACCGCTTATTGTTGCCCACTCCCATGGTCACGGCGATCATATTAAGGGAGATGGCGCCTTTTCAGGCCAGGAGGGTACGAGTCTTGTCGGAGTGGGAGCTGATGCTGTGCAATCATTCTTCGGTTTTGACAACTGGCCACAGGAGCAGGCTGAGCTTGAACTAGGGGGGCGCACAATAAGTCTTTTGCCGACCCCCGGTCATACAGACGACGACCTCGCTTATTACGATCCGGTGTCTCAGTTTGTTGTTACTGGTGACACCCTTTACCCTGGCAGATTATATGTCAGAAATTGGTCAGCCTATCGAGCTAGCATTGCTAGGCTTAACGCCTGGATACAGGAAAAGTCAGTGTCTTACGTTTTGGGAACACATATTGAAATGACTGCGGATGCAAACGTCGACTATCCAATTCGCACTACCTACCAGCCAGATGAGCGCTCACTCCCTTTGGCGCCTTCTGATATCCTCAAGTTGCATGAAACTCTCATGTCGCTGGAGGAGCCAGAAAGAACCTATCTAGGCAGTTTCGTCATCTGGCCAGTAAATTAAACAGTAAAAATTAGAGCTCGTCCCAGGTAGCCCAGTCAATTGTTCTACCTGGATAGGCCACGTTCGAAAATGGCCAGCTCTGCTCTATCCACATCTCTGTCCATTCGAAAAGTAGCTCATCAAATCCTGCATCAAAATCGGCGTGCGTGACCCACATTGTCACCTGGGCGTCATATCCCGGTTTGCTGCTTGGTCTGACATAGACACTGCCCATTTCTCGTTCACCATCCTGTGTGAGTACACCATAGGCGAAAGATTCACGTCGCTCGAAACGACCTTGCTCATTCAACATGTCCTGCATAGCGTCTTCATCAGTGATGCCTTCACGGGGCCAGTTCCCAGAGCGGGAAAAAGTCTTTTGTAGATGATCAATCGATGACATGTAAGCAGCGTAGTCGAGATCCACAATTTCCGGACCAAGCGGTACCAGCTTGAAGCCCCAGCCCCCGACAAGTACCGAAGGCTCGAACACTTCCGGAACAAACGCGTCATCAAGAGCTGCTTGTGCCTTAATATCATCTAGGTACAGTTTGTACTGTCTGTAACCTTCAGTCATGGCCCGAGAACAGTCCTGGGGTGTATCACGCACACCATCGGTACGCTTGCAGGGTCCCTCATTCACCTCAGGCATATTCTCCCGAACCCACACTGATGCATCGCGGTAAATGGGTTGATCATTGGAGCTGGTATCGACATTCACAAGAACGCCATCTTCAAATGTCAGGTGAAAGGTATCGGTCACATCGAACCCTGTCTTAAGAGCCTGCACTCGATCATCCTGCACTGTGACTGGGCAGACTATCGTGCCCCCTTCTTCTTCAAGAGCACAAGGTGGACGAACCAATACCTTGTAATTGCCCCCTTCAGCCGAGGCCTGATAACCAAGGAGACCCGCCTTGGAATCACCCGCCTCAGTGAGAAATGACTCCAAGCGGCTCGCATCGAAGGAATAGAACGCATCGATCATTCCTTCGGCCTTTTCAAGGTTTGCGGCCAGTTCTGTATTCTCAGGTTCTGTTGCCATCTCTGTGGTCACCTCCGCCGCATTGGAATAAGCGGCCAGACCAAACAAACAGAGTGTAGAAACTGCAGCTCGTTTCTTTAATGACCTATACATAGAAAATTCTCCGATTTAATTGATGGTTAGTTACGGCGTCATGCGTACCGAAAGGTTAAGTTGAGTAGTAAAACATTTAAAATGAGTCCGCCAAATCCTCGACTAGCTCCTGCATGGAATCCGGGGAGAGTTGACCGACATCCTTGATCACTAACGCGCCAAACTTATTCAGTTCTGAATCTAGCAACTGTTGCACCACATCGGTACAGCCGCCGCAGCCTGTGGATGCCAAGGTCTGATTCTTAATTTCGGCCAAAGTAGTTGCGCCATTTTTCACTGCACTTGCAATGACCAACTTGCATACATCGTTGCAGTAGCAAATCGTATCGGTGTCGGCGAAGTCATCGTCAAAAGTTCCGTCACTTTCTGTGCCGGGCAAAATCATCTCTTGAGGATTTTCCGGAAGCTCATTTCTATTTAACGCTATTTTCAGAAAATTTTCGTAGTCACCAACATCACCGACAAGCACCGCGCCGAGCAAGGTTTTTCCATTCTCGGAAACCACTAGGCTTTTGTATATATCGCCCGAGATATCACTGTAAGAATAAATTTTGGCACCTGGCGTGCTGGCAATAGAGTCGCCAATACTCGCCACATCCACACCCAACAATTTAAGCTTGGTGCTCATGTCGGAACCTTTGAATTTAGCTTGTCCTCCAGTTATCTGTGATACGGCCACTTTTGCCATTTGATATCCAGGGGCTACTAATCCAAAAATCCGACCTTCCCAGGCGGCGCACTCCCCAATGGCATAAATATTTTTCTCGGATGTTTGGCATTGATCATCAATCGCAATTCCACCACGAGGACCTAGGTTTATTTCGCACTTTTTGGCTAATTCATCATGAGGGCGAATTCCCGCAGAGAAAATAATCATATCGGTTTCAAGATGGGAGCCATCGGTGAAATTCAGGCGGTATCGGCAACGTTTTCCATCACTAATTTCTAGGGTGCTTTTATGGGTGTGAACGTTCACGCCAAGCCTTTCAATTTTGTCACGTAAAAGCTTGGAGCCACCGTCGTCCAGCTGCACTGACATCAGTTTTGCTGCAAACTCTACTACATGGGTTTCAAGGCCCATGCCCTTTATAGCGTAGGCTGCCTCCAGCCCTAGCAAGCCACCACCAAGCACTACCCCAACTTTGCTTTGAGAGCCGGAGACCTTAATCTTCTCAAGATCTTCTATTGTTCTATACACATGACAATGTTCCTGATCACTACCTGGAACCGGGGGAACAAACGGATAGGAACCGGTGGCTAACACCAGCTTGTCATAGGATTGCAAATGACCACTTTGCGTAATAATCCATTTTTCTGACTTATTAATATCAACCACTTTATCGTCAAGAATGAAATTCACACCCTTGTTGCGATAATATTCTTGCTCGGTGAGTGCCAGATCGGCAGCAGTAGAACCTGAAAAATAGGTGCTGAGATGGACCCTGTCGTAGGCCAGCCTCGGCTCTTCCGAAAAGGTGGTAATTTCATAATCATCAGCGTTGTCGCTAGCGAGAAGATATTCGATAAACTGGTGACCAACCATGCCGTTTCCGATTACGACAAGCTTTTGTTTTTCCTTTTTATTCATTCGTCCCTCGCTAGATAGTTCATCTCAAAAGCTCTACTGCATAGCAAGGAAGGTGCCAATGGGAATGGTATTTGTTAAATGGGCTTGAAAGCGCATGATTACGCTTTTTTGAAACCGTTCATGCGTTATTGGCTGCACTATAAGTAAGCAATACCCATATTTTGGATTCGATATGGTGCGATTTTGAAAATTACTCTAGTAAAAAGTCGGTTGGTAATGGGGGGATGACATTGAATTCTGATTTGGCTATTTGCTGGTTAATGCCCAGAGGCGGATTAATTCGCCGGGAGCGAATTAACATAGCCGTAGGCTAGGCGTAGCCCGAGCGCATGGATGCGCGAGTGAATCTAACCACGTGGTTCTGGGAGGATTAGCAGCGATTTGAATAAGTAGAATGGAGCTATGGCTAAAGTAGGTGCCCAGAGGCGGAATAATCCAAACAGTCCTTGGGACTGTTTGTCCCCTGCGGGCTTCGCGCCGAGGCGCTCGTTGCAGATTGCTGCGCAATCAGTCGAACCACATCGGTGGCTCTCATCCGCCTCTCACCACCAAATGCAAAAAGCCCCGCTTAAGCGAGGCTTTTGGATTTGGTGCCCAGAGGCGGAATCGTGTTAACCACGTAACAAATTGAATTTTAAAGGATTAATTAAATTGCAAGCTTTTCGATGTTACACATAGTGTTACATCAGATAAATCCAGCCCCGCATACGCTGCGCTGAACACCAGTATTATCCCACAAGTCTGTTGCCTCTATAAACCCTCCTTTTTAATCGTCTTACCAAATTCTGGTCACAAATCAATATCGCCTGAAACTAACAATTGTCTCCTTGAATAAATAAAGGTTTGAGGAAGAGCAATATGAGCCAAACAAACCCAATAAACCTGTTGAGACTGCCTGACGTGATTAAGCGAATGGGGGGCTCGAAAGCAACAATATATAACATGATCAATGAAGGAACCTTCCCAGTTCCTGTGAAAATGGGAGCTAGAACATCAGTGTTTCCAGAACATGAGGTGGTTAGACTTCAGCACACGATTATTGCTGGGGCCAGCAATGAAGAGGTGAAAAAGATTGTAATGGATATGCAAGAAATGAGGAAATATAGCTACCCCATTCTGCTTAACGTCAAGCCATCTGGTGATGGGTAGCAAATCTCCTTATTGACCTCGTAATGTTTTCCCTCTTCATATCTCATCTTTGAATAGGTTTTTAACCATTGTCACGTCCCAAGAACCTACTTTTCCTCGTAGAGTTTTCACTTTTAACGCGTTCAATGTACCTGCTATGCCCTTATACGACATGCAGTCACGAACTCTACTAGAGCTACAGCCTTGTTGCCCTGGAACAACTGGACAGCCTTCATCAGGACAACAAAATTCAGGTAGCACCGTTGTTCTTATCAATTGTTGCAAGTCTAGGCGGTTCTGTTTCGCCTTAAGCGACCTTGCCTTGGTTGCATTCGCAGTACTTCTATTCAGCTTCATTAAGCCCTCTACGGTCTTACACCACCTCAAACATAAATAGAAGTATAGCTGAATCCGCAATGCGCATCGAAGCAATTACTGCCTTTCGCGTATGCACTAAATATATGTAGCCTCATAAGGTATGGAACAATGACTTTAAGAAAGAAGAATCTATCAAGAATCCCCCCCCTTAAACCTAATATCGTAGCGGAATTGCTTCAAAAAGAGGTTCAAGACAAACTGCATGCTGATCACTGCCGACAAAATGCCAAGCTAAACACAATAGAAGCTAAGCTCAAACTGCTTTACCCGATATCGAAAACGGTCGTAAAAGAAAAATATAGAGATTGGCTCTTAAAATACGTATTCTGCTCCATGATCACATTGACACTTCCAGACGGGAGCGCTAGAAACCAATTAGCTCTTGAAAAAAAGCTGAGCATACTCACTAAGCGTTTGAACAAAAAATTCTTTGGGCAACAGGCCGCTGCGAAGTATCCAGACAATACCGTAAGTTTCATTGCAGTATTCGAAGAGCATGCTACAGGCGGGCTACATATACACACTCTATTTCAAGCCCCACGAGACACAGAGTTCTGTAAACTGAAATTATCTCCAGATAAATTGGAGCCCACTGTACACTCGCTTTGGAACAAAATTACTGGTGCTCAACAGATCGATGAGAAGTCCATAGACGATGCAACTACTAACCGAGCGAAGATTGAATACTGTTTAAAAAGAACCTATGGGCGAGACGATAGAGTATATTTCGACTCGTTTGCGCAGCATTAAAAAGCATTTTGAAAATAATTATAAATAGTCCATAGAACTTTATTCGAATTAGCAGAAGTCCAGCTGCAACGGTGTTTCACGATCTAATCGGAAGCGTCAAAATTGGATGCCATAGAAGACGTTTAATAAAGGTTTCCCGTTACAGAGGCCTTGATTCTCATATTGCAAAATTTTAGCAAATCTAAGTGAAATTCAAAGTTATAGTCTCACAATTGTCATGCTACATTGCAAACTCACCCTCTCTAATCTTCCCCAAATGAATACTCAAAACGTTAAGTTTCACATGATGTAATCATCAAGATTGAGATACGATAAAGGTCATATCGATAGACTGATTAAGGGATAGTAACAATGAAACTGTTGACAGCTCACCTTTACGAAACATGAAGCTTGTAACTCATTCAGTCTAGTTAACGGATGTCACATGTCGTTTTATGGTGAACAACGAAACTCAAGCATACAACGCCAGTATTGTTGCTGTTTTTTGAAAAACGACACGAAAACGACATCCGACAACAAAAAAACACTAAAACGACATTTCAGCCTTGCTACACGTCTATCTCACCAAATCTGGAAATTTTAGAGTCAAATCACATGATGTTTTGCAATTCAGTTTACTAGGCTCTATTCAAGGCATGAATCTTACGCCAATACGATTTAACCTTACTCTTTTTACTTCTCAGTGCCTGATTTAAACTCAATAACTCCAGCGGTTCTCTACACAGTACTTTGGCCAACTCGAAATGTTATTGTAATCCCCCCAGAAAATATTCGAGTCTTTGTGGAATAAGTTGTTGTGACTCATCCCTATATACTATTAGACTTCCGTCAAGTTACGGGATATGTGCGCATGCACACATATCTGAAAAGTCCAGAATACGCACTATATAAATGCTATATGAGCTAACGGAGTTTTGACTTTGATTGAAGATTTTAAAAGGTGGTTTGTTGAGTTAAGCGACGATGCAAAAGCAAGGAAAATCGCTAGTTCCCTAGAGACAGGAACAAGACAAAAATGGACAAATCCAGTAAAGAACAAGGAAATTAAGGAAAAGTTCTCACGTGAAGGACTGCGTATAGAGGGGGTAAAGCCAAGATCAAGTGCTGATAAAAAAGCTGGAGAGTGGCTTTATGACCTTATATGGAGAGAATTTGACTCTGAGAATAACTTTGTAAGTGTAATGCTTGCAATGGAAATCGAGCTCTCTGATATGGCAGAGAGGGGGCTAGTATATGATTTCGATAAGCTCCTGCAATCTGACTCCGAATACAAGATATTTGTGTTTCAGCAGCAAACTAAAGTACAAGCCGAGCATCTTTTTAACCGCTTTAGGCTTCGGTCGGAGTCCTATAACCATAAACTGGAATCAATTTTTCTTTTTTGTTGTTGGAGTTGGGATTCTGGTACATTTCTCTTCAACGAGTTTAATGGCCAAGTGCATTCGTAAATTTCATAGAACAATGTTTTGCGGGTGACGCCTCCTGCGCAACTGAGAATGGTATTATGTCTCTCGTAGCTGGAAAGAATGGAGATAATTAGTTAGATTTTTCACAACTTAACGAGTGGCTAACGCTTGGTGTAAACTTAGGGGGTTAGGTCACCCTAGGCCATCAATCTAAGCGTAAAGTTAATTAAACCTTCTGCGGAACGAGGTATTTATAAATTTCATAAACTTGGCGCGCTGAGTACATTGCATTCGACATAGCTCCTTGTTCGAGCACTATTCCAAATCGCTCCGCTAGAGCCTCTATCGTACCACGCTCATTCGGGAACCTACTTCTTACAATTGCAAGCGTATCGACAATGTCATGATCATCTTCAATCTTCGGCCGATTGAGTAGCTCTAACTCGTAATTTATAAACGGAATATCGAATGGAGCATTATGGGACACAATTCTTGAGGTGGATAAAAATTCAACCAGATCATCTGCAATTTGTTCGAATGTTGGCTTATCCGATACGCTTTCATTACTTATTCCTATAAAATCAGCCACGTCGGGACTAATTGGCTCTCGAGGTTTTATCAGTCTGTGGAATACATTCCCTGTAGCAATTCCATCCACAATTTCCATACAAACGATCTCTACCAAATAGCCATCTTTCCCAGGGGTAATCCCTGATGTCTCTGTTTCGAGAACTATTTCTCTCATCAAAAATTCCTCATATTTTAAGTTCATGTCTAGTTTTTGCTTTTGGAGTGCCTGCATCACTAATTTTAGTTGGATGGTGGATTGATAGTTGGTTCTGTGGGGCATTCATGCTTTTCGGAATAACTTGGGGAATTATTGCCATAAGTGTTTTGGGGAAAGATTAGCGACACGATCTAAAGGTTGTAGTAATAAAATCTGCATCTCGTCGATCAGTCTCTAACTCATACTTTGAAACCAAGAACCGCCAGCGCCTCATATACTCACAGTGATAGGTAACCAGTGGTGGCATGTATTCGCTAGGCCCTTTAGCCCCCTTAGACTGGCTTGCATTGTCTTCGGTCACTAATAGGTTGTCTGGGTCATTGGCGAAGACTTTCTTCAGCAGGGGCGACCATAGAGCGCCACCATGGTCATGGGCGTACTTAAGCGGAATGATGTGATCGATGTCCACGTCACTTGCGATTGTGAACCTTTGCCCTGTATAGGGTCCAACCCATATCCCTGTTGCGACAGTATACTTTCTGACGCTTGTGAAGCTCACAGGGGCAAGGCTGGCGCTAATCAATAGCTCTTGCCTAGTGTTCTGGCAATCGCTGTAAAAGTCCTCCCAGTGTCGCCAGTCGCTTCGATCATAGTCGACCTGAGCGAAGGCGGCACTAGAACCTAGCAAAGCAATAATATAGATAAGTTTCAAATTAATGGACCAGGGTGCTTCCCTTATGGTTTTAGGTGTAGACGTGAATTACAGATCGTGCGAGTAAGTAACTACAACTAGTGCAGTAAACAAGTTGCTCATCGAACCCAGCCCGCTTGCTATCAAAGTGATCTTTCTCCCATAAGTTGAATCACAATCAACCGTACTTTCCGGCGCACTCTTCTACATTGAGATTAACACTCTATTGGCATTCCACGAATTCGGTGGGATACTCCCTCGCAAACTATCAATTCACGCGTATTTTGTTTCGACTTAAATTTGGGCATTTACTCTATACAAGCCTTAGGTGCCTCAAGGAGTCCTCATGAAGAAAATTTACCGTGCAGTAACCCACCCTTCCGGATGGAGCGGTCTCGCGGACTATGAAATCAGACAAGACCGTAAAATCTATCGAACCGTCTCACACCCTGATGGTTGGGGAGGCTTGCCTGACTACGAAATACGCGGTGACGGAAAAATCTACAGAGCGATTACCCATCCAGACGGATGGGGTGGCTTACCGGACTATGAGATTCGTGCCGATGGGAATATCTATCGTGCCGTAACTCATCCGGAAGGATGGGGCGGTTTGGCTGATTATGAGGTACGTTAAAGTACAGAAACTTCGGTCAGAATTGTCCACTGATTTAGCTTCGCCCACATCGTCTAGAGAGCTAAGCAAAAAGAATTGAACGGCCCCTTGAAATCGAGGGGGTGATTCCCCACATATATTCGGTCGGAGTGTTTCGCATACCAATTTGTTGTAACGCTGGTTGCGATCAAGCTGAAACATTGGCGCTGTCCAAAGAGCGACCGCTCTCGCTACAGCCATGTCGCCGAAGATGTTACGCGAATCACGGAGGTCATCGTGTTTGCGCGTTTGGCGATACACTCAAGGATTCGTCGGTCTGGGGCTTTATTGCACTGACGGTAAAGGAGAGAGTAGCTTCTTGGCAACGACAGCGTTGAAGACAATCGCGTCACCAGCGTCTCTCCGATTTGAGTGGAAGGAGATGTATCGTTCGTCCAAGCCTAGCTTGCGACGAAACCGGGATGGAAATGGCGAGAGCTTTGACTCGTTTCACGCTTCCGTCAGCCAACGGGTTGGGCAGATTGCAAATCAGCTAAACCTACACGATTATAAATTCTCCCTATTAACCCCCTTTTTTGCCCCCAAGCCCAACGGAAAAGAGCGCCTGATCTGTGTCCCCACGATTCAGGACCGATTGGTGCAGAGGACAATTTATCGTCATTTATCCAAAGGAAAATATTCTTTCGACAATGCCATTAGCTACGGATTTATCAGCGGCAAATCTACTAAATGTGCATTAAGCGCGGCGCTTCGTGAGAGGAAAAAATTCGCTTGGGTTTACAAGGCTGATATATCGTCCTTCTTCGATAGCATCGATCGCGACTTACTTAAAGAAAAACTCAGGGCAAAAGTAAGATTGAAGACATTGCACTCTGTACTTGATAGCGCAATAAACACCGAAGTGAATCTCTCTATCCCCTCCGATAGAAAGAAAATCAGTGCAATGGGAATACGCAATGGACGTGGTTTGCGTCAAGGAATGCCACTGTCGCCCTATCTTTCAAACCTTTTCTTGTGGGACTTCGACCATTTTCTCATTGAGAAAGGCATTCGTGCGATTCGCTATGCCGATGACATCATCGCCTTTGGCAGTTCTCAAGAAGAATGTCTAGATATTCACGATATTTGTTCAAATGCAATCGCCCGGTTGGGGTTGCATATTCACTCAATCGAACCCGGTGGGAAGACTGAAATATACCCTCCAGATACAACCGCAGAATTTTTAGGTCAAGGAATTGCTAGAAGCGATCACGAATACTACCTTACTGTTAATAAGCCGCAGGTTGAGAATATTAAGAGCAGAATCTCGCAATACGGGGACTTTAAGTTTCTTTCAGAGAAACGTATAACAATTGGCAAACTGATCCAGAAACTCGATGCAATGATTGGGGGGTACAGTGAAGTCTATTCCGATTGCCAGAACGTCGATAAAGTGATTCAAGCAATTCAAGACCACAGGGTTGTCGTCCTCTCCAAGCTATTCAAAAAAATGGGCATTGACGTGAGTAAGTTGACCAAGGATCAGAAAGCATTCTTAGATATTCCCAGCAAATGAGTTCGATGTTAAAGGATTGGTTATCGCTGGCTATGGCTACAACGTATCAAAGGAAGATGAATGGAAGTGGCTAGGAATGAGCTCCCACCAAAATCTATAACGCCTGTTGTTAGAAATTCTCGACTTATGAATGCTGAGGTGCATTACAACAAAGTATTTCCTACCTCATTAAAACTTTAGGCTATACAGAATAAAAAAAGAGGACATAACAAAATATGAAAAACATCTCTGAAGAAGAAATTATCTTTCTATTTGGTGCTGGAATTTCAATACCTATAGGGATTCCTGCCATGGCTGGCATCTATAGAAGCTTCATGAGCAAGACAAAGTCCGAATTGCCGGAAGCTCATAAAAAGATGTGCAATTTTTTTGTAGATGAAATGGGAGTTGAAGCGGATTTAGAGGAATTTCTTCTAGCTTCTAATAGAATTATTGAATTTAGAAATTCCGGTTTGAACAGATTCGTGGAAAGTAGTATATCTAAGGTTAAATCTTCAGGGAAAGTTAAAGATTTCAATAAGAATTTGAAGTTAAATCTAGAGATTGTTGAGGCGGTAAAGGATTCAATTCTGGATTTTCTAGCCATTACTTGCTTTAAGTTTGATAGAGTAAAGGCCGAGAAAATAAATTCTGGTTTCGTTAGCTCAATTGCAAAACTTGGATACTCTGTTTATTCAACTAATTATGATTCTGCTTTTGAACATGTTGCAAGAGAGAACAACATAGATGTTCTAGATAATTTTATCAAAGTCGGTCAAAGAACCATATGGAATGACAACATTAACTTTGATGGAAAGGAAGGTTTCAAATTAATTAAGCTACATGGTTCTGTTACATGGTATGAAGATGCACAACACTCAGTTGAGAAAATAGACTATCGAACTAGCATCAATCCCTTAGGGGTCGAAGTAAAAAATATTACAATCGTACCAACTAGATTTAAGGATATTTATAGTCAGAACTTCTTCGCTCTTTATTCTCATTTTTTAGTCTCTCTTTCAAAAGCGAAATTAATTGTAATTGCTGGCCATAGTTTACGCGATGATTACCTAAGAGCAGCTATCATCGAGAGAAAGAGACAGGGCGATTTCAGAATTATCGTAGTTGATCCAAATTACCCAACAATAATTAAGAAAGACCTTCCCCCGGCAAGACAAGCTACAAATGGTGATATCATTCACTTGCCGTACAAGTGGGAGGACATATCTGATGAATTATCATGTATTTTGCTAAATTCACCAGCTAGTAATATCGGCAAAGATTGCATAACCGTTCTTAAGCAAAGGAAGAATAAAAATAAATTGAAATTCACTGCAGGATTTAGAAAAATTTCTCCTGGCGATATTAAGGAGATTGCTGTTGAAACTCAGGCGTATCTTAGTCAAAACGAAAAGCCATCTAACTTAAGGGTGTGGCTAAAAGCGATCGTGAAGTCTTCAGATGGAACTACAAAATTTCGTGTATCTAACGAATTTATCGAAATCAAAGAGTTAGTTTTTGGTGATGAGTTAACAGGTATGGTTAATTCAGAAAACTCTATGAAGCTGAAAATCCCGCTAATTGAAGGCTGGCTTAATTCTCAAGCCGAAGTAAGCTTGGTGGTCGCGTTAATTAAGTCAAATGTCAAAAAACCTTCATTAGTTGGTAGATCGAACATAATTATATTGGATAGTAGGAAAGTTCCATACAAAGCCTAAATAGGCGATCTCAGGTGTTAATTAAGTGAAGGAGAAATTTAGTAAAGTTTATTTTTTGTCGGGAAAACAAATTCGCTTGCAAAACAATTGTATTGTGAATATTTAAATAATATCTATGAGTTAACTTTTATTTTTAACAATTTGGATATTTTCATATTTCAGCGTATGGTAGCTATTCTGTGAATTCCTTTTGCAGCCAAAATTTCATATCCTTCATGAATTTTTCCTACAGAAACCAAATTTCGCTCAACATTTTTTTTGTTGACATTGAAGCTTAATACTTCTCCAAAAACAGTTAAATGATCGCCAGTTATGATTTTATTGACAATTTTTAACTCGATATTAGACTTCATTTCAAGAATGCTTGGTGTTTCAATTTTTGAAGACTTGTATAAAGTGAAACCGCATTTTCTTATTTTATCGACATTTTTCCCCGACATATCCCCACAAAAAAGAGTTTCTTCTGCCAATTTTTCCCCGGGAATTGCCAGTACGCAATGGTCTACTTTATCTAATAATTTATAGGAATAGTTAGTGTTCTGTACCGAAAAAGAAATCATGTTTGGCTTGTATGAACAGTACATTGAAAAGCATAAAGTAATTAAATTGTATTCATTTTCTTTGTCAGATTTAATTATAGCTATTGATATTCTTGATGGTTGAAAATATTCTCGAAATTCTTGCCGTCTTACGCTTTCGAACATACTAAATGTACCTTCTCTGTGCTAGATAAATTATATATGTGGAAAGTAGAGAGCTTATTATATTGGTTGAGATTGAGGTCCAAAAGTTAGAAGAAAAATAGCTTCCTATTTCAAGCCAAAAGAATAATGCCATAGATAGCAGAAAAACCACAAATATAAAAAGCCAACGTAATTTATTGAGCCGACTAATCTCGCTATGCGCTTTCTGAATTAACACTTCAGACCTTACATATCTATTTTGAAGAGCTTCGTCTAAAGACTGGGCAATCATTTCCTGCATAAGCTCGCTGATTGTTTTATTGTTTAGTAGCTCACGTATGTTGCCTTCGCTTTCCACTGTAACAAAGTTCTTTCTAATACCGGTTTGGCCAGAATGTGGAACTTCTACGCTAGATTCGAGTTTGTGAAATTCAACTCTGGCTAATGGATCGTTCGGTTTTATGGATAGTCTTCTTGATGAAATATTGCTTAATGTAATGTATATCTGACCTATAAATCCAGGATCAGCATAAGTATTCTCTGCAGCGAGTCCAGCTGAGAATATTTGTCCCACGGTATTGATTTTCGTATAGATATTGCTTGGTATACTGAAACATTCCTTTGCGAGTACTTTTACAGTTTGTCCTGGTTCAATTACTATTTTCCCAGTTGCATCGATAGTTTTAGGCGTGTATGTGGTTTCACCATCTTTATACGCGACTAAATGGTAGTCATCACTTACCCGGATTTCGTAAGTTGCATATTTAACATTAGATAAGTCATACGAAGACTTTGAAAACAAAAATCCTGCCTCAATTGATTCCCTAATTTGTTTGTCGTTTAGTAACCCTGACCTGGGACCAATTCCTTCTGGTAGCTCTTGAGCGCTCATGGTTATTCTCTTTGATATTTACTTGCACAATTTAAGTGTCGTATATGAATATACTGAGATGGTAACTCTACTGCGCATCCCCGTCTATATCGCGGTAGTCTATTGCCATATCCAATTAAAAGAATACTGTTTGAGAGCTATGGGCTAGACCGTGAGTCACGTTCATCTCATAATATGTTCACGATATACTGGTGATGAGGCAATGTGATTGAATTAGACCTCTTAATCAGAAAATTAGGTGGAAACTGAGGGATATCGTTGGGTGTAGTTTCCGAGTTGAGTTCATAAACGACGTCATATTGTTATGGCGAATTTTTCCAGCCTTTTGAGTAAGTCCCATTGATTGGGTTTCGTCAGTACTGTCAAACTGAGCTATACTTTTGCTGCTATGGTTCTGCTAACAAAGGCATTCGCAGCAACGACTACTATATTTCCGGATTGCTATCACGCCGAAACGGGGGATGCCTGAGTTTTACATGCTAGTCAGGATAGAATTATCTTAGTTTGACCTCGTTACGTATCCTTGAGTAGCTGAGTCCAAATAGGTGGACCACCATTGCATCATTTTACGGCGTTCGGGAAGATGTTCAGCGCGATTGTAAGCTGCACGAATTTGATTCTTATCTACATGGGCTAAAGAAAGCTCAATCAATTCTGATTTATACCCCTGTTCATGCAGTATTGTGCTGCCTAGGGACCTGATACCATGAGAGACAAATTTTGATTTGTATCCCATTCGTTTAAAAGCAACATTCGCAGTTTCAGAGTTGATATGTCCACTTGTATCATTCCTGCCTGGAAACACGTATTTTCTATGTCCACTCATGGGTTTCATGATCTGTAGAATCTGTAAAGCTTGTCGAGTTAGTGGAACTATGTGATCTCGTCTCATCTTCATCTTTTCCTTTGGAATGGTCCAAGCCGCCAAATCGAAATCTATCTCCTTCCATTCAGTTGACGCTGCTTCACCTGGACGAACTAGAGTTTGGAGCATCCAGTGGATCAAACTCTTCGTTTCCACGGATATTTTTGATCGCTCAAGGCGGTCAAAGAATGCTGGAAGTTCTTCAGGCTTTAATGTGGGATGATTTTTGGATGAGGGGGGCGGGAATGCTTTTCTGATTCCAAATAGGCAGTTGCCAGCTATCAGGCCAGTATTGACTGCATAATCCATGATTTCGTTGAGCCATCTACATAACTTTCTGATGGATTCGAGAAATCCATTTTCGGCAACAGGCTTTAATATCTTAATAACTTCTGGGGCTGATATTTCGGAGATCGGAACCGCTGCAAGTGTCGGGAGTACGTGCAGGTCAATAGAGTTCACCATTCTTTTCAGGTAAGAGTCAGATATTGTGACCCGTTTAACTTCGAGCCAACGATCATAAACAATAGCAAAAGTGAGTGACATTAATTCTCTTGCTTTGTCTTCCGTGCCCTCTTTAATGTCCCGTGGATCATTCCCACACGCGAGACACTCCAGATATTGATTCCTTTGGGTGATGGCGGACTTGAGGCTAACAGAGGGGTATGAGCCAATACTCAGATTGGTCCTTCTTCCGGTATATGGCTTCGTATAGTTAAATAACCAGAGCTTTGAACCATTTGGCTTTACTCTGAGGTGTAGGCCATTCCCCGCAGAGAGGTTGTACTCTTTTGTTTTGGATTTTGCGTGCTTAATTCTAGTATCTGTAAGGGTAGTTATTCTGGGCATACCAGTTCTCCGTTGTAACATTCCCCTTTATTTATTCAATAGTGTTACTAGGGGTGTTACAAAGATTCCTGGCCGGTGCTAGACCTCATGAGACGACTACAGACGCAAAACCTTTGTTGAGCAAGAGATTTAAAGGTTTGGGTAGACTTGAGTGGACTGTGCTGGACGCTTAAATGGTGCCCAGAGGCGGAATCGAACCACCGACACGAGGATTTTCAATCCTCTGCTCTACCGACTGAGCTATCTGGGCAAATCTGTATTTCTACTTACTTTGTGCGTCTTACAAATGTCGACTTTTCGACAAGGCGCGTATTAAACCCGCAGTGGCTATGTCGAGTCAAGAGCAAGGTGTCACTCTTGGGGTACAAATCCCTCTGCTTTGTCGTGATCTTGGTTGGAGAGGAATTTATCCATCTCTGTCTGCAGATACTTTCTGTGCTCTGGGTTCATCATGCTCAGCTGTTTTTCGTTGATCAGCATGGTCTGCTGCTTCTGCCATTCCTGCCAGGCCTTTTGGGAGACATTCTCGAATATATCCTGCCCTTTTGCGCCAGGGTAGGGCGGGTTAGGCAGGCCTGGTAGCTGTTCTTGGTATTTGCGGCAAAATACGGTGCGGGACATGCTTATTCCTTTATATGGGGCTGGCAGGGGTGTTGGCGAGCCTGCGCTGCAGTTGTGCTAGCAGCGCTTTAACAGGGGCGGCTAGGCCGACTGCATGCTCGCTGTCGCTGTGCATAGAGTGCAGAGGGTAGCAGAGCTGGGGCTTAGGCTCCATGACTGCCACTGGGCTTGGATGCGCCATGATGAATACTGGGGTGATGTCGAGGTGGAAGTGGCTGAAGGTATGCTTTACCACGGGCCAAATCTCCATCTGGGGTATGTCAGCTCCGAAGGCGTTGCGAGTATAGGTGTCCAAGTCTTCTTGTGCTTCGAACTCCTTGAAGCTCCACAAACCTCCCCAAATTCCGGCAGCTGGGCGTTGCTCTAGCAATACCTCACCCTTCGCGTTGCAACACATCAGCATATAGGTACTGCGCCTTGGCAGCTTTTTTTTGGGTTTGCGGTGGGGCAACTCTTCCACACGGTTGCTCACTAGGGCTTGGCAGCTGCGGCTTAGCGGGCAGCGCTCGCAGGCGGGTTTGCTGCGGGTGCACAGTGTGGCGCCTAGGTCCATCATGGCTTGGGTGTAGTCGGCGACGTGAATCTTGGGTGTGGCGGCCTCGGCGATGGGCCAGAGTAGCTTTTGCACACTGGGTTGGTCTGGCCAGCCTTCTATGGCGTGGTAGCGGCACAGCACGCGTTTAACGTTGCCATCGAGGATTGGGGCGCGGATGCCCATGCCCAAGGACAGGATGGCTCCGGCGGTGGAGCGGCCGATGCCGGGCAGTGCTAGAAGTCCTTCTACAGTGTCTGGAAATTCACCGTGGTGTTGCTCCTGCACGATCTGCGCGCAGCGATGCAGGTTACGGGCGCGAGCGTAGTAGCCGAGGCCTGTCCATAGGTGTAGTACTTCGTCCTGGGGGGCCTTGGCTAGTGCAGCAACATTGGGGTATTGCGCCATGAAGGTCTGAAAATAGGGGATTACCGTGTTCACCTGCGTCTGCTGCAGCATGATCTCGGATATCCACACCCGGTAGGCGTCTGGATGATCTTGCCAGGGCAGGTGATGGCGGCCGCTATGGGCGAACCACTCCAGCACCCGTTGAGCGAATGTAAGCTTGGCCATGGGGCCTAACGGCGGAGGCGGTCGAGTAGGCCGCGCGCCGCGTCCTGCAACTCGTTTGGCACGCGCTCTGTAACAGCGTCTTGTACGCGGCGTTGTACCTCATTGCGCGAGATATCGACAAACAGTTCGCGCACGCGGCCGAAGTCTGGGCCGCAGTACTCACTGAAAGACGCGTCGAAGCGCGCGTTGCACACTACTGGCCAGCCTACGCCTTGATACAGGGGGGCGACGGGGATTGTCTGTGTGGCTGGTGGCCCAAACACGGTCAATGTGGCGTTGTAATTAAAGCTCTCTTCTGCGAGATCCAGGCCTCCTGTGGCAGCAATCTCGAAGTTGTCCATGCTTACATTGAGTTGTTGATTGCCGTCCACGCCATCGGTCAGCGTAAGGTTTCCTGCGAAACTGCTGAAGCGCACGACATCGGGCCAGCTCTGGGCGAGGTCGCCAGTGCCGGCAGGGCTCAACACGGATATCGAGGAGAACAGCTGTTTAACGATGCCGATATCGATCGCATTGTCATCTAGGCTGAAGCTGGTGCTGCCGCTTACGCTGTCGACCAATTGATTGACTGTGCGTCCGTACAGAGTATGGACAGACTCAACGTTCAGCCTGCCCTGAGCAAATTCGGCGAAAGGCAGTGCTTCGGCGAGTTGTCCCACATTCACGTTCCGAATCGAACTGATGGAGTTCAGTGTGGGCGGGTTAGTTTGGGTATTGTAGTTGATGGTAGTGTTGAGTCGGCCGGAATAGAAGGGCACGGGGCGAAGCTCGAAATTCAGCACACCACCCTGCACGGTTAGGCCCGCGTCGAGAGCACCGAATTGCAGACCGCCGATCGCTAGAGACTGAATGACATGGCTTGCCTGAATGTTCGTGCTCTGCAGCAGCTCTATGGGCAGCTCGGTGTCTTGTGCCGGGGCGCTCGGAGGCGTTGGCGCTGAAGGCGCATCTGGGTCTTCCTCGATCACTTCGGGTTCTAAGCTAGCGGTGTAGCGATTCAGGTCCAGCGCATTGGTATTGAGGTTGTAGCGCAGGTTGGCAAGAGTATTCGCAGTGGCGAAGGTATAGCCTGCGTCGATGGTGACGCGCATATCGTCGAGGGCGATTGCTAGAGCAGGGACGTTGATCTGACGGTCGTTGCCGTTGAATTCCACGTTCATGCTGAACTGATCTTCTTCGGTGTTGTACTCGCCCAGGGCGGCTTGGCTGACCTGTTCCTCGCTGCGCACGTAGAGGTCCAAAAAGTCGCTTAGCGCGAAGGTATTGCTCGCCAGCTCGCCACGCCAGGCAAGGGCGTTGTTGAAGTCATCGATGGCGATGTTGCCGGTCAGTTGCAGCGGGTTGAGCTTGATGCGCAGGTCATCCAGGCGGGCGTTGCCGCGGTTTAGGTCGACGGTTGCGGTGCTGGCGATGCTGACGTTGGAGTTACGCTCCGCGATATTGTCGGTTAGCTCAAAGCTTAGCTCGAAAGGAAAGGGGCGGTTGTCGACATTACTGTCCCAGCTGCTGAAATTGAGATTCTCGAAGTTACTGTTCACGCCCATCTGCGCATCTTGTATGGCTATGCTGGCGTTGCTTACAGTGATCTGGGCGATAGCGGCAGAGATGTCGTAACTCTCACCTGCGCTAGGGCTGGAGCTGCTCTGTTGCTCTGCGTCCGTCGTTGAGGGCCAGTTGCCATTGCCCTGGGCATCGACGATCCAGTTGATGTGTAGGTCCCGCGCGATAAACTCTTGCATCTGCAGGCGCCCGTCGAGCAAGGCTCTTGGTTCGATCTTGATGGCGATGTTAGAAAGTGAGGCGAGCTCAGCAGGAGAGTTCGGGTTGGTCAGGCGCAGATCGCTGATGCTAAGACCGAAGACGGGATTGAATGCCCAGTCGATATCGCCCGCGATATGTAGCTCCAGCCCTGTCTGTTCCTTGAAAACAGACTCTATGGCGGGGCGATAGCGCGATGGGTCAATCAGGTAAAACGCGAGTGCCAGGGCAATTACAGCCATCAAGGCTAGGCTGACTGCAGACAGAAGTAGAATTTTGATCAGTTTCATCATTTTATTGTCAGTCTCGGGCTAATTCGGGTGGTCGCGGCGTGGCGGCGACGAATGCCAAGGAGAATTCCAGAGCGTTCTATGGCAATCAGTGTACCTGAAAGCAGTGCAGTGGCACATTGCAAAAGTAGCAAAAATGCTGGGGAAATCACGCTATTAGTGATTGCCCGGCAGGGGCAAAAGCGGTCATCTTTGCTTTCAAAGCCTCTGCGCTGCCCGTATAATGCGCAGCACCTGATATTGGCGGCGTTGGCCGCGAAACAGGACTATGCGGGGAATTTCGATGTCATCACGTGCAGCAACAGTAGAACGAAACACTAAGGAAACCCAGATCAAGGTCTCTGTGAATCTCGACGGTAGCGGCGAGCTCCACACAGATACAGGGCTGCCTTTCCTCGACCACATGTTAGACCAGGTGGCTCGTCATGGCCTGATCGACATCAGCGTCAAGGCGGTTGGTGACTTGCATATTGATGCGCACCACACGGTGGAAGACCTTGGCATTACCCTCGGCATGGCCTTCAATAAGGCACTAGACCGCACGGGTATCCGCCGCTATGGGCACGCCTATGTGCCTTTGGACGAGGCGCTGTCCCGGGTTGTGATCGATTTCTCCGGTCGCCCAGGGCTCGAGTACCACATCCCCTTTACGCGCGGTGCGGTGGGTGGCTTCGACGTGGATCTGTTTCATGAATTCTTTCAAGGCTTCGTGAATCATGCCCTCGTTACGCTGCATATCGATAATCTGCGTGGCATCAACTCGCATCATCAGATCGAAACCGTATTCAAAGCATTCGGGCGCGCGCTGCGCATGGCGATCGAGATCGATCCCCGCGCTAGCAACGTCATTCCTTCGACTAAGGGCGCTCTCTAAAGAGCGTCTTCGTTAGCGCATTCTCAGGTTAGTACTATGAATAAAGTGGCCGTCATTGACTATGGGATGGGCAATCTGCACTCCGTGGCGAAAGCCTTGGAACATTGCGGTAAGAACGTCTCTGTGACTGTGAGCAGCGACGCCAAGACGATCCTCGCGGCCGACCGCGTGATCTTCCCGGGCGTAGGCGCTATTCGCGATTGCATGGCAGAGATTCGTCGCCTCGGCATCGATGAGATCGTCGCAGAGGTCATTCAGACCAAACCTCTCCTTGGCATCTGCGTGGGCATGCAGGCCCTGATGGAGAGTAGCCAAGAGAATGGCGGCGTGGATTGCCTTGGGCTAGTAAAGGGGCAGGTCAAACTGTTTACGAATGGTCAGGCGGATGGAAAGCCCGTATTGCTTGAGAGCGATGGCGAGGCGCTGAAGGTGCCCCATATGGGGTGGAATATCGTGCAGCAGACACAACCCCATCCGTTGTGGGCTGGCATCGCAGACGGCACGCGTTTCTACTTCGTGCATAGCTATTATATTACGCTCGACCCCAGCGAGACCGCGGCGGGCATGACCCACTACGGCGTCGACTTCGCGGCAGCCTTAAGCAAGGGCAATGTGTTCGCCGTGCAGTTCCACCCTGAGAAGAGCCAGCACGGTGGCCTGCAATTATTGAGTAACTTCCTCGCCTGGAATGGCGAGAGTTAAAAATTCTTAGTTTTAGACGATAAGGTTTAGTTTCATGTTGGTAATCCCCGCAATCGACTTAAAAGACGGACAATGCGTACGCCTCAAGCAAGGCCGCATGGAAGACTCCACGGTGTTCTCCGATGATCCCGTTAAAACGGCTGGTCACTGGTTGGAGCAAGGCGCTCGCAGATTGCATCTGGTCGACTTGAACGGCGCCTTCGCGGGCACGCCCGTCAACGGCGAGGTGGTGCAGGCGATTGCGAAAGCCTATCCGCATTTGCCACTACAGATCGGCGGTGGCATACGCGATCTCGCGACCATCGAGCGCTATCTAAAAGTGGGCGTGAGCTTCGTTATCATCGGCACGCAAGCGGTGAAGGACCCGGCGTTTGTCGCGCAGGCTTGCAAAGCATTTCCGGGCAAGATTATCGTAGGGCTGGATGCCGCAGAGGGCATGGTGGCAACCGAAGGCTGGGCGAAGGTTTCTGATGTTCATGTGATCGATCTGGCCAAGCGTTTCGCGGACGATGGTGTCGAGGCAATTATTTATACCGACATCGCGCGCGACGGCATGATGCAGGGCGTCAACGTGCCCGCCACTGTCGCGCTGGCCGAGGCTACACGCATCCCGGTGATCGCCTCCGGCGGCGTTAGCCGTATCGAAGATATCCATGCCTTAACGGCTGTCGCCAAGACTGCGAGCGGTGGTGGCATCATGGGCGCTATCACTGGCCGCGCGATCTACGAAGGCGCGCTAGATTTGGCGCAAGCACAACGTTACTGCGACGAGAGCGGGAGCTAAACAATGGCACTGGCCAAACGCATCATTCCCTGTTTGGATTGCGACAAGGGACGAGTAGTAAAGGGCGTAAAATTCCTCGACATTCGTGACGCGGGCGACCCCGTGGAGATATCGAAGCGCTACAGCGATGCCGGTGCCGACGAGATTACCTTCCTCGATATTACCGCCAGCCACGAGGGTCGTGAGACCACCGTGCACACGGTAGAATCTATCGCGGGGCAGGTGTTCATTCCGCTTACCGTTGGGGGCGGCATTCGCACACTAGAAGATATTCGCACCATGCTGAATGCGGGTGCGGACAAAGTCGCCATCAATACTGCGGCGGTCTTCAACCCTGAGTTCGTGCGAGAGGCGGCGGCGCGTTTCGGTTCGCAATGTATCGTCTTGGCGATGGATGCGAAAAAAGTCAGCGCGCAGGGCGAGAGCAATCGTTGGGAGATTTTCACTCACGGTGGTCGCAAGGCTACGGGTATCGACGCCATCGAATGGGCCAAACGCATGGTGGCATTCGGTGCGGGTGAGTTGCTGTTAACCAGCATGGATCGTGATGGCACCAAGAGCGGCTTCGATCTTGAGCTCAATCGCGCGATAAGCGACAGCGTCAGTGTGCCCATTATCGCCTCGGGCGGCGTGGGCTCTCTGCAAGATCTCGTCGATGGTGTGGTCGAAGGTCATGCCGATGCGGTGCTAGCGGCGAGTATATTTCACTTCGGGGAATTTACTATTGAACAGGCCAAGCAGTACATGGCCGAACAAGGCATTACCATGCGGCTGTAGCGTTGTGCTGCAACTCAATCATCTGCGATGCCGTAATCAATTCTATGCCCTGTTCCTCTAGTAGAGGCAGGGCCTGCTCCAAATAAGCCAGAGTCTCTTTGTAAGGGTGGCCGATACCTACGGCCACACCTTTCTCTCGCGCCATCTTCAGCAGTTTCTTGAATTCACGATCTATATCCTCATGGGTTTGCACATTGTCGAGGAAGATATTGCGTGTCACCGTGGGGATGTTCTGTTCCATAGCCATCTTGCCCGCCACGCTCTTGGCGGTGGTGTAGCTATCTACGAAATATAAATCACGGGCTTTTAGTACTTCCATCACCCACTGCATCGGCATGGCCATTTCGGTGAGTGCGCTGCCCATATGATTATTGACGCCTTGAAGGTGTGGGATGGCGTCGATGTCTTCATTTAGTGTCGCGATGAATACGTCTTTACTCAGTTCTGCAGTAAGAGCTCCGGGCCCCAGTGGCATGTTGGCAAGATTGCTCATCGGCGCGTGTAGCATGACCTCTTTGCCTTGGCTGTTGGCAAGCTCGGCCAATTCTTTACCATGTGGCGTGTGTGGTAGAACCGCGAATGTTACGGCGCCTTGCAAGGCAATTGCCTGCTCGCCAAGTGCGGCGTTGTAGCCGATATCGTCAATAATAAGGGCAATGCTCGGTCGCTGTGGTTTCACCACTGGAGTGGTGACGGTAGGGCTGGGGGCTAGGGCGGCGGTGTCTTCGTGGAAGGGTAGGGGGCCTATCAAGTCTGTTGAGGCGTTGCTCAGTTCGGGCTCTGGGGCTGTAGTGTTGTTGTCCGAGCTCTCGGGCGTGGTATCTATTTCTGGCTCTAGAGGGGCAGGCGTCACTCTTTCAATTGTGTTCTCAATAATAGGAGACTGCTCGGGCGTCTGTGCGCGATCTGGCCCACTCAACAATAGAATGAGAGGCATGCCGATCATGCCGATCACAACCATAGAAAGAGGGCGCGGATTCTTCTTGATAGCCTCTAAGAAAGGGTCCTTGTATTTTGGTTCTTTCTTAAAGGGTAGAGGCCCTGTGTCGTTCTGCTTCACTTTTCGTTCTGCTTTTCCGTTATTGGGCTCTAGCATCGGTAATGCGCGTACTAAGATTGCTCTTCCTATTGCGCGCAGAGTCGAGAATGTTCAGGCCGCGCAATAGTGTAAGTGCCTCTTGCAACTGATAGTCGTTGAGCACTACTCGCTCGGTAGTCACGGTTGGCTCGCGCACGATATCGTCTAGGTCGTTGCCGTTGCGTAGGTGTCCTTCGAGATCCGCCTCGGTGTAACCCCCGCGGCCAGTGGCGCGCGTAACCAGTGCCTCTTCTACCTCGATGTCGGGCTTAATGCCCTGTGCCTGAATAGAGCGGCCATCGGGTGTGAAGTAAAGGGAGGTGGTGAGTTTTATGGCGCGGTTCTCCGCGATTGGCATTACGCTTTGAACAGAGCCTTTGCCGAAGCTGCGCGTACCCATGATCACGGCGCGGCCGTGGTCCTGGAGGGCGCCCGATACGATCTCGGCGGCAGAGGCGGTGCCAGAGTTAATCAGTACCACCAATGGCACGCCGCCACTTGGGTCTTGTGCGTCAGCAAAGAATTCCATCTGCACTTCGTTGTCACGGCCCTGTGTATAGACGATCTTGCCTTCGGTGATGAAGGCGTCTACGACTTGCACTGAGGCCTGCAGGATGCCGCCGGGGTTATTGCGAAGGTCCAATACTAGGCCCTTCAAATCGGGGGTCGCTTCACGAATCTCCGCTAAAGCTTCGTCTACCTCAGTGCCGGTATTCACCTTAAACTGTGAGATGCGCAGGTACTCATAGCCGGGCTCTAGTTCGCGGTGGCGTACGCTGGCCACGGCGATCACATCGCGTGTTAGCGTGAATTCTAAGGGTTCAGGAACACCCTCTCGCATGATGCCGATATCGATGGTGGTGCCAATCTCGCCGCGCATCATATTGATCGCGTCGTTGATGGGCATCTCGCGCAGTGGCTTGCCGTCGAGCTCGATAATCAAATCGCCGGGCAGGATGCCTGCACGGGACGCGGGCGAGTCGTCGATGGGGGAGATGATTTTGATATAGCCGTCTTGCTCGCCGATCTCGATGCCTAGGCCGCCAAACTGCCCCTGAGTATTCTCCTGCAGGGAGTCGTATTCTTCTCCTGCCAGATAGGCCGAGTGTGGGTCGAGCCCCGAGAGCATCCCCTTGATGGCGTACTCGAGCAAGGTCTTGTCATCGATCTCGCGCACATAGGAGCTGCGGATATTGTCGAGAGCCTCGGCGAAGATGCGCACTTCCTCGAAGGGCAAGGGTAGTGCCTCTTCTTGGTTGGGGTTTTGCGCATAGCTAGTGACGGCCAGAGCGCTGCAGAGCAGCCCAGCACAAAAGCGCTTGCTTGGGAATTTCTGCAAAAACATGTTCATGACAAGCCTCCGAACTCAATCAACCCCGAAGGGCAATAATTCCAATGCACCGAGCATAGCATGCAACGGTCCTGCGCCTACAATGGCCTAGTGATATTCCTGCTGGGCGCGGTTTTTAAGACTCGCACCATAGTGCTGGATCTTGAGCCTGGCCATTGTGTCTTATCTCGAAATAAATGCCGGGACTTCCCGTGCCGCCATTTTCGCCCGAGGTTGCCAAGGCCTCGCCGCGGTTGACCCAATCGCCTTTGCGTTTTACAAGGCTCTGATTGTTTGCGTACAGGCTTAGATAGCCTTCGCCATGGTCGACTACCACTAGCAAGCCAGAGCCCCTGAGCCAGTCGGCGAAGACGACCCGGCCTGGGTGTACTGCCCGCACAGGCGAGCCGATCTCGGCCCCCATGACGATGCCCGCTCTATGTAAGTTGCCGTCGCTATAAGCCGCGCCGAAGCGATTCAATGCTGTGCCAGCCACAGGCCAGGGCAGTTTGCCGCGGGACTGTGCGAAAGGGGTTAGCTGTTCTGGTGGTGGAATACTAGCAATGGCTTCCTGGATTTTCGCGATCAATGCCTCTAAACGACCGCGATCCTCGCTGAGTTGTTGCAACTCGCCGCTGCGCGTCGCGATGTCATCCTTCAAAGCGGCTAGGAGAGTATTGCGTTGAGCCTGCTCTGTATCGAGCGAGTCCAGCTGTACCTGCAGCTGCGCCTGGGTAGCATCGCGTTCGACGGTAGAAGCCTCTATCTGCGCGCGTGTGGCCAGCAGCTCGCTTAGTGTCTCGCGAAACTCTTGCACCCTCGCTAGGCGCTCGCGATTGAAACGCTCGTAGTAATTGAGCATGCGTGCGCTTCGCGCCGGGTCCTGCTGGTTTAGGAGGAGTTTAAGATAGGGCTCTTGTCCAGACACATACGCGGCCCGAACGGCCTGCTTGACTAGCGTTTCCTGCGTTGCCTTCTCCAACTCTAGTGCGGCACTGCGCTCGTTTAGGTTGCTAAGTTGTGCTTGCAGGCTAGCAATGACATTACGATTCTCTGCCACTTGCTCCCGAATTCTGTCGATTTGCTGTGTGTTCTCCCGCAGCTGTGTTTCGAGCGCACTGCGGTTGTTGGCGGCGGAGTTTAGCCAAGCCTCGATGTCGGAGATCGCGGAATTGAGTTGGGCGAGCTGTTCCTCGGGAGGAGGCTCCTGGGCAAGCAATGCGGGCTGGGTACATAGGGCGAGTAGGACGCACAGTAGCGCCGCGAAGAAATCGCGGCGTACTCTTCGTGATGTGTGCCGCCTCGTCCTGCTCGTGTTCACTTAGCCTTCTTTGCGCATCAAAGGGGTGCCGGTCATCTCTGCTGGCACCGGCATCTCCATCAATTCTAGGAGTGTAGGGGCTATGTCGCACAGGCTGCCAGGTGCCACAAATTGCCAAGGCTTGTTGCCCACATAGACCAAAGGTACCGGGCCGTTAGTGTGGGAGGTCAGGGCCTGGCCAGAACTAGGGTCCACCATCTGCTCGACATTGCCGTGATCGGCAGTGATGAGGCACTGCCCATCGGTCTCGAGAATCGCTTCTTCGATGCGGCCTAAGCAAGCGTCTAGTGTTTCGACGGCCTTGATTGCGGCCTCGAAGCTGCCGGTGTGGCCCACCATGTCACCGTTAGCATAGTTGCATACGATGGCATCGTAGCTGCCGGAGCGAATCGCCGCGACGAGTTTGTCGGTGACCTCTACGGCGCTCATCTCTGGCTGCAAATCGTAGGTCGCGACCTGGGGCGAGGGGATTAGCTCGCGAGTTTCGCCTTCGAACTCTTTCTCTCTGCCGCCGCTAAAGAAGAAGGTGACGTGAGCGTATTTCTCGGTCTCGGCGATGCGTAGCTGCGTCTTATGCTCGTTAGCCAAATACTCGCCTAAGACGTTATTCATAGGCTGTGGCGGGTATGCGCAGACTACGTCGATATCCGCGGCATATTCGGTAAGAGTCACGAAGTCGCCCAGTTCGCGCTGGTAATTGCGTTTAAAACCACTGAACTCTTTGTCGTTGATGGCGCGAGTTAACTCTCTAGCGCGATCCGAGCGAAAGTTCATGTAGATCAGCGTGTCGCCATCTTGGATATGAACGGGAGACTCTTGTTCCGGCGCAATCACCGTAGCTTTAACGAACTCATCGTCTTCGTCGCGCGCATACGCGGCAGCCAGAGCCTCTTCGACAGTCCCGTAGCGATGCTCTGCCTCTGCCCCCATGATGAGATTATAAGCCTGCTCTACGCGGTCCCAGCGATTGTCGCGGTCCATCGCGAAATAGCGGCCGACTATAGACACGATGCGGCCACAGCCGGTGTCCTGTAAGGCTTTCTCTGCCCGTTGCAGGGACGCTAATGCGCTGCGCGGTGGAGTGTCGCGGCCATCGAGAAACGCATGCAGGTAGATGTGTTCTGCGCCACGCTGCTCGGCTAGCTCGATCATCGCGAGAATCTGTTCTTCGCTACTGTGGATGCCGCCAGGCGACAGAAGTCCCAGAATGTGCACGGCCTTGTCTACCATGATGGCCTTGTCGACGGCGTCCACCAGTGGCTCGTTCAGGTAGAAGGTGCCATCTTCGATAGCCTTGTCGATTCGAGTCAGGTTCTGATACACCACGCGGCCAGCGCCCAGGTTCATATGCCCAACTTCTGAATTGCCCATCTGCCCCGTAGGCAAGCCTACTTCAACCCCCGATGTTTTGATCAGCGTATGGGGGCAAGTGCTCCAGAGCCTGTCCCAAACTGGTGTGTTTGCGGCGCTGATGGCGTTGTATTCGGTCTCTTCTCGGTAACCCCAGCCATCTAGAATGAGGAGAAGGGCGGATTTCTTAGCAGGGATGTTAGCTGTGGGATTAGCAGTGCTTGCGCTCATAGCGATAGGGATTCCAATTCTTAGTACGTTCAACAAGGTGCAGCGGCGATATTATCTCGGAAACGCCGCCTCATAGCGAGACTGTAGAGTGGGGCAATTAGGCTAAAAGTATGGGCGTCTATTTGCCACAGGCGGGTTTGGAACTTTCTTATAGCGGGCATTGGCGTGTATACTGCCCCCCTTTTTTGCAATCGTCCTGCGCGTTGGGATGTTGCAGCATCACCATGCCGTTGCTACTTAGCGCGGTGGAGATCGATTCGAATTATGGCGCAATTTATTGAATTTGTTGGGAATCATTGGATTCTTGCCACGCTTTGGGTCGGGCTGGTTATCGCATTAGTACTCCATCGCTCCAGAACCGCCGGTGAGGCGCTCAGTTGCCAGCAGGCAGTGATGTTAATTAATCGCTCCGACGCAGTTTTGCTCGACATCCGCGAGAAAAAAGACTTCGACGCCGGCCATATTGTGGATTCCGTCCATATTCCCATGAATAAGTTGGGCAGCCGAGTCTCCGAGTTGGAAAAATATAAGGCGAAGCCGATTATCGTTGCCTGCCGTCTAGGGCAGCAGTCGACAGATGCTGTGAAGATATTGAAAAGCGCTGGATTCGAAAATGTAGTGCGTTTGAGTGGCGGGATCACCGAATGGCGATCTGACAATTTGCCACTAGTGCAAAAATAGATATTCCCTTTGGGGGAATGGTTTACAGGCCCCTTTTCACAACAACCCAAGAGTGATGCAGGAACAAACATGGCAGACAACAAAGACGATCAAAACCAAAGCACTGAAACTACAGCCCCAGCGGCTGGCGCAGCAAATGGGCAAGAAGCCACTGGGCCATCTTTCGCTCTGCAGCGCATCTATGTGAAAGACTCCTCGTTCGAGTCGCCACGCAGCCCCGCGGTATTCCAAGGGCAGTGGGCACCAAAGATTTCTTTCAATCTTGGCAGCAAGAGTGCGCGCATCTCTGAAGGCGTGTTCGAGGTCGTGTTAACGATTACAGTTGAAGCTAAAGTCGAAGAAAATGCAGCCTTCCTCTCGGAAGTACACCAGGCAGGCATCTTTACCTGCACAGGTTTGGCAGATGCAGACCTAGAGCAGGTACTCTCGGCTGTTTGTCCTAACATCCTGTTCCCTTACGCGCGTGAAGCAATCGACTCCTTGATCGTAAAGGGCAGCTTCCCGCCTGTGAATCTCGCTCCAGTGAACTTCGATGCACTGTACGCACAGAGCAAGCAGCAGCAAGCAGCGAAAGCCGCGGGCGAAGCGCCTGCCGGTGATGCCACAAACTAAGACTTCTCGCAGTTAAGGCACTCCTGCATTAGAACTAAAAAAATCTAATGTAGGAGCGGGCTTGCCCGCGAATAACCTGACTCGTGCGCGGATCTCGATCAATTGCACCCCATTTCGCGGGCAAGCCCGCTCCTACCTATTTCTCAACATGCAAGAAGCCTGGCTTGCAGGAAATCAGGCTCGCGCGGCTTTCAGTGCGACGAAGTCGAGCTCGCTCGCCTCATTCCTCGAAATCGAAGTCTAGTTGCCGAAGTGCCTCATAAAGAACGATAGCGACAGAATTAGAAAGATTCAGGCTCCGGCTTTGCGCTCGCATCGGTATCCGTAATACCTGCTCCTGGGGCAGCGCCTCGCGAATATCGGCAGGCAGACCGCGTGTTTCCGGGCCGAACAATAAAACATCGCCATCTCTGAACTGCGCCTCGCAATGGCCAGTAGAGCCTTTCGTGCTAAGGGCAAAAAGGCGGCCCTTTGGCCCCTCGGCCTGAAATGCCTCCCAAGATTCGTGCACATGCACCCTCTCAACCTCGTAGTAGTCTAGGCCAGCGCGGCGCACTTGTTTCTCGTCGAGTGAAAAGCCCAAGGGTTTGATCAGATGGAGAATTGCGCCGGTATTAGCCGCTAGGCGGATGATGTTGCCGGTGTTTGGGGGGATCTCAGGTTGGTATAGGGCGATGTGCAGCATGGCGTTTTCTCAGTGGGTAAGTTGGCGCCAAGATGGAATGTAGGGGGCGCGGCCAGCGTTAGGCGGGCAGGCTATCGTTTGTGCCGTATCGCAGCAAGGGGGGGCGGAATTAAGATTTGTACACTCTTTGCGCAAGAAACCTACCCTAAATGTACCCGAAATCCGCTTTTTCCATATAGAATTTATGCACTTATCCTTTATAATTCAAGAACTTTAATTAATGTAGAGTTTCCGTTCTGTGCTTGTTCGTTTTGAGCTTTCATTATCGGCTCTCTTTATTATCAGGCAGTTAAGTGCTTAGGCGCTAAGCTCGTCCAATCTATAGGTTTATTTGTGCTGAAATTGTTTTCCAAGAATAAGCAATCCGCCGGTCTGGTGGGCTTGAGTGTTGCCGATGACCGCGTGTTGATTGCGCAGGTCTTGCGGGATAACTCTCGTGGCAGCGGTGCGCCCCTTTTGGAGAAATGCAGCCGGCAGAATCTGGAGTCTAGTTCACAGGCACGCGAAGTGATCACGGCTCTAGTGGATTCCATGGAGCTGGGCGGCGCAAACTGCAATTATGTGCTCTCACCACGTGACTACAACCTCTACATGATCGAGGCCCCTGCAGTCGAAGATTCCGAGTTGCGCTCTGCGATACGCTGGAAAATCAAAGATTTGCTAGATATGCCGGTAGAGGATGCCGCGATAGACATCTTTCCCGTACCAGATGATGCGTTCCGTGGTCGTGCAAAGATGCTTTATGTGGTCGCGACGCCGAAAACTCGGGTCGAAGCAATTATCGACCTAGTTGGCCGTGCGGATTTAAAGCTGCAGTCGATCGATGTGCCTGAGCTGGCAATTCGCAATATTACCCAGCAGTTCTTGGATGACACTAATGGCCTTGCCTTTATCGACCTGCGCAAGACCGGCAGCACGATGAACTTGAGCAGGAACGGAGAGCTGTATCTGACTCGAAAGATCAATACGCAGTTAGACGCCGATGTGATGAGCTCGCGAGACTGGGAGACGCAGCGCGACAGGCTGGTTCTGGAGGTGCAGCGTTCCTTGGATTACTACGAGAGCCAGATGGCCCAGGATCCGATCTCACAGCTGGTGATGGCGCCACGTGCGTCAGACTCTCACGAGATGGCTGCAAGCCTAAGCGAGGTCATGTCGATTCCTGTGTCAGTCTTGGATATTTCCGAGAAAATCGACATTGCAGAGGATATCGATAGGGACGTGAAGCGTTCTTGTATGGTGGCGATCGGTGCGGCGTTGCGAAACGACAAGGCGGTGGCGGCATGATTCAGCAGGTCAATCTGTATTTGCCCGAGTTTAGGCCAAGTCGTGAGTTCGTCAATGCAATTCGAGTGTTACAGTTAGCTGGCTTCGTCATATTCGTGATGGCGGTGATGTGGGCGAATAGTTTTCTCAAAACCAGCACTTTGCGCTCCGATATTCAAACAACGCAGTCGCAGCTCACTGCGCAGACAGAGATCACGAACCAGTTACAGCAGAATTTAGCGCGCCGTGCCAGCGACCCGGCTTTGGTCGTTGAACTAAACGAACGCGAGCAAGAGCTGGCCGAAAGTAGAGAGATGCTGGAGTTCTTGCGCGGCTCGAACTTGGGCAACATCACTGGCTTCTCGGAGTACGTGAAGGATATGTCAAGGGCGGCCTCCGATGGGCTCTGGCTTACTCAGTTCAACTTCATGAATGGTGGACAGAGTGTTTATTTGAAGGGCATCGCACAGCAAAGCGCGATGGTGCCCGAGTTTATTAACCGTTTAGCAGCGGGTAAGAGCCCTCTAGTCGAGCGAGATTTCTCCCGTTTCTTGGGTAATCTTATCAATACGACTCCAGTAGAAGGTTTAGAGCGCACTCGTCTCTATCAGTTTGAATTGGAGACGAGCGAATGAACCCGAAGAATTGGCTCAAAAAGTTCACCGAATGGTTCGATGTCAGGCCGCAGGCCGAGCGTTTCATTCTCGCTTTTATTGGCTTCGGTGGGCTCATATATCTATTTGTAATAATGATCAACGACCCCGCTAAGCAAGAAATTGCGAGTCTTGACCGTCAATTAAGTACGGTGCAAAGACGTTTGATCGAGCAGCAAACGAACGCCGCCGAGCTACAGCTGACTGGAGTGGAAGATCCCGATAGTTTTATCCGCGAGCGCTTGGCCGCCCTGATCGATGATCAGTCCGAAGTGCAAAACGACATTGAATTGTTAGCAGGCAATCTCGTTTCCCCCAATGGCATGACGCAGATGTTGACGGGGGTTTTGGATAGCCAAGAGGGACTAACCCTTATAAAAGTAGAGAATATAGCGCCACGAGCTTTGACCAATGGGCTGGCAAGGGGCGGTGCGACGGCTGCTGCGAGAGCTGCTACGCCTGCGACTGTGACAACCGCTACCACCGCATTGCGCTCAGTTGGCTTTCAAGTGTTTCGGCATGGTCTGATTCTGGAGTTTCAGGGAGATTATTTCAGTACCCTGCGATATTTGATGTATCTAGAGGCGATGGATCAAAGCTTCTTCTGGGACAGCTTCCAGTTCGAGCAGACCCTCTGGCCAGAGGCGAGAGTGCGTCTCGAGCTCCATACACTCAGCTCGGAAGAGGGGTTTATCGGTGTATAGCGTAATAGAACAGACAAGCTTGGTTCTTTCTCCTCGATGGCATCGCGGCTGGCTCTCTTGCGCAATGCTAGTGGCATTGGCGCTACCTAGTTTAGACGTACAGGCAGAGGTCTTCGGCGGCGAAGAATTGAAAGATCCAACGCGCCCAGCTGGTGCTCCACTTGCCGCTGAAGGCGGTGAGGGTTTTCTTGAGGGCTTGTTTGGCAATGCTACTGGTCTGCTCAATAGCAATTACAAGGTCACGTTTATTCGTGCGGGTGGTGCGGAGCCCGTGGCAATGATCAACGAAAGACTAGTAAAGGCAGGCGATATGATTGGTCAGGCCGAGGTTATCTCGATTGATGCGCAGAGCGTGTCCTTGCGAGTCGACGGCGCCGTCCAGCGCGTAGCTACTTATAGAGATACAGTGAAGACTCCGGCACAACCCCAATAAGGTTTGCTGGGTAATGAATTTTTTTGGCGCCTCGCAACTGCGCCCTTACGAAAGACTTAAGATTGATCGGAGTATGGATGTTAATTAGATCTTCCATGACAGCACAGAGAATGAGATCGATTCCCAAGGTAGCTTTGGTGAGTCTTTTTCTGTTCCTTGCTGCCTGCAACACGAGCCAACAACGCAACGCCGATACCGAAGTATTGGAGAGCATTCAGGGCAATCTCGAGGAGGCCATGGCGACTTTAGACACAACGCCGACTGCCCCCTCTCAAGCTGAGATCGACGCCATTCTGCCTGCTGTTTTCTTGGCAGGCGAGATTGCAGCGCCAGTTGAAGAGCGTTTCAATATCGTCGCCAATCGCGAGAACGCGCAGAACTTCTTCGCGAATGTTGTGGCGGGTACTGACTTCGGTGTGGCAGTTAGCCCTGAGCTTGAGGGGGAAATTAGTCTCTCTTTACCAAACGTGACTATCGATGATGTGATGCAAGCCGTACAGCAGACCTATGGTTATCAAATTTCGCGCCGGGGCAATATTTATCACGTTCAGCCTGGTGGTTTGCAAACCCGTTTGTTTACGGTGGACTACCTGAATGTAAGTCGAACAGGCACTTCTTCTGTGCAAGTGAGCTCTTCTGGGCAGAGCGGCGGGCAAAACGGCAATAACAATAATAATAACAACAACCAGAACGGCAACTTCAGCAATGGTGGTAATCAGAACAACAATCAGAACAACAACCAGAATAATGGCCAGAATGGTAATGCTAATGGTGGCATCGGTGGCGGTGGCGGACAGGGTGGTCAAGTCTCTACTCAGACAGAGTCAAACTTCTGGGAAGATTTCGAAGAGGTAATTGCCGCATTAGTTGGCACAGAAGTTCGCCGCGATGGCGACGACGGCGCTAGTGTTGATAATGGAAGAGGAATTTTATCTGGTTTTTCCGGAGCGCGTGGGGGTTCTGGAAATAACGATGGCAAGAGTGTTGTAGTGCAGCCTCAGGTCGGCTTGGTTATGGTTACGGCATACCCCCATGAATTGGATCGCGTAGCGCAGTATATCGAGCGTGCACAGAATATTTTAAGTCGTGAGGTCACGATTCAGGTGCAGTTCCTGGAGGTGATCCTCAACAAGGGCTTCCAGTCGGCAATCGATTTCGATACTTTCGGCCCCGGCGGCGCAGTCAATGGCGACAATCAAGTGACAGCAGCCTATGGGTCAGCCGGTGACTTCACTATTTCTGGCAACTCAAGCCCGCTGTCCATCGTCACGAATTTCACCGACTTCGACGCGGTGTTTAAGATTCTAGAGTCACGTGGCACGACTCAAGTATTGTCTAGCCCAAGCCTGAAGGTTTTGAACAATCAGAAGGCCGTATTCCAAGACGGCGACGAAGAGTATTTTCAGACCGGTGCAAGCTCGACCACGATAGCTGGCGGCAATAACACGACGACTAATGCTAGCGCATCGCTGGAGTCTTTCTTCTCCGGCATCTCGATGGATATCACGCCACAGATTAGTGCGGATGGAAAGATCACCCTACACGTACATCCCACCATTAGCACCGTGGTTGAGCAAAGTAAGACAATCTCTGGTGAGCAGATTCCATTGGCGCGCACATCGGTACGCGAGCTCGACAGTGTGATTCGCGGCGAAGATGGCAAGATTGTGGTGCTAGGGGGCTTGGCCTACGAGCGCAGCACTGACGATCTAGCTGGCATTCCATTTGCGAATGACATACCGGTGGTGGGTGCGGCATTCGACCAACGTCGCCGATCGACGGTAAAGAGCGAATTCATCATTCTATTGCGCCCTATGATTGCCAACCCAGGCAACGAGGCGAAGTTTATTCGTGATAGCAGCGATCGATTTATGCAGATTAACCAAGACATTAATTCATTCTAAAGGAACGAAGGTCTTCTAGCGCAACACGTAGAAGCGGTGACAATTATGTATCTCGAACATTTCGGCCTAAAAGAACTCCCGTTTTCGTTAACACCGAATACGCAGTTCTTTCTAAATATGGCGAGCTACCACAAAGCTTACAATATGCTTATGGTGTCTATCGCTAATAGAGAAGGCTTCATCAAAGTGGTCGGCGAAGTGGGCACTGGCAAGACAATGCTGTGCCGCAAAGTATTAAACACGCTTGAAGAGAATAAAGAGACTTATGTAACCTCCTATATCGCGAACCCGGTATTGAGTCCGAAAGGCTTGTTCCTAGCATTCGCTGAGGAGCTGGGTTTGGATGCCGATGCCGACACGGGGCATCATAGTCTACTTAAGCATATTACCCGGAAGCTGATGCAGCTCTCTGCAGAGGGCAAGCAAGTCATTCTCTTTATCGACGAAGCCCATGCCATGCCAGAGAAGACTCTCGAGGCATTGCGCCTACTAACGAACTTGGAGACCGAGAAGGTCAAGCTTTTCCAAGTCGTTCTGTTTGCCCAGCCAGAGCTAGATGAGCAGCTGCAGAAACAATCGCTTCGACAGCTTCAGCAGCGCATCACTTTTTCTTATCGGCTAGAGTCGCTCGACCGCGACGGCGTAGAGCGCTACGTCACGCACCGCATGGCGACTGCCGGTTACAATGGGCCCGCTGTTTTTTCCAAGCGTGCACTCGATTATTTATTCGCGAGCAGCAAAGGCACTCCACGCCTCGTTAATATTCTCTCTCATAAGGCAATGATGGCCGCATATGGTAAGGGCGATCGTTCTATCGAACTCGAGCATGTGCGCCGCGCTGTCGAGGATACGGAAGGAGTAATGGAGCCTAGTGTCTCATATAAACCGATGATGGCTGCGAGCATTGGCGTGATCGCCGGTGCGGCCCTCTTGTTTTATATCGCGAGCTATTACCTCTGAGGTCACGCATATGAGTTTAGTGAATGACATGTTGCGAGACTTGGATCAACGTCGCCAAGAATCTACTCAACCAAAGTTTGGCGCCGAACGCCTAGTGCCAGTTGCCTCCGATACTAGCGACAGAAAGGGTAGCCGCTCATTGCTGGGTTTCGTACTTAGCATCGCGATTACGCTCGGCCTAATAATAGGAGGTTTATATTTTTGGCAATCTCTGACCTCTAGCGCGCCTCAGCCGATTCTTGTGCAGCCGACCGCTGCCCCAGCACCTGTCGCCAGCGTCGCTCCTAATGTTGAGCAGCGTGAGTTCGAGGAGATCACTTTGCGCATGCAGGCCTTAGAAGCGCAGAACCGAGCGCTCTTAGAGGCGCAGTCTGCTATCGCTGAACAAGCAAGCGCGACACAAACGCAGCTAGAAGAAGAGATAGCACAACCGGCGATGCCTGAGCCATTTCCGGAGCCGATAAACGTTGCAGCAATCGAATCATTTTCAGTAGCAGCTGATGCAATGCCTGCTCCGCTTCCTCAACAAGCCGCGAGTCTAGAGCCAGCCCAGATTGCCGAAATACCTGCGGTACCTGCTACTGAAGCGCCGGCACCGAGCGCACCAATTCGTAGCCCGCGCAGCCTCAGTTTTCTTGAACAAGATCAGCTACAAGTTCAAGAGGCCTTGCGCCTAGCCAGTGGCAATCAGAACGAGATGGCAATGCAGCAGCTACGCGAATTCGTCAATGCCAACCCCAATGCTCACAATTCCCGCGAGACGATGATTAAGCTAGCCTTACAGAAAGGGGATACAGCTACTGCGGAGCAACTATTGCAAAATGGTTTCTCGCTCGACGTGAATCGGGCAGGCTATCGCAAGCTGCAGGCGCGCATGATGCTGGGAGCTGGGCAGGCGCAGCAGGCGATGCAGTTGTTAAGTGTCAATATCCCCACTATCCAAGATGATGTGGAATACCACGATATTTTAGCTACGGCCTATCTGTCAGTGCAGGATTACGGAAAAGCGGCGCTGAGCTACGAAGCTTTGGTGCAGCAGAATCGTGGCGAGGGTCGCTGGTGGTATGGCTTGGCCTCGGCATGGGACAGTTTAGGGCGCACTCGTGATGCAGGGCTTGCCTATCAGGAAGCGTTGAAGCTACCAAATTTGAGCGCAGCGTTGCGGCAACGCAGCCAGCAGCGCGTCACGGATCTGGGCCTCTAATGGGCGCATTCAAGCAGAAAATCCGCATTGGCGATCTCTTGGTTAAAAACCAGGTGATTGATGAGCACCAGTTGCACTCTGCGCTTGAGAAGCAGAAGAGCACGGGGCTCAGGCTAGGGCGTACCCTAATCTCGCTCGGTTATGTTGGCGAGGATCAGTTCCTGGAGTTCCTCTCGTCACAATTACAGATCCCGTTCGTCGATTTGCGCCGCTATAAGTTCGATATCACCCTCGTGCAGCGTTTATCCGAGACACTGGCGCGGCGCTACCGTGCAATCGTGTTATCAGACAATAAGGGTGACTTGTTGGTCGGTATGGCTGACCCGACAGACATCTATGCATTCGATGCTCTCGAGCGCGCGCTACAGCAGCCAATTCATCAGGCGGTGGTTCGCGAGAGTGAATTGCTCAGTACCTTAGATCTTGTTTATCGGCGTACCGAAGACATCGCGAGTTTCGCAGAAGAGCTCGACGACGAGCTAGTCGAGTCTCAATTCGATCTTGCGTCGCTCACGCCGGCGGCCGATGACAGCGATGCCCCGGTGGTGAAGCTGTTGCAATCTATTTTCCAGGATGCGGTGCAAGTACGCGCATCCGACATCCATATCGAACCGGACGAATCGGTATTGCGCATCAGGCAGCGTGTGGATGGCGTCTTACAAGAGCAGGTCATGAAGGAGCGCCGCATTGCGCCCGCGTTGGTGCTGCGCTTGAAGCTACTATCCGGCTTGGATATCTCCGAACGCCGCATGCCTCAGGACGGCCGTTTTAGTCTAAAAGTAAAAGACCGCAAGCTCGATATTCGTCTCTCCACTATGCCTATCGAGCATGGCGAGTCCGTCGTTATGCGTCTACTCGACCAGACCGACGGTGCCGCGAAGCTAGAGAACGTGGGCATGCCCGAAGAGATGCTGCATCGTTTCCGGCGCCTTATCCATATGCCCCATGGCTTGATTTTGGTTACTGGGCCAACCGGTAGCGGTAAGACCACGACGCTATATGGCGCGCTGCAAGAGCTCAACGAGGTTGGCAAGAAGATCATTACGGTAGAAGATCCTGTCGAGTACCGCTTACAGCGTGTCAATCAGGTGCAGGTGAACCCGAAGATCAATCTCACCTTCGCGAAGGTGTTGCGCGCCGCGTTGCGCCAGGACCCTGATATTCTTCTAGTAGGTGAGATTCGAGATACGGAAACTGCAGAGATCGCTTTGCGTGCCGCGATGACTGGCCACTTGGTGCTTTCGACCTTGCACACCAATGATGCGGTCTCTAGTGCGATGCGCCTAGTCGATATGGGGGCCGAGAGTTTCTTGGCCGCTACCGCGCTGCGTGCCGTGGTTGCTCAAAGACTCGTGCGTCGGCTCTGCGATAACTGCTACATCGACTACACCCCCACAGCACAGGAACTAGGCTGGCTATCGGGCCTGATTGGGCATGAGAAGGCCAGCACAATGAACCTGAAACGGCAAAGTGGCTGCCATCGCTGCAATAACACAGGTTATCGTGGGCGTATTGGTATTTTCGAGCTGCTTATCCTGGATGACAAGATGTCCGACGCGTTACGTCGTGGCAGTTCTTCGGACTTCGTGCGTGCGGCGAAGAGCAGCAAGGGTTACGTACCTTTGGTTATGAGCGCCTTGTCCGACGCCGCAAGTGGCATTACTAGTTTGGATGAAGTTTTCCGTGTCGCCGAGCAGATCGATGAGTCGGGCGACTTCGACGTAACTGCCGAAGAGGTCATCTGAGCATGGCGAACTTCCACTATAAGGGGCGTGACCCGAGCGGAGACTTAGTCACCGGCGACATGGATGGGAGCTCTGCAGACGAGGTAGCGTCAGTGTTAGTGGATCGCGCCATTACCCCGATCGAGATTCGGCAAGTAAAGGTTAAGCCCAAGAACACCAAGGCCGCTAACGATCATAGCGCGAAGAAAAAAGAGCCTATTACGACAACTGAGGCTGTTAATACCTTTCTTGCCGGGCGCAAAATCGAGATTAGCGAACTCATTATTTTCTCTCGGCAGATGTATAGCCTTACCAAAGCGGGTTTGCCGCTGGACCGCGCTATTACCGGTCTGCAATCTTCCTTGAAGAACAAAGCCTTTAAGAAGGTCTTGAAAGACGTTGTACTCGGACTTGAGAGTGGTATGAATCTTTCGTCCTCTCTAGGTCGGCACCCCAAAGTATTCTCGCCGCTGTACTTGGCATTGGTGAGCGTAGGTGAGAGTACTGGTCAACTAGACCTCGCGTTTCGAGAAGTGGGGCGCTATTTGGAGCTTGAGAAGAACACCCGCAAGCAGATGAAGAGCGCGACCCGCTATCCCACCTTCGTCATGACCGCTATCGTGATCGCTTTGGGACTTATTTCTTATTATGTAATCCCTGCTTTCGCGTCGACTTTCGCTAGGCTGGGGGCTCAACTTCCTTTAGAGACCCGCATTCTCATTGCGGTCTCCGATTTCGTAGTGGCGTATTGGGCCTATATGCTCGCCATATTCGTGGGTGTTGTGGTCGCCTGGCGCGCTTGGATCAATAGCCCGCCGGGTCGCTATATTTGGGACCGCGTTAAAATGCGTCTGCCTATTATTGGTGCGGTATTCGAGCGCATAGCGTTGGGGCGCTTCGCGCGTACATTCGGCATGGTAATGCGTGCGGGCGTCCCGATTGTGCAGGGTTTAGGCGTTGTGGCTGGCGCGGTGGGCAATAAATTCGTTGGCAGTCGCGTACTGAGGATGAGAGAGGGGATTTCACGGGGTGAATCTCTCTATAACACGGCTGTGCAAAGCAATATGTTCTCGCCCTTGGTCCTGCAGATGATCTCTGTAGGCGAAGAAAGTGGAGCCATTGATGAATTGATGGCAGAGGTCGCCGATTTCTATGACTCGGAGGTGGAATACGACCTCAAGAAGCTGGGCGACGCCATAGAGCCAATTCTCATCATTTTTATCGCGGGCATAGTTCTTGTATTGGCCTTGGGCGTGTTCCTGCCGATTTGGGACTTGAACTCCGCGATACGATAATTGCTTTGTCGTAGCCTCCATGCGGGGGCTTAATCAATTAAATGCAGATAAAAGAGATATTCGTGTTCAAAACACAGCTAACACAGATGACATCTACAGCACGCAAGAGCAAAGGTTTCTCCTTGTTCGAGTTGATTGTGTATATCTTGCTGGTTTCGATCGTTTTCTCCGCCTCGATGCGTCGTTTTAACGAGTTCCCGGGGGAGGCGGAACGGGCGAATTTTTTGGCTATAAGCATGCAGCTGAAAGCTGCAGTGAGCCTGCAGATGATGAAAGCCATTGCGGCAGGCAATTGGGAAAACCTTGGACCAATCGAAAATACCAATCCAATGGACCTGATGTTAGAGACGCCATCCAATTACGCAGGTGCTTTTAACCTCGTGGACGAGCAGACTATGCCGAGGCGCACATGGTATTTTGACAGCTTCAATGGGCAGCTTGTGTACTTAGTGAACGATAACAGCAACCTGTTCTCTACCCTTGGCGATGGGACCTCGACGATTTCGGAAATTCGTTACCGTATTGTCCAAAAATACGCCGGTGAGGAGGCGAGGAGCGATGAGGGATTGGGTATCGATGCAGGTACTGTTACTGGCCTAAACGATCCCTCTTTACGTGCCTCTAGCGGTAACAGTAGTGGAGGCCGGGGTCGAAATTGGCAAGGATTGGTGCTCGAAGAGGTCGTCCCATTCAATTGGGCGAGGGGCGGCATGTCCTTGCCGGGCGTAGAGATACCGGAATAGTGTGAACTGCGTCACCCAGATAGTTAGTGGGAAAGGGGCTGATTGGGACAAAAACGGGTCAAAAAGGCCTAATAGGGCTCAGTTTGGTGGCTTTCACCTAGCGAGGGTGAATTCTCGGTGCTAGCATAGCTACCAATGAATCTAATAAGTTAGGTGTAAAGTCTGGCCTAACCTGTTGATCGAGGTGTGAAGTTCGCGAGCTGCTTCTTCAAATCTTAAAAAGAAGCTCGCTTGGGATTAACGAATTAATCAGATAACGACTAAAGGTAACAATATGAAAAACATGACTGCGATGAACGCAAAACGCAAACAAACTGGTTTCACGATCATTGAATTGGTCGTGGTTATCCTTCTGTTGGGCATTCTTACTGCTACGGCACTACCGCGCTTTATGGATGTTACGGATGAGGCACATGATGCTGTTGTGGACGCTGTAGTTGGCGGATTTGCGACGGGAACTGCATTGTTCCGTGCACAATGGGTCGCTGAAGGGCAGCCACTAGGCACAGGCGCCAATAACACCACAGGGCTAGTGTCAGAATATAACTTGTTTGCAAGTGCAACAGGCTATCCGCTAAGCAGTACTATTGACTCGACCGAATTCTCTACAACTACTGGTACTTTGTTGTGTGCAGATACTTATGAGAAAGTTCTACAATCTGGACGTCCAGAAGTCAATAAAGTTAGCAATGTAGTAACCGGATTGACTGTTACTACAGCCAATAACGCTGTAGCCCGTGAAGCCGCAATTGAAGCTCAACTTGAAACTGCTAACACTACTGGCGATATCCTTCCCGTATTAGTGTTGGATAGCACTACTCCAGCCAACACTAACACGTGTATTTATTATTATGTTGGCCAGTACCAAGAAGGTAACGCAACAGTTGAGCGTGACATTCCAATCATCACTTATAATTTCGTAACGGGTGATGTCACTAGAGGCGTTCACACTTTCGAAACTACTGAGTAATATTGCTAGTCCATTTTAGTATTGGCTAGTGTAGGTTGGCTGTGTAGTTTTCTTGCCAGGAACCACAATCCTCTACCCCTCTGTATGAGCGATCATGCAGGGGGGTATTGATTTAATAAATACTTTCAATTACGAGTGTGCTCTTTATGCGGAGATCTCAGATTAAGTTCAGGGGATTCTCTGTCATCGAATTAGTAGTAGCTATCCTGATCATTGGCATTATTGCGGCTGTGGCCATGAGTCGACTTTTGGAAGGCGATGCCTACAACGCCTCCGTAGTCCGCGATCAAATCATCTCCCTTGCACGCTCCGGACACCATCGTTCACTTGGGCGTACGGATGTCGCGTTAGTAATTCGACCTAACGGCAATAATTTGGAAGTCATTACCGCCGAAGACTTCGTCGATGCGAATGACTTTACCGCTCTGCAAACAGCTACTATCGATGCTCGCTCCGTTACTGTGTCGGGCGATGTCAACATCACTGATAGCTGTACTACTACTCCAGGTACTGACCAGCTGAGTAATGCTGCGCCAATGGTGATTCAATATGATGAGCTTGGCGATCTTTATCGTGGTGGCGTGACTAGTGCGGTCGGCTATCCATTTTCAGCGACTACCGCCATCCGCCTGTGTGTCAACAACGAGTCCTTTGTCTCGGTTTGTTTCTCCCCAGCTGGGTTTGCATTCGCAGGAGATTGCGAGTGAAAATGCAAATAGGGCAGAAAGGCTTAACCCTGATCGAAATGGTGCTCACCATAGTGATATTGGCGATCTCCCTGATTATTATCACAGGTATCCTCTCAAGCGGCGTCGGCCGCAGCTCTGACACCACATTAGAGATAAGATCGGCCGCCCTCGCGCAGAGCTATCTCGACGAAATCCTCAGCAAACGCTTCGACGAGAGGTCCCATCCCCGCGGAATACCGCCGTGCAGAGCTAACTGCACGACTTTCGCCAATTTTGGGCCAGACAGCGGCGAAGATGATCGGGCTGACTTTGACGATGTCGACGACTACCATGAGCTCGACGAGGGAGAGGGGCAGGTGAACCCCTTGCAAGACTCCACCGGCGCGGAAAGAGAAGGCTACGAGAATTTTCGGGTACGCGTGTCGGTGCGCTATATGGATATTGCTGTCAGCGGCACAGAGGAGAATCTTGCCGTGGATCTAAACGATCTGGATGAGAATGAAGATGCGAAAGTGATCACTGTAAGGGTGAATTACCTCAATAGTGGCACGGAGGGGATTGCCTACAGTGCATATAAGACCAACTTCTAGCCGCGGTTTCACGCTGATCGAGATGGTAACCACCATCATCATCTCTTCGATTCTTGCGATGGGTATTGTGAGCTTTATTGCAGACAGCGTAGAGGGCTTTTCAACAAGTTCCAATCGTAGTCGCTTAGCGGGCAGCGGGCGTGCAGCCCTAGATCGCATGACATTCGAGATTCACAACGCCTTGCCCAATAGCGTGCGCGTGACTGCTGCCGCCCCAAACGGCGATCAATGCATCGAGTTCATGCCCGCATTAAAGGCTACTACCTATATAAACCCTCCGATCCGTGGATCAGGTGCGACTAGTTTCGAAGTCATCAATTTCGACTCGCTTACTGCCCATCCTTCCCCTGCAGGTATATACGCGGCAATCTATCCGATCGATACGGAAGAGCTTTATGACTACGATGACAATCTAGGCCCGTTGGCATTGATCGACTCCATAAGCGATACGGGTGGGGTAGACGGCAAGATGACCATCACGCTAGATGAGTCTCACCGTTTCGATAAACGCTCGCCGAATAATCGGATCTTTCTCGTCGACGATCCTGTGAGCTTCTGTGTGGTAGAGGACAAATTGTATCGCTATAGCAATTACGGGGTGGAAGCGACGCAATGCACGCCCGACACTTGCCTGCCTAGCACCTTGCCCGATCGTGCATTACTTGCCGATAGCATCGACAATGCAGCTGCCACTGCATTCAGCCTCGGCGCGGCCACGACGCGGCGCAATGCGATTGTCTCTTTCGATATCTTGATGACGAGCCAGGGCGATATAGTGCGGCTGAACCACGAGGTATTAACCCACAATGTCCCTTAAGCGCAGAGATAGCTTAGTAACTTCGCCGAAATCCCAGCGAGGCATCGGCATACCGGCCGCAATATTCGTGATCACATTATTCGCGCTTTTGGCTGTTGCTATCAATTTGCTGCAAGAGCAGAACGCAGAGACCTATGAGGAGCAGGTGAATCTTACGCGCGCCTTCTACGCGGCAGAGTCCGGTGCAGGTATCGCGATGAATTCGATATTTCCCCCCGAGGAGTTTCCGCAGTACAACGCAGATGCCGAATGCGCGGCGGGGCCACGTGAGTATGTGTTTACTATTCCAGGGCTAAATGAGTGTACTGCGACGGTTACTTGCAGCGTGGATGCCACAGTTTCCAGTGTGGAGTATTACACCATCGTTAGTGAGGGAAGTTGTAACGGGGTGAACCGCAAGGTACAGATCAGGAGTAGTAAGCAGTAGAGGCTTGCCGCACCAGCTGTGCGGCGCCTCTACCCAACCCGTAGTTTGCTCTTAGAGCGCACCTACCAAATTGAAAATGGCATAAACCACGCCGAGAGTCACAACAGTAGTAATGCCGTAAACGATGGCATTATTGATGCCTACCTGGGTTCGGTAGGGGTCGATGCTGAGGTTCTTATCGTTAGCGCGGTGGCTAATATCTCGTTGTAGGCGCAGTTTGTAGTTGTCGCACTTCTCAAGCAGGCGCCAACCGGCCTTCTCTTCCTCTGCCATCACCGCAGCGATATTAGGTGATTTCGCGAAATGGGGAGTGGTTGCCTGTATGACTTTATATTCGAGTTCCATCTTATGCTCCAGTGCGTTTGCGAATTTGGGAGTGCGCTCATCGTATGAACGGTATTTTGTGTGTTCATTCAAGCTTTTGCAACGTTTAAGGCGCAATGGGGTGGGCGATTTAGGGTCGAAATACTGTGCATTTTTCCTACTTTGAGAGTAATCACAGTATTTATTCGATAAAATGGCTAAGCTTTTAAAAGTATTAAAGTTTTCGAGCTTTGGTCACTAGGGCTAAGGCAACTGCATTAAGTTGTTCATTTCGATTTTTGGTTTTTCTTGTCATGAGTGCTCCAAGACACAACTCCGATCATTCGCCCCACTTTTCTCGCCTTGCCAAGCTTTTGTCTAGGGCGCGGCGGCATATCGTCTCTCTTGTGGCATTGGCTACCGTCTTTCTTTTCGGGCTTGCGTTGGCACAAGTGCCTGGGCCAGTCTCACTGCAGGGTAGTGGTGGCACGATCACTAGCGATGGTCTATACCGCGTTCATACCTTTACGGCCGGCGGTAATTTTATTCCTCCTCCCGGTATTACGTCTGTCGATGTGCTTGTTGTCGGTGGCGGCGGCGGCGGGTCTAGAACCGGCAATAACGAAGGTGGTGGCGGTGGTGGTGCTGGTAGCTTTCTCAATCTCACCGGTGTTGCGATTAACTCAGCGTCTGCGACAGCGGTTGTGGTTGGTGCTGGGGGTGCAGGGGCTACCAGCAATGGTAGCAACGGTACCTCAGGTGGTCAGTCGCGATTCATCGCACAAACAAGTCGGGATGCGAACGGTGGTGGCGGAGGTGGCACTGGTGGTTCGCCAGGCTTATCTGGTGGTAGTGGTGGCGGCGGCGGCGCAAGCGGTTCTGGATCACCCGCTGGTGGAAGCGCGACAGCGGGAGGAAATGTTGGTGGTAATAGTTTTGGTAGTAATACGAATAATCAACGCGCTGGTGGTGGCGGTGGCGGCGCCGGGCAAGCGGGCTTCAATGCGACCAGCCAAAATGGCGGAAATGGTGGCACAGGGGCATCTTCTACCATAAGCGGTAACACTGTGACTTATGCTGCTGGTGGTGGTGGCGCAGGGTTTGTGAGTGGTGGCGCTGGCGGCAGTGGTGGATTGGGCGGGGCCGGGTCGACAAACAACACATCCGCAGGAAATGGCAGCGGTTTCGGCAGTGGTGGCGGGGCTGGGCGTCGTGGCAACAATGGTGGTAATGGCAGTGCCGGTGTAGTAATTGTGCGCTATTTAGCGCCCCAATTGACTGTTAATACCCAGCCCTCTACTACTGCTGGTGCAGGCGTGAGTTTCGCGCAGCAGCCGCAAATCCGCCTAACGCAAGGCGACGGGGTTACTGGCATCAATGGTGTCACCATTACGGCTTCTTTGGCCTCCGGTGGCGGTACTTTAGGAGGCACTCTAACTGCCGTAACTGCAGGCGGCGGTTACGCCACTTTCACCAATCTAAGCCTGTCGGGAGCAGAAGGCGCGAAGACTATTGCCTTCACTGCCGCAAACGCCACTGGGCAAGTAGTGTCTAATGTGGTGACGCTGCAATCGACATTGACGGTGCAAACTCAGCCTCCGGCAAGTGTGCAACGGGGTGCCACGTTCTCCACTGCGGCGCGCGCGTTTAATAATGCTTCGGTCGCGCAGAATGGTGTCGCTGTGACTGTGTCCATTTTATCAGGCGGAGGCACGCTCAACGGCACACTAACGCAAAACACCTCTAGCGGCATCGCCACGTTCAGTAACCTGTCGATATCAGGTGCGCCCGGCGTACGTGTTCTTCAGTTCACGGCCACCAATTGGCGTTCTGTCAGTACTTCCAACGTCACGGTAACAGCTTCCACATTAGCTATTACCCAACAAGCATCGAGTACCGTGACGCAGGGAGTGGTTTTTCCTCAGCAGCCCATAGTGAGAGCGTTAGATGGTGGCGGGAACCCGATTAGCGGTGTTGATGTTACCGCGGCCATAGCCTCAGGCTCAGGTGCCATTAGCGGAACGGTAACCAGGACTACGGATGCCAGTGGCTATGCTACTTTCACGAACCTCTTGATAGGGGGTAGTACGGGAGTGCACACTCTGCGGTTCACAGCGACAAACTGGAACCAAGTAGTCTCTAGCAATATCACTGTCAACGCCCCTACGAAATTTCTAACCGTCAATACTCAGCCTTCCACGAGCGCTAACCTAGGGCAAGTGCTTCCAGTCCAGCCTATCATTTTGGCAAACGACGGTAGTCCAGTAGCCGGTGTCGTAGTGACAGCAGCTATCAACTCTGGGCCAGGTACTCTTGGGGGAACACTGACAGCTACGACGAATGCGAGTGGCTTGGCGAGTTTCAGCAGTCTGTATATCACCGGAGTCTCTGGCAGCCATACGCTGCGTTTTACCTCGCCCACTTGGAGTCAGGCTATCTCCAATACGATTAACATACTGCCCTCTACTTTAACTATCACTCAGCAAGCGAGTGCGACAGTAGAGAGTGCCGAAGTATTTGCAACTCAGCCGATTGTAAGGGCATTAGATGCCTCTGGAAATCCGATCAGCGGGCTTAGCATTGCAGCGACGATTCAATCTGGCGGGGGAACCTTAGGCGGCACATTAACCGCTATTACTGATGGTTCTGGCTTAGCCAATTTTTCGAACCTAAGCATTACCGGTACACTAGGTGATCGCGTGCTACGTTTTACAACGTCTGGTTGGAATTCAGTAGATTCAAGCCCGGTCAGTGTAATTCCTTCGCCTCTTGTGGTACTGCAGCAAGCCTCGACACCTGAGGAGAGTGGCGTCGTATTCTCTCAGCAACCCATCATCGAGGCGCGAGATGGAAATGACAGCCCGATCAGCGGCGTAGTAGTCACTGCCAGTATTTTTTCGGGTGGCGGTACACTAGGTGGCACGCTAACTGCGACGACCGACGCCAGCGGACAGGCAACGTTTACAAACCTGCAAATTACAGGCGCAAATGGCGAGCGCGTACTGCGTTTTACGGCGACTAATTGGCAGTTTGTCGACAGCAATGCGATCACGATATTCGCCAAGCTCGGTATTATGACGCAAGCGAGCGCCTTGACGACCAGCGGCGCAGTATTCGCACAGCAACCAGTCGTTGAGGCCCGCGATGGATCGAATGCGCTGATAAGTGGTGTTGAGGTTAGTGCCTCTTTGTTCACAGGAACTGGCGTACTGTCGGGCACTACAACGGAAACTACAAATGGTAGCGGACTTGCCACCTTCACCGATCTTGCCATCGCAGGGGCACCGGGAGGAAGGACTTTACAATTTAGCGCCTCAGGGTGGGGCAGCGTTGAATCTGCCACTATCGATATTGCAGGTGGGCCGGGGACGTGCGCGTTCGAAGGTGGCGTCATAGGGTCGCAACTAGTGAGGCTGTTGGGGTGTACCACTGCGCAAGTTAATCCAGCAGCGGATAGCATCAGCATAGACGTACCCGGTGGCACTGTCGCGGGTGATGTACTAGTCACTTTCATCGCCGCACATCAGTCATCTGTTTACAATGTAGCGGGTTGGACTAAACTCTCGGAGGACGGTTCTGGAGGCAGTCAGACACTATCGGTATTCACACGTGTAGCCACTTCGAGTGAGCCCGCTTCTTATACGTTTACGGAAGGCTCTTCTAATACCCGGTTTATATATGGCACGATGATGCGCTATACCGGTGGTAGTGGAAACGTGTTGGTGAGCACCGCCAATACTGGCAATAACTCTACCGCCCAAGCGCCAACATTAACTACGAGCTTGGCAGATACGCTAATTGTGCGACTAGCGTCAGTACGTAACAACCTCGTCCCGAATCCTGCGAGTGGTGGGATAGTTTCAGGTCATAGGAACATCACTCAAGATAGTGCAAACAACTCTGACGGCGCAGCGGCGTATTACAATGAAACAAGCGTCACGACTGTGGCTACCGCAAACTTTACCAATTCCAGCAATCGTTGGGTGGCTCAAACCATAGGTGTGGAGCCTGCGTCAGCTTATCATTTTGAAATTTCACATGGCGCCTCCCACGGTACGTGTTCTGCAACCACCCCCATTACCATCACAGCCTATGATAGTTATGGGGTTCAAGTTACAAATTTCGCGGGCACGATGACACTTACTAGTAGTGGTGGAGCCGGTAATTTTACGCTTAACACCACACTTCCGAATACAGGTACTCCTGCAAATTTCAGCAATGGCACGTCTAACGATGGAGTCGCTACTTATACCTTCGATCCTAGTGATGGCGGGCAGATCGTATTGGATTTCTCGAGTTCAACTATCGGTACCATAACATTCGATGCGGTTGGCCAATATCAAAGAACCGTCACTCCCGTCTCTCCCGCACCAGGGCAATCTGCCCAAGTCGTAACCGAGACTGCACAAACACAAAATTACGCACTTTCTATGGTAATGGGAGCATGTGCTTTCCGCATCAGTCACGATGGCAATGGCAGTGTTTGTTCCATCGACCCTATTACAATCAGTGTCGTCGACTCGCTGGGAACTAAAGTCAATTATGCGGGCAATATCAATCTGAGTACCGCAGGGGTTACCGGTGGTAACTGGATAAAAACCAGCACGCCGGCGGATGCTAACGGTACGCTCGACAATGGTGCGGCAAACGATGGTGCGGCCACTTACACATTCGTTGCTGCAGATGCGGGCGATATAATCTTGAATTTTCAAGACAATACTGTAGAGACGGTGAACTTCAATATTACCGCTGCTGGCGTAAGTGCACCAGCTGGCCCCTATGATCCCAATTTCGTCGTAACCGCCTGTTCATTCCGTATCACCCATAGTGGGAGCATGGATGTGTGCTCGCCCGAAGAGATCACCATCACACTGGTCAATAATCTGGGTGTTCCAGTTACCAATTACACAGGCACTATCAACCTCACTACCACAACCGGGCGCGGTAGTTGGGCTAAGACTACACCCCCTACAAATGCCGAAGGAACATTGACCGACCCGATCCAAGGTGATGGCGGCGCGACCTATCAATTTGTTCTAGCGGATGCGGGCACTATTACGTTGAAGTTTGTCCACCCCGGCGCCTCTGGAGTGGTGAATATTAATGTTAGCGATGGGGCAACGCTTGATCCCCGTAATTCCGCTAGCACCTACGACCAAAATATTACTGTCGGCCTTTGTCAATTTGAGATCAGCCATAGTGCAAGTGCTACAGCGTGTGAGATAGAAGCGGTCACAATAACTGTACGCGATAGCGTTGGTGGGCTTGCCGTTGATTATGAAGGCACAATGACGCTTGCAACGAGCAGCAATCACGGCAATTGGTTAGTGAATACGGGTAGTGGCGTATTGACCGATGTCGCAGGTGACGACAATGGAGTGGCCACCTACAAATTTGGGGCAAGCGACGATGGGCAAGTGATATTGGATTTCAGCACCCCACATGCTGAGATAGTGAACTTCGATGCCATCGATAACGCCATTATTGTTGATGTAACACTTGATCCTAACTTAGTCGTCAGTTCGTGTTTACCTGGTCTTGTAGGTTCTGCGTCTTGCGTGGTGGGCTCAAGCACGACACTAGCAATTCCCGCTCGCTCAGCAGTGGCAGCGCAACGCAGTCGCATGGTGCTGATGTTTGTCTTTGGCGCAAATACCACCAATGTTACCTCGGCCAGTTTTAACTCGGCATCGATGACCTTGATACGTAGGCAGCAAGATCCTAACGACGGCGGCAATATTACCGAATTGTGGGGCATACTCGACAGTAATCTGCCTACCGCAGCCGGCACGTATACGGGTAGCTTCACAGCAGGGCCTCTAGGTGCTGCCATGTGTTTACTCGCAGTAAATGAAGTTGAACAGGTATTCCCAACAGCACTGTCACCTGCGGATTCTGGCCCGCTGAATAGCGTTGCCGGTGCAGGTTTCACTAAGACCACGTCTATCACTACTCAAGAGAACAACTCGTTAGTTGTTGTGGGTACGAGCATCGATACCAATAATTATTGGAACTTTGCGGACCCGTCGCCAGACTATCTGGCTCGTATTTTTGGTGTGACTGGCCCTAGAGCTGCCAATCCTGACAATGGCTCAGATCCGGCTGAAGATGAAGCGCGCTTCGTTGGTGCGGCTGGACGATTACCGACCGCGGGCTTGTCTGATATTGTGGAAACTATAGAGTTCGGCGGATTCGCAGATACGCCTGCGGGCACTCAAGTGGTAGCAGCGTTCAAACCGCTCATCGGGGGTGCGCCATTGGCCTCGGGTTACGTGCCAGTGCTGTTAGAGCAGACTTTCGCTGGGAATTTAAGCTACCGCGCAATCGGTGCAACCCTCCGTTCAACCTATAACGAAGATTCTCCTACGCCATTGGGCTGTAACTTCGTGAACTTTGCAACTGGAGCTCAGGCGCCACTTACGCTGCCCGTTGGCTCTACTGTGCGCGCGGCGTACTTATATTGGGCGGGGTCGGGTGATAATGCTCTTGGACAAGTAGACGCTGATGTAAATTTTGGTGTAACGGGCAGTGAAGTACCCATCACTGCAGATGAGATATTCTTGATAGAAGACACGGGCCTAAGTAACAACCTCGACTATTTCACAGGCTTCAAGGATGTGACTAGTCTCGTGACTGCGAGTGGCAATTACACACTGAAAAACCTTACTGTGCAATCTGGCGCTCCTTGGAATGGCACGCAGGCCTGTGCGGGAATATGGGGCTTGGTCGCCATTTATGATCACCCCGACGAGCACTTGCGCGTTGTGAATGTGTTCCAAGGCTTTCAGCCGTTCCAGAACTCTGCTTTTACCTTGGTGCCGCGTAATTTCCGTATGGCGACCAACGACGTTGCGCAGAACCTTCCTAATGGCCAAGTTACGCACATTACGGTGGAAGGGGACGAAACCTTAAACTCTCCAGATAACAAAGAAGGCTTGGGAATACAAACTGCGCCAGGTTCAACAAGCTATACGAGTATCGTCTCTAGCCTTAACCCGCTTGGGCAAGAGTTTAACTCGACAGTGACGCGCCCTGTTTATGTCTACGATGCCGGTAGTGGCTACTATGTATTCGATAACACTGCAGGCGTCAACAGTGATGGCTATGAGATCGACGTACCCGGCCCGCAAGTGAGTTCTGGTGGCCCTCGCATCGGTAACTCTTGGGGTTTAGATGTCGACACTCACTATATCGCTGGCGGTAACTCAGGCACGCTCCTCTATAATTTTGCAATAGATGGTGCCGAAGCTGAGCAAATAACTACCCGTTACAGCGCGGAACAAGACCTCGTAATGCTGATTTCAGAAGTCATCAGCGTCACAAACTTTCCTGTAGCTGATCTCGAGGTGACTACTACCGAAACCAGCACGTTCAAAGTGAATAGTGAAGGCAGCTATCAATTCGTTGTGAAAAACAACGGCGACGGTGGATTCGATGGTGGCTATGCGAACGGAGAAGTGTTGGTGGCCGGCATACTGCCAGAGGGAATGACGTTTGCGAGTGGCAGCTCCATTGGTGGCACGGGCTGGAGTTGTAGCGTTACTACTAACCCCGGCGCTTACTCTTGTACTTACAATATTGCCACAACGTGGACAGGAGGCGCGACTACTGGACAGCTTGCCTCGGGTGAGTCACTGCCTCCTATCAACGCCACTGTTACGATTGGCGATAGCAGTTTCTTCCCTCTGCAAAACAATAATGCGAAGAATGTTGCGCGCTTGATACATTCTGGTGGTAGCTGTGCTGTGACTGCAGTTGGTGTAATTCCTGCGCCCGAGGATTGTAATCGCTCACCCCAGTTCGACAACTTCAATGATCTCGAGGGCGGAAATATTGATATCAACGACCTTGACGATAAGCAGACCAATAATAACAACGTTGATAGTGTGACCACTGTTGTTAAAGGTGTTGAAGTCGACCTGACTATGGATAAGTTTGTTGAAGATATTTTAGAGGCAGGTAGCTCGGGTATCTATACCTTGAGAATCACTAATAATGGCCCTGATGCAACAACTGCCACAGTCACAGTCAATGATACTCAGCCTGTAGGAGTTACTTTTCAGTCCGCGGCGGGAACAGGTTGGGTGTGCCCCAGCCCACCAGGCAACTTAGTGTGCACGTACTCTGGATCGCTAGGAGTAGGCCAAACTACTGATATTTTACTTACAGTAGATGTGACAGGGGCAGATGGATCCTTCGTCACCAACACGGCGTCTGTTTCTGCAGGCGCCTTCAACTTTGACGTGAACAATACCAATAATTCCGATCAGGACATAACAGAGATCGAAGGCCCTCCTGTTGCCTCACAAGAGAAGTTCCTGTTGTCAGTCAGCTCGCTTGGTGCGCTAACGAGCATCGGTGGTCTCTCCAATTTCACCGATGACGACTACATTATTTACGACCCCGTTACCGATACGGCAACGATGTTTTTCGACAATAGCGCACTTGGTTTCAACGTGAATGATGCCGACGCCGTGCACCTGCTCAAGAATGGTCACATCGTGATATCGGCGAAAACCGCTGGTTCTATTGGTTCGGGTGCAGGTCTGATTAATTTCGGGCCGGGCGACTTAGTTGTCTACGATCCGATCCTTGGTACTGCATCGCTACTGTTTGACGGATCCGCGATTTTTGGTGGCCCGAATCCCGGGGATAACAATATTACTGCGGTTTATGTGAATAACGACGGCTCTATAGATATTGCAGTTGAGCGAAGCGGTCCTGGCTCGACGATCGGAAGCAATAATTTGTCAGTCGTGAATACGAACATCATCCGTTATTACCCGCCTGGAGTGGGAGGTGCCTTAGCTGGTACAGCTGTGAATATAATCGAGCTAGATAGTCTTTTGGATACCTCCGACACGGGCGCTATTATTACTGGTTTTTATAGACGAGTAGACCCCAACAATACTAACTCGACTCTACAAAATTACATTCTCACTATACAAGATCCGAATGACGGCATCATTACGACAGGCATCGGCTATGATCCATCGACCGGTACAGTGGTCACTCAGGATGACATCACTCAGATCGATCAAACGGGCGCTACGACGACGTCCAATCTGTTCCTCGGGGACGTAGAAATTGGTATATTCGAATCCACTGGCAATCTCAGCAACCTCTTAATCGATGCTATACATGTTCTCGAAGATCCTTATGTAGGTCACTTCCGTATCTCGGAATACGGTGGCAGCGCCACCGTATGTTCGCCAGCAGGCTTGCAACTGCGTATCAGTAAACACGAAGGTCTGACGCATTCGCGAGATACTGACTACTACGGATCTGTACGACTTACTACTGACACAGGTATCGGCGATTGGGCGATCGTGAGTGGCAATGGCACGCTCAATAACGGTACAGCCGATGATGGTGTTGCAATCTACACCTACGTTCCAAGTGATGGCGGCACAGTCATCTTGAGTCTCAATCAGTCTGTCGCGGGTACCGTGAACATCGATGTGACGAACGGCATAGCGCGGGAAGGAATTCCTGCAGGCGTTGGTTCTGAGGCGCCACTCTTTACCTATAGCGCAGGTGTCACACTTAATTATCTGGATAGTTTCAGCACGATATCGTACGCCAATCAGAATGGCACCCATGCCTGGGGAGCCAACTGGACGGAGAATGATGTGGTGACCCCGGCTGGCCCAACTGCTGGTGACGTAAGAGTTACAGGCGGTAAGGCTGTGTTTAGACGCACCGGTGGCACAACGCAGCCCAGCCTAATGCGCAGTATCGACCTCAGCGGTGCTACACTGCAATCTAATCTATTGCTCAGCTTTAGTTACAGCTATGCCAACCTTGGCACATTCGAAGAGTTCGTTGTTGAGGCGCGGCATAGTAGTGCTGCAGCCTGGCAGCAGGTGGCACTCTATAAGCGAGGTACGACTTTGCCGAATGTTGCGTCGGGTAATGCTTTATCGGGCAATCTCAATTTGTCGGCGGTATTCACAGGAACTCCAAGCGCGAGCACACAGATTCGTTTCCGCGTAGTGCAGGGTTTCAATACAACTGCAACATTCTCAATCGATGATGTGAAGTTAACGGCCGAAACTAACAACTGCAATGTCAGCCCGCTCGGAGTCAGCCATTACAAAATCTCGATCAATGGGGTCAATAGTGGTACTTACAACGGGGTTGCCTGTGTCGGAGCTGAAGTTACGATTACGGGGCACGATGGCGCTCACTCGCCTATAGCCCCTGGTGCGATCCCTATCTATCTCACTAGTAGCACTAACAAGGGTAACTGGTCGCGCGTGATTACGGGGGGTGGGGTGCTGAACAATGGCACCGTCAATAACGGTGCGGCGACCTATACCTTCCCTGCTACCGAGACGAGCGTAACGTTACGCTTCGACTACACTGGGCCAGCCACTAATCCCGAAATCGTGAATATCAATGTTACGGACAATACCAACACGGAGCTGGGTACCGAGGACCCTAACTACTCGGTATCACAGGTAGGGTTGCGGGTACTAAACTCCGGTACAGGGGATGCGGTCACGCCGATTCCATTGCAGATCGCGGGGAAACCGTCGAACGTGAATCCGATTGCGTCAATTTTGTATGTGCAAGTGGTGAACTCTTCGGGCACGAACCCTGGAGTATGCGAACCGCTGTTCTCGGTTGGTGAAACTCTAGATATTCAATTCGCGGCGCAGTGTGACGACCCAACACAGTGTGTGACGGCGACAGAGACGTTTCAAGTGAACGGGACATCGGTACCCTTGATTGATTTGCCAGGCCCTGTGAACTACACCAATGTGCCGATAACTCTTACCGATGTGGGGGGCGGGGTACCCGGAGCGCCAATCGTGATTAACTATTCCGATGTCGGCAAGATGCGCCTGCACTCGCGCTTTGATATTCCATTCGGCGACAACGTGAATCCTCTGTTGGCGACCAAATCTGGCGACACCATTACTGCCACGAGTAATCAGTTCATCGTGCGTCCCTTCGGTTTCGATATCGATTTCAGTGATGGGCGAGCCAATAATGGCAGCGGAGATACTTCCTATGCGACAGACCATACGGGTTCCCGATGGCGCATCGCGGGAGAGTCTTTCGATACTACAGTATCGGCTGTGGCGTGGGAGTCTGGTGACGACACCAACAACGACGGCATCCCTGATAGCGGCGCGGATCTATCGAATAATCATGTCACACCTAACTTCGACCAGGATAGCGACGCGGGCAACTACTCAGTGCAACTGAGTGTTATCGAGAATAAGGTGCCAGGTGGAATTGCTGGTCTACTAACGAATGACGACTTCGATGGATTTGCTTTCGGTGCAAACACACACAGTATTAACTATAACGAGGTCGGCATAATTGATTTGCGGGCAGACATAGTCAATGGCAGCAATACAGTGATTCCTTATCTTGGCACCGCCAATGTGGAGGGGAAAGTGCTCAACGTTGGGCGCTTCTATCCGAACCTGTTCGCGGTTACTCAAAAGACACTCACTGGTCGCTCCGATCTGGTCTGTACGCCCGATTCAGGCTTTACCTATATGAACGAGCCCTTCCAAGTTGAGTTCGAGTTAAGCGCGAAAGGTTTGACCGACAGTGGCAATTACACGACGGTGAACTACCGCGGCAACTACGCGAAACTAGATAGCTTTGGTGAACTTTCTCTAGTGGCTTTGAATGATATTAGCGGGGCGAGCGATGTCGATTACACTGCGCGGCTAGCGAACAGCAGTGTGCCTTCTAGTTTCGCAGGCACGTGGAGTAGCGGCGTGCTCACCCTGTCGGGGGATATGATATTCCAACGCAATGCCGCGGCGACTCCTGATGGTCCGTTCCCTGCAATGCAGATCGCGTTTAAGCCAACGGACAACGATGGCGTTACCATCGACCCTGCTAGGATCGATGTGCTGACTTCGCTCGGAGTGCTCGATGTTGATCTCGACATATTCCCAACAGAGCCAGGTACTGCAGCATATTACTTGATCGACGAGCATGAGTTCCGCTATGGCAGGTTGGTCGTCAACAATGCCTATGGCCCCGAGACCGAAGATCTCGCGCTGACTTTCTTGGTGGAGTATTACAACGGCTCAGAGTTCGTACGCAATATGCTCGATAATTGTTCGGTGCTCGATATCGCTGACGTAAGCTTCGTGACAGGCACCTACACGGGTGATCTGGATTCAGGAGAGACAGAGTTAATAGCGCCAGATACGGTGAAATTCTTGAACGGCCAGACGCAAGGCTACGAGAACATTGCATTGCCTTCCGATAGTCCATTGGAGACGTCTGCACCGGGAGAGGATATTCTCGGCAACCCCAATACCGGCACCGTGAATATTACGGTGGATCTTGATGCGGCGGGCCTGAGTTATCTGAGCTTCGAGTGGGATGATGCGGGTGATGATTACAACGATGATCCAACCGGTCAGATCGAATTCGGGCAATATCGTATGCACGATCGCATCATTAATTGGCAGGAAATCTATAACAGCCCGAGTCCTTAAGCTTTTGGGAAAGCTGTAGGAGCGCCGGCCCTATTTATGGGGGGCTTGCCCGCGAAAAACTTTGAGTTGCTCCAAGCTATTCGCGGGCAAGCCCGCTCCTTGTATGTTGACGCTGCAGTACTTGATAAGCTTTGAGGCAGTTACCGGGGAAGCCGTCCGCTCCT